>Ga0102924_1000992_pt1 | contig 33689 bp, 26 predicted proteins | sample PaiPotPPM11metaG_FD_80116 | JGI IMG/M metagenome (GOLD analysis project Ga0102924, IMG submission 80116) | Iron sulfur acid spring bacterial and archeal communities from Banff, Canada, to study Microbial Dark Matter (Phase II) - Paint Pots PPM... ...
ATCCTGCTCGACTTGGAGCAAAGCCCCGGCGAGGTCATTCTTGAAGTTCGCATTCTCGAAGTACAGCGCAACATCGCCGAAAAACTGGGCGTCGACGCGCCCTATACCTTTCAACTGTTCACCTTGGCGCCCCTGCTGGCCCAACTGCGGAATATTCCCAACCTCCAGGACCTGTTGCAGCAGCTCTTCCAGCAAGGCGGACTCAACGGTTTATTGAACGGCGGCCAGATAGGCACGGCCCTGGCGCAGTTGCAACAACAGATCTCCCCCTTGCTGCAGAACCCGTTCATCGTTTTCGGGGGTGGGGCGACGCTGATGGCGCTGACCGTCCCGCGCGTCAACGCCTCGCTCAGCAACACTTCCAGCGTGGCCCACACCGTGGAGAGCGCCTTGCTGCGCTCCAGCGGCGGAGCGGTGGCGGAGCTCAAGATCGGGGAGCGCTACCCGATCGTAAACGCCAGCTTTTCGCCCATTGTGCTTAACTCGGCGATCGCCAAAGTTCTGAGCAACGGGAGTTTCCTGCAACCCTTTCCCTCTTTCACCTTCGAAGACCTGGGCTTGGATCTGAAGCTGACGCCGCGGCTGAGCGGCGACCACGAGGTGGACTTGAAACTTGAGGCGCACGTCCGCGCGCTCAACGGCGAGGCCGAGAATGGCGTCCCACTGCTCAGCAACCGCGAAGTGGACACCTCGATCCGGCTCCGGGACGGCGAACCGGCGCTGGTTGCCGGTCTGTTCAGCAGCGACGAAACGCTCTCGCTCTCCGGGGTTCCCGGACTGTCGGCGGCGCCCGGCATCGGCTGGCTGTTCGCCAGCCGCCAGACCCACCGCATCGGCGATCAGCTCATGATCGTGCTCATTCCGCACATCGTCCAGGAGCGCGGGGTCCGCAACGGCGAACTGTGGATTCCGCCCATCGCGGTGACCGGACGCTGAACCCCCGGATTGAGCACGGCGGTGGGCCGGACGGCCACGGGCGAGCGCCGCACATTCGGTGAGGTGATCCGGGGCGCGTTGCACCCGACAGCTCACTGCTGCGTTTCCTTAAACGGCCGACGCAGTGGGCGGGCGGCTAGCTGCGCTCGCGGCATAGAAATCAATGACTCGTGGACGAGGCGCATGACCTTAAAATACGGCTCTTTGCCGCCTTCCCACCCGTTACCGATGGGTCCCTGTGTTGAGCGGAAGGGCGCAGACACAAGCCGGACTTTTCCCGGCGGGGCGTGCCCAACAGGAGCGAGTGACTGCGGCGCCTAACCCGGCGTAAGATCACGACTGAAGGCGCGATCGACCCTTGAACCGTGGTTCCCCAGGATCTAACTTCGGCGCGGGGCCATCTTCTCGGCGTCCACCTTCTGCGCGGTTAGGAACGTCAATGCCGGCACGCAAACGAAGAGTCGCGGTGTTGGTCATTCTGGCCGGACTTGGGATCATCTGGAGTGTTTTTTCACCCCACACCGACAGTCCGCGCGGGCGGGTCATCTGGTCGCTCGCCACCGTGCGCTGGCCGGGTGGCTGGAAAAACGTGGAAGCCACGCGCGCCTTCTTTGCCACCAGCAACGCCGTCTATATCCCTATGGGCGTTGCCTCCTGGCAGCGACGGCCAGTCGACACCGGGGGTGCGCCGCTCGTGGCGCTCGCCGCCGACGCTCTTGGCACAATTGCCGCCGGCAGCCTCGATGGACGCCTCTTCGTCTCCAACGATGGCGGCCTTACTTGGACCAAATACGGGCTGTCGTCCCTTCCCATCAGCTCGATTCAGATTCTGAACAACGGCGCCGGCTTCCTTGTCTCTGCGCTGGGCGACGGCCTGTTCGAAATCAACCGCGGCGTCTACCGGGCCACCCCGGTCCAACCCCCCGATAAAAACATTTGGTGCCTGCTGCACCCCGATCCGCTCACCCTGATCGCCTTCACCGCCAGCGGCGCCTATGAGTCCACCGATGCGGGCGAAAACTGGCGGCACACCGGCGGGATCGAAGGTGTCTCCTCCTGCAGTCAGGACGGCCACGGCAACCTGTTTGCCATTAGCGACGGCGACCTGCTCGTCAGTCACGACCGTGGACGTACTACCGGCCGGTTCACGTTTATGGACGGCACATCCCTCCAGCCCTGGTCCATCGCCACCGATAGCGCTGGCGATGCCGTCGTCGGCACCTCCAGCGGAACGTTTTGGACGCGCGATGGCGGCCAGAGCTGGAAGCGCCTGCAGTTCAGCAAGAATCCGATTGACGTCGCCGCCAACATCTCCCTCGTCGATGACGCTTGGGCTCAGATGCCCGAATCCGGCGTGGGTTCTGGCGCTGCCGAGGTGCCGTCCGTCAGCCTTCCCGGGCCCACCCTGCTGCCGCCCATCGGCGTTTCACTCAACCCGCAACCCGGCGTTAACCTCGGTTCCGCACCCTTTACCGGCATACCACAACTCCAAACCACCGCCGTTCCGAGCCAGGGCGGCCCCAACGTGCCGGCCAATTCAGGTGAAAACCCGTCCACTTCAACGCCGTCCGGCGAGGGGCCCGAGCCCCCCGGCCCCGACGGCGGTGGCGGAGGGCCGCCGCCGACGAATGTCTATCCGTTTGCGGGTATTACTCTTGCGTGCAGTCAGGACTCCCAAGGTACCGTCACCTGCCCCTCCGCAGCCCTCGATGCTCTGTTCACCGGCGCGGCCCGCTCAGCATCGATGACCATGGCTGTGGACCAACTCCTTACCCATAACCTGCTCGAAGTCACCACCTCGGTTGGACGCGAATACATCATTGAAAAGGCCCTGCAACAATACATGCAGCTATTGATGGCTCGAGCCCTGGTTCCCATCCTAGCCTTCGCTCGCGCCAATGCCAGCTCCCCAGCCGCGCAAGCCGTAGCCCGCGCCGACACTGCTTATGTCGCGCGGATCCGCAAGAAGGCGGTGCAGGAGTCGATCCGTAACGTCAACCCCGTCTTCACCGCTGGGCGCGGCAATAGCGCCAGCACTAGCGGCCAATCCCGCGTCCGGATCGACACATCCGGTACCGCCTTCCACCAGCTCACCTACTCCTCCATCCACGGCGCCGGCTGGTGGAACTGAGAGGCATTGGCACCAAGCAGCAGCGAGCTATTTCCTCCTACGATCGAAGGACTGCTCGAATATCTGCCAGGGTCACCAGCAGCAGCATCGGTTCCATTGGGCTTGGATGAAAACCGAGCGTGAGATAGAACTGCTTCGCCTCTTCGGAAAGCGCGTGCGCCACAATACCACGGATGCCAATCGAACTGGCGGCCTGCGACACGCGCTGCGCGGCGTCGCGGAACAAAGCTCGTCCAATGCCCTTACGATGCCAGCCCTCGTCCACCGCGAGCCGGGCCAGCACGACGACGGGGATCGGATCAGGCATATTCCTTCGGAACCGGCCCGGAGCGCTTGCCACCCCCACCGCCCCGGAAGCGAGCGCGTAGTAGGAGACCACGCGCCTTCCATCGCAGGCGACATAGGTGCGCGTTGCGCCGTTGGCCTGATTGGGGCGCGCCCGCAGCCGCAACCAATCGTCCAGCGAAACCTGACCCGAAGCAAATGTTCCAATGTCGTGGTAGTCCGCCAGCGGCTCAGGCGGCTGCAGACCGCTTATTTCTCCCATGGCGCGCGCTTCTCCAGCGCTCGGCGCAGACGCGCATTCGGAGCCGGCCTCGCGTCAAGCCGCTCCAGAAAGTCCGCATAGGTTTTCGGATCAACCGCCAGCACCGTGAGATCCAAAAGCGCCTCCTCGGCGGCGTGCCGAGCCACGTCCAAAATGAACTCCGTGCGGTTTTTCCCGGCCAGACCGGCAGCGCGATCGATCAGCGCGCGCAACTCCGGCTTGATGCGAATATTCAGCGTCTCGCGCTTCGTCTTCCCCGGCCCAGTACGCACTCCAGTCGGCATTGCGGCACCCCCCCCAAAACTCCATTATCACGCTCCGTAATGACATTGTCATTACGCGGTGGCGGGTCGCGTAGAATTGTGCCAGCCATGATTAGGGAAGATGCGATATGGGACGCTTTGCGCGAGTGCTACGATCCGGAGCTTCCGATCGACGTCGTCAACCTGGGCCTCATTCAGAGGGTAGCGATCGCCGAGGATGGCCGCGTCACGGTGGAGATGACGCTGACCACGCAGCGCTGTCCCGCCGCCGTCTCCCTGCCCGGTGATCTGAAGCAACGCCTGCTCCGACTTCCGGAGGTCAGCGACGTGGAGATCAAGATCGTCTGGACCCCCGCCTGGACCCCACACCGCATCTCGCCGGAGGGTCGCAAGAAGCTGGGCCTGGACGACGCCGTCGTCGACGCATCCGCGGCAGAGGCTCCGCTACCCGGCCGCGAGTAAATCCGCGCGCCTGCGATTGATTCTGCTACCGTCCGGCGAACTCCACCCCGGCACTGCCCTGCGCCGAGCCGTTCAGGAAGCTGTCCGCAGAAGCCCAGAAACGGCGATAAGCCGGGTACTCCGCCGCGCTGATGTGGGTCGCCGTCTGCTCCACGCGCGAGGTAACCGTCCACCAACCTTGGTGGCAGATTCCATCCGCCTGAAACGAACCGAACCGGGATTGGTGGCGCACGAACATTGGGGTCGCGCGGTCGTTGCTGCAGTGATCGGGCGCCTTCTGCGTCCAGCTCTCCTCGGTATCCCAGAGCAGCGGCAGGCGACGCACCTCATCACGCGACGCCTCCGAGGCAAGCGCCGCCACATACTGTCGCGGACTCCAGGCGACACGGTTACCCTGCCCGTCCCATGACCGACCCGGCAGCCAGGCCCGAAACGTAATCCGGATGGTCGATGACTCCAAGCCATGCACGTCCACGCTTTCCAGGCGCGCGCCCGTGAACCGCTGCCGCAACCATGTCGTGAGCTGGCGGCGCGCCGCCGCCGGATCGGCGTCCCGGCGGCGGGCATCCACCGCGTCGGCGCCCTGCAAGGTGATCTCGCCGGTGGCGGTCCAGCCACCGTCGCGCGGCGCCAGCCGGACGCGCCGTACCAGGCGATTTTCAGCCGGCGCCGCCAGCGGAATGAAGCGCAACCCGCTCTCGTGCGGGCGAAGAATCAGCGCCAGACCTCCTTGATCGGAGGTGGGGAGCTCTCCCAACCTCGCCTCCGGCGCCGTCGTGTCCAAGAACGCCGCCAACGCCGGAACGTAGACTAGGGCGTGATCGAAGGCCGCCAAGGTGGCGCCCTGCGGCGCCACCCGACCCAGCGCACGGGTGCGAACCAGCGCCACGTCCGCCTCCACGCCCTCAGCGCGCAGCCAAGTCACCAACAGCAGCGCTCCATCCTTGCAGTCGCCGCTGCGGGCGGCGAATACCTGCCCAACCTGGTCGGGCACGAACGCGTGCAGCCCTTCCTCGTCCCCGAGGTATCGCAAGCGCGGCGCCAGCGCGCTCCACACGGCTTGGACCGTCGCCGCCACGGTTGGTCGTGGCGGCGCCAGGCGCAGCCATTGTTGCCGCAGCTTGGGCGTCACGACCGCGCGCCGCGCCAGGACGGCGCCATACCAGTTCGCCAAATCGCCCCAGCCGGCAAAGTCCGAGACCTGCACGAAGGGCGATCGGTCAGTCACCGACGGACCGTCTGGATCTGCAAAGAACGCGGCCAACGGTCCGCTTTCCCAAACCCAGGTGCGCCAGATTCCGTCCCGGCTCTCGTGCGGCGCACCCAGGCCCGTCTGGCCCAGCGCCAGGGCGTGGTCGGAACGCAACACGTAGCGCACCCGCTCCACCGGATATGCGCCGCGAAAGGCAAACAGGTCGCCCAGGTAGTGTGCCCCCAGCAGTGCGGTGCTCTCGTTTCCGGTCAGGGGCAACAGGGCGTAGACCAAGTTCACTCGATCGCCGATTGCAAGTGGCGGAAACGTCAGCAGGCGCGGCCGGTTGCCGCTGCCCCGCTGGTCGCCTTGGTCGCGCCCCATGCCAACCAGGCGACCACCGCTCCAGACCTCGGCATGCAGAAGTTGAAACCGCCACCGCGAACCGTCATACCAGACATCGTCGACGCCCGGCATGGCCGCGCCGGCCGATGACCGGATCTCCCAGACCCGCTGAATGACCTGCCGCGATTGTCCGGCGTGGTCCACGCTCTCATAGCGCAGGTGGTACAGCTCCAGAAGGTCGGGCGCTTGCAGCCGCGTCGTGGCTGGCAACTGCAGCGGGTCGCGCAAAAGGGTTCCGACCTCACCTTGGAGCTCGTCCAAGCCTCCAAGCGACGCGACGGCAGGCGCATGGAGTGCAGGGTGCTCCGCCGCTGTCGGCGCCGGCGGCCGGCCGTGCAGCGCAGCCGCCACGCTGAGAAGCAGAAGCCAAGTGCGGGAAAGCAACCAGGGAAGAACAGCCGGCAAGCAATGACCTCGCGGTTAACCCGGACGGCTCCGGGTGATAACGTGAGTCCCCAGTTTCGCCAGCTTGGCTTGCCGTCATCCTCGGTCGTTCGCCTGAGGAAAGCCTCCGAAACGTCCGAGCGCCACCCGAACGCCAGGACCGCGACGTCGAGGTTTAGCTCCCGCATAATGGAACCCATGCCTGCTGATCCGCTGTTGCAGTACCGCGCCGAGTTCCCCATCCTCGAACGCACCACCTACCTGATCAGCAACTCGTTGGGCGCCATGCCGCGCGGCGTTCACGCCGCGCTCGCCGTCTATGCCGACAGTTGGGCCACCCGCGGCGTACGAGCCTGGGAGGAACAGTGGTGGTCCTTGGCCGGGTCCGTGGGTGACCAGATCGCCGGCCTGTTGCACGCCCCTCCGGGTTCAGTCGCCGTGCACGGCAATGTCACACAATGCCAGGCCACCGTCGCCAGCTGTTTCGACTTCACCGGCCCGCGCAACAAGATCGTCTATAGCGACCTGAACTTCCCCTCGGTAATGTACTTCTGGGAGGGACAACGTCGTTATGGCGCGCGCATCGAAATGGTGCCCACCGACGACGGTGTCCGGGTGCCGCTTGAACGCCTGCTCGCCGCCATCGACGAACAGACCTTGCTGGTGCCCATCTCGCACGTCACATTCCGCAGCTCGTTCCTCCAGGACGCGAAAGCCATCGTGACCAAGGCCCACAAGGTGGGCGCCCTGGTCGTGTTGGACGCCTTCCAGTCGCTCGGCTCGGGCGTCAATGTCGACGTGGCGGAACTGGACGTGGATTTCTGCTGCGGCGGCGTTTTGAAATGGCTGTGCGGCGGTCCGGGTGTCGCTTATCTCTATGTGCGCCCCGATCTTGCCGCCCGCCTCGAACCCAGCTTCACCGGCTGGTTCGCGCACGAGCAGCCCTTCCAATTTGAGGCCGGACCCACGCGCTACACCACCGGCCCCTATCGGTTCATGAACGGCACCACCGGCGTCCCCGCGCTGTTCGCGGCAGAGCCCGGCTTGCGGATTTTATGCGCGCTCTCCCAGCCGGCCATCCGCGCCAAGTCGCAACGCCAGACCTCGCGCCTGATTGAACTCGCCGATGCCCGCGGCTGGCGGGTCAATGCCCCGCGGCGCGCCTCCGAGCGCGGGGGCACGGTGGCCATCGACATGCCACATGCCGCGGCGGTGTGCGCCGCCCTCAACCGCCGCGACGTCATCGTGGACTATCGCCCGCTGGCCGGGGTGCGTTTCGCGCCGCATTTCTACACCACCGACGCCGAGATCGAATCGGCCATCGCGGCCGTTGATGAAGTGCTGGCCTCATTACCCGCCTGAGCGCCGTCGCTCCGCTGTCGCACCCCTGCCCGACGCGCTAAACTCCAACCATGCCCTCGCTTGTCAGGCCATACTTCGAGGGATTGTTGCTGGCGCTGCTGGCGGCCGGATTTTATACCTTGGTCGGCACCGGCCGCTTGGGATTCGGCGTGGCGGTCACCGGCAGCATCGTGCTGGTTTTGCGTGCCGGACTGCTCTGGAAGGGGATACGACCGGCGCCGCCGCCGCATTGGATCACGCTTGCGACCCTGCTGTATTTCCTCTTTTACCTCGCCGATGTCTACCTGGTCAGCGGGAGCTTCATTGAAGCCACGGTTCACCTGGTCTTGTTCGTGGCGGTCGTCAAGCTCTTCACCGCCCAACAGTCACGCGACTACGTCTACCTCTGCGTCATTGCATTTCTCGAAGTGCTGGCGGCGGCAACCCTGACGGTCGGCAGTGATTTTTTTGCTTTTTTCTCCCTCTTCCTGCTGCTGAGCACCGCCACGCTGGTGGCCTTCGAGTCCTTTCGCGCCGAGGATCGAGCCCGCATCGTGGCCTTGGGACCGGCGCCCCGGTTTGCCGGTCGTCTGCGAGCCTCGCTTTTTGGCGTTTCGGCCGGCCTCGCCGGCGGCGTGCTCGTCTCCGGCTGCCTGATCTTCTTCATGTTGCCGCGCATGGCCCACAGCTACTGGCACCCCAACTATGCCGGAGCGCACCTCACCGGGTTCAACGACGAGGTGCATCTCGGCGAGGTGGGCCAGCTCCAACAGTCCAATCAGACGGTCATGCACGTGCGGGTCCTGAACCCGGACCTCGCCCCCGGAGAATTGCCTTCCGCCTCGCCCCTGCTCTGGCGCGGTCGCGCGCTCAGCTATTTTTCCGGCAATTCCTGGATCGACCCCCATCGCGCCCGGGTCGTCCCCACCCAATCCGGCGCCTTTCAGTTTGGCCAGCTTTCCGTTCCCGCCCTGCCGCACCGCATCCTGCACTACCGGGTCAGCTTGGAACCGATTGGCAGCGACGTCTTGTTCACCGCGCCGCAGCTCCGCGAAGTCGACACGCGATATTCCTTGCTGGGCCTTGACGCATCCGGCACTATCTCCACCTTGGGGCGCAGCATGGCCGGCGCCACCTATGCCGGCGTCTCGGATATCGCCCTCCCCTCCGACCGTTTTCTCCGCAGCCTTCCGCCCGAACCGGGGTGGGGCCCCGCCAGCGAGTACCTGCAGCTTCCTCTCCATCTCGACCCGCGCATTCCGCAACTTGCCCGCAGCATCACCCGCGGCGAGACCACCACCATCGGCCGCTTGCGCGCGCTCGAGGTCTACCTCCGTTCCCATTTCAAATACACCCTGAAGTTGGAACCCACCGGACCCGATCCACTGGCCGACTTTTTGTTTCGCGTGAAGGCCGGGCACTGCGAATACTTCGCCTCCGCCCTGGCTGTGATGGCGCGTAGCCTGGGCATCCCAGCGCGGGTGGTCAACGGCTTCCAGATGGGGCAGTTCAACCGCGTCTCGGGCGAGTATGTCGTCCGCGGCCGCGATGCCCATTCCTGGGTGGAAGCCTTCTTTCCAGTGGCGCCGGCCTCCGCCGGACTACCGGCCCGGGGGTTATGGATTCCCTTTGACGGCACCGCCGGCAACCCCGAGGCCGTGGCCGGAAGTTGGTCGCAGGCCATGCTTTACCTCGACGCCCTGCAGAGTTTCTGGCAGGAGTGGGTGATCAACTACGATTGGGCGCACCAACTCAACTTGGCGCAGCGCACCCAGGTTGGCCTGCGCAGCAAAACCGAGAATGCACGCGATTGGTTGAGGAGTGCCCCGCACGATTGGGAACAGCAAGCGGTCCGCTTCGGCGCCCGAATGTACGCGCTGTGGCTGGCCGCCTGGCTGCACCCACAGATCGCGGTGCCATCGCCGAGCGCGCGGTGGCTGGGGTTGCTGGCGGCCTTGCTTCTTGTGCTCGGTAGCGCATGGCTGCGCAGCGCGCGGGGCGCCCGAATGCTGATGCAATGGCGGGCGTGGAGCCCTCGGCGGGGCGGACCGGCGTGGCGCAGCAGCGAAGCCGCGCGCTACTTCCTGCAGTTCCAACGCATCCTGGCGCGCACCGGCTACCGCCGCCAGCCGCACGAGACCGCGGATGACATCCTCGCGCACCTGCCGGGATCGCCGCTGGGCCCTGCGGTGGGCGCCTTTTTGGCCGACTACCAAGCCGCGCGCTTCGGCGCCGATCTGCATCGCCTGCTGCGCCTACCCGAAGACCTGTCGGCGGTGCGCCGCGCGCGCAAACGGAAATCCGCCGCGCCACCGCCTGAAGCCGGCGGCAAGGAATAAGGGCGAGGTGCGGAAATTGCGGATCGAGCACGCCGGCAGCGCCTCATCCCGCGTCACTCGTGACCTGCTCCTCACCCTTCATGCGCCAGCGGGAACTCGACCCGCCGGTTGGTGGCGCGAGCGCGTCCCAAGCCGACGCCGCCGGCGGCATCGGCGGCAAAGCCATCGCGTCCGGTGGGCATCAGCAAACCTTCCGCTTCCCGCACGAACTGCAGCGATCCGGCCTTGGCATCGGCATCGATGCGCACCAAGTCGCCCAGCTTGACCTGTCCGGTGGAGATCAGTTTGGCGAGTGGGAAGACGATATTGCGTTCGATCGCCCGCTTGAGGTGGCGCGCGCCGTAATGCGGGTCGTAGCCCTCCTGGAGCAGCAGCAGCTTGGCGCCGTCGGTGCAGTCAAAGACAAAGGGTCGGGCCCCGGTGGCGTTCAGGATGCGCTGTTGCACCAGTCCGAGTTCGAGGTCGAGGATGGATTCCAAGTCTTCGCTGCGCAAGGTCCGGAAGACCAGCATGCGATCGATGCGGTTCATGAACTCGGGCGAGAACTTGCGGCGCGCCGCATCGATCGCCACGCGGTCCATTTTGGCGTCCAATTGCGGGGTCAACGCGCCGCCGGCGGGGGCGAAGCCCGGTCCCCCGTGCATCAGCCCGCCCATCTCCGCCGCCCCCAAGTTGCTGGTCATGAAGATCACGGCTTGGGAGAAGTCCACGCGGCGGTTGTCGCCCAGCGTCAGGGTGGCTTTGTCGAGGATCCCGAGCAGCAACTGCCAGACGGCGTCGGAAGCCTTCTCGATCTCGTCGAAGAGCACCAGGGAGAGCCGCAACCGCTCGCTATGCCACTGGTTGAGGGCCTCCTGGGTCAGCAGGGGATGGGTTTCGCGGTGGCCGAGGTACCCGGGCGGCGAGCCGATCAGCTTGGCGATCTCGTGCGAGTGCTGGAACTCGCCGCAGTCGATTTTGACCAAGGCGCGCGGGTCCCCGTACAAGGTCTCTGCCACCGCCTCCACCACGCGCGTCTTGCCGGTGCCGGTGGGTCCCAGGAACAGCAGGTTGGCGATGGGCCGCCCGGGGGGATGCAACCCCGCTTGAAAGGTCTGGTACCAGTTCACCACCGCGTCCAAGGCCGACTCTTGGCCCACGATTTTGCGTCGCAGCGCCTCCTCGAATTGGCGCACGACCTCCCCACGCCGCTGGGGATCAAGCACCACCCTGCTGGCCGCCCTCATGTTGTGTTCTCCACCCTGTGACCGTTGCCGTCGCCACGGCGTCGCGGCCGCGTTCCCCGCCACCGCCACGCCCCCCCCGTGCCGCGTCCCTCAGCTTCCGGCGCTCTCCGCCCCACTGCCGCCGCTACTGACCTCGCCCGCCGCGGTTGCCTGGGGCCGCTTGCCGGGCGCCTCGGCCAGCTTCTGGTCAATCGCCTCGCGCAACTCCTGCAACTGCTCGAGGATCTCCGGCACCACCTCCCCAGTAGGCTGGGGAAGTGCGCCCAACTCCAGTTCATGGAGATCCAAGACCAAGCTGTGCAGGTTGCGTACCAGTTGCCGGGCCCCCTCGGCGTCGGCAAAGGGGGAGGCGAAGCTCTCCCCGGCGCGGCCCCGCACCGCCGACCAGTCGATCTGCAGGTCGGGGTGGGCGGCGGCCACCTGTTGCACCACCTCTTCGCTCACCCGCGGGCGATTGCCCAAGCACGCCAAGTGGACTTGTCGCACCCGCCCGTTCTCCCGCACATTGTGGACTAGATAAAACGACTTGCCCTTTTTACGAACGAATGCCATATCCCCATCCTTCGGGCTACATCGACCCGCGTGGTGCTAGAGGTTCCCCACCACTCTAGGATGGCGCTCGCGGCTCTCAGGTTGCACCGCGCGCCTGTTCTGCCGCGACTCGCTGCGGCGCCGGTTCCTGCTCGGCTCCAGCTACGATGCATCCGCCTGCACCCGCGCTTTCCGGTCGCAGCCGACGGGGCGGAACATGCTACGATTAGTCAGTTTTTCTCGGTCCCTGAACCATCTTTCTATGCCCTGTTTGGTCTTCCGCCCCTCTTGGCTGCAACGCCCGATCTTGAGCCTGCTGGCCATTTCTGCCCTGGCGCTGGCAGCCTGTTCCCGCCCCTCTTCCAGCTCCGCCGCCGCGACCACCACCCCGGCCCCGATTGCGACGCCGAGCGGTACGCGTCGCCCCACGCCGGTGCGCGAGGAGATCCGGGCCATCTACTTCACCGGCCTCATGGCCGGCAGCCCGCACGGCAAACAAATCGCCACCGCTTGGCGGGCCGAGGGTGGCAATGCCATCGTCTTCGACGTCAAGGACTCCGACGGCATCGTCAGCTTCGCCTCCCAGCAAAGCCTCGCCGGGCATGCCAAGCATCCCCCCATTCATGATCTGGCGGCTTGGGTGGCTTGGCTCCACGAACATGGCCTTTATGCCATCGCCCGCCAGGCCGTCTTTAAGGACGAGCGCCTGGTGCAGGAGCATCCCGAACTCGCCGTCCACTCCCGCAGTAACGGCGGCCTCTGGACCGAGCACGGCAAACCCGCTTGGCTCGACCCCTCGCTCCCGCAGGTACGCGACTACAACATCGGCATGGCGCTCGAGGCGGCCGCGGCCGGCGTCGATGAGATCCAGTTCGACTACATTCGCTTTCCCGTGGAGGGCAATCAAAAGGATTGCAAATTCCACTATCAGGCCACCGATCCGAGCGCCGAACGCGCCGACATCATCACCGACTACCTCTACCGTGCTCAGAAGGCGCTGCGGCCCACCGGCGTTCACATCTCGATCGACGTCTACGGGGTGATGGCTTGGGCGCGCAACGTCGACCTGAATGCCACCGGGCAGGACGTCCTGGCCCTTTCTTACTACTGCGATGTCCTCTGCCCGATGATCTATCCGTCGCACTTCTTCAATAACTTCGACAACTACAGCAACCCCGGCGACGCCCCGGAACACTTCATCCGGGTCGGCTTGGAGCGCTTCAAGAGCGACACGCAGGACACCGGCGTGACCCTGCGCCCCTGGCTGCAAGCCTTCGCCTGGCGCACTCGTAGCTACAGCCCGGAGTACATCCGCATCCAGGTCAAGACCGAACACCAGGAACAGGCGGCCGGCTTTATGCTGTGGAACGCCCGCAACGACTACCGCATCCCCAACCAAGCCATGCTCACCATGGCCGCCCAGCATCAAACCTTCTTCAGCGGCGGTGACCCCTACCCCGCCCTGGCTCAGTAAGCGGAAGCCGCAGGCCGGGCGTGCAATGCACGCCGCGCGACCCGTGAACTGAAATCAGCGGTACGCGTCGCCCTTGGGCCTTCGCCCCTCGGGCGTTGCTCCTCGGCCTGCGGCCGCCGTCCGTTATACTTGCCAACAGGGGGCAACGTGGCATTACCCAAGACCGAGAAGATCTGGTATAACGGCAAGCTGATCAACTGGGACGAGGCGCACATCCACGTCTTGTCGCACGTCGTCAGCTACGGCTCCGGACTTTTTGAGGGGGTACGCTGTTACCACACCCCGCAGGGCCCGGCCATCTTCCGCCTCAGCGACCACATGCAGCGCCTGATCCATTCGGCGCGCATCTATCGCATCGAGGTCCCCTACGACTTGGGGCAGCTCTCGCAGGCTTGCGTGGATGTGATCCGCGAGAACCGCCTGCCGGCCGCCTACATTCGCCCCATCGTGCTGCGCGGTTACGGCAGCCTCGGGGTGCTGCCCTCCGACAACCCAATCGAGACCTACATCGCCGCCTGGGACTGGGGTCACTACCTCGGCAACCAAGCCCAGGAAAGCGGTGTGGACGTTTGTGTCTCCTCCTGGACGCGCATCGCGCCCAACACCCTGCCGGCCATGTCCAAGGCGGCGGCGAATTACATGAACTCGCAGCTCATCAAGATGGAGGCGGTGGCGAACGGCTACGCTGAGGGCGTGGCGCTCGATTCCAACGGCCACGTCAGCGAAGGCAGCGGCGAGAACCTGTTCCTGGTGCGCAAAGGCACCCTCGTCACGCCGCCGCTCAGCGCTTCCGTGCTGCCCGGCATTACGCGCGATTCGGTGCTCACCATCGCGGCCGAGCTCAAGATTCCGGTACTCGAACAGACCGTGCCCCGCGAAGCCCTCTACCTTGCCGACGAGGTCTTCTTCTCGGGGACGGCCGTCGAGGTGACGCCGGTCCGTTCGGTGGACCGCATCACGGTCGGCAAGGGGACGCGCGGACCGGTCACGGCCGCCATCCAGAGCCGATTCTTCGACCTCGCCATGGGCCGCAGCGAGGACCGCTACGGCTGGCTGACGCCGGTGCCGCAGCTGGTCACCGCCTGAAGCCTGCTTTGAAGCGGTCGTCGCGCTCACCGACCCGGTTCCCGGTTCAGTCCATGACCACCAGCGGGTTGGGGGGCAGCTTCGCCGCGCCGTGCGCGTAATGCGAGGCGACGTACGCCTCCAGGATTCCGATAAACTCCCCCACCAGCCCTGCCCCGTGCAGGGTGCGCAAGAGCTTGCCGTCCACGTAAACCGGGGCCTTCGGGTCCTCGAAGCTGCCCGGAAGCGAGATGCCGATGTGGGCATGGCGCGATTCGCCCGGTCCGTTGACCACGCATCCCATCACCGCCACGCGCATCTCCTCCACCCCGGAGTACATCTCCTTCCAAACCGGCATCCGGTCGCGCAGGTAGTTTTGGATCTGGTCGGCCATCTCCTGGAAGAAGGTGCTGGTGGTGCGGCCGCATCCCGGGCAGGCCGTGACCTGGGGCGTGAAGCTGCGCAACCCAAGCGATTGCAGCATCTGCTGTGCCACCCGCACCTCCTCGGTGCGGTCGCCGTTCGGCAGTGGCGTCAAGGAGACCCGAATGGTGTCGCCGATGCCCTCCTGCAGCAGCACCGCCATGGCGGCCGTGCTGGCCACCACGCCCTTCATGCCCATGCCCGCCTCGGTAAGGCCGAGGTGTAGCGGGTAATCGCAGGCCGCCGCCAGCTTGCGGTAAACCGCGATCAGGTCCTGGACGCCCGACACCTTGGCGCTCAGGATGATGGCGTCGTGCGCCAGCCCAAAGCGTTCCGCGGTGGCCGCCGACTGCAGCGCCGAGGCTACGATGGCGTTCAGCGTCACTTCGCCGGCGTCGAGCGGCTGCGGCAGGCGCGAGTTCTCGTCCATCATGCGGGTCAGCAGGCTCTGGTCGAGCGACCCCCAATTGACCCCGATGCGGACCGGGCGCTGGTTGGCCAGCGCCACCTCGATCATGGCGCGAAAGTTATCGTCGTCCTTGCGGCCGATGCTGGCATTGCCGGGGTTGATGCGGTACTTGGCCAGCGCCCGCGCGCACTCCGGGAAGCGGGTGAGCAACTGGTGCCCGTTGTAGTGAAAGTCGCCCACCAGCGGCACGCGGCAACCGCGGCGTTCCAGCCCCTCGTAAATGGCCGGTACGGCGCGGGCCGCGGCCTCGGTGTTCACCGTGATGCGCACCAGCTCGGAACCGGCTTCCGCCAACGCCGCCACTTGGGCCACCGTGGCCGCCACATCGACGGTGTCGGTGTTGGTCATCGACTGCACCACCACCGGGTGCTGACCACCCACCACGACGTCCCCGACGCGGACGCCCACCGTCAGCCTGCGGGAGATCAATGCCATGTCCCCATCCTACGGTATGGGCCCTCGCCCCGTCCGCTCAGCCCTTGCCGTGTCGAATGAAGCTGTTGACGATGTCGTTATAGAAGACGAAGGTCATCAGCACGATCAGGAAGGCAAACCCGGCCTGGTAGACCCGCTCCTTGATGCGCAGGCTGATGTCGCGGCGCAGGATGCCCTCGATCAGCAGGAACACGATCATTCCCCCATCCAAGATCGGGATGGGCAGCAGGTTCATGATGCCGAGGTTCAAGCTGATGACCGAGGTCACCCAGAGGAGCGGGGAGATGGTGGGCTGGCTGGCGGCCTGCGAGGTGAGACGCACGATACTGATCGGCCCCTGCAGGGTATTCAGCGAGGCCTTGTGGGACACCAACTTGCCCAGCAGATTCAGGATCAGCAGGCTCCCCTCGCGATTTTGCAGCAGCGACTGGTGCAGTGCCTGCCTGAAGGGAAGGTGGACAAATTCCACCATGGGCCGCAACTGTACGCCGATCATCCAAGCCTCAGGCTGTCCGGCAAGGTTCATCCGCACCGGGGTCACGCTGAGGTCGCGCTGCTCGGCGCCGCGTTGTACGCGCAGCGTCACCGCCTGCCCTGCGGTCGTCTGCAGCGACTGCAGCAGATCCTCGGTGCGCAGCACCGGCTTGCCGTTCACCGCCAGCAGGCTGTCGCCCGGCTTCACCCCGGCGCGCTCGGCAGGGGAGCCGGGCGCCACCAGATCCACTTGCGTATTTTCGACCGGGACCAGGCCCAAGCTCGGTTCCGCATCCGGACCGTTCGAGAGTGGCGTAAGCCGCGTCTCGACCATTTGGCCGCCGCGCTGCAGCTCGATGGCAACCGCGTGATCCACGGAGATGTCGGCGCGCAGCATCAACTGCTCCCAGGTGGGATGTTGCACCCCGTCAAAACCGACAATCGTGTCTTTGGGCTGGATGCCGGCCGCTGCGGCCGGTGAGCCGGGACGTACTGCCGCCACCACGGCGGCGTGATCGAGGTAGGAGTTTTTCGGGAAGCGATACATGTAGACCGGGATCAGCAACCCGATCGCCAACATGATGTTCATCATCGGACCGGCCAAGGCGATGATGAAGCGTTGCCACCGCGGCTTGGACATGAACTCATCCGGCGCCCCGGTGCGCGTGTCCTCCGCGTTTTCGCCCGCCATCTTGACGTAGCCGCCCAGCGGCAGCAGGCTCAGGCGGTAATCGGTATCGCCCCGTCGAAAGCCGACTAAACGCCTGCCGAACCCCAGCGAGAACGTGTGCACGCGCACCTTGAACGCTTTCGCGGCCAGGAAATGGCCCAGCTCGTGGATGAACACGATGAGGCCCAGCACCAGGGAAACGGCGATGATTGTGGTCAAAGAAGACAACATCCGGAACTTCTCTCCTACGGAGCGCACCCCGCCTACGCCGGCATGGTTCCCGCCAGTTCCTGCGCCACCCGGCGCGCGGCGCCGTCGGCCGTCCAGATGGCATCCAAGTCGCCTGCCGGCAGCGAACCCAGCCGCATGAGAACCTCTTCAATAATACGGGGAATCGCGACAAACGGGATGGCGCCCGCCAGGAAGGCCGCAACCGCAACCTCGTCGGCCGCGTTCAAGATGGCCGGCCCGGCGCCCCCGGCCCGGTACGCCTCGCGGGCCAAACGCAGGCAGGGAAACTTCGTCGGGTCCGCCGCCTCGAAGTCCAAGCGGCCCAGTTCTTCCAGTCGCAGCCGCGGACGGGACGACGCCACACGCTCCGGGTAAGTCAGGGCGTACTGGATCGGCAGCCGCATGTCGGCAGGACCCAGTTGTGCCATCACGGAGCCGTCCTGAAACTCCAGCAGGGAGTGCACGATCGACTGCGGATGGACGACCACCTCCACGGCCCGCTCCTCCAGCCCAAAAAGGTGGCAGGCCTCGATGACTTCGAACCCCTTGTTCATCAAGGTTGCCGAGTCGATCGTGATGCGTCCTCCCATTCTCCATGTTGGATGTTGCAGGGCCTCTTGAGGCGTCACGTCTTTGAACGTCCCGGGGTCGCGGTGCCGAAACGGGCCACCCGACGCGGTGAGGATGAGCCGGGCCACCTCGGAGGCCGCCCCGGCACGCCAGCACTGGTGCAAGGCGCTGTGTTCGCTGTCGATCGGCAATAGCGGGGCTCCCGTCGCCCGCACCGCTGCCATGATCAGATCCCCGGCCACCACCAAGGTCTCCTTGTTGGCCAAGGCGACGGGACAGCCGCGCTGCACGGCGGCGTAGGTTGCGGCGACGCCGGCGACACCGACGATCGCGGAAACCACCATGTCGGGCGCGCCTTCGAGCGTCGCCGCTTGCAGCCCGTCCGCGCCGCAGAGGATGGCGGGCAGCGGATGCACGCCCGCGCTCCGCAACCGGTCGCGCAAACGGTCCACGTCGCAGGCGTCGCGAACCGCGACCAACTCGGGCCGGTAACGCCGCACCTGCTCGACCAGCCCCTCCAGGTTGCCCCCCGCGGCCAAGGCCACCACCTGGAAGCGTCCGGGCAGTTCATCGACCACGCGCAACACATTGCACCCAATGGAGCCGGTTGAGCCCAGAATCGCCAACCGGCGCGGAAACGGCAGTTGCGCGAGCCGCGCCGCGGCATTGGCCGGCGACCCGAATGCGTGGCTCACCGGCGGTGAGGTCGAAGGGAAGGCCATGGGACTAGGCACGCAGCACGAACGCGAAGAGCAGGATCAACCATAGTACCGGGGTTGCCAGCAGCAGGGCATCCACCCGGTCCAACACCCCGCCGTGCCCGGGAAGCAGGGTGCCGGAGTCCTTGACGGCGGCGCCGCGCTTGAACACCGATTCCACCAGGTCGCCGCCCTGGGCGGCGAGATTCAGCACCACGGCGAGCAGGGCCGCCACGGCAAAACTGCCGTTGTTGGCCAAGGGTTCCGAGGCCAGCCCGATCCGGGTCAACCCCAGGCTGAGCGGCACCGCCCAAGCCACCAGCGCACCCCCGGTCAGCCCTGCCACCAGCAACGAGGCGATCGCACCCTCCCAGGTCTTCTTGGGGCTGACCCGCGGCGCCAAGGGGTGGCGGCCCCAATGCCGTCCCACGTAGTAGGCCGCCGAGTCGCCCACCCAGACCACGACCAGCAGAAACGCCAGCCACCACTCACCGCCCGGAATGGCGCCGCGGATGCGTCCCAGCAGCGCCAAGCAAAGCCCCGGATAGAGCAGGCCCAGTACCGTGACTCCGGCCTCCGAAAGTGAGCGCGACATGCGCTCCGGAAGCGTCAGGCAGCGGATCAAGACCAACAACAGGATCGCGAGCAGCACGCTCAGCATCACCGCGTCGTCCCAGGCACTCGCCGCGACCGCCAGCCCGACCGCCCCCGCCAGCCCGATCCAGCGGTAGGGCTGCAGTTGCAGCCCGGAGGTCAGGTCATAGAATTCGCGCACCGCCAGCACGGTCACCACGGCCAGCACTCCGGCAAATACCAGGAGCGGGGCCCGCAACACCGCCAACAGCGTCAGCGGGGCCATGATCAGGGCGGTGATGACCCGTTTCATGACTTCTGGTCCGCCTGGCTCAAGCCGCCGAAACGCCGCTCGCGCTTCTGAAAATCTTGCAGCGCCAGCAGCAGGTGCGACCGCCGGAAGTCGGGCCACAAGGTCTCCGTCACCCAGATCTCGGCATAGGCGATCTGCCAGAGCAGGAAATTGCTGACCCGCATCTCCCCGCTGGTGCGGATCAGCAGATCGGGATCGGGAAGCCCGGCGGTGTAAAGGTGCGCTTGGATCAGGTCCTCATCCACCTTGAGGTGCGACAGCCCACCATTGCGTCGCGCCTGCGCCAGGATGGCGGAAAAGGCGTCGACCAGCTCCGTGCGCGCTCCATAGTTCAGCGCCAAGGTTAGAACCATGCCGCTGTTGTGCTGCGTGGCCTCGCGCGCCTGCTCCAGATCTTCCCGCACGCCCGCCGGCAGATCGGCCTCGCGCCCGATGGCCTGCAGTCGGATGTTGTTGTCGTTCAGCTCCCGCAGTTCGGCGCGCAAGTAGCGCCGCAGCAGACGCATCAGGAACCCGACCTCGGTTTTCGGCCGCTTCCAGTTTTCCGCCGAAAAAGCGTAGAGCGTCAGGGCGGGAATCTTGAGGCGGGCGCAGGTCTCCACCGCCTCCCGCACCGACTCCACCCCGGCTTGGTGGCCGGCCATGCGCGGCAAGTGTCGTTCACGCGCCCAGCGTCCATTGCCGTCCATGATGATGGCGATGTGACGCGGCAGGCGCTGTGGGTCGAGTTCGATCTCGGTTGTGCCGGCAGCCATTCGGCCAGCCCCTCCGCCGGCGGCGCAACGCGCCAGCTCTAAGTTCCCATTCACACTATCAGGGGACGCGAGCCGGGGAAAGTGCCGCACCCGCCATCTCGCCGGCCAACCCTAACGCGCCCGGTATCCGATCCGACAGCCGCAAGGCCGCCCTTTCTACTTGACAGTCCCGCGCCGCCTCGCGTATCCACAAAGAGTCAGGTTTTTCGTTCTATGAGTAGCTGGGCTAGCTCCTTTGAGGAACCTCACGGTAGGTTCCCCGCGCGCTCCTTTCGGGTATGCCCGTTCGGGGGGCCGGGGGGCCGCCGTTCGGCATCTGGAACGGGACCACGGCGATCGGGGGTTTGATCGGCAGCTCCGGGCTGCCGCGTGAGCCGCCGCCTCCCGTGCGCTCCCGCCACGGGCAAGGCAGGAAAGGCATCGCCCTCTTCCCTTCTTGACCGTCTCCACCGCGGCGCGCTGCAGTTCGCGCGTCCCAGCGGGAGTTGCGCCCGGCCTGTCCACCGCGAGGCGCGTATGGTGTACCTCACCCAGATCCTCGGCCTTCCCGTTCTGAACCCGGACGGCAGCTTGATCGGCAAGCTGCGCGACGTCATCGTCGAGCCCGCGCAACACCGCAACACGGTGCAGAAACTGGTGCTGCGACGCGACGGCAAGCTCTGGGAACTGCCGGCGCGCTTCACGGCGCTCGACGACAGCGGCCTGCGCCTGGCCGCGGCCACCGTCCCATTGCTGCTCACCCCGGAATCGGGTCACCTGCTGCTCACCCGCGATGTGCTCGATCAGCAGATCATCGACGTGAATGGGCGCAAGGTGGTGCGCGTCAACGATGTCGAGCTGGAAGCGGTTGCGGTCAACGGTCATCACAACCTCAACGCCACGCGGGTCGACGTGGGCATCGGGGGCGCACTGCGCCGCCTTTTCCAGGGCCTGGTGCCGCGCCGTTGGCTGCCCCGTCTCTCCAATTGGGCCGGGACGAGCGTCATTCCGTGGAACATGTTCGACCTGGTCGAGACCGACCCGGCGCGGCGCGTCAAGCTGCAGATCACCTACAAGGCGCTGGCCCAGTTGCATCCTGCCGACGTCGCCGACATCGTCGAGGGTCTGGCCCCGGCCGAGCGCGAAGCGGTCTTCGCCAGCCTGGAAAACGAGGTGGCCGCCGAGGTGCTGGGCGAGGTGGAGCCCCGCCTGCAACGCAAGCTGCTGGAGAACCTCGACTCCGAACGGGCCGCCGACATTGTCGAGGAGATGGACCCGGATGAGGCCGCCGACATGCTGGCCGAGCTGCCGCAGGAGACCTCGAGCGGCATCCTGGAGGACATGGAAGCCTCGGAACGCGAGGAGGTCAGCGAGCTGCTGGAGTTCCGCGAGGACTCGGCCGGCGGCCGCATGACCACCGACTTCCTGGCCTTCGGCCCCGGCGCCACGGTGGCCGACGGCGTCGCCGCGCTGCGCGCCTTCGACGGCCCGGTCGAGACGGTGACCACCTTGTTCGCCGTCGACGTCGAGATGCGCCTGGTGGCTTCCGTTCCCATCGCCCGTATCCTGCTGGCCGCCGGCGACACGCTGCTCACCGAGCTGGGCGGCGACACGGTCGCCATCCATCAGCACCGCAAGGACAGCGATGTGGCCGAACTCTTCGACAAGTACAACCTGCTGGCCCTGCCGGTGCTGGATTCCGGGGACCGCCTGATCGGCATCATCACCGCCGACGACGTCATCAGCCAACTGCGCCACCGGAAAGGCTGAGGGACCACGCCGCACACCGGCACGCCCGGCGTGCGTTCCGGTCCCCCGCGGCCCCACCCCCGCGATATCATGGAGTGATCGATCCATCGCTATGCCTTCACTTATCGCCAAGGTTTTCGGAACGAAGAACGAGCGCGAGATCAAGCGACTGCGCTCCCGCGTGGAAGCCATCAGTGCCCTGGAGCCGGCCATGCAGGCCCTGACCCCGGAGCAGATGCGCGCCAAGACCCAGGAGTTCCAGGAGCTGATCCGCAGCCGCGTCGCGGCCGCCACCTCGGACGAGGAAAAGGTGGCTGCCGAAAAGGAAGCCTTGGATGAGCTGTTGGTCCCCGCCTTCGCCCTGGTCCGCGAGGCCGGCCGACGCGCGCTCAACATGCGCCACTTCGACGTTCAGCTCATCGGCGGCATGGTGCTCCACTCCGGGCGCATCGCCGAGATGAAAACCGGCGAAGGCAAGACCCTGGTGGCCACCCTGCCGGTCTACCTCAACGCCCTGGCCGGCCACGGCGTGCATGTGGTGACCGTCAACGACTACCTCGCCCGTCGCGACTCGGAGTGGATGGGCCGCCTCTACACCTTCCTCGGCCTCTCGGTCGGCGTGGTGATGCACGATGTCAGCGACCAGGACCGCCGTGAGGCCTATACCCGCGACATCACCTACGGCACCAACAACGAGTTCGGCTTCGACTACCTGCGCGACAACATGAAGTTCGAGCTGGCCGACCGCACCCAGCGCGGCCACTACTTCGCCATCGTGGACGAGGTCGACTCCATCCTGATCGACGAGGCGCGTACCCCGCTCATCATCTCCGGCCCCTCGGAGGAGTCGACCGACAAGTACTACCGCATCGACCGGATCATTCCGCATCTCGAAAAGGGCGAGCCGCCCGAGGGCACCGAAAAACCGGCCACCGGCGACTACTTCCTCGACGAAAAACACCGCACCGCCACCCTCACCGAGGAGGGGGTCATGAAGGCCGAGAAGTTGCTCGGCATCGAGAACCTCTACGACCTGGCCAACATGGACCTGGTGCACCACGTCTACCAGGCCCTGCGCGCCCATACCCTGTACAAGCTCGACGTGGACTACGTCGTCAAGGAAGATCACGACCAGGAGACCGGCAAGCTGGAACGCAAGGTGATCATCGTCGACGAGTTCACCGGCCGCCTCATGCCCGGCCGGCGCTGGAGCGACGGCCTGCACCAGGCGGTGGAGGCCAAGGAGGGGGTGCGCATCGAGCGCGAAAACCAGACGCTCGCCACCATCACCTTCCAGAACTACTTCCGGCTCTACAAAAAACTGGCCGGCATGACCGGCACCGCCGAAACCGAGGCCAACGAATTCTTCGGCACTTACAAGCTCGAGGTCACCGTCATCCCCACCAACCAGCGGATGATCCGCATGGAGCACCCCGATGTCGTCTACCGCACCGAGCGCGAGAAGTTCCACGCCGTGGTGCAGGAAGTCCAGCAGTGCGCCACCACCGGCCAGCCGGTTCTGGTGGGCACCGTCTCGGTGGAAAAATCCGAACGCCTCTCCGCCCTGCTGCACAAGGAGAAGGTCAAGCACGTCGTGCTCAACGCCAAGTACCACGAGAAGGAAGCTGAGATCGTCGCCCAGGCGGGCCGCAAGGGGTCCATTACCATCGCCACCAACATGGCCGGCCGCGGCACCGACATCCTGCTGGGCGGCAATCCCGAGCAGATGGTGCGCGAGCAGCTCCGGCGCCAGGGCATCAACTGGGAGGGCCTCACGCCCGAGGAGTACGCCGTCCAGCTCGCCGCGGTGAAGAGCGCCTGCGACGCGGAGCATGACGTCGTCACCGCCCTCGGCGGGCTGCACATCATCGGCACCGAACGCCACGAGGCGCGCCGCATCGACAACCAGCTGCGCGGCCGCGCCGGTCGCCAGGGCGACCCCGGCTCCTCACGCTTCTACCTCTCGCTCGAAGACGACCTGCTGCGCATTTTCGGCGGCGAGCGCATCTCCGGCCTGATGCTCAAACTGGGCATGACGGAGGGCGAGCAGATCGAGTCCCGCCTCATCTCGCGCCGCATCGCCAAGGCGCAAGAGCAGGTCGAGGCGCAGAACTTCGAATCCCGCAAGCACCTGCTGGAGTACGACGATGTCATGAACCAGCAGCGCAAGGCCGTCTATGGCCTGCGCGACGACCTGCTGGCCGGCATCGCCCAGAAAGACTACCTGTTGGAGATCGTGGCCCGCCTGGTCGAGGACGACCTAGCCCAGTTCTGCCCGGTCGAAACCCATCCCGACAACTGGAACACCCAGGGCCTGCGCGAGGCGTTGCGGGAGCGTTTCGGGCTCGACCTGGACGCCGCCGGCGTCAAGGCCGAACAGCTCAACCACCAGGACCTCAAGGAAGCGGTCCTGCAGGCGCTGCAGCGGCGTTACGAAGACAAGGAGACCCTGCTGGGGCCGGACGTCATGCGGCGCTTTGAGCGCATGGTCATGCTGCAGATCGTCGACGCCAACTGGAAAGATCACCTCCTGGCGATGGATCACCTCAAGGAGGGCATCGGCCTGCGCGGTTACGGCCAGCGCGACCCCCTCATCGAGTACAAGAAGGAATCCTTCGACATGTTCCAGGCCATGATGGACCGCGTCGAGGAAGACTCGGTCAAGACGCTATTCCTGGCCCGCATTGAAACCCCGGAGGAGTCCCAGCAACGCCTGGAAGAACGCCAGGCCTCCGAACGACAGGCCATGGTGGAGTACGAGCGCGAGATGGAGCGGCGCAAGAAACGCCAGGAACGCGAGCTGACCTTCTCCGGCGACGGCACCGCCGCTCCGGTCCAGCAGGTCATCCGGGCCGACGACCGGGTCGGGCGCAACGACCCCTGTCCGTGCGGCAGCGGCAAGAAATACAAGAAGTGCCACGGCGCCACGGTCGTCGGCTGACCCCGACACGTCATCTCAACCGCGCTTGGGTTGGCGCCGTGGGGACGCCAATGCGGCAAACGTAAACTGGCGCGCCCGGCTGCCGCTGCGCGCCACCCAGGCCTTGAACAAGCCCGCATACGAGGCCAGGATGTACTGTTCGCGACGATAGCCCAGCACCTTGGCGGTGCGGTCGATCCAGGCGGCGCTCCCCTCCAGTTCGAGGAAAATTCCCAGCGGGGTCTCGTCCAGGACCGCCTCTCCGCCTCCCGCCTGGCGATACGCGGTGCGGTAGCGCTCGTAAACGAAGCCCGCTTCGTAGCCCAGCATGTGCAGGAGGTCGCGGCAGGCGGGGCCGTCGCCCACCGCCGTTTCGACCTCGGCGCGGCGCTTGTGTCGGCCGGGCCGGGCCGCTCCCTTTGCGGTCAGGATCCACTGCGTGCCGGAACGGCGCAGGCGCAGCACGCGTCCCGCGCGCTGCAGCCGGCCGCGGGCATCGTCCAGAATCCAGTTCACTTCCAAGGTTCGCCGGCGGGCGAGGCGGAAACCGGAAGCGCGCAGCCGGGCGAGCACGGTGCGCTTCGAGGTCACCGGCAGCTTGATCTCCACCTCGACCCGGGGTTTCTGTGTCATGCCTTCCCGATCAGCGATCGCGTTGCAGCACCAGGTCGGGCAGCTGCTCCAATGCCTCGCGGTACTCCGTCCTTGGAAAACCCCGCATCAGCTCTTGCGCCTGCAAGGCATGCCGGGCCGCCTCCACGCGCGCCCGTTCCAGCGCGCCGTACCGTTCCAGGATCGCCACCGCCGCGACCATGTCGCCGCTGCCATTGCCCTGCATGGCCTGCACCAACGCCTCCCGTTCCGCCGACGAGGCCTGCTGGTAGGCGTAGATCGCCGGCAGCGTCATCTTGCCCTCGCGCAGGTCGTTGCCTACCGGCTTGCCCACCTTGCCGGGATCGCCGGTGAAGTCCAGCAGGTCGTCCACCATCTGGAAGGCCAGGCCCAGGTGATGGCCGTAATCGTGAAGCCGCTGGATGACCTCGGCCGGTTGCGCGGCGGCCATGGCGCCCAGTTTGGAGGAGACGGCAAACAGTTGCGCGGTTTTGCGTTCGATCAACTCGTAGTGCTGGGCGGCCGCGATCACCGTGCCCACCGTCTGCAACTGCATCAGCTCACCTTCCACCATGGTCTGGGTGAGGCCGATCAGGGTGTCCAGCACGGCAAAACTTCGCTCCCGGAGGGCGACGTTGAAGGCCTGCATGTAGAGCCAATCGCCCGCCAGCACGCACATGTGGGTGCCCCAGCGCGAGTTGGTCGAAGGCCGGCCGCGGCGCATGTCCGCCTCGTCGATGATGTCGTCATGGATCAGCGTGGCGTTGTGGATCATCTCCACCACCGCCGCCAGGCGGATCACCGCCTCCCCGTCGCAGGCCACCAGGCGCGCCGTCAATAGCACCAGCGCCGGCCGGATGCGCTTTCCCCCGCTCTGCTGCAGGTAGGTTCCGATATCCGTGATCGCCGGTACGCGCGAGACGCTGTCTTTGCCCAACTGGGCTTCCACCCGCACCAAGTCCTCGCGGATCAGCTCGAAAACGTCTGCCATCGTTCCTCGTGCTCCCGTGGGCCGCGTGCCCGGGGGCTAGTTGCTGCGGTAGTTCGTAAACTGGAGATCAATGCCGAAGTCCTGTTTCTTGAGGAAGGCGATCGCCTCCTGCAGGACGTCGCGATCCTTGCCGGCCACCCGCACGGTATCGCCTTGGATCGAGGCCTGCACCTTCAACTTGGCGTCTTTCAATGACTTCACCACTTCCTTGGCCTTTTCCACCGCCATGCCCTGCTGGATGGTGATCTCCTGCCGGACACTGCCGCCTGAAGCTCCCTCCAGCGCCCCGTATTCCAGGGAGCGCAGCGACACGCCCCGCCGGACCAGCTTGCCCTGCAGCACCTCGATCACCGCCTTCAGCTTGTACTCATCGCCGCTGGCCAGCATCAGCTTGTGATCCTTCTCGTTCAGCGCGATGGTGCTGTGCGAATCCTTCAGGTCGTAGCGCGTCTGGACCTCTTTCGTCGCCTGCTGGACGGCGTTCAACACCTCCGGCATCTCAACTTTGCTGACCACATCAAACGTGTTTTCTTTCGACATACCCACCCCCCGCTCATTCCATGTGCAAACTTCCATTCAACCACACGACGCCCGGGCACCCTTACGGCTGGGCTGCCGGCGGGCCCGGCTCGATCGCCCGCGGAAAGATCCGCCGGAAGTTGGTCGTGGTGCGGTCCCCCACCTCCTCCAGGCTCCACCCGCGGAGGGCGGCCAGTTGGCGCGCCACCTCCACCACCCAGGCAGGCTCATTGCGCCGTCCGCGGTGCGGCACCGGGGCCAGGAACGGGGCGTCGGTTTCAATCACCATGGCGTGTGCGGGCGCGGTGCGCGCAACCTCCCGCAGTTCGCCCAGCTTGGGAAAGGTCAGCAACCCGGAGAACGACAGGCCGAAGCCCAGTTCCAGCACTGCGGCGGCCTGGGCCCCGTCCCCGTTGAAGCAGTGAAAGACGCCGCGCTGCCGCCAACCGGCGCCGCTGCCGGCGACGTGCGCCCGCAGCAATTCCAGGCAGTCGTCCCACGCTTCCCGGCAGTGGATGGTAATCGGCAGATCCGTCTCCGTGGCGACTTGGAGCTGACTCCGGAAGACCTCCTGCTGGACCTCGCGCGGGGAGTGCGTGTAGTGATAATCAAGGCCGATCTCGCCGATGGCCACCACGCGGGGATGGCGCGCCAGCGCCCGCATCTCGGCGTAACTGGCGGCCGATGCGCGACGCGCCTCGTGGGGGTGAATGCCCACGGTGCACCAGACGTGCGCGCCATTCTCCGGCTGCCGGGACGCCACCTGCAGCGCGACGTCAAGGGTTCCGGGCTCGCCACCGCCCCCGATCGCAACGATCTCTCCCACGCCGGCCGCGGCGGCGCGCAGCAGAATCGCCGCGCGATCGGGGTCGTACTCCTCGCCATCCGGATGGCAGTGACTGTCGATGAACATGGCCAAGAGGGTAGCGGGTCAGCTCAACGCAGGCGCGCTCCGTTGGGGGTGTCGTCCGGCACCGTCACCAGAACCGGCGTGCCTTTGTCCCCCACCGCCGCGGCGACGATCATGCCGTTGGATTCCACCCCGCGCAGTTTGCGCGGCGCCAAGTTGGCCACGATCACGACCTTGCGTCCGGGAAGGGTCTCGGGCGCATAGGCTTCGGCGATGCCGGCCACGATCTGGCGCACCTCGCTGCCGATATCCACGGTCAAACGCAGCAGCTTGTCCGCGCCTTTGATCTTTTCGGCCGTCTGGATCTGCCCCACCCGCAGCTCCACCTTGGCAAAGTCGTCGATGCTGATCCGGGCCACGCCGTCCATACCGGGAGCGGCAGGAACGGCAGCGGCCGGCGTGACGGCGGGCGATGCGGCGAGGGGGGCGGCGGGCACCAATGTCTCCGCGGCGATCTGCGCGCCGCTCTCCGCTTCCAGAGCCTTGAGTTTTTCCACCGTCGGGCCTTTCTCCAAGCGTGGGAACAACGGTTCGATCTTACCGAGCGTCTGATCCACCGGGATCTGGCCCCAGGTCAGGCCGGCCAGCGGGCGGGCCGCCTCGCCGTCGAGGCCGAGTTGCCGCCACAGCCGCTGCGTGGTCTCCGGCAGCACCGAGGCCAACAGCACGGCGGTATAGCGCACCGCCTCGGCGGCGATGTGCAGCACCGTCGCCAGGCGGCTGCGCGAAGCGTCGTCCGCCAGCTCGGCCAGGGCCCACGGCTCGCTCTCGACCAGATAACGGTTGACCCCGCCGATCAGTTGCCAGACCGCTTCCAGGCCGCGGGAAAACTGGAACGCCTGGAAGTGATCCTGCAAGCCCTGCTTGGCGGCTTCCGCCAGGCGCATCACTTCCTGGTCGGCCTTGGTCCAGCTCGCACTCGCTGACGGGTACGGCACCCGCCCCTGGAAGTAACGCTCGATCATCGTCAGGGTGCGGTTGGCCAGGTTTCCCCAGTCGTTCGCCAGGTCGCTGTTGCACCGGCTGACCAGGGAGTCGTAGGAGAAACTGCCGTCGTTGCCGAAGGTGAATTCGCGCAGCAGAAAGTAGCGCAACGGATCGGCACCCAGCACTTGCCGGATGGGCTCCGTCCGCACCACGTTGCCGCGCGACTTCGACATCTTCTCTTCCTCGAACAGCAGCCAGCCATGGGCCACGATGCCCAGCGGCAAGGGCAGGCCGGCTGCCATCAGGAAGGCCGGCCAGTAGACGGCGTGAAAGCGGACAATCTCCTTGCCCACCAGGTGCCAGCCCGGCCAGAGGCGCTCAAAGCGCGCCCGGTCCTCGGGACTCTTGGAGCCATATCCGATCCCGGTCAGGTAACCGACCAGCGCATCCATCCAGACATAGAGAACGTGCTTCTCGTCGCCGGGAACCGGAATGCCCCAATGTATCGAGGTCCGGCTGATGGAGAGGTCGCGCAGTCCGCCCTGCACAAAGGCCATGACCTCGTTGCGGCGCGACTCCGGGCGGATGAACTCGGGATGGTCGCGGTAATACTGCAACAGGCGGTCGCTGAAGGCAGAGAGCTTGAAATAATAGTTCTCCTCCACCAGCTTCTCCGTCGGCCGGCCACACTCCGGACAGGCGCTGCCGGGCTCCGCCTCGTTCACGTACAGTTCGTCAAAAACGCAGTAAGCGCCGCTGTACTCGCCTTTGTAAATGAAACCGGCCTGCTGCAGGCGGCTGAAGATCTCCAACACCGCGTCGGTATGACGCGCCTCGGTGGTGCGGATGAAGTAGTCGTACTTGAGGCCCAGCCGGTCCCATTCCTCGCGGAAGCGGCCGGCGAAGACGTCGGTAAACTGCTGCGGAGAGACGCCAGCCGCCTCGGCGGCGCGCTGCACCTTCTGGCCATGCTCGTCGGTTCCGGTCAGGAACTCGGCCTGTTCTCCCATCTGGCGACGGAAGCGAACGACCGTGTCGGCCACGATGGTCGAGTAGGCGTGTCCCAGGTGGGGACGCGCATTCACGTAGTAAAGCGGCGTGGTAAGGAAAAACCGGCTCATGGCTGCAGGCAAGCCGCGAACGGCGCGGCGTACGGTGATCTTTCAGTATAGCCGGGGAACCCGGGACCGACCGTCCCTTCAGCTCTCGTCCTTCGTTGTGTCCATACCCCGCAAGGCCGCCAGGTAAACCTGCTTGAGCGGCACCCCGTGCTTGAGGGCCGCGGCGCGACAGTCCTCGAACTCAGGATGCCAGTTGTCACCGGCCACTTTGACGCGGATCGCACCGAAGCGTGTGGCAACCTCGGTCCACGAGCGCTCCTGCACGACCCGCTCCGTCTCTTGAACGCGCACGCCCAACGTGGTCGTCTCGGCGAACAACAGTTGGGCCAACCGGGCGGCGTCGGCGGGACGCGCCAGCAGGGTGACCAGCAGGCCGGGGCGACTCTTCTTCATCTGCGCCGGCACGGCGTACACGTCCAGGGCGCCCGCCGCCAGCCCCTGCTCCACGAGGTGGCCGAAGAACTCCGGATTCATATCGTCCACCGTCGCCTCCAGAACCACCACCGCCTCCGTGGCGCCCAGTTGGGCGCGCCACGCCGCCGGTTCGCCGCCGGCGTTGGGAATGGCGGCCGTCTGTTCGCGGCCGACGACCAGGCGCAAGACGTCGGCCAAGCCATCCAACTCGTAATGTCCGGCGCCGTAGCCCACCTGCTCGGGACGCATGGCGGGCATCGGTCCGAATCCCTGCGCCAGGGTGCGAATCAGCGCCGCCCCGGTCGGCGTGACCAGCTCCGCTTGTCGCCCGTCGGAGTAAACCGGCAGTCCGCGCACCAGCTCGAGGGTGGCCGGCGCTGGAATGGAGAAGCGTCCGTGCGCGCAAACCACTTCCCCGCTGCCCAGGTTGAGCGGTGATGCGATCACCCGCTCCACCCCCAGGGCCTCGAAGGCCATCGCCGCGCCCACCACGTCCACGATGGCGTCATCTTGCCCCACCTCGTGGAAATGGATGGTCTCGATCGAGACGCCGTGCACCTTGGCTTCCGCCTCGCCCAAGGCCTGAAAAGCGGCGCGGGCGCGGGCGGTCACGGCAGGCGACAGGCGCACCCGGTCGAGGAGCGCCAGGATCGCCTGCAGCGTCCGACCATGCACGTGCTGGCCGTGGGCGTGCGGGACGTGGGGGTGCGAGGCCTCGCCGCCCGGGTCCACGTGTTTGGATCCCGACTTGGTCGCCTGCGCCGGGGGGTGCAGGTGCAGGACGCGGGTCGCGTCGGAGGCCACGCGCTTGCCCCGCGCCGGCCGCGTGGCGCTCGTTTCCGCGCCCTGCCCGGGGTGCGACCGGTCTTGGCGGGGCGCCTGCACCGCGTGGCGATGCCCCGGCTGGGTGTGATCATGGGCATGGTCGGCATCCCGGTCCGAACCGGCGCCGCCCAACGGGCCACGCTTGCCGTCGGCGGTGCGACCCAACAGGCGCACGGCTTGCACGCCATTGCGCTCCACCGTCTCGATTTCCAGAACGAGGTCGATCCCCAAGCGGGCCACCGCCCGGTTGATGGGGTCGAGGTCCACCCCGGCCGCGATCGCCGCCGCCAGCAGCATGTCGCCGCTGATGCCTGAAGAACAATCCAGATAGGCCAAGCGCATAGTGCAACCCCGAAGCGGCGTCCTCGTCGAACGCCCGGAATACGGGCTTTACGCGGTCCGGCTCAGCGCGCCGCCATCGGTGTCGCGGTGCTCCGCTTCACGATGTCGCGCACGATCACCCCGCCGTGGAAACGTCCGTTTTCGATAAAGATCTCGCCGGTGTGGCGGCCGGCCACCACCACGCCGCCTAGGTAGAGTCCTGGAACGTTGCTCTCGAAGGTCTCGGGGTTGCAGGTTGGCCGCTGCGTGGTGCTGTCAAAGCCGACGCCGACCGCCTGCAGGAACGCGAAGTCGGGATGATACCCGACCAGGGCGAAGACAAAGTCCGCCGCCACCCATTCTTCATGCACGGCGCCCTTGGCCGGATGATGACGCAGCAAGACCCGCTCCGGCTGAATCTCCAGCACGCTGGTCTCAAACCGCCCGCTGATCTCGCCGGCCTTCAGGCGGTTCTCGATGTCGGGTCGCACCCAGTACTTAATGCTGTCCGAGAGTTGCGCGCGCCGGTGAACCAGGGTCACCGCCGCCCCGTGCCGCCACAGGTCGAGCGCTGTGTCCACGCTCGAGTTTTTGCCCCCGATGACCAACACCTTGCAGCCGGCGAAGGGGTGGGGTTCCTTGTAATAGTGAAACACCTGCGGCAAGTCTTCACCGGGCACGTTCAAGTAATTGTGCAGATCGTAGTAGCCGGTCGCGATGACGACGTTGCCGGAGGTGTACTCGGTCGCCCTGCCGGTCTGCGTGGTGCCGGTCACCCGAAACGCGCCGTTGCCGGGGATGATCGTCTCGACCCGCTCGTACAGGTGGACGGTCAACTTGAAGTGGGCTGCCACCTTGCGGTAGTACTCCATGGCCTCCAAACGCGTCGGCTTGGCCGAGGCGGAAGTCATCGGAATCCCCCCGATCTCCAGCAGCTCCGCGGTGGTGAAAAACACCATCTGGGTGGGGTAGTTGAAGATGGAATTGACCAGGCAGCCCTTCTCCAGGATCAGCGCCGAGAGTCCCGCCTTCTGCGCCTCGATGGCGCAGGCCAACCCGGTGGGTCCCGCGCCGACGATCAAGAGGTCCCATTGCTTCTGCGTCGAGGTCACCCACACTCCCTTGCCCAGTGAAAGGCTCAAGCGAAAATTGTACTGCCTCGCGGCGCTACGACGTTTCGGGCCGGCGTAGGCGCCTGGTCCCCTTCCCCGTCTCCTGTTCCGTTTCCTCCCGGTCCCCCGTGCGGCCCTCGCCCGGCGGTCGCAGCCGTCACGCTCCCGCGTGCTAGGCTATTTTCAGCCCGAAATTCGCACCTGCAGGAACTTTACCCGCCTTGAAATTACTCGCGCGTTCTCTCAGCCTTTTCGTTCTGACAGCGCTGGGCACTGGCTCCGGCGTCAGCGCCCAGTCACCACCTCCGGGCACGTCGCAAGTTGCCGTAGCAAAGTCGCACCATCGCGCCGCCCCGCACGGCGGGAAGGACCGTGGCGACAACGCCAAGCCGGCCACGAGCGCCGCCACCGTCCCGAACGTGCCGGCCGGACGCAAGAGCGCCGCCGAGGTCCAGACGGCGCTGCAAGCCCAGCTCAAGAGTGGTCGGTTTGCCGGCGAAGCCGTTCACGTGGCGGTCAAGGGGTCGCTCCTGACCTTAACCGGCACGGTGCATCGCGCCGAATCCAAGGGCGTGGCCATCCACGTGGCACGAGACGTGGCCAAGCAATCGGGTTGGACCGACTTCCACGTCGACAATCGCCTGGAAGTGCAACCCTAGAGCGCCGGAGCGGCCGGGAGCGCGCGATGCTGCAACTGGACGATTTCGAAGCGCTGGTACGACGCCGCCGCGCCATCCGCCACTTCCGCCCCGACCCGCTGCCTGCCGGCGTGCTGGAACGACTCTTGGAGTGCGCGCGCTGGGCACCGAGCGGCTACAATCTGCAGCCCTCGCATTTCGTGGTGGTCGGCGATCCGGAGCGCAAACGCGTCCTGCGAGCCGCCTGCCTCGACCAGCCCCAGGTCGAGGAGGCCCCGGTGGTGCTGGTCATCAGCGGCAACGCACGGGTCGCCCGGGAACACATCGAAGAAGCCGTCCGGCTTGATCGCGAGCACCAAGCCATTACGCCGGCCTACGAGGGAACCTTGCGCCGTAACATCGGGCTGGCGTTCGCCACCGGGCCCTTTGGGCTGCAGCGCATCGCCAAATGGCTGGTGTTGCCGCTTCGCCGCCGCTTTCTGCCCACCCCGGGGCTGCCGGCGGTCCAAATGCGCTTCTGGCTGGCGAAGCAGGGCGCGCTATGCGCGATGAACTACATGCTGGCGGCGGAGGCGGCGGGACTTTCCACCGTGCCGATGGAAGGCTTTGATGAAGGCCGGGTGCGCCGCGCCATCGGGTTGCCGCGCCACCACCTGCCGCTGCTGGTCATCCCCACCGGCTACAGCGGCGATACGGACTCGCGCAAGATGCGCCTGCCCCTCGAACGCCTCGCCCATACGGAAC
>Ga0102924_1000994_pt1 | contig 33619 bp, 25 predicted proteins | sample PaiPotPPM11metaG_FD_80116 | JGI IMG/M metagenome (GOLD analysis project Ga0102924, IMG submission 80116) | Iron sulfur acid spring bacterial and archeal communities from Banff, Canada, to study Microbial Dark Matter (Phase II) - Paint Pots PPM... ...
GACCCGCTGCTCGAGGACCCGCTGCTCGATCCCGAGGAGCCCGACGAACTGCCCGATCCCGAGGAGCTACTGGCGCCTGCGCCCGTCGTATCCGGCGTCCCACCGGAGGAACCGCAAGCAGTCGCGCACAGGGGAAGCCAAACTAGCCCGCACCACAGGGTGTACCGCATGTTCACACAGCGGCAGAAGCAGCACTGGCTGCAAACGGCTCAGGGATCTCTTGCGGCGCCTGAACCGCCTCACGGCGTCTGCGCGATCGCTCGTGCTCTCGCCGCGTACGGCCCAGCGGGGAACCGGCTCAGGTACTGGTCCGCCGCAGCCCGCGCCCGCGCACCCATCGACGTTTGCTGAAGCAGCAGCATCTCGCGACCCAGAGCGTCCGAAGCGTAGGTCCCGTCGGGCGTCTCTCGCAAATAGGCCTCGTACCACTCGATGGCTCGGACCGCGTCTTGCCCCGTCTCCTCCAAGCGCCCGAGGAGGAACGCCGCGTCGCGCGCCGACGGCGATCCTGGGAAACGACGCCGCTCGGCGACGAGGGCGCGCCGCGCGATGTCGTCGTGGCGGCTGTAGCGCGCGGCGTCGGCCAGGGCGGCGAGCTCGGCGCTCGACGCCCCCGCGATGCACTCGTCGACCCCGCGGCGCCGCACGTCCCGCATGACGGCCTCGAAGTGCCCGCCGGTCACCAGGGCCTGCCAACTGACCTCGGGGAACCCTTCCTGCGGCTTCGCGCCGCCGGCGGAGGGCGGCGCCGTCGGCGTGCTCGTCTCGGGGCTGCGCGGCGGAGGCGCGGCCGCGACGGCAGAAGCCTCCGCCGGGGCGGACCACTCGCGCTCGCGGATGACCGTCTCGCCCTGCCGGACGCGGACGATCAGACGCTGCCCGGAGTGAAGGGCGAGCGCGCCCCCGGAGAGCGGGCCGCTCACGCGCACAGACCCGCGATCCATCCGGAGGTCGAGCTCCTGTCCGTCGGGATCCCAAGCAAACCGGAAAGCCGTGCCCGTCACGTCTATGAGAAACGGACCCGCCTCGAAGGACCACCGCGCCTCCGGTCGCGGCGTGACGTCGACGTAGGCGCTACCCCCTCCGACCGACACGAACGCACCGTGGCCGTCGACGTCCCTCAGGGAAGCGTGCGTCCCGGGGGCGAGCGAGACATCGCTCCCATCCGAGAAGCGAATCATCGCCTGGGCGCCCGGATCGAGCTCGATGACGCCGTCGCGGTCGACATGACCGCCCTTGAGCGAGTACCCGAGCGAGCGGGCTGCGCGATGCTCGAACACGGCAACCCCCGTCGCAGCGAGAGCTCCGGCCGCGGTCAGCGCGACGACCGAACGCATGCGAGACGGCCTCGCGGCCCGCCACCGCGCGACGAGACGCTCCTCGCCCTCCCGCCGCGCTGCATCCAACATCCGACCCCGCTGCTCGTGGAGCTTCTCCACGATCGCGGGCGCGACGCGGACGACCCCGCCGTTACGTCTCATCGTCCGCTCCCGCGCGATCCAGGTACTCCGCGAACTCCGGCTGCGCGCGCGCTAGCCTCTCGATGACATCGGAGGCCCTCCGAATCCGCCGCTTCACCGTGGCCAGCGAGGATCCCGTCACGTCTGCGATCTCCTGAAGCGAAAGCCCCTCGATCTGTCGCAGCACGAACGCCGTTCGTTCGTCGGCGCCAAGCTTGTCGAGCATACGATAGAAGCGCGCGAGGAGCTCACGCCCTTCGCTGTCGGTGGCCTGGACATGCGCCTCGGGCACCTCGCCCGTGTCGGAGAGCGCCAGGAACCGAAGGACGCGCTTCTTCCGCAGGTGCCAGCGCAGCATCCGAATGGTCGACGAGTAGAGATAGCTCCGGAGCGCGTTCGGATCTCGCAGCGTGCGGATCGAAGCGAAGAGGCGCCAGAAGACCTCCTGCGTCAGATCCTCGGCCTCGGTCGCCGAGCCCAGGGCGCGGCCGAGGACGCCGTAGACGAGCGGCGAGTACCGGTTCCACACCGCCCGAGCCGCCCACTCCTCGCCTGCGACGACCGCCCGCACGAGCGCTCCGTCGTCCGGCCGGTTCTCCTCCTGGGGGGCAACCAGGCGGAGCCGAGCCCGCGACGAGGGGCCCGAGGGCGGAAAGGGATTGCTCATCGGTTGCGCTTGCATGCCAAGGACACGGGTGCGTGTGTGCGGCAAAGGCGAACGGGCTTCGTGGCGGGCGCCTGGAGATGCCCCATGGCCGTGCAGAAGCGGTGCGTCAGGTTTTCGGCTCATGGTCGAGGGCCACGTATATTTTATGGTAACTGCTACCGACATGCCATGAACGCCCGCCCTGACCTTTGTGCGGCTCTCGTCGGGCTCCCCGTCTTCGCCTCCGTGGCCTACTCAGGCCCCGCCCGTGCCGACCCTCTGCTCGTGTTCGTCGGCGCTCCGGCGGGGAGCCGGGAAGGAGCCAACGAGCTCTCGAACCGGGTGCGCGGTGAGCTCGTCGCCGACGGCTTCCGCGTCGAGGCCGTGCGCCCCGCAGCGCCGGCGGAACGAATCGCCCTCCTGCGCGAGACTGGTCGGGGCGCCGGGCCGATCGCGGTCGGATTGTTCATCGACGAGGACTCCGGGGGGCTCGGCATCTATCTCCTGGATACGCTCTCCGGGCGAACGGCCGTCCGGTACATCGATCGGCCTCTGCCCGACGAGACGCCCGAGGTGGTGGCGCGCCACGCCGTCGACCTCCTCCGCGCGAGTCTCCTCGACTTCGCCATCACCGGCCTCCGTGACGCAGCGGCGAGCTCCAAGGGCGAAGCACCCGCGGCGCACGTCGGACCGGCGGCCCGTTCTGCTCCGCCGCGATGGGCGCTGGAAGGCGGCGTCGGGGTCGTAGCCGGCTTCGCGGGCGTCGGGCCTTCGGTCGCCCCGGTCTTGCGCTTGCGCTTCGCCATAAATCGGCACTTCCAACTTCGGCTCACGGGAGCCGGTCTGGGATCCAATCCCTCCGTCCAGACGGAACGCGGCGAGGCCGCCGTCAAGCAGGGCTTCGTCCTCGCGGACGGCACCGCGATGCTTGGCCACGCACGCTGGCTCCGGCCGTTCGTCGTCCTCGGCGCGGGCGTCTATTACGTGGGGGTCACGGGCTCGGGGATCGCTCCCTACCAAGGCGAGAGCGGTCAGGCGATAGCCTTCGCCCTCGACGGCGGGATCGGGCTTTCTACTTCCATCCTTCCGACGCTGGAGCTCTCGCTCGAGGCGCACGTCGTGATTGCCGAGCCGGGAGTCGCCGTGCGATTCATCGACGAAGACGCGGCCCGCGTGGGTCAACCGGCCGTCCTCATGACGCTCACGCTGGCGGATTGGATATGAGGACCCCGGTGGCCGCCTTGCGGGCGGGTGCCGTGCCGAGCGCCATCGCCGTTGCGTTCGTGGCTTGCAGTCCGACGCAAATTGACGCCATCGCGCCGCCTGCTGCGGGGGGCGACGCGACGGTGGAGGCCGCCGAGGCAGACTCGGACAACGAGACGGCAGACTCCGACGACGAAACGGCGAGCCAGGACAGTCCGTCCTCGCTCGCGTGCTCGAACAGCGCGGCTCCCGTTCAAGAGTGGACGTTCGACACGACGATTCAGGGGTGGATCGTCACCGTCGACCCGGTCCAAGTGACCAGCACGGTGACGTGGACCGGCTCCACGGGAGACCCGGCGCCGGGCGCGCTTCAGGTGGATTTCACCCCGGCCCCGCCCGACGCGGGGCGAGGCAGCGCCGTGTGGGTCCAGTTTGATATGGCCCCCTCGGATTTCACCGATCGGACGCTCTCGGCGTGGGCCTGGCTCGACAGTGGCCCCAGCCCGCACTTTCTGACCTACGCGCTGACGGGCGCGAGCTACGTTTGGGCGGACAACAAGCCACACACGCTGGCACCGCACACCTGGACCTGCCTGTCTCTCCCGCTCTCGACGCCGGCGTTCAACAATCCCGGCTACGACCCGACGCAGGTGGTTCGCATCGGCTTCGAGATGTACATCGACTCCCCCTTCCGAGTCTTCCTCGACACCGTGCGCATCCAATGATTCTCCGCGGGCAGTTATCGTGAGCCCGAACCGGGCGCGGGGGTCTTCGCGACGTGGAGTCCGCACTCGCGCTTCGTAGCTTCTTCCCACCACCAGCGGCCCGCACGCTCGTGCTCCCCGGGCAACACCGCACGCGTGCACGGCTCGCACCCGATGGATACGAAGCCGCGCTCGTGCAAGCTGTTGTAGGGGACACCTCGCTCGCGGATGTACTGCCACGTCTGCGCGGAGCTCCACGCCGCCAGCGGGTTGAGCTTCACGAGCACGCCGCGCGCGCCCGAGAACGTCCGATCGCGTTCGACGACCGCGATCGCGGAGCGCGTCGCAGGACTCTGGTCCCGGCGCTGTCCGGTCGCCCACGCGTTCAACGTTCCGAGCATCCGCCGCAGCGGTTGCACCTTGCGGATGCCGCAGCACTCCTCGTGTCCGTCGTCGTAGAAGCTGAAGAGCCCCTTCCGCTTGACGAAGGGCTCGAGCTCCCGGACGTCCGGAGCCATCAGCGTGATCTCGACCCCGTAGCGCTTTCGGACGGCATCGATGAAGCGGTACGTCTCGGGGTGCAGGCGGCCCGTATCGAGGCTGAACACGGCGAACGGCAACCCGAGCTCGCTCGCCATGTGGACGAGGACCACGTCTTCTGCGCCGCTGAAGGAGATGCCCAGCGAGGCGCCCCAGCGCTCCAGACCCCAGCGGAGGATCTCCGAAGGGTGGCTGCCGGCGAGATCGCGCGCGGCCATCTCGATGTCCGCGCTCGAGACCTCGGCAGGGGCGCCGGCCGGGGCGCGCTGCGTGAGCCGCTCGTTCACGAGCTTCAGCACGCTCTCGTACACGGTCGTCGTGCCGTCGACGTCGCGCACGACGAAGAACGGCGCGACGCTCACCCCGTGTTGCGCCCCGAGCTGCATCCCCGCAGACGAGGGGTCCGCCTCGTCCGCCCACTTGATCTCGTCGATCCGGTCCGACAGGCCGCGGCTCTTGAGGAGGTCGTCGGCCTGCGCGCACTTGCGGCACGTCTCGCCGTTGGCCAGGCGCTTCTTGACCATCGTGATGTGCATCCGCGTGAGCATAGCCGCTGAGTTGGGCGTGCGCCGGTCCCCCGAGGAAAGGACGAGTGGGAGCGGATCATGCGCGAATGCGAGAGCGCTCGCGGACGATGCGCTCAGGTCGCCGACCGCACGCGACCCCGACTCGGGGACCCTACGCTTCGGCGGCGAGTGCGCGGCGGCCCGGCTTGCGACCGACGGGCTTCTTGTGCGAGCCGTTCCCGTTGATGCGCGGGACCTTCGTCGTCGAGCGCAGGAGGTCGTCGGCGATCCGTGCGGCGCGATCGGTCTTCTCCCAGGCGAACTCGGAGCGCCCGAAGTGCCCGTACGCGGCGGTAGGCTGGTAGATCGGGGCGAGCAGGCCGAGCTCGTCGATGAGCGCCTTCGGCCGCATGTCGAACGTGGCCAGGATGTACTTCTCCAGGGCCTCGTCGTCGACCTTCCCGGTGCCGAACGTGTTCACGTGCACGCCGACCGGTTGCGCGACGCCGATGGCGTACGCGACCTGCACCTCGCAGCGCTTGGCCACGCCCGAGGCGACGACGTTCTTCGCGATGTATCGGGCGTAGTAGCAGGCGCTGCGATCGACCTTGCTCGGGTCCTTGCCGCTGAACGCGCCGCCGCCGTGACGGCCCATGCCTCCGTAGCTGTCGACGATGATCTTGCGCCCGGTCAGGCCGCAATCGCCCAGCGGACCTCCGATGACGAAACGCCCGGTCGGGTTGACGTGGATCTTCGTCTTCGCGTCGAAGAGGCGCTTGGGGAGCGACTTCTCGATCACGAGCTCGACCACGGCCTCGCGCAGCTGCTTGTACTTCACCTTCTCGTCGTGCTGCGTGCTCACGACCACGGCGTCGAGCCGGACGGGAACGTCGTTCTCGTACTCGAGCGTGATCTGCGTCTTGCCGTCGGGGCGCAGGAAGTCGACGAGCTTCTTCTTGCGGACGGTCGCGAGCTGGCGCGCGAGAGTGTGCGCGTACTGGATGGGCGCCGGCATGAGCTCGGGCGTCTCGTCGGTGGCGTAGCCGAACATGAGGCCCTGGTCGCCTGCCCCCTGCTCCTTGTGCAGGCCGTCGCCCTCGTTCACCCCTTGCGCGATGTCGGGACTCTGGCGCTCGACGGCCGTGAGGACCGCGCAGGTGTTGCCGTCGAAGCCCATCGCCGAGTCGACGTACCCGATGTCCTTCACCGTCGCGCGCACGACCTGGGGGAAGTCGATCTTCGCCGTGGTCGTGATTTCACCAGCGACGACCACCATTCCGGTCTTGGCGAGCGACTCGCAGGCGACACGCGCGCGCTTGTCCTGGGTGAGGATGGCGTCGAGGATTGCGTCGGACACTGCGTCGCAGACCTTGTCCGGATGGCCCTCGGTGACGGACTCTGACGTGAAACGATAACGGGACATGTGGGGAGGTTGAGATAGTACGTCGCGACGTCGAAATCCAGCGTGGCTGACGTATACTGTGGCCCAAGGCGGGGGGCCCGGGCGAACGCATATGGTGGGCGAGCGCGTCGCCGGCAAATACGAGCTGAAGCGCCTCCTCGGTGAGGGCGCCATGGGGGCGGTCTACGAGGGCGTGCACGTGGACCTCGGAAAGCGCCTCGCCATCAAGCTCATTCGCCGCGAGTTCTCCGAGAACGCAGAAATCGCCCTTCGCTTCCGGCGCGAGGCCCGCGCCGCGAGCGCCGTCGAGAGCGACTACATCGCGCAGATCTTCGACTTCGGGCGGGATCCCGCGCGCGGGCTCTACATGATCATCGAGTACCTGGAGGGCGAGGACCTCGAGGCGCGCCTCGCGCGCGAGCGCTGGATCGACGAACGGGACACGGTGACCATCGGCCTGCACGTCGCCCGCGGGCTGGCCAGGGCGCACGCGGCGGGGATCATCCACCGCGATCTGAAGCCGGCGAACGTCTTTCTCACGCGGCGGGACGACGGATCGCTCCTCGCGAAGATCCTCGACTTCGGCGTCTCGAAGTTCGATCACGCGGGCACGGCCGCCGAGCCGACGCTCACCGGTCTGGGCACGACCCTCGGTACGCCGCAGTACATGTCGCCGGAGCAGTGCGTCGGCAAGCTGGCGCTCGACGCGCGGACGGACGTGTGGTCGCTCTGCGCGGTCCTCTACGAGATGGTCGCCGGCGAGCCGGCGGTACCGAGCGGTGGGGGCCAGATCGCGACGATGCAGCGCATCGTGCGCCAGGACGTTCCGCCGCTCGCCGAGCGGGCGTCGTGGGCCAATCCGCAGCTCGCGCGGATCGTCGACGCCGGGCTCGCGCGCGACCGGAGCGCGCGGCTGCCGAGCGCGGCGACGCTCGCCGCCAAGCTGCTCGAGGCGTTCCCCGAAGCGTCGGCGAACGCGCTCTCGAACGCGGCCCCGACGCACCCCACCGACATCTCCGATCTCGCGCCCTTTGCGGGCGCCGTCGCGCCCTCCCCACGGCCGCTCGCGCCGGCGCAAGCGCCGCGGTTCGCAGCGACGGAGAGGGACGCCGACGTGGTGGCGGCGACGGCGGCGACGGCGCCGGCGCTGCGCGGCGTCGCCGAGCCCGGCGAAGGCGGCGATGCAGCGCGTCCGGAGATCTCGACGAGCGATCCCCCTGCGAGCGATCCGTCGAGCTCGGAGGGAGAGGACGTCGAGATCTTCGCGAGGAATCGCGATCTGCCCAGCAAGGTGTTCTCGCTGACGAAGAAGGGAAAGAAATGACCGTCCGCCGTTTCGCCGGATAGCAGAGCGTTCCTTCGGGCTTGCGCGGACCTTGGCGGGCGCGCGGCGCTCAGCCGCGAGGGACCCTCACGCTCGGCCGGTTTTCGAGCTCGACCTCGGCTCCAGGCAGGGTCGCGATCGCGATGGTCGCGGGCGGGTCGAACGACACCGGCGCGCCTGGGCCGCCGGCGTGGTCGTAGAAACGGGCTGCGACGCGCTCCAGGCGAGCGTCGCCGAGCTCCTCCCAGACGCGCCGCCACGTGCACGCCTCGCGCATCGCCTTCACGAACGCCTCGGCGCTCGCGAAGCTCAGCGTGTGCCGCACCACGGTGTGCCGAACCATCGTGAGGCCCGCGTCCGCGAACATGGCGGCCATGGCCTCCCGCGTGGCGTCGATGTGAGGCGTCGGGACGGCGTAGTCCGGCTCGAGCTCGCGAAGGCACGCCGCGAGACGCTCGAACGCCTCGCCGGGATCGCTCGGCCCCCACGTGACGACGCCGACCTTGCCCTTTCGCGCGAGAGAGCGCGCCCAGGCCCGGACGACCTCGGCCCGCGCATCGAGCTGCCACAGGCCGAAGGCGCAGACGACCGTGTCCCACGGACCGCCCGAGGCGTCGCCTGCGTCGGCCTGGACGCACTCGACCGGGGTGCCCAGGCGCGCGCGGTCCATCTGCTCGCGGCAGATGCGCACCATCTCGGCGCTCTTGTCGGTGGCGCGGACGAACCCACTCGGCCCGACGGCGCGGGCGACCGCGAGGACCTCGGACCCGGGGCCCGAGCTCGTGACGAGGACGCGATCGCCATCGTGGAGCGTCAGCTCGCCGATGAGGTCGAGGTGGTACGGCACGAACCGCGGAACCCACTCCTCCAGGTAACTCGCTGCGGCGCGATCCCACGGCGTGCCCATGAAGGCAATTGTAGTCGCGCCTCCGGCCCATGAGAACCGTGCCGGCGCCCGGCTGGGCTATACGGATGCCCGCTGGTCAAGTTTTGGCGTTGGGATTAGACCTGAGCGCCCAAGACCCGACCCCCTGCCGATGTCCACCTCACGACCGCTCGAGCACCCCGATCGCTTCGCAAACCGCCACATCGGCCCCGACGAACCCGAGGTTGCAGAGATGCTGCGCGTCGTCGGCGCGCGCTCGCTCGACGAGCTGATCGACCAGACCATCCCGGGGACGATCCGCCTGCGCAGGCCGCTCAACCTGCCGGCGGCGAAGACCGAGTACGAGCTGCTCGAGCTGGCGCAGTCGATCGCCGCGCGGAACGAGACGTGGCGCAGCTTTCTCGGCATGGGCTACTCGGACTGCATCACGCCGCCGGTCATCCAGCGCAACGTGATCGAAAACCCGGGTTGGTACACGCAGTACACGCCGTACCAGGCCGAGGTATCGCAGGGGCGCCTCGAGGCGCTGCTCAACTTCCAGACGATGGTGAGCGACCTGACGGCGCTCGAGGTCGCGAACGCCTCGCTGCTCGACGAGGCGACGGCAGCGGCCGAGGCGATGCACATGATGGAGTCGTTCCGGGGCGCGGACGACCGTCGAACGTTGCTCGTGTCGGACGGGTGCCACCCGCAGACGATCGAGGTCGTCCGAACCCGCGCGGCCGCCCACGGGATCGAAGTCGTCGTCGCGAACGCGATGGGCTTCGACTTCGCGAAGAAGAAGGCGTTCGGCGCGATCGTGCAGTACCCGGCGACCGACGGCGGCGTCGACGACTGGCGCGCGTTCGTCGAACGCGCGCACGCCTCGGGCGCGATGGTGACTATGGCGTGCGATCTGCTGGCGCTGGCGCTCCTATTGCCGCCCGGCGAGCTCGGGGCAGACATCGCCGTGGGGAGCGCGCAGAGGTTCGGGGTGCCGCTCGGCTACGGCGGACCGCACGCGGCGTTCTTCGCCTGCAAGAGCGAGTTCGTGCGCCGGCTGCCCGGGCGCATCATCGGAGTCAGCGTCGACGCTCAAGGCAAGCCGGCGCTGCGCATGGCCCTGCAAACGCGCGAGCAGCACATCCGGCGCGAGAAGGCGACGAGCAACGTCTGCACGGCGCAGGCGCTCCTGGCGAACGTGGCGGGGCTCTATGCGGTCTACCACGGGCCGCGCGGCATCCGCGCCATCGCCGAGCGCGTGCACGCGATGGCGGCGACGCTCGCGCACGGGCTGCGGTCGCTCGGCGTGACGGTGGCGCGCCCGCGCTTCTTCGACACGCTGCGGGTCGAGGCGGAGCCGGCGCGCGTCGAGGGCTGGCTGCAGGGCGCCCGCGCCCGCAAGATGAACCTGCGGCGGATCGGCCCCGGCGCGCTGGGCGTGGCGCTCGACGAGACGACTTCCCCCGCGGAGGTCGACGCCCTCCTGGCGGTCTTCTCCGAGGGCGGTCGCACGCCCGCCTGCGAGGAGCTCGCAAACCAGGCGCCGCGCGCGCTCGGAGGGCTCGAGCGAACGAGCCCCTACCTCATGCACGCGGTCTTCAACGAGCACCACTCGGAGACCGAGATGCTGCGGTACCTGCGCACGCTCGAGTCGCGCGACGTGTCCCTCGTGCACTCGATGATCCCGCTCGGCTCGTGCACGATGAAGCTGAACGCGACCGCCGAGATGATGCCCATCACCTGGGCGCGCTTCTCGCGCATCCACCCCTTCGCTCCCGTCGATCAGGCGCAGGGGTACCAGCTCGTCATCACGCAGCTGGAGGCGATGCTCTCGGAGATCACCGGCTTCCCGGCGGTGAGCCTGCAGCCGAACTCCGGCGCGCAGGGCGAGCTCGCGGGGCTGCTCGTCATCCGCAAGCACCACGAGTCGCGCGGCGAGAGCCATCGTGACGTGTGCCTGATCCCGGCGAGCGCCCACGGGACGAACCCCGCGTCGGCCGCGATGGCGGGGATGCGCGTCGTCGTCGTCGCGTGCGACGAGAAGGGGTACATCGAGCTCGGGGATCTCGCAGCCAAGGCGAAGGAGCACGCGGGCAACCTCGCGGCGCTCATGGTGACCTACCCGTCGACGTACGGGGTCTTCGAGGAGGAGATCGAGCGCATCTGCGCGATCGTGCACGAACAGGGCGGGCAGGTGTATCTCGACGGGGCGAACCTCAACGCGCAGGTGGGTCTTTGCCGGCCGGCCGACGTGGGCGCGGACGTATGCCACGTCAACTTGCACAAGACGTTCTGCATCCCGCACGGCGGCGGCGGCCCGGGCATGGGGCCCATTGGGGTCGCGCAGCACCTGGCGAAGTTCCTGCCGCGGCATCCGGTGGTGGCCGTCGGCGGAGACAGCGGAATCGGCCCGATCAGCGCGGCGCCCTGGGGAAGCGCGAGCATCCTGCTCATCTCCTGGGCATACATCTCGATGATGGGGCACGCGGGGCTGAAGCGCGCGAGCGAGGTGGCGATCCTCAACGCGAATTACGTCGCCGACCGCCTCCACGCGTCCTTCCCGGTCTTCTATCGCGGCAAGCGGGGGCGGGTCGCGCACGAGTGCATCCTCGATACGCGGGGGGTCAAGCGCACGGCGGGAATCGAGGTCGACGACATCGCGAAGCGCCTGATGGACTACGGCTTCCACGCGCCCACGATGAGCTTTCCCATCGCGGGGACGCTCATGGTCGAGCCGACCGAGAGCGAGGCCAAGCCCGAGCTCGACCGCTTTTGCGAGGCCATGATCGCCATCCGCGGCGAGGTCCGCGCGGTGGAGGACGGATCGATGCCGCGCGACGACAACCCGCTGAAGCACGCGCCCCACACGGCGGAGGCGATAGCGTCGAGCGACTGGAAGCACCCGTATTCGCGCGAACAGGCCGCCTTCCCCGCGCCGTGGACGCGAACGCGAAAGTTCTGGCCGGCGGTCGGACGCATCAACAACGCGCAGGGCGACCGGCACCTCATTTGTACCTGCCCGCCGCTCGACACGTACTAGAGCGGTCTTCCGACTCGGGACACTAGCAGTCGTCGAGAGGCTGGGAGAGCCGCAAAGACGCCGAGGCGCCAAGGGAGATGGGCAAGATGCTCCGAGAAATTCCCGCCTGGCGTCTTTGCGCCTTGGCGGCCTCTCTTGGCGCGACGGCGGTGTCCGCCTGCAGTACGGTCACCTCGTCACCGCCGGTGCCCGACGCGAGCGCGAACACCGCGCAGGCGGTCATCGGAGCGTCCGGAGGGCAGCTGTCGACGCCGGACGGCGTCCTCACGCTGGTCGTCCCGGCCGGTGCAGTCGACCACGACGTACGCTTCTCGGTCGGCCCCGTCCCGGCGCCGCTGCCGGGAGCCGTCGGCTCGGCGTTCGAGATCGGGCCGGGCGGCACGCAGTTCCGCACGCCGGCGACGGTCACCATCCGGTACGCCGCGGGCGCGCTCGTGGACGCCTCGGCCGCGGACCTACTCGTGGCGACCGTGACGGCGGGCGACTGGGAGGCGCTCGCCTCGGCCGCGATCGACGCAGCGGCGATGACAGCGTCCGGTGTGACGGCTCACCTCTCTCCCTTCGCGGTGGTGCACGCGGCGGCGCTGACCCGCCCGGACGCCGGGGGCTGCACGAGCGACAACGCGAGCACCGGGAGCTGCGCCGCTCCGGCACGCCCGCTCTGCTCTGCGACGCCGGGGACGACGCTCTTCTCGTGCAGCGACGTCGCGGGCGGGGGCTATGCGGCCACTTGCTGCCCTCCCCTCGACGCGGGCGCGCCCGTGGACGCGACGCTGCCTCCTTCCGACGGCGCGGCCGCCGACGCGGGCGAGGACGCGCCGCAGGACGCATTGGATGCATTTGCGGGCTGCGCCGTGGACGAGATGACGAGCGGCACTTGCGGCGCTGCGGGCGGCGGCGCTTGCGCCGACTTGCCGGGTACGGTCGTCGCCTCGTGCGTCGACAACCCCGCGGGAACCGGGTTCACCGCGGTCTGCTGTCCGCCGGCCGATGCTGGCGACGCGCGCGCGGACTAGAGGGGATCGCGCCCCTCTCCGGACTTCGCGAAGCCTACCGCTGACGCGCCTTGGCGCGGGCCCGCCTCCTCCTCTAACCTCCCCGCCCCGAAGAACCGGCCACCCATGTCCGAAGCCCAACTCCGCCGCACTTCTCTCTACGAACGCCACCTCGAGCTCGGCGCGCGCATCGTGCCGTTCGCGGGCTGGGAGATGCCCGTGCAGTACACGGGCATCGTCGACGAGCACCAGGCCGTACGGACGGCCGCGGGCCTGTTCGACGTCAGCCACATGGGTGAGCTCCGCCTCTCCGGCGAATACGCGCCCTACGTCGTCGACTACGTCGTGACCAACGACGCGAAGAAGCTCGCCGACGGTCAGGCGATGTACACCTGCGCGTGCAACGAACGCGGGACGATCCTCGACGACCTCATCGTGTACCGCCGCACGCAGGACGACTGGCTCATCGTCTGCAACGCATCGAACCGCGAGAAGATGGTCGCTCACTTCGCGCGCGCGGCGAAGGACCACTGCAGCTTCGAGGACCAGAGCGACGCGACCGCGCTCATCGCGCTCCAGGGCCCGCGTTCGTTCGAGGTCCTCGCCGGGGCCGGAACGGAGGGGGCGCCGCTCTCTGCGCTCAAGTCCTTCCACTTCCGCGACGCGCGCATCGCGGGAGTCCGCTGCACGCCGTCGCGCACCGGGTACACCGGCGAGGACGGCGTCGAGATCTTCTGCGCCTGGGAAGACGCGCCAACGCTCTGGGGGGCGCTGATCGAGGCCGGGCGGCCGCTCGGGCTACGGCCCGTGGGGCTAGGCGCCCGCGACACGCTGCGCCTGGAGGCGCGACTGTCGCTCTACGGCAACGACATCGACGAGACGACCAACCCCATCGAGGCAGGGCTCGGCTGGGTCGTCAAGGTGGAAAAAGGCGATTTTATCGGACGGGCCGCGTTGATGGAGATCAAGGGACGGCCACTTCCGCGCAAACTCGTGGGCTTCGAGATGACAGGAAGAGGCGTGGCCAGGCACGGGTACCCGCTGCGCGATGGAAGCGACCCTACCTCGCGAGAGGTGGGCGTCTGCACGAGCGGCAGCCCTGCACCCACGGTTGGCAAGAACATTGGCCTCGGGTATTTGCCCACGGCGATGGCCGACATCCGGAGGAAGTTCTTCGTCGATTGCCGAGGCAAGTTCGTCGAGGCAGCGGTCGTCGCGACCCCGTTCTACAAGAGGGCCAAATGACCGAGAAGCTGCCTGCGGATCTGCGTTACACGAAGGACCACGAGTGGGCTCGGCCGGGCGCAGGCGAGATCGTGGTGGGGATCACCTCGTTCGCCGTCGAGCAGCTGGGCGACGTCACGCTGGTGAACCTCGACGTGAAGGCGGGCGACGTGGTGGTCGCGGGCAAGGCGTTCGGGACGATCGAGAGCGTCAAGACGCTGAGCGATCTGTACGCGCCTGTGAGCGGCAAGGTGCTCCGCGTGAACGGGGACCTGACGGACAAGCCGGAGCTGGTGAACGAAGACTGCTACGGCAAGGCGTGGATGGTCGCCATCGCGCCGAGCGATCCCAAGGCCGTCGAGGCGCTCCTGGATGCGCCCGCGTACGGCGAGTACCTGAAGGCGGCTGCGCACTAGTTACCGTGCACGATTGGATACGGCCCAGAGCGGAGAGAGACGGAGGGAGTGCGATGTTGTCGAAGATGGCGTTGGTTTCGGTTGCGTTCGGGATCGTCGCCGCCGCGAGCCTCGGGTGCGCGGGCCCCATCGGCAAGGGTGAGGGCGACACGTGCTCGAGCGCCGACGACTGCGCGAGCAACCTCACGTGCTACACCCCCGAGGGAAAGACGCAGCTCTACTGCTGCCCGACGCAGGGACCGGGCGCGCCGCCGCCCAAGTCGGCCAACTGCGATCCGGCGTCGGGCGCCGGCCAGTAGTCGCGCTTCGCGCCGAGCCTGCCCCGTATCGCCTTACGGCGAACGACTACGCTGGCGCGAAGTCGAGAGGAGGACACGGTTTTCCATGCGCGCTTGCCGCCGCGCGGGCGGGACGATCACGAGGAGCGCCCCCGCGAGGATCGCGAGCCCGCCGCCGAGCGCCGAGAGGCCCAGGCGCTCGCCGAAGACGAGGGCGCCGAGGACGACCGACACGACGGGCTCGAGGAGCGTGAGCGTCGACGCGTGCGTCGCCGGCATTCGACGCAATCCCCATACGAACGCGAGCCCCGCCAGCGCGCCGGGCACGATCGAGGCGAGGCCGAAGAAGGCAGCCGCGCGCGGATCGACGGCGGCCCACGCCGCACGGGGGACGAACGCCGCGAGGAACGGCGTCGCGACGACCCCGTGCCAGAACATGACCTCGCTCGTAGAGAACGCCTCGACGACGAACTTGTTCACGATCACGTTCGACGCATAGAAGACGGCGCTGCCCGCGCCGAGCGCCGCGCTCGCCCATACCGCATCGCTCGCGACACTCCCGCTCGACGGCGCGAGCATCGCCGCCAGCCCGCCGAACGAGAGACCGACCGCGAGCGCCGTACGCGCGGTCATCCGCTCGCGCAGGAAGAACGGCGCCGCCACGGCGACGAAGATCGGCGTCAGGTAGTGCGTGAGCACCGAGACGGCGATCGTGAGCTTGTAGGCTTGAAAGAAGAGGAGCACGTTGAGCGAGTCCCCGATTCCGAGCCACACGACCCAGGAGCGTGCCTTCCACGTCGCGCGCGCCGGGATGCGGTCGCGCAGGCTGGCGACGCCCGTCACGACCGTGAGGACGGCCATCATGATCGCCGATTCGAGCGCGGTCGGCATCGAGCCGACGGATTCGACGCGGCGGATGACCAGACCCCAGGTTCCCCACGAGCACGCGGCGAACGCCACGGCCGCATACGGCAGGATGCGCTTCACGTAGTCTGCGCCAGCTTCTTCAGGGTTGCGACCAGCTGCAATGCCTCGAGCGGGGTGACGCGGTCGACGTCGAGGGCGCGCAGGGTCTCGAGGACGGGGTGGGGCGGAGTCTTAGCGCCCCCGTCGAACAGATCGAGCTGCGCGCGTCCCGCACGCGACCGCGACCGCAAGGACGACGGCGCGCCGCTCGGCAGGGATGCGCCGCGCTCGAGCTCCTCGAGCAACGCCCGCGCCCGCGCGAGGACGGGCTCGGGAACTCCGGCGAGGCGGGCGCAGGCGACGCCGTAGCTCCGAGACGCCGCGCCGCGCTGAAGCTCGTGCAGGAAGACGACCTGGCCGTCGTGCTCGCGCGCGCTGACGCTCCAGTTCTCGCAGGTGGGGGCGCGGGTCGCCGCGAGGTCTGTGAGCTCGTGGTAATGCGTGGCGAAGAGCGCGCGGCAGGCTACGGCGTCGTGCAGGTGCTCGGCGACCGCCCACGCTATCGCCAGCCCGTCGTAGGTGCTCGTGCCCCGGCCGATCTCGTCGAGCACGACGAGCGACCGCCGCGTCGCCCGTCTGAGGACGTTCGCCGTCTCCTTCATCTCGACCATGAACGTGCTCTCGCCGCGCGACAGGTTGTCGCTCGCGCCGACGCGCGTCAGCACGCGGTCGACGACGCCGATGCGCGCGCTTCGCGCCGGGACGAAGGAACCCATCTGCGCCAGCAGCACGGCGATTGCGGCGGTGCGCATGAGGGTCGACTTGCCGGCCATGTTGGGACCGGTGACGAGCCACAGGCGGGGCCGCCCCTCCCCCGCTCCGAGCGAAACGTCGTTCGGCACGAAGCGTCCCGCGGCGGCGGTCTTCTCGACGACCGGGTGGCGCGCGTCTTCGAGCACCAGCTCGAGCGAGTCGTCGACCGCGGGACGCGCCCAGTCCTCGCGGTGGGCCACGTCGGCCAGCGCGGCCGCCACGTCCCACGCGGCCAGGCGCGCCGCGACCGCCCGAAGCCGCTCGGCGTGACGCGCCACGTCGCGGACCAGTTGGGCGAACAGCTCCGATTCGCGCGCCGACGCGCGGTCCTCGGCGTGCGCGAGCTTGTCTGCGAGCGTGTCGAGCTCGTCGCATGTGAAGCGCTCGCCGCTGGCGATCGTCTGCTTGCGGCGCCACTCCTTGGGGGCCTTCACCAGATGCGTCCGCGTCACCTCGATGTACCAGCCGAAGACCCGCGTGTAGCGGAGCTTCAGGCTGGGGATTCCGGACGACTCCCGCAGGCGCGCTTCGAGCTCGACGATGAGGCGCTGACCGCCGCGCGTCAGCTCGCGCGCCTCATCGAGCTGGGTGTCGAAGCCGTCGCGGATGACACCGAGGTCGCTCGCGCGCGCGGGCGGGTCGTCGGCGACGGCGCGCACGAGGAGGTCGTGCAGATCGGCGCAGGGGTCGACCCACGCCTCCTGCTCTCCGGCGCCGAGGGCGTCGCGCGCGCCCGGTTCGGGGCAGCTGGAGAGCGTGTCGCCGATGGCGGGGAGCACCGCGAGCGACCGGCGCAGTCCGACGAGATCGCGCGGCGCCGCGCGGTCGAGGGCGAACTTGACGGCGAGCCGCTCCATGTCGCCCACGTCCGAGAGGCGCGCCCGAAGCTCGCTTCGCATTCCGGGGTGCGAGACGAAGAGCTGCACGGCGTCGTGCCGGCGCCGCACCTCGGCGACGCCGGTGCGGGGCGCGAGGAGCCGCCGGCGTATCAGGCGCGCCCCGGCGGCGGTCTTCGTCGTGTCGATCTGCGCCAGCAGCGACCCGCGCTCGCCGCCGTCGGTCGCCCGCACCAGCTCGAGGTGGTCCTGCGTCGTCTCGTCGATCACGAGCGTGTCGCCCAGCGAATACGCGACCAGGCGCGATATCGGGATGGCCCTGCCGGCCTCGCAGGCCCGCGCCAGGGCGATGCAGCGAGCGGCCGCGCGGCGCGCCACGTCGGATGGACACGACGCCCGAGCCTCCTCCGCGCCGAGCTGCCCGTCGAGCGCGGCGTCCGCAGCGGCCTGCTCCATCGCCTCGCCCCCGACACGGACGACCGCGCGCGGGCGCGCCTGCGAGAGAGCCCTGGCCAGCGAGTCCGCCCCGGGGCCGAGCAGCACCTCGCGCGGGTCGAGCCGGACGAGCTCCCCGAGGGCGGCCGGTGCGTCGCTCGCCTCGCACGCCACGAGCTCGCCGGTGGAGAGATCGAGCGCGGCGACGCCGAACGGGCCGGCGTCCTTCTCGACGGCGACGAGATAGTGGTTCTGCCGCGCCTCGAGGCCGGCGTCGTCGTAAGCGATGCCGGGCGTCGCCACGCGCACGACTTCGCGAGGGACGATGCCCTTCACTTTCGACGGGTCCGCCATCTGCTCGCAGATGGCGATCTTCATCCCCTGCTCGAGGAGCTTCTGAACGTAGGCGCTGACCGCGTGGTGCGGCACGCCGGCCATCGGGATCTCGTCCTCGGCGCCCTTGTTGCGCGCCGTGAGCGTCAGATCCAGGGCGCGCGACGCGATCACGGCGTCCTCGAAGAAAAGCTCGTAGAAGTCCCCCATGCGGAAGAAGAGCAGCGCGTCGGGATGGGCTGCCTTCGCGGCCAGGTATTGCCGCATGACGGGGGTCTGCGAAGCCTTCGACACGACCTTCAGTAGCTAGGCCATGCGGCGGGCGCGGTCCACCCCGGCGGGGCGTCAGAAGTAGGCGTGCGCGAACGCGACCGCGTAAAGGTCGATGAGCACGAGGCCCTGCGACTCGCTGTCGACCACCGCCAGCTGACCGAGCGACGGGATGAACCGCATCGACTGCGGGCTCACGTCGGTCGTCGTGCCTTGCGCGAGCGAGATCGTGATCGGCGCGAAGCTTCCGCGCACCGAGAATCTCCAGACCTGGTCGCGCTCGCTCAACGTGTGGTCGTTGAATCCGGGCAGAGGCCCGCATCCGCTCCACATGACGTACGAGAACATCGGGTTGCGCATCGCGAGGGAGCTGTCGCGGAAGAACGGGAGCGGCTGGATTTGCGCACACATCGCGCCCTGCCCCATCGGGGGTTCTGACCACGGAAGATCGAACGCGCGCGAGTTCAGGAGCGCCAGCCGAGGGTCGGGCGACTGAAAGCACCGTCCGGTCGAGGGTCGGACTGCTCGTGGTTGAGCATGCCGACGCTGCTTCCGACGGTGAGCCACTCGCCTCCGGCGCGCACCTTGAAGCCCGCCTGGTGGTGGAAGCAGCACTGCGCCTCGTGGAGGAACGTCTTGTTCGTGTCGCTGGCGGCGACCACGACGCGGTTGGTGGACGCCTCCGCCACGGCGTTCCCCATCGTGTCGCGGTCGACCCATCCGAAGCGACCCACCCTCAGGTAGTCGTCATTCGCCTCGAGGATCGGGAAGTCGCGCGAGAGATACGTGTCGGCGTTGGCGGCGGTGCCGAACGTGTTCAGGCAGAAGTTGTAGCGTGCGTCCGCGGTGGCGTTGGCGAGGTCGCCCTCCCAGCAATCGTTGACGACGGGCAGGCGGTTCCCGGCGTCGGCGCCCGCGCCCGCTTCGCTCGCCCCGGCGTCGCTCGCCGGGAGCGACCAGTACGGGTCGCTCGGGTCGAGCAGATCGTCGGTGATCTCGATGTAGTCTGCGGTCCACTGCGCGCGATCCGGCGGCTGTACCGGCAGCCCGACCGCCGGGAGGTTGCGCGCGAGCTGCGCGACGCGCGCCTGGCCCATCTGCCAGTCCTCGACGCCCGCCTCGCAGAGGCGGGCGCCGGTCGCGTACATCGTCATCGTCTGGCCGTCCTGGTCATCGAGCACCATATCGCCGACGACGCCGGAGACCGTGGGCAGGACGCCCTCGTAGGTCACCGTCCAGTCCTGATCGATGTGCGCGCTCGGGTCGTCGAACGACAGGCGGACGCTCGGCGTGCCCGTCTGCGGGAGCAGCGAGGCCGGATACGCGCAGCTGCCGAAGGCCATGTCCGGAGACACCCACGTGCGAGCCGCCGGATTCGGCTCGATCGGCGTTTGCAGGTAGCTGTAGTCGATCCAGCCGGGGGGCAGCAGCGTGGGGAGCATCAACGGGCGCGTCGCGGCCATGCCAGCCGACGTGCCCTGCGGCGCGCCGTTGACGTCGAAAAGCGCGGGCGCCGACGACAAGTACGGAATGTGCTCGCCCGAGACGGGATCGTTCATCAGGAGCGTGTTCGCTCGCATCCGGTGCGGCGCCGAGACGGGGAAGAAGGGCTCCAGGGTGACCGCCGGGCTCTCGCTGATGTTCGAGTTGTACGTGAGCGGCGCGTGGTACGGCTCGAACTGGCCGGCGTCGGGCGTGGCCCCGGGCGGCGGCTGCGGAATGGCGAGCAGCCCGGTCTGCCCGATGCCCGCGTCCACGGTGTACGTCACGCCGGCGAGATCTTTGACGTCACCCGCCGCCATGGGATCGGGGCGACGGCAGGGCGCGTCCCAGTCGTCGACGTCGATGACGACGACGCTGCCGTTGGACAGCGTCACGAACGCGAAGACGCCGCGCAGCCGGTTCGGGAAGGTCTCGCGCGCGCCCGACGGCTGAATGAGGGCCGCCTGATCGACGCGATAGAAGGCGCCGAGGTCGAGGAACGCGCCCGCGTCCGGGTGGACGTTCGGGTTCGGATTGCAGAGAAGACCGCTGTACTGATGAATGGGGTTTGGCGCCTCGGCGTCGCTCTGCGACGGCAGGGGCCAGTCGTGCTCGACGAACGCCAGCGACGCGATCGGCGCGGAGAACCCGAGGCGATCCGGCGCGGCGAAGGGGTTGAGCTCGGGGTGCGGCCGCTGGAGGGGCACGCGCGGCGACGCCGCCGGATCGGAGACGTCGAAGACCATGAGGGACTTGTCGCGCGTGTCGACCGCGTAGAGGTATCGCTTGAAGTCGCTGGTCGTCGGGCTGAGGGCCATCGGACCGACGATGACGCGTCGCGCCGGGTTCAGCACGCTCGTCGCGAGGAGCGGCGCCTGCTCGTGCGGCGCCGTCGGATCGCTGACGTCGATGACGTGGATGACCGGGATGGCCTCGTCGGCGACGTAGAGGAGGTGCACGTCGTCGCGCAGCGCCATCGACGCCGGGTGCGGGGAGCCCAGCTGGGCGAACGACAGGGGCAAGCCCCCCTCGCCTGCATCGCCTGCTCCCCCGGAGTCCGCCACGCCTGCATCGGCGGGGGCGCCCACGCCGCAGCTCGTCGCGGCGGTGGGCTCGGTCGCGGCGCCGGCGTCGGCGTAGGGAACGCCGTCCGGCCAGGCAGGACCCGGCGTCCACGACGCCGGCAACGTATTCGAAAGGGCAACGCCACCGATCACGGGGCACGACGTGAGCGTACCCGGCGGCAGCGGCGGAGCCGCGTCCGCGGCCCGCTCGGCCGCTGCCGCATCGGGAGGAGGCGGGCCGCCGCCGTCCGGCCAGGCCTGCGTCAACGGCGCCGGATCGATCGCTACGATGCCCGCACGCGTACCCAGCGTATCCGAGCCGCGGACCATGACGAGCAGCACCGTCTTCCCGTCGGGGCGCGTGGCGATGGCGAGCGCCTGCGGTACCTGCGCGAGGAGGCAGGCCTGGAGGTCCGTGAGCTTGAGAGGAGGCTGCCCGCCGTAGTCACCGAGCAGCCGGGAGTTTGGAATCGCGTAGATGGCCGGCTTGTCCTCCTCGGCGGTCGCGACGAACGTCATGTAGCCGTCGGGGGTCACGGCCACGTCCGTCGGGCTGCCGCCGACCGGGATGAAGTTGATGCCCGGCGTCGACTTGTCCTCGTCGATGACCTGTCCTGCCGTCAGGTCGATGACCGCAACCTCTCCGCGCGTCGTTTGCGTGACCACCGAGTACAGGTGATTCGGAAGGGTCGAGCCCGTGACGTTCGCCGGCACCGGCGCGCACTGCTCCTGCGCCAGCGGGATCTGAGGCACGATCAGCGCGCCGCCGTCCTCCTGGAGGGTCCCCAGACAGACGACGTCCGATTTCTGCGACTGCTGCAGGCTGCGTACCGGGACGTTCGTCGGCGTCTGCGAGCAGCTCGCGACGGCCACCGCCACGCCGATCACGACCGCGGCCACTCCGGCCGCCACTCCGCCGATGCCCAGCCAGTGCTTCGTCATTGTCCCTTGGGGAGCGTCGGCTTGCCGAGCGTAAAGACGATTTGCTCGAAGGTGTACGGCGCGAACGGAGAAGAGTCGTCGAGATCGACCATCTGCACGAAGGACTGAGTGAAGTTGGCGATGTACCCGAACCGGTAGCGCTGGAGCGGAGACATCGCGGGCGACGGACACTGCGCCATCTTCCAGGGGTAGTCGCTGGTCGACCCGCTCCAGGCGTCGGACTTCGGATCGGCGATGGCGGCGCACTCGAGCGGCATGGGGTCGAAGGCCATCGCGAAGGGACCGGTTCCGTTGCCCGTGTAGATCACTTTGGTCGGCACTGCGTTCGACCCCTCCGTCGCGAGGTCGTCCGGGTCATAGATGAAGACGGCGCCGGAGTCGAAGCAAACGACGAAGACGCGCAGCTCGAACTTGCCCTCGGAGTCGATGATCGGTGCCACGTACACCCGGGACGGGCCGGCGTCGACCGACACGTTGCCCGTGACGACGAGCGCGTCGGAGTCGTAGCTCCCGTCGGTCGCGAGCTCGCCGATCTCGCCCACGACCAGCGACGGCGGCGACCGGCTGGCGAAGAAGACGCGCGCCGCGATCTGCCCGCACGCCTTGAGGTCGGCGGGCGAAGGATTCTTGCCGAGCCTCGCCTTGCACGCGTACCTGGGCGTGGGGTCGATGGCGATGCCCCGCTGGTCGGTGCCGAGGGAGTTCGCCGTCAGGGTGTAGGCGCGCTCCCGCTGCAAGAACGGCCGCTGCAGCGTCTCGCCGAGACCGGCGCCCGGCGCGCCGTTGGGGAGTACCGAGTTGTCGTCGGAGTAGTAGCGAAGCAGATCGAGCTCGGCGACGTTGCGGCTCGTCTCGAGGAAGGCCGGCCGCACGCAGTCCGCGTTGGGCCTCGAGACCTGGAGCGGGTCGTCGCAGGCCCCGGGCTTGAGCTTGGTCGGGTCGTTCGGATCGGGGACCCGCAGAGCGTCGTAGTCATGAGGCACGTACGCGATGCCGTTCCCTCCCTGCGGCAGCCCATCGAGTACGAACTGCATCGTGGGGGACTGGAACATCCCGGTTTCAATCCCACTCGTGAGCAGCGACGTCTTCGTATCCGTCTGGTGCGTGATGGCGACCGCCGTCCCGTCCTGCGTGAGCGCCATGCCGAATGGCTCTCCGGGCATGGTCACGTGGCGCGTGTTGTCCTGGCTGTTCGGATCGCTGCCGGCCTGCGTCGTGCACCGACCCGTGGAGTCCGGACGGCATTTCAGCGAGAAGGGCGCGCCACACGACACCCCGTCGTCGTTTCCCACGTCCGCCCAGGTGAGCGTGGCGGTCCCGCGGACCGGGAAGAACAACCGATCGTTGCGGATTTGCAGGTCGGTGGCGAACGCCCCGACGGTCTTGGAATCCTCGACGTAGTACGTCGAGTCCACCGGCGGGGCCGCGCACCCCTGCCCGAGCGCAGTGTTGCCCGGCGGCGCGAGCTGTTTGCATTTCGGGGGGGGCTTTCCGTACGAAAAATGGAGCCGGTCGACGCTTGCGACGCCGCCATCGCCCGCGCCCGCCTGACCCGAATCGGCGCCGGCGTCGGCGGACTCGCAGGCCGGCAACGCGATACCCTGATCATCGCCGGTGATGCTGTACGCCTCGAGCGCCAGCGCGTCGGCGCGGATTCTCTGCAAGTCGTAACTCTGAAGCGTGCCGCCGCTCCACTGCAGGTCGAAGTCCGAGTTGACCGCGTAGAGGACGCGCCCCCCTTCGGAGACAGCGAGGCCGACGGGAAAGTAGAAAGCGTTCGTCGGCGGCGCCGTACCCCCACCCGCGGTGTAACAAGCGGGGACCGCCGAAGCGACCGCGGTCGCACAGAGCGCACCGAGCAGCATGCGCCCTGCCCGTAAAGAAAGCCTCATCTCGGCCGCGAGACTAGTCAGCGCGAGCGTGGGTGTCGAGCGGGGCTTGCTCTGCGGTACCGCTCGAACTTCGTCGCGGCTAGCCGCCTGCCTGACAGCCTACGGAGACGTCCGCGCTGCGATCACGCCGCTCATTCGGCAGCGGCCATCAGGTCGATGATGACGACCCCGCGCTCCGCCTTCTCTTCAGGTGCGTGCGGCGCTCGCGGTGCCGGCCGATCGGCAGGGATCTCCAGCCGCGGCTGCTCGTGGCGAGCACGCTCCTGCTCTTCGCGTCGTCGGATCTGCTCGATGATGAACGGAGGCAGCATGGTGGACCTCCCACGAGGAGCGATAAGCGGATGCGGGCGAGAAGGCCTGACTCCCAGCAAAAGTAGCAACCAAAGTGCCACGGTCAAGGTTTCCGGGCTGCTCTGTGCCGATCGCTCGCAACCCTTCACACAGCGCGTTACTCCACCGAACTCGCACGCGAGGACCCGCTCGTGTGAGGGGCCGGCACCTCGGCCACTCGGCATCTCGGCACCTCGGCACCGAACCTGCCGCACGCAGCGCGGACCGCACGGCGAGCCGCTTTGCGCCTCGCCGTCCTCATTATCAGTTAACGGACGCGCGGGCCCGTTGTGTAGGCCGAATTTGTTCTTTCCCACGCTGCGAAGCGGCAGGCAGGGACGGTTGCATGCGACCATACGAGCATGCGGCCCAAAGGAGCGCAGCGACGCTAGAGGTATGCCGCCCCGCATAGATTCGCACCGATGCACCGTTTCCTCCCTTTGCCGCCTCTGCCGGGGCAAGAGCGCGGCGCTCGGTGCGATCCTCGTGCCGTTCTTCTTCTCCAGGCACTGCATCCGCTGCCTCCTCTGCGTGATCTGCGTGCTCTGCGCCCCATGGGTGATGCATGAATCCAGCGCGTGGGCTGCGCCGTTCGACGTCCGGGGCGAAGACTGGGAGGGCCTCGGCCAGCTCGTGCGCATCGCCGAGGGGGAGCTAGGGACGCAGCGCGTCGTAGCGCTCTCCGCGCGAGGCCCGGGGCGAGCCACGGTCACGTTGCCTCTCCACGATCTGAAGCGCGAGGACGCTGTCCTCCTCGTCCATCCCGAACGCGCGCTCGACGTCGACGAGCTCGCCGCGTTCATGCGCGCCGGCGGGCGGGTCGTGCTCCTCGACGACTACGGCAGCGGTGACGATCTCCTCGCGCGATTCGGGATCCGGCGCGTTCCGCTGCCGGCGCGGCCGGCGGAGATGCTCCGGGGAAACCCCTCGTTCGCGATTGCCGAGGCCGCGAGCGGCCACTCCGCCGTGCGCGACGTGGCCCACGTCGTCACCAACCATGGAACCGGGCTCGCGCACCCCGCGCTCTCGCGGCTGCTCGTCGTACGCAGCGCGCACACCGACGCGCCCGACGAGCCCGACGTGATGCTCGCGCTCGCCGGCGCCGTCGGGCAAGGGCGCCTCATCGCCGTCGGCGACGCGTCGATCGCGATCAACTCGATGCTGCGCTTCCCGGGCAACCGCACGTTCTGTACGTCGCTCGTCCGCTACGCCACCGAGGACGACGCGTGGGGCGCGCGCAACGGCAAGCTCTACATCCTTGCGAACGACTTCGAGATGACCGGCGGCTTCGGCGACGACTCGCGACTCGGCGGCGCGACGAATCAGGCGCGGCGCGCCCTCCTCGAGGCGCTCGAGACGCTGCGCAGGGACGGGATGCCTCCCCTCGTGGCGTACCTCGTCGCCGTCGCTCTCGGGCTCGCGCTCGTCGTCTGGACGAGCACCCGCGCCGGCAAGACGCACCGCGCAGTCCTACCCCGTTACGTGCGCCCGATCGCGCTCGCCGCCCAGGGAGGCGTGGCCGGGCGCGCCGCCGTCGTCGGTGCGCCCGGCGCGTCGCGCGTACTCGCCGTCCTCGAGCTCAAGAGCGCTCTCGAAGAGGAGCTCGCGGCGCGGCTCGGGCTCGACCGGGTGCCCGCGCACGACGAGCTTGTCGCGCGCGCGCAGGCGGACAAGCTCCTCGACGAAGAGTCCGCGCGCGAGCTGTCGCGCCTGCTCGCGAGCCTCACCCAGATCGAGACGATGCTCGCGATGCGCAAGCGCCCGGTGCTCGAGCGCCTGCGGGACGCCGACGTCTTCGCGATCGCCGCTCGCGTGCGGCGCCTCCTTGCGAGCGCAGGGCACGCTGGCGCGCCGGGGCCCCTGGAGCCGTGAGCGCAGGCAGCGGAGCCACAAAAGTGAACGCGTGATAAAGTGCAGGGAAGCTCCGGTGACTGCCGCCGCCACCAACGAGATTGCCGCCGCGCAAGAACGCATCGACGACGTTCGGCGCGAGGTGGCGCGCGTCTACGTGGGGTCGTCGCGGCCGGTCGACACGATGCTGGTCGCGCTGCTGGCCCGCGGGCACGCGCTGCTCGAGGGCGTGCCCGGCGTGGCCAAGACCACGCTCGTGAAGGCCTTCGCCACGGCCACAGGGTGCACCTCGCGCCGCATCCAGTTCACGCCCGACCTCCTCCCCGCCGACATCACCGGCACGTACGTCCTTTCGCCGCGCGACGGAACCTTCGCGCTGCGCGCCGGCCCCGTCTTCGCCAATGTCGTCCTGGCCGACGAGATCAACCGCGCCCCGGCCAAGACGCAGAGCGCGCTGCTCGAGGCGATGCAGGAGCGACAGGTCACCATCGAGGGCGACCGCTTCGAGCTTCCTCTGCCCTTCCTCGTCCTCGCCACGCAGAACCCGGTCGACCTCGAGGGCACCTACCCGCTCCCGGAGGCGCAGATCGACCGCTTCCTGGTGCGCGTCTCGATGGGGTACCCGACGGCGCGCGAAGAGGCGCACATGCTCCGCACCTACGGCGGCGAACCGCCGGCTGCGCGGCCCATCCTCGACGCCCGCGACGTCGTCCGTCTGCAGGCCATCGCCTCGCGCGTCTACGTCGAGGACGACCTCACGGACTACGCGGTCGGGATCACGAGCTTCACGCGCACCCACGCGAAGGTCGCGCTGGGGGCGAGCCCTCGCGCCACGCTCGGGCTGCTGCAGGCGGCCAAGGCCTGGGCGCTCCTCTCCGGCCGTCCTTTCGTCGCCCCGGACGACCTCCGGGCGGTCGCGCCGAGCGTGCTCGCCCACCGGATGGTGATGACGGCGGACGCCGAGGGCGAACCGAAAGCGCGCGAACGCATCGTCGAGGAGGCCCTCGCAAAGGTGAGCTACCGGCGGGGAATGCGGGCGGTTTAGGACTAAGCTTGCGAGCGTGGAGCTGCACCCCACGCGCTCGACGTTTCATGTGGCCGTCGCCGGCGCGGGGCTCATCGCGCTGGGGACGGCCGCCCGGTTGCCGGCGGTGCTCGCGTTCGGCGGGGCGATGCTCCTGGCGGTCGCGGTCGGGCGCGCGGTCGCGCTGATCGCGGTGACCCGGCTGCGCGCGGCGGGGTTCGAGATGGTCTGGCGCGGCTCGACGCGCGTCCACAGAGTCGCTCGCGGGGCCGCGTTGCGCGTCGAGGGAGAGCTGCGCAACCGAGGAACGGACGCGGTGCGCTGCGTGTCGCTGCGGGCGATCGCCTCGAGCATGCTCGCGGTCGAGATCGCGCCGAAGGTCGTGGACCTGCCGCCCGGGGCCCGGGCGCGCGTCGACATGACGGTGCGCGGAACGCGCGTCGGACGGTGGGGGGTGCACGGGATCGCCCTCGAGGTGCGCGGGACGCCGCTCGGCGGCGAGGGGCTCTACGAGGTGCCGCTGCTCTTCGCGAACCCGCTGGGCGTCGAGGTCCTGCCCCCGCCGCTCGCGGCGTTCATCGCGTCGCCGCGGGGCGGGCGGTCGCGACGCACCGCGGAGCTGGGGCGCCCGGTGAACATGGCGGGCGAGGGGGACGAGCTTCGCGAGCTGCGCGACCACGTCGCGGGCGACCCGTTCAAGCGCATCGCGTGGAAAGCGAGCGCGCGACGCGGGCGGCTGCTCGTGCGCGAAATGGAGCGCGACGAACGCGACGTCGTGTGGCTCCTGATCGACGCGTCGGTCGAGCTGTGGGCGGGGCAGCCGGGAGCCTCGCCGCTCGATCGCGTGGTGGAGGAGGCCGGGGCCATCGCAACGCGCCACTTGCGGCGGGGGGATCGAGTCGGGCTCGTCGTCGCGGCGTCGCGGCTGCGCTCGTGGATCGCGCCCGGCGAGGGCGCAGCCCACGCGACGATGATCGCGGCGGCGCTCGCGAGCGCGGCGAGCTGCATCGACGCCGATCGCTCCGACCTCGACGAGATGGGCGTCGCCCAGCGCGTGGCCGAGCACGCGCGGCCCCTGGATCCGCGGGGCCTGACCGACCTGCCGAAGGGCGACCTCGACGCGCTCGCGCGCCGTGCCGATCACCTCCGGCATCGCGCGCCGTTCGCGCCGCGCGTCCCCTTCGCGCACACCGACCGCGAGAAGAAGCTGCGCCACTACCTCGCGGCGTTCGGAATCGAGTCACCGCCGCGGTCGGACGGCGAGCGCGAGCGAGCCGAGACGACGCTCGCGCTGGTCCTCGAGCGGCTCGCCGCGGAGAGGGCGAAGGGGAGCATCGTCCACGTCTGGGCGCCGGCGCCTGCGCAGGCGCCGGCGATGGGGCGAGCCGTGGCGCGCCTCCGGGCTCGGCGCTTCGAGCTTCGCTGGACCGTCCCGTCGTTCGACGCCGGCGTGGGCGGCGGCGAGCGGCGCAGCGGCGTGGCGGACGTCGTCGACGAGGCCGTGCGGATGCGGGCGCAGGCGACGCGGTCGCGGGCGGAGCGAGTGCTCCGGCGCATGGGGGTTCGCGTCGTGGGGCGCCCCGCCTGGCGCGCGAAGGAGCCGCCGCAAGCGGGGGAGCGCGCGGAGGGTGACCCGCCGGCGGAGGCGCACGCTCACGACGAAGCCGGAGCGGGCTCCGGCACGCCGCCGCCGGAGGGGGGAGCGGCGGCGTAGCCCGAAGGGCGCTAGGGTCGCCGCGTGACTTCGCGCGATCCGCGAGCGGTCCTGCGGAGCGCAGGGCTGCGACCCAAGAAGCGCTTCGGGCAGAACTTCCTCGTCGCCGAGCCGATCGCGCGCGCCATCGCGGAGGCCTGCGTCCGCGCCGAGGAGGCGGGCCGCGCGCGCGTCGTCGAGATAGGGGCCGGGACGGGCGCGCTGACGCGGCACCTCGCTCCCCGCGCGCGCTCGGTCGTGGCGATAGAGCACGACCGGGAGCTGGTCCCGCTGCTCGAGCAAGAGCTCGTCCAAACGGGCGTGCGCGTGCTCGAAGGGGATGCGCAAGAGGTGGACGTGGGAGAGCTCCTCGGCGAGGCAGAGGCGGCGTCGCCGCGCGTCCTGTGCGGCAACCTCCCGTACGCGCTGACGGGGCAAATGCTGCGGCGCGCGGTGGCTCACGCCGGAGGCCTGGAGCGGGTCGTCTTCATGGTGCAGAGCGAGGTCGCCGAAAGGCTCACGGCCAAGCCGGGAACGAAGGCGTGGGGCGCGCTCACGGTGTTCGTCCGCGCCGCGTTCGACGTGCGCCGCCTCCTGCGCGCTCCGCCGGGGGCGTTCCATCCGCCGCCCGAAGTCTCGAGCGCAGTCGTCGAGCTCACGCCGCTCCGCCCTCCCCGCGCGGAGGAGACGGAGCGCTTCCGCGCGCTCGTGCGGCACGCGTTCGAAGCGCGCCGCAAGACGCTGCGCAATGCGTGGAGCCGGCTCGCGCCGGGCGACGCGATCGAGCGGGCGGCGGCGCGCGCGGGGGTCTCGCTCGACGCAAGGGGGGAGACACTGGACGTCGAGGACTTCGCGCGGATGGCGGAGGAGCTGGGGACACACGAGGCCGAGTCGGGGTCGGGGGCGCGCTAGACGAATTTAACCGGGGAGGGGAAGAAAGCCACGGCGGAGCGGTGGCCTCTCGTTGCTGGATGGCGGATGGCGGACCGTCGTCTCTTGGAAGGCGGCCGTCGATAGCGGGAAGACGGTCGTTGATATGGAGGATCGGACCGCTGTCCGTGAGCAACGGTCCGGTGTCCGAGGGCGGCGGACCGCTGTCCGTGACCAACGGTCCGGTGTCCGAGGGCGGCGGACCGCTGTCCGTGAGCAACGGTCCGGTGTCCGTGAGCAACCGTCCGGTTCAGAGGTCAGCGGACCGCTGTCCGTGACCAACGGTCCGGCGTCCGAGATCAACGGCTCGCTGTCCGAGATCAACGGTCCGATGTCAGAGATCAACCGACCGCTGTCCGTGACCCACGGTCCGGTGTCCGAGATCAACGGCTCGCTGTCCGAAATCAACGGTCCGGTGTCCGAGGTCAGCGGACCGCTGTCCGTGAGCAACGGTCCGGTGTCCGAGATCAACGGCTCGCTGTCCGAGATCAACGGCCCGTTGTCAGAGATCAACCGACCGCTGTCCGTGAGCGACGGTCCGGTGTCCGAGATCAACGGCTCGCTGTCCGAGATCAACGGTCCGGCGCCAGAGATCAACCGACCGCTGTCCGCGATCAACGGTCCGCTCTCGGAGATCGACGGACCGACATCCGAGATCTACGGTCCGGTGTCGGAGGGCTGCGGACCGCTGAACGAGATCAACGGTCCGATGGCAGAGATCGATGGACCGACATCCGAGATCCAGGGTCCGGTTTCAGAGGTCAGCGGATCCCGTCCGAGCTCAATGGACCTCTGGGCCGTGCGCCCTGTTTCAGTCCAGCGTATTTTTCCCTTGTTCCCTCTCGGTCGTTTTGCGCGAGGGGTAGGAGTGTCGCCGTCCGGAAGCAGAGCGATAAGAGTCCTTTCCTCCAATTTTCGGATGTGCCGATGCACAAGCTCACAGCCAGTCCCGAACGACGAGCGGCTGTATCGGCGCATTCCGTTCGGTCACAATCTGGTCGTGCGTCACGAGGGTAAGTGGCGCACTGGCTCCCAAGCCTTCGGCGATCGCGATCTGAAGCCGTCGGTTGATTTGGCCTCGCTGTGCAAAACCGGCATGCTCGCTGCACGAAGTCGTGGGCGCGATCGATGCCACCGAGCGATCGAGGTCATCGACGGGACACGGCTCGCGAGATCGTGGTGCTGGCGGTGCGCGTGAAGCGGCTGCTGCGCGCACTGCCGCGGAGACTCAGCGAACGAGCCCGGTGAGCAGCGCCACCAGGCGGCTGGCGATCTCGATGCAGCGGGCGGCTGCAGCGCTCCATTCCGTCCTTCGCTTCCGCACGAGCGCTGGCGCGGCCTGTGCGCGACTGGGCGTGACCGCCACAACACAAACGCCCGCGTTGCACCGCGAGTCGAGCCGCGGACGTCGCGCGTTAGGGGTCGCGGTCGGGGTCGAGGTCGGGGTCGCGTCCGTGCCAGCGTCGGAAACGGCGTTGCTCGACCTCGACCTCAACCCTGACCCGACCGGGGCTACTTGCTCGCCCCCAGCTGCGTCAGCGCAGCCTGCGCGTCGATGCGGTCCGGCGAGTTCACCGGGGCGACCTCGAGAAAGCGACGGTAATGCTCCACGGCGTCGGCGCCCTTCCCGGATTTGCGCAGCGCCTCCGCGGCGAGAAACTCGGCCGGCGCGAGCCATCCGGGCCTGGGGTCGAGCTTCTCCGAAGCGACCGCCGCAGGAACGAGCTGCGCCAGCGCCCCCCCGACGTTGCCTCGCTCGAGCAGGAGCTTTCCGTACTTGTACCGCCAGTACGGGTGCGGAACCGTCCCGTCGGCGGTCAGCGTCGCGCCGTCGCCGGCGATGGCGCGCGTCCACTCGGCCATCGCGGCGCCGGGGTCGTTCTTGTCCTCGTAGCACTCGGCCAGGATCGCGTGCGCCTCGTGGCGCGACGGGCGTAGCTCCAGGGCGTGGCGGGCGTCCTTGATCGCGTCCTCGATCGCGCCCTCCATCCGCTCGAGCACGCCCTTCTGCCAGTAGGCCTCCGCGTTCATCTTGTCGAGAGCGAGCGCCTTGTCGATCTCGTCGCGCGCGAGCTCCAGCTGCGCGGGCGTCGCCTCGTTGGCCTCCCACGCGAGGTAAACGTGGAACTCGGCCCGGTTCGGATCGAGGTCGACCGCGCGCTTCAAATAGCGCAGGGCGTCGACCTGTTCGGAGCGGCCCTTGAGCATCAGCGCACGCCCGATGTAGTGGTGCGCTTCGGCGCTCTGCGGGCGCTTCTGGAGCACCTTGCGCAACATCGGCAGCGCGTCGTCGGGGCGCCCGATGGCCACGTAGGCGCTGCCCACGCGCAGCTGCAGGTCGGGGTCGTCGGGCGCCTTCGCGAGGGCGCTCCGGAACTGGTCGATGGCCCGCTGCACGTCGCCGGACCCCTCGAAGAGGAGGCCGCGCTCGAGCGAAAGGCCGGGGTAGTCCTTGTCGACGGCGCCCACCTTGTCGAGCTCGGCGCTCGCGTCGTCGAACTTGCGCGCGCGGCGCAGGGCGACCGCGAGGCGGAAGTGCGTCGCGACGTCGCGCGGCTCCTTCTCGATGGCGGATCGGTAGTCGGCGATGGCGGTGTCGTAGTCGCCTTGCAGCTCCGCGACCTCTCCGAAAGCGCGATCCAGCGCCGGCGACGCCGGCAGCTTCTTCTTCGCGTCGTCGAGCGCCGCCTTCGCCTCGGGGAGCCGGCCGCGGGCGGACAGGAGCTCCGACAGCGCCACGTACGGCAAAACGGCATCCCGCCGGGTGGGATCGACCAGCGCGATGGCGGCTCGCAGGTCCGCCTCGGCGGCGTCGTTGTTCCCCAGGTGCTGCTCCACGCGGCCGAGCGCGAGGAGCACGGCGATGCTCTTCGGAAAGCGCTGCTTGGCGGCGAGCAACTGCTGCTTGGCGTCGGCCAGGCGCTCGAGCCCGAGCTTGGCCTCGGCGTCGCTCGCGATGAGCTCGGGCGAGTTCGGATCGGCCTGAAGCGCCGTATCGAAGCGCGACAGCGCCTCGGTGTAGCGGCCCTCGGTGAGCAGCAGCCGGCCCTCGCCGCCGAGCGCGTCGACGTTGCGCGGATTGAGCTTCACCGCCTGAGCGAAGGCCTCCCGCGCTTCGCTCGCCGCCCCACGCTCCAGCGCGACGCCCGCACGCGCCGCGTACGCGTCCGACAGCTCGCACGGCGACGCCTTCGCGCGCGCCGGCCCCTCGAGCACCGCGGCGAGGTCGCGCATCGCCTGCGCCTCGTCGACGGGGGCGCTCTTCATGCGGGCGCGAAGCGTCAGCGCCCCCGGGTGCTGGGGCGAGGCCGCGAGCGTCGCCTCGATCTCCTTTCGGGCGTTCGCGGCGTCGCCCGCGAGGTCGTAGGCGCGCGCCAGGCCGAAGTGCGCGCGCGCGTCGTTCAGCGCGTCGAGCGCGCGCTTGAACGCGACGAGCGCGGCGGCGCCGTCGTGCTCCGCGAGCTCGACGTCGCCGCGAAGCAGGGCGACTTCGTTGCGAATCGGGTCGCCGTCGTACGCGCGTGCGCTCCCATCGAGCACCTTGCGTGCCTTGTCGAGGTCGCCGTCGGCCGCGAGCTGCGCCGCCTGCGCGACGTCCTGGTATTTCGTGGGCTCCTTGGCGGAGAGCTCGCCGAGGAGCTGCTTCGCTCGCGGCGCGCGGGTCGTGTCGGCGCCGAAGCGCACGGTGCTCGCGAAATCGAGGAACGCCGCGTAGGCCGTGAGCGGCTGCGCGCGCGGAGCGCGCGCGTGCGCGGCGAAGGTCGCGTCCATCGCGGCCTTCGTCGCGTCGTACGTGTCGACCGCCAGCGTGCGCTCGGCCTCGAGCAACGAGAGCGCCGCCGCGCGTTCGTAGTCGCCCGCGTGGAGGCGGTCGGATACGTAGAGGTAGCCGAACGCACCGTAGGCCGTGAGCTGGAGCGCGGCTCCGGCGATGGCGAGCGCGGCGACGACCCCGCCGATGGCGAGGCCGCGCAGCGAGCGCTTTCGCCGCCCCTCGATCGGGCGCTCGCGCATCGGCACGTGCGCCGCCGTGGTCGACACGGGCGCGGTCGCGGCTGCGCGCACGCCGACGCTCGGCGGCGGCGACGGCGACGGCGCAGCGGCCGGCCCGGGCATCGCGTCGACGCCGATGGAAGCCCCTCCACCCCCGGGGTCGCCTCCGCCGAAATCGACCTCGCCATAGCCCATCCCGCCGGCCACGTTGAACGCGTC
>Ga0102924_1000997_pt1 | contig 33541 bp, 31 predicted proteins | sample PaiPotPPM11metaG_FD_80116 | JGI IMG/M metagenome (GOLD analysis project Ga0102924, IMG submission 80116) | Iron sulfur acid spring bacterial and archeal communities from Banff, Canada, to study Microbial Dark Matter (Phase II) - Paint Pots PPM... ...
AGCCTCTACGAGCAGGAGCGGTTCCAGGAGGTGCTGCACGTCGCCGCCGACATGCGGGTCGTGGCCGGGCTGGCCCCCGACGGTGACGACGAGGGCTCGGTGGTGGACGAGTGGCTGGCCTCGGTGGGCCGTGGCGTCGCCGGCTACGTCACCCCCAAGGTGGCGGTGGGGGCCGTCGTGGGCAACGACGAGGGCCAGCTCCTCCTCGTCAAACGGGCCGATTCGGGCATTTGGCTCTATCCCACGGGCTGGGCCGACATCGGCTACTCGCCCTCCGAGGTGGTCGTCAAGGAGGTCGCCGAGGAGACGGGCATCGACGTCGAGGTGCTGGCCCCGATCGCCGTGCTCGACGGGTTGCGGATGGGGTTCGCCCGGGTGCCCATGTACTCCCTCGTCTTCTCCTGCCGGGCGATCGGTGGGGAGCTCGCCGCCCACCCCCTCGAGTGCGCCGACGTGGGGTGGTTCAGCGAGGAGGACCTGCCCTGGCCCCTCGCCGGGGCGCCGGCGTGGAAGGCCCTGGCCTTCGCCGCCGTCCGCGGGGAGCCGGTGGAGTTCCTGTGGGACCGCCCCCGCCGGCCGGTGTGGAGAAGTTCGGCGGCCGACGACAACTTGCCCTGAGGATTGCGCGATAGTAGAAGACGAGATCGTCCCGGCGGGAGGAGGTCCCGGCCGGGAGCAAGGTCCCGCCCAACGGAGACGGTCCGCCCCCGTCCCAGGGTGGGTTGAGTGCGCCGTCGTCGGCTCGTGCCGTATCGCAGTTCCCGCCACTGCGATGTTCGGCCGCCGGCGGCGGCGCACTCCTCGTTTGGGGCTCGGCGCTCAGGTGGGCGACGGCCCCGGTACCCCTTCCAGCACCGACCGCAGGGCCTGGGCGGCGCCCAGGAGGCCGGCGCTCTCGAAGGGGACCAGGATCTTGGTGTTGTCGCTCTCGGCGAACTTGCCCAGGGTGTCGAGCTGGAGGATCGCCACCAGCGTGGGATCGGGCTTGGCCTGGGTGATGGCCGAGTAGACCGTCTGGATCGCCTCGGCCCGGCCCTGGGCCTCGAGGATGGCTGCCTGGCGGGCGCCCTCGGCCCGCAGGATGGCGGACTGGCGCTGGCCCTCGGCGGCCCTGACCGCCGCCTGGGCGTCGCCCTCGGCCACGTTGATCGCCGACTGCTGCTGGCCTTCGGACTGGAGGATCCGGGCCCGCTTCTCCTGGTCGGCCTGCTTCTGGAGGGCGAGGGCCTGGAGGATCTGGGGCGGTGGGGCGATCTCGACGATCTCGATGCGGCTGATGCGGATGCCCCATTTGTCGGTCACGACCTCCATCTGCTGCTGGACGTCGGTGTTGATCCGCTCCCGTTCGGACAGGGCCTGGTCCAGCGAAAGTGTGCCGATGACCGACCGCAGCGCCGTCCGGGCGAGGGCATCGATGGCGATGTCGAAGTTGGCCACGCTGAACAGGGCCTGCTTGGCGTCCACGATCTGGGTGAAGATCGTGGCGTTCACGGTGACGACGACGTTGTCCTTGGTGATGACCTCCTGGCGATCACCCGGGCGGGGGATCTCCCGCATGTCCACCCGCTGGAGGGAATCGACGAACGGGGCGACGACCACCAAACCGGGCTCATGGGTCCGGCGGTACTCCCCCAGCCGCTTCACCACGCCCACCTGGCCCTGCTGGACGATGTTGATCATCCCCCGCAGCATCACGAGGACGACCAGCGCGACGAAGACCAGCAGTCCGAGGGCGACATCTCCGGCAGCGCTCATTGGTCCTCCGATCGGCGCCGAAGGGGCGCCCGGGTGCAGTCTGGCCCTCCTGGGAGGCCTACGCGCCGACGGGCCACACGGTCAGCGTGGTCCCCTGGACGGCGGTGACGAGGACCGGGGTGTCGGGGGGGATGCGGGCGCCGCTTCCGCTGACCGCCAACCAGCGCTCGCCGACGAGCCGGACGTGACCGATCTCGGCATGGTCACCGACCTCGTCCAGGGTGACCGCCTCCTGTCCCACGATGCCACCGTGGACGCCCCGGGGAACGTGGCCGGCGCGGCGGGAGTGGAACGCCCGACTGACGTACGGACGCACGGCGACCACGCCCACCCCCGCCACGACCACGGCGACGAGGGCTTGGAGGGGGATGGCAGACGGGGCGGCGGCGGCCACGACGGCGGCGGCCAGGCTCCCCGCCGAGACGAACAGGGCATAGAACGCCAGGTGGCGCATCTCCACCAGGAGGAGCACCGCGGCGGCGACCAACCAGACGACCAGCACCGCTTTCGAGGGTACATCCGGCCCGGATCAATCGGGGCGGGGACGGAGCTGGGAGAGGAGGGCGTCGATGATCGAGACCTTGCCCCCACTCTGCTCCCACTCGTCGCCGATGGCCTCGTGGTCCACCAGCCCGCTGGCATCGGGCGCGATGCCCAACGCCTCGGTGACCAGGGCGGTGAGCGGGGCCGGCTCGATCTCCTCGTCGTAGGCGCTGAACGCCTCGAGTCCCTGCCAGAGGTGGTCCAGCGGGGCCGGCGGCTCGTCCCCCACGGCCAACGCCAGGGCGGTGCGGGCGAAGACGTCGTACGTGCCCACTCCACCCGGCCGGCGGTAGCCCGGCACGGGGTGGAGGCGCCACTCGATCGTCATCCCTCCGGGGCCGTCATCGCGCAGCCACACCTGGGAGCCGTTGACGTAGGCGTCGACGGGCTCCCCGAAGCGACCGTCCAGCGCCACCACCAGCTCGGGCGTCGCCCGCCACACGCAGGTCGGCACCAGCGGGTTGGCGGCCACGGCGCACGCTAGCCCGCCCCGGCCACGCGCCGAATAGCTTGCCTCCCGTGGATACGCCGATCGAGATCGCTGAGGCGGTGCGGACTGGCCAACGCAAGGCCGTCGAGGTCCTCGACGAGTGCCTGGCGGCCATCGAGACCCGGGAGCCGGTGTTGAACGCCTTCACCGTGCTGGACGCCGAAGGTGCGCACCGGTGCGCCGAGGCCGTCGACGCCGCCGTGGCTCGCGGCGACGATCCCGGGCCGTTCGCCGGTGTGCCCTTCGCCGTCAAGGACCTCTACGACTGCGCCGGCATGGCGACCTCCAAGGGGTCCAACCTGTTCAAGGGCGGCCCGCCCGCCGTCGCCGACGCCGTGGACGTGGCCCGTCTCCGCGCCGCCGGTGCGGTCCCGGTGGGGAAGACGACGCTCTCGGAGTTCGGCACCCTGGCGTTCACGTCCACCCAGGCGTGGGGCACGACCCGCAACCCCTGGGATCCCGCCACCACGCCCGGAGGGTCGAGCGGGGGCTCCGCCGCCGCCGTCGCCGGCGGCATGCTACCCATGGCCACCTCGGGCGACGGCGGGGGTTCGACCCGGATCCCGGCGGCGTTCACCGGTCTGGTGGGCCACAAGGCCAGCTACGGCCGGATCCCGTTCCCCGACAACTGCGCCTCCCAGACCGACTGCAAGGGGATCCTCGTCACGACGGTGGCCGATGCCGCCCGCCATCTCGACGTCACGTCCGGCCCCGACGACCGGGACCGCACGTCGCTTCCCGATCCGTCGGACGTCCGGCGGGCCGGGGGGTACGAGCGGCTGATCGAGTCGCTGGACGTGGCCGGGCTGCGGGTGGCCTGGTCGGTGGATCTGGGTTACGCCGTCGTCGATCCCGAGGTGGCGGCGATCACGGAGGCCGCGGCTGATGACCTGGTGGAGGCGGCGGGCCTCTCCCGGGTGCCGATGGCCATCGAGCTTCCCGACCCCATCGGGGTGTGGCTGAGCCAGGGTGTCCTCGACCTGTTCATGGACCTGGAGAGGGGCATGTGGCCCGATCGAGCGGATGAGGTCGAGGGGTTCACCCGTTTCGCCCTCCAGGCCTCCGAGCAGGCCACCCCGGCGCAGATCGCCCGGGTGTGGGAGCGGCGCATGGGCCTGGAGAAGGCCCTGGCCGCCGTCTACGACGAGGTGGACGTCGTCCTCACGCCGACAACGGCGGTACCCGCCTTTGCCGCCGAGGGCCCGATGCCGAGCGAGATCGCCGGTCAAACCGTGTTCCCCGCCATGGCGACCCCGTTCACGATGGTCGCCAACCTGTGCTGGAACCCGGCCGTCTCCGTCCCCGCCGGCTTCACCGCCGGCGGCCTGCCGGTGGGGCTGCAGATCCAGGGCCGGCGTCACGCCGACGAGGTGGTGCTCCGCCTGGCCCGGCTGTTCGAGCAGGCGCGCCCCTGGCCCCGCCTGGCTCCGTGGTGATCGCTAGGAGCGCTGCGCGACGGGGACGTAGGACCGCTCTTCGGCGCCGGTGTACACCTGGCGGGGGCGGACGATCTTCTGGTCCTGTTCGAGCAGCTCGACCCAGTGCGCCAGCCATCCGGACATGCGGGGGATGGCGAAGAGGACGGTGAACATCTCGATGGGGAAGCCCATCGCCTGGTAGATCAGCCCGGAGTAGAAGTCGACGTTGGGGTACAGCTTCCGGCTGATGAAGTAGTCGTCGCTGAGGGCGACCTCTTCCAGCTTGAGGGCGATGTCGAGGAGCGGGTTCTTTCCCGTCACCGCGAACACGTCGTCAGCCGCCCGCTTGATGATCTTGGCCCGGGGGTCGTAGTTCTTGTACACCCGGTGGCCGAAGCCCTGGAGGCGGCCGTGTCCCGCCTTGACCGCCTGCACGAAGGCCGGGACGTTCTCCGTCGAGCCGATCTCGGTGAGCATGTGGATCACGGCCTCGTTGGCTCCGCCGTGGCGTGGCCCGTAGAGGGCGGCGGCGGCCGCCGCCGCCGCCGAGTAGGGGTCGGCGTGGGCCGAGCCGACCACCCGCATCGCCGTGGTCCCGCAGTTCTGCTCGTGGTCGGCGTGGAGGATGAAGAGCAGGTCGAGCGCCTTCGAGAGGCGGGGGTCGGCGTCGTACCGGGGCTCGGCCACCTTGAACAACATGGAGAGGAAGTTCTCGGCGAACGACAGCGAGTTGTCCGGGTAGACGAAGGGCATCCCCACGCTGAAGCGGTGGCAGGCCGCCGCCAGGGTGGGCATCTTGGCGATCAGGCGGACGATCTGCTTCTGGCGCACGTCGGCGTCGAAGATGTCCTTGGACTCGGGGTAGAAGGTGGAGAGGGCGGCGATGGCGGAGACGAGCATCCCCATCGGGTGGGCGTCGTAGTGGAAGCCCTCCAGGAAGCGCTTGCGGACGTTCTCGTGGATGAACGTGTGGTAGGTGATGTCGTGGACCCACGCGCTGTACTGGTCGGCGGTGGGAAGCTCGCCGTGGATCAGCAGGTAGGCGACCTCCAGGTAGGTGGAGCTCTCGGCCAGTTGCTCGATCGGGTAACCCCGGTAGCGCAGGATGCCGGCGTCACCATCCAGGTAGGTGATGGCGCTCTCGGTCATGGCCGTGGTCATGAGCGCCTCGTCGTAGAACCAGACGTTGGGGAGCAGCTTGCGCCAGTCGCCGGCGGCCACGCTCCCGTTGTCGATGGGGATCTCGACGGAGTCGCCGGTGCGGTTGTCGGTGATGGTGATGGACTGGGCCATGGGGGCACCTCGCGGCTTGGATCTACGGACTGCACATCCTCCATCGACGCTACTGCGCCCGGGCCCGAGAGGCCGCTCGGCCGCTACGTCCGCCGGTCGGCGAGGAACGGGAAGCGGTTGCGGGTGGCGACGACGAACGCCGGGTCGACGTCGGCAACCAGGACCGTCTCCACCCGCGCCGCCGACGCCAGCACCTCGCCCATGGGGTCGACGATGCAGCTGTCCCCGGCGTAGTCGAGGCGGCCGCCGGTGCCCACCCGGTTCACCCCCACCACGTAGGCCTGGTTCTCGATGGCCCTGGCCACCAGCAGTGACCGCCAGTGGTGGCGCCGGCTCTCGGGCCAGTTGGCGGGGACGACGTACAGGTCGGTGTCGGGCGCCAGGCGCCAGAAGGCGTCGGCGAAGCGGAGGTCGTAGCAGATGAACAGGCTGGTGCGCGTCCCCTCGATGTCGACGGTCACCAGCTCGCCGCCCTTGGCGAAGTGCTTCTCCTCGCCGGAGTAGCTGAAGGGATGGATCTTGGCGTAACGCCGCAGCTCGCCCGACGGCGACGCCAGGACCAACTGGTTGGCGGGGCGGTCCGAGCCGGCCCGCTCGGGGAGCGACCCGCAGATCCACAGCCCATGGCGACGGGCCTGCTCGAGCAGCCACTCCGTGGTCGGGCCCCCGGGCTCCTCGGCCACCCGGTCGGTATCCATGGTGAAGCCGACGGCGAACATCTCGGTGAGCACCACCAGGCGGGCGCCGGCGGCTGCCGCCGCGTCGACGAGCGGTCCGAGCTGGTCCAGGGTCGCCGCCCGGTCCTCCCAGGCGATGTCGTGCTGGATGGCGGCGACCTTCATTGCCGAAGAGCCTCCAGGCGGGTGACTGCTTCCTCCAGGACCTCCGTGCGCTTGCAGAACGTGAACCGCACGAGTGGCCGCCCCCCCCGGGGATCCTGGTAGAAGACCGAGTTCGGGATCGCCACCACGCCGCAGCGCTCGGGCAGGGTTCGGCAGAACTCGGGGCCGTCGTCGGTTCCGAGGGGCCGGATGTCGGCGGTGACGAAGTAGGTGCCCGCCGGTCGGTACACCGTCAGGCCCGCACCTTCGAGGCCGGCACACAGCATGTCGCGCTTGGCGGCGAGGTCGGCCCGTAGGGCGCGGAAGTAGTCGTCCCCGAGGCCCAGGCCCACGGCGATGGCCGGTTGGAGCGGAGCGGCGTTGACGTAGGTGAGGAACTGCTTCACCGTCTGGACGGCATCGACGAGGGGGGCGGCGCCGCAGGCCCAGCCGACCTTCCAGCCCGTGAACGAGAACGTCTTGCCCCCGGAGGAGATCGTGACCGTGCGGTCCCGCATCCCCGGCAGGGTGGCCAGGGGGACGTGGTCGCCGTCGAACACGATGTGCTCGTACACCTCGTCGGTGACGGCCAGCAGGTCGTGCTCGAAACAGACCCGGGCGATCGCCGCCAGCTCGGCCGGCGAGAACACCTTCCCAGTCGGGTTGTGAGGGGAGTTGAGGAGGACCAGCCGGGTGCGGGGGGTGACCGCTCGATCGAGGTCGTCGGGATCGAAGTGGTAGTCCGGGGGGTGCATGGTGACCACCCGGAGCGACGCCCCCGCCATCGCCGCCGCCGCCGGGTAGACGTCATAACACGGCTCGAAGGCGATCACCTCGTCACCCACCTCGCACAGGCCGATCAGGGCGGCGGTGATCGCCTCAGTGGCACCGGCGGTGACGAGTACCTCGCCGTCCGGGTCGTAGTCGAGGTCCCAGAACCGGCGCTGGTGGTCGGCGATGGCCTGGCGCAGGATCGGGACGCCGGGGCCGGGAGGGTACTGGTTGTGGCCGCCGCGGAGGGCGGCGACGGCGGCCTCTGCCACCTCGGCCGGGCCGTCCGTGTCGGGGAACCCCTGGCCCAGGTTGAGGGCGCCGGTGCGGACCGCCAGCGCCGACATTTCGGCGAAGATGGTCGTGCCGAGGCCCTGGAGGCGGGAGGTGACGTACGGGGCGCGGTCACCGGTCACGCGTCGACCCCCGAGCGGTCCGGCGCATCACAAGAGTGTCGCGCAGCGGCGGCCGGCGATGACGCCAGAGGTCCGGTACTACACGACCAGCACGGAGAGCCGGGCCGCGTTGGTCGCCAGGGAGCCGAGCATCTGGAAGTCGCCGCCGTCGCTGGTCACGATGACGACATCGTCGTGTGCAGCGCGCGCATCAGCCGCTGCTGCGACCACGGTGTCGACTCCCGAGGGTGGTGGCTTCATCCCGGCGCCCATCGCAGCGCGCCGAAGCGCTCCCGCCGCGTGACCGGTCGACGCGTCGACGTCCGCAATGTTCACGAGGTCCAGCAGACGCCGCACGTGGAAGTCGTGGGCGGCGTGACCGGTCAGGACGCTCTCGGCAAGCACCGCGGCGGGCAGGACGAGGTCCTCGACCCGATCTCGGAGCAGGCGCAAGCGAGCGCGTCTCGCCTCGTCGATCGGTGCGAGTCCTTCGACGCCACCCGTGTCGAGTACGGCGATCAACCCGCCGTCCGTGCTCGTGGCGGGGCAATGCTGGTCTTCACTGACTTCCGCCCCGGCGTCACGGCGGCAGCCGAGTCAAGCCACGCCTGCGCCATGGTCTTGGCCTTCTCCGAGGGCACTCCGTGGGCTGCGTCGAGCTCGTCGAGCCACGCGTCGAGCGCCGCCATGCGCTGGCGCCGGTCGAGCTCGTCGGCCACAGCGCGCTGCGCGAGCGCCGACACGTTCACGTGGGCGCTACGGGCCTGTTCGTCGAGGTCGTCCGGGAGGCTGATGTTCCGGCGCGCCATACACACACATTACACACCGCGTGTTGCCTCGTCCCCACGGATCCCGAGCTGGAACACGCTATTCAAGCTGCATTCGGTAGACATTGGTCTCGCGCGGGGCGAACCCGATGCGCCGGTAGAGCTGGTTGGCGCCCTCCCGGCTGGGTCGCGACGTGAGCTCGACCGTCCGGGCGCCGAGGGAGGTCGCCTTGTCGAGGGCGGCGCGGGTCAGCCCCTCACCGGCCCCCTGGCCGCGGGCCTGATCGTCGACGACGACGTCCTCGATCCAGGCCCGCTGACCGGTCGGGATGCGGAAGACCACGAGGGTCAGCGTCCCGACGATCTCCCCCCCGATCCGGGCGATGAAGACGGTGGTGCCCGCCGCCGAGACCACGTCCGACAACACCGCCCGGTCCGGCGCCGGGGCGGACGTCGACAGCTGGGGGATCAGGCGGGCGAAGGCGGTCACCACCTCGTCGGTGACCTCGCCCAGCTCCTGGATCTCGACCGGGGGCATGGCCGCGGACTGTATCGGCGCTCGTTCCCAAGCAAGGCAATGGCAAGACAACGTTCATCGGCGGATCACGAAATCGTCGATCGCCCGTCAATCAGGCGCCGTACCTTCAGCCTCGTGAACCCCATCTCCAGGCTGCTCCGCCATTGGGGAGCGGCAGGTGCCACTGAGAACGCCCGGTCCTCCGTCGTCGAGCTGCGGGCGGTCGACCAGGTCGCCGAGCGGGTGGCCAGCCGGTTGGCGGCTCGACGGGTCCCTGTCGAACGTCGCGCCGGGCGCCGAATCGCCTGACGCCCGGCCCGGCCGTCACTCCGCCCGAGAGAACTGGAAGATGGCGATACCCAGCATGACGACCGCCATCAGGGCCACGATCGCCAGCTCCACCAGGGTGGGCACCCTCCATCCGTCCCACGTGACCCCGGGGTTGAGCAGGCGCATGGTGGTCGGGGTGACCCCGTGGAGGTGCTCGAAGACGGCGCGGCGCATGGGGTCGACCCCGTAGGTCAGGGGGTCGACGATCGTCAGCGCTCGCAGCCAGGCGGGGAGCTTTGCCAAGGGGAACACGGCGCCGGAGAGGAAGAACATGGGCAGGACGAAGAACTGCATGACGACCTGGAACGACTCGACCTGCTCGATCCGGGAGGCCGCCATGACACCGAACGACGTGAGGGCGATCGCCACCAGGAGGAGCTCGAGCACGAGGACGAGGAAGAGCCCGGGGTCGTAGGGGACCTTCACGGCGCCCGCCAGGCACAGCATGACCAGGCCCTGGAACGTCGCCACCGTGGCGCCCCCCAGGCACTTGCCGACCACGATCGAGCTCCGGCTGACGGGGGCGACCAGCATCTCCCGGAGGAAGCCGAACTCGCGGTCCCAGACGATGGAGATGGCCGAGAAGATGGCGGTGAACAGCACCGCCATGGACAGCACGCCCGGGAACATGAACGTCTTGAAGTTGAAGTGCCCGGTCACCCCGGCGGTGATCCCGCCCAAGCCGCTGCCCAGCACGAAGAGGAAGAGGATCGGCTGCATGAGCGAGGTGACGATGCGGATCCGGTTGCGGAAGAAGCGGATGAGCTCGCGCTTCCACACCATGCGCATGGCGCGCAGGTCGTCGGAGAAGGTGCCGCCCGCCACCCGGATGGCCGGCGGCGCCACCGTCCTGCTCGGGGGGGACGTGGTCGTCAACAGTTACCTCCTACCCCGCATCATGGGGTTCGATCGGTTGCGGTCGCCAGCGGACGCCTCGGCGTCCCTGATGGTCGTGCCCGTGTAGGACATGAACACGTCGTCGAGCGAGGGTCGGGCCACACTCACGCTCTTGATGGGAACCCCGAGCTCGGCGAACAGCCGGGGCACGAACTGCTCGCCCGAGGCCACCGAGAAGGTGACCTGGCCCTCCCGGATGGCGCTGTCGATGCCGAAGCGGCCCTTCAGGGCCACCATCGCCGCCTCGTCGTCATCGGTCTGGATCTGGACCCGGTCCTTGCCCACGCTGGCCTTCAGGGCTTCGGGGGTGTCCAGGACGACGATCTCGCCGGAGTTCATGATGGCGATGCGGTCGCAGAACTCAGCCTCGTCCATGTAGTGGGTGGTGAGGAAGATGGTGATCCGCTCGGACCGCTTGAGGTCGTTGATGTAGCCCCAGATCGACGACCGGGTCTGGGGATCGAGGCCGACCGTCGGCTCGTCGAGGAACAGGACCCGGGGGGAGTGGAGCAGGCCCCGCCCGATCTCCAGGCGCCGCTTCATGCCCCCCGAGAAGGTGCGGACCAGGCTCTTGCGCCGTTCCCAGAGGCCCACCATGTCCATCACCTGCCGGATGCGCTCGCCGACGACGTCCTTGGGGACGCCGTACAGCTCGGCGTGGAAACGGAGGTTCTCCTCGGCGGTCAGGTACTCGTCGAGGGTGGTGTCCTGGAACACCAGGCCGATGTTCTTGCGGACCTCGGAACGCTCGCGGACCACGTCGTGCCCGGCGACCGACGCCTGGCCCCCGGTGGGCTCCACCAACGTGCACAGCATCTTGATGGTCGTGGACTTCCCGGCGCCGTTCGGGCCGAGGAAGCCGAACGTCTCCCCCTCCGTCACCTGGAAGCTGGTGCCCTTCACCGCGTAGAAGTCGCCGTAGCGCTTCTCCAGATTCCTGACGTCGACCGCAACCGGCCCCTCGCTCATCGCGCCGAAGTTACCGTACACGTCAACTTCGGGGCACGCCGGCCTCGGGGCGGCGGCCGCCGCGTCAGTGGCACCCGGTACCCTGGACGGGTGGAACTGCTCCGGTGGGACCGGCGCCCGAAGCTGCGCCGGCCCGTGCTCATCGCTGCCTTCGAGGGATGGAACGACGCCGGGGACGGGGCGTCGGCGGCGGCGGCCTACCTGGCCCGCCGGTGGGATGCCGAGCCCTTTGCCAGCATCGATCCCGAGGAGTTCTACGACTTCACCGCCACCCGACCCGAGGTGCGGATGGAGGATGGTTCGCGGCGGGCCATCGACTGGCCCGAGAACGTCTTCTCCGTCGCTCCCCTCGGCGCGTCGGGGCGTGACGCCGTCCTTCTGCGTGGGGTCGAGCCCCAGCTGCGCTGGCGCACGTTCTGCGGCCTGGTCGTCGACGTCGCCCGGCAGACCGGGGTGGAGCTGGTCGTGACCCTCGGCGCCCTGCTGGCCGAGGTTCCGCACACCCGGCCGGTGCGGGTGACGGGGACCGCCGCCGACCGGGCGTTGGTCGACCACCTCGGGCTGCGCCAGTCGCGCTATGAGGGCCCGACGGGCATCCTCGGCGTCCTGGGGGAGGCTCTCCACCGCGAGGGCATCCCGGCGGCGTCGCTGTGGGCGTCGGTCCCCGCCTACGTGGGTCAGACGCCTTCCCCCAAGGCCGCCCTGGCCCTGGTCGGGCACCTGGCCGAGCTGCTCGACGTGAGCGTGCCCACGGTCGACCTCGATGTGGCCGCCGCCGCCTACGAGCGTCAGGTCAACGAGGTGGTCTCCGCCGATGAGGACGCCACCGCCTACGTCCGATCGCTCGAGGAGGCCGAGGACGCCGACGGCGACGAGGAGGAGCTCGACGAGGCGGACCTGCCCGGCGGCGACGTCCTCGCCGCCGAGGTCGAGCGCTACCTGCGCGACCAGGGCGACGCCTGAGGCCGGCGGGGCCTACAGCCCGGTGAGCTTCAGGGCGTAGGCGTCGCCATCGGCGAACCGGCCGCCGGCGAGGGGGATCGAGATCTGCGGGGCGAGGAACAGGCCGTGGTCGGTGCTCGGCGGCGAGGCCATGGGGCCGGGGACGTTGGGGATGCGCTGGCTGCTGGCGTCGAGGACCGTCCACCCCGTCGGCGCCTTGACCCGCAACGTGACGGGCTCGGGGGCCGGGGTCGCCGATGCCGGCTGGGAGCATTCGGTCCGCACCGCCCGGGTGCAGCTGACGTGGCGGCCGATGAGGACCTGGATGGTCCCCGCCGCCGCGTCGTAGGTGGCGTAGGCCGAGATGTTCGGGTCGGTGCTGGACGTGGCCACCCGCTCACCGGTCATCTGGGCGTAGGCCGAGTGGACCCAGTAGAGATCCTGGGGCTGGCCGCTCCCTGGCTGCAACAGGCCGTCCAAACCGCCCTCGGCGCACTCGGAGATCATCCGGGCGCTGGCGTCGAGCTCATGCCAGCATCCGACGGTCGCTTCCGCCACCCCGGCCGCCTCCAGCGAGTCCATCCAGCCCACGGCCCAGCCGGGGATCAGGTGGGTGTCTTTGGGCGAGTACTCGTTGATGAAGATCGGGACGCCCGCATAGGCCGGGTACTGGGAGAGCAGCGCCCGCGCCCGGCGGACGTCCGACACGACGGCGGCGGGGCTGCGCTCGACCGCCGGACCGATGACCTCGTGCCACGAGAGGGCGTCGAGGGGGAGCTGATGGGCGTTGACGAACGCCAGGAACGTCGCCATGTCGACCGTCGACTGGCCCGGCGTGTCGAAGTACCCGAGCAGGCTCGGGCCCTCGATCTTGGCCAGCGGGTCGACGGACCGGATCACCGACGAGGCCAGCTGGTACTGGTAGAGGGCCTGGGCGGTCGTCTCGACCGGTTGGTTCCCGATCATGCTGTCCGGCTCGTTCTGGATCTCCCAGTAGTCCGGGACCTCGCCAGAGCTGATGCTGGCGGTCACCGTCTGGCGGACCCACTGGGCGTAGCCCGACCAGTCGTCCCACGGCCCCTGTGTCCCGGGCCACTGGTTGCTCAGGATCTCGGTCACGGTGGCGCCGCTGGCCCGGGCGACGGCGTAGTTGGTGGCGTCGCCGGCCAGCCGCCACGACGTCGGGCGGAGGGCGGTGATGGTCGCCGGATCGCTGCTGGGCGCCACCCCCAACAAGAACCCCTGCGCCACCAGGTCCACGGGGCCCAGGATCCGGGTGGCGTCCACGGTCACGCACGGGGAGCCGGCGGTGCACGAGGGGGTGGCGGTCGCCTGCACAGGGGACGTGGGGGGCGCCCACCCGGTGCGGACCAGGGCGGCGGCCGGCGTCGTGAGCGCGGCCGACAGCACAACGACTCCGACGAGCACCCGGCGGCGCCGTATCCGGGCGAGGAATTGCACGACGACCGCACCTCCGAGTCCCCAGGACCGTCGCTCCATGGTAGCCGGGCACCGGGCTGGTATGCAGCCGGCCCCTAGCGCGGCCTAGTCCGAACGGGCTATCGGGATTTGACTGTTGTCAAATCGACCGGCGGTTGCGACAGTGGTCGGAACGATGACTACGTCCGATGCTGATCGAGCGGTGCTTTTGGCCCGATTGTTCGGTGATGAGCACGTCCCGGACGCGCTCAACACCGAACTGCTCCGGACGCGGGACGTGGCGCGGGCCTTCCAGGTGTCGGAGCGCACGATCGCCGAGTGGGCCCGACGAGGCCGCATCCCGTCGGTGCGGACGCCTGGCGGTCATCGGCTCTACCCGGCGGAGCGCATCCGCGCCATCCTCCGGGCCTCCGAGGTCGACGCCCAGCGCAGTGAGGGTGCTTCGTAGCCGGCGGAGCCGATGGCGGGGAGGGCCTCCCCTAGCATCACGACCGTCGCCGAACCCCTTGACTTTCGACTGACCGATCCCCCCGGTCGCGTCCGCCCGTCCGAACGCTGGAGGGTGGCTGCGATCTATCTGGTGGCGGTGGCCGTGCACCTCGGTCTGTCGTTGCGAATGGCGGGACCCGTCGTCCAGGGTGACGAAGGGGCCTATCTCGGCACGGCCGGGTTGTTGGCGCGGGGGGTGGGCCTGCTCTTCCGGCAGTCGCCGTACCAGCCCGGCTGGGGGCTGCTGTTGTGGCCCGTCGAGCGCCTGACGGCCGACCCAACTGTGCTCTACCGGTCCGCCCTGGTCCTCAACGCCCTCGCCCTCGGGGCCCTGCCCGTCCTGGTGTACGGGCTGAGCCGCTGGCTGGTCGATCCCCGGGCTGTCGGGAGACGGACGGCGGTCGCCCTGGCGGTCGCCGCCTATCCCGCCTATCTCGCCTACAGCAACCTGGCCCTCGAGGTCAGCGTGTTCGTGCCCCTGTGCACGCTGACGGCATGGGCGCTCGCCCGTTGCGCCGAGCGGCCCAGCTGGCGGCGGTGGGCCGTCGTCGGCCTTCTGGCCGGCGCCTGCTATGCCGTTCACGCCCTGGGGACGGTCGTCGTCGTCGCCGTCCTGGCCATCGCCCTTCTCGCCAGGCGGCCCCTGCACGAGCGGCTTCCCGCCGTGGTCGGTTGCCTTGCCGGCATCGAGGTCAGCTCCGTCGCCAGCCTGGTGCTCCTCCGCCACGTCATCGCCTACGACCGCCGGATCTCGGCCACTCCGGCGGCGACCGTCGTGTCGCGTACGCAGGCGGTGATCGGCTTGTACAACCACAACGCCACCGTGCCGGGGCACGCCGTCCGGCTGGTCTATGAGGTAGCGGGGCAGGTCTGGTATCTCACCGCCGCCACCGCCGGCCTGCTCGTGCTGGGGGTGGTGGTGGCGGCTGGCGCCGGGTGGCGGGTCTTTGTGCGACGCTCCCGCCACCCCGCCGACTTCATCGCCACCTTTGCCGGATTGATCTTCGTGCTGGGCCTCTACTCGTCCGCCAACCGCTTCATCGTCGGGGCCCGGGGCACCGGCCAGGCCGATGCCCTCATCTACGGCCGGTACAACGAGCACCTTCTGGTGCCTCTCCTGGTGGTCGCCGTGGCCTACCTGTCGCAGCAGGCGCTCCGATGGCGGGAGGTCCTCGGGTGGACGACGGCGGTCGCCGTCGCGTTGGCGGTGGGCGGGGGCCTGCTGGTGTTGGGGCGCACGGGGGCCGCCCTGCGGGCACCGATCGTGTTCGTCAACGTGCTCGGTCTCCAGCCCGCCCTTCACCTGGCCGGCCGAATGGACGTCCCCGCCCTGAGCGCCGGCGCGGCTCTCGCCGCCCTGGCTGTCTTCTCCCTCGCCGTCGCGCGCCGCCCGACGGCACTCGCAGTGGTCCTGGTCGCCGCCGGGCTGGCGTCGGCCGGGTTCAGCGCTGCCTCCATGGTCAGCGATTCGCGTCAGCGGGCGGTCCAGCGGGTGGTCATCCACGCGGTGGGCCTGGCTGACCGTCTGACGGGGGGTGAGCGGTGCATCGCCTATGACCTTCCGCTGGGGATGGAGTGGACCCTGGCCAACGATCAGACGTTCCTACCCCGCAAGGAGATGAAGCCCTTCGACAGCCGGGGGCGACAGCCGCCCTGCTCGGACCTGGTGATCAGCCAACGCCTCGATCTCGACAGGACCTATCCCGGCGCCCGGTTGATGGCGGCCGAGGACTACGCGCCGACCTATCTGTGGGTGCTGCCCGGCCCCGCCCTCGACCGGCTGGCGGCGGCGGGGATGCTGCTGCCCCCGGCCTTCCCGGCGGCACTGCCGGCTGGCGCCTACGTCTCGGGGCTCGCCGTCGTCGGCGCCCCTCCGACGGTGGCCCGTGCGGGACGGCGGGTCGACCTCCGCCTGGCGGTGACCAACCGCGGCCGGGGCGCTCCCTGGCCGAGCCAGCGAGGATTCACCGCCGGTGACGGGTGGGTCAGCCTGGCTGTGGCCTGGACCCCGATCGGGGCGCCGGCCCCGCCCCTCGCCACCCTCTCCGCCGGGGCCGCTCGCTTCGAGCTGGCGAGAGAGCTCTGGCCCGGGGAGACCGTCGATCAGACCCTGGCCATCTCCGCCCGCGCCGGCGGTCGGCCGCTCGCTCCCGGCCGCTACCAGGTCACGGTCGGCCTGGTCCAGGACGGGGAGTCGTACTTCGCCGCCCACGACGACCAGCCGCTGCACCTGTTCGTGGACGTCCGGTGACGCGGTCCCGTCTGGGGCCCCCCATCAGCGCGGTCGCCGCCGGCCTGCTCATCGCCCTCTCGGTGCCGCCGGCCGGCTTCTGGCCGCTGGGGATCGCCGGCGTCGCTCTCCTCGGGTCCCTCCTCGCCGGGCGCCCGGGACGGCGCCGTGCCCTCATCGGCTTCCTGGGGGGGATGGGCCTCTACGGGGTCACCATCTGGTGGTTCACCGAGTTCAACCTGATCGGCGGGATCCTCTCGATGATGGTGGAGGCCGCCTTCCTGGCGGGGGCGGCCGCCGTCACCCCGGCCGGACGAGGGCGCCCGGTTGCCTGGGTCGGCGCCCTGGTGTTGCAGGACTGGTTGCGGACCTACATCCCGTTCGGCGGGGTGCCCCTGGGCGGCATCCCCCTCGGGCAGGCGGCCGGGCCCCTGGCGCCGGCCGCCCGGCTGGGCGGGCAACTGGCCGTCACCGCCGAGGTGGCGCTGCTCGGGGTTGTCCTGGAGGCCGCCGTCCGCGCCGGCTGGAACCGGCGGGCATCGGTCCGCTGGCGGACGGCCACGTTCCCCGTGGTGGCCACCGCCGCTGCCGTCGCCCTGGTCATCGGTGGCCGGGTCGCACCGTCGGGGCACCAGGTGGGGACGGTCCGCATCGCCGCCGTGCAGGGAGGCGGGCGGCGCGGGTTGCGGGCGATCCACAACTCGGCCCTCGCCGTCCTCCAGGCGCAGTTCGCGGCGACCACCGGCGTGCGGCCGCCCGTCGATCTCATCCTGTGGCCGGAGGACGTCATCGCCCTCGACGGGCCGATCCGGGGCAGCGCCGTGGCCGCCGAGGTGGGAGCCATCGCCGCCCGGGACCACGCCGCAGTGCTCGCCGGCGTCACCGAGGACGTCGCCACCGACAAGTTCCGCAACGCCGAGGTGGTGTGGGACGACACCGGACGGATGGCGGGCCGCTACGACAAGGTGCACCGGGTGCCGTTCGGCGAATACATCCCGTTGCGCTCCATCGTCAAGCACGTCGTCTCGCTGAGCGTCATCCCCCGCGATGCCATCCCCGGCACGGGCACCGGCCGGGTGACGACCACGGCCGGGCCGGTCGGTGTCGTCATCTCCTACGAGGTCTTCTTCCCCGCCCGCGCCCGGGCCGCCATCGACGCCGGCGGCCAGGTCCTGCTCGTGCCCACCAACACCTCGTCCTACCGGACCACCCAGGTCCCGGCGGCGGAGGTCGCCGCCGAGCGGCTGCGGGCGTGGGAGACGGGACGGGCGGTCGTCATGGCCGCCCCCACCGGGTGGAGCGCGGTGCTCGACCCTCGGGGCCGCCTCCTGGCCCGTACCCGCCTGGCCGTCCCCGCCGTGCTCCAGGCGGCGGTCCCCCGGCGGGTCGGGCTGACGCCATACGGGCGTTGGGGGGACTGGCCGGTGGTGCTCGCCGCCCTGGGAATGGTGGCTGTGGGCTGGGCGTGGCGACCGCGTCGGAGTTGACCGGGCGGTCAACTCGGGCAAGCCTGGGCGGCTTATGTCGCCCGAGAGCCTCCGCATCGCCTACCTCGCGTATCGGGGCAACCCCCACTCGGGTGGCCAGGGCGTCTACACCCGGCACCTGACGCGAGAGCTGGTCGGCCTGGGCCATCACGTCACGGTCTTCGGCGGCCAGCCCTGGCCGGTGCTGGACCCCGGTGTCGATTGGGTGCCGGTGCCGTCCCTCGACCTGTACCGGGAGCCGGACCCTTTCCGGGTCCCGCACCCCCGGGAGTTCCGGAGCCTGATCGACCTGGCCGAGTTCGGCCTGATGTGCACGGCGGGGTTCCCCGAGCCGTGGTCGTTCAGCCTGCGGGCGCGTCGGGCCCTCGCCGGCCGCCGGGCCGACTTCGACCTGGTCCACGACAACCAGTGCCTCGGCACCGGCTTGCTCGGCATGCTCGACGACGGCTGGCCGGTGATCGCCACGCTCCACCACCCCATCACCGTGGATCGGGACCTCGAGCTGGCCGACAACCCATCGCTCGTCCGCCAGGTCACGCTGCGCCGGTGGTACGGCTTCCTGCGGATGCAGATGCGGGTGGCGGGCCGGCTCCCGCGCATCGTCACCGTCTCGCATTCGTCGGCCCGGGACATCACCACCCAGATGGGGGTCCCCTCCGATCGCATGGAGGTCGTCCCGGTTGGTGTCGACCACACCATGTTCCGCCCGCTGCCGGGATCGGTTCGCGAGCCCACCCTCATCATGACGACCGCGTCCTCCGACGTCCCCCTCAAGGGACTGGTGCCCCTCCTCGAGGCCCTGGCCAAGGTGCGCACGGAGCGGGCGGTCGAGTTGGTGGTGGTCGGCAAGCAGCGCAAGGGGAGCAAGATCCCCGCCACCCTCCGCCGGCTCGGCCTGGGCGACGCCGTCCGGTTCGCGACCGGCATCGACGACGACGCCTTGGTGGCGCTGTACAACCGGGTGGCCTTCGCCGTGGTCCCCTCGCTGTACGAGGGCTTCTCCCTTCCCGCCATCGAGTCCATGGCCTGTGGCACCCCGCTGGTGACGACCACCGGGGGAGCCCTTCCCGAGGTGGTCGGTCCCGACGGTGAGGCGGCGCTGGTCGTGGCGCCCAACGACCCGGGGGCGCTGGCCGATGCCTTGCTGCGCATGCTGGACGACCCGGCGTTGCGCGACCGCTTGGGGGCGGCGGGCCGGGCGCGGGTGCTGAGCCGGTTCACCTGGCGGGCGACCGCCGAGGGCACCGCCGAGCAGTACCGGGCCCTGCTGGACATGGGCCCGGCGGCGAGACAGGTGGCGCCGGCGTGCTGACGGTCGACTACGACCGGTTGGACGTCTCCGCCGGCGACCGCGTCCTCGATGTCGGCTGCGGTGCCGGCCGCCACGCTTACGAGGCCGTCCGGCGGGGGGCCCGCGTGGTGGCCTACGACCTGGACGTGTCCGAGGTCAAGGATACCGCCACCCTCCTGTCGGCCATGGCCGACGAGGGTGCTCCCGGGGTCGGCGCGGCGGTGAACGGCGACGCCCTGCACCTGCCGTTCGCCGGCTCGTCGTTCGATCGGGTCATCGCCGCAGAGGTCCTCGAGCACATCCCGGCCGACACGGCGGCCATCACCGAGTTGGCGCGCGTCCTGCGGCCCGGCGGGTCGCTGGCCGTCACCGTGCCCCGCTGGGGGCCGGAGCTGGCCAACTGGGCGCTGTCTGACCAGTACCACCAGATCCCGGGGGGCCACATCCGGATCTACCGGGCGTCGGTCCTCGCCGGGCGGCTGCGGGCGGCCGAGCTCGAGGTCAGCGGCCGGGGGTACGCCCACGGGCTGCACAGCCCCTACTGGTGGCTGCGGTGCGCCGTCGGCGTCCAGGACGACCGCCACCCGTTGGTCCGCGCCTACCACCGGGTGCTGGTCTGGGACATCGAGGGTGCCCCGTGGGTCTCGCTGGTCACCCGGGGCGTCGATTCGGTCCTCACCCCGTTCATCGGCAAGAGCATGGTCCTGTACGCCACCAAGCCGGCGGAGGCAGGCCGTGGGTGATAGCGGGCTGCCGGACGTGGGCGGCATCCTGAGTGCGGCCGATCTCGACGCCACCGTCGAGACCATTGCCCGCCTCCAGCTGGACAGCGGGATGATCCCCTGGTTCCCGGGAGGGCACGCCGACCCCTGGAACCATGTCGAGTCGGCGATGGCGCTGGCCCTCGGCGGTCGGGTGGATCAGGCAGCGGCGGCGTACCGCTGGCTGGCCCGGATCCAGCACGACGACGGGTCGTGGTGCAGCTACTACGTCGCCGATGCGGTCGAGGACGCCCGACGGGACACCAACGTGACCGCCTACATCGCCACCGGGCTGTGGTTCCACACCCTGGCGACCGGCGATGGCCGGCTGCTCGCTGAGCTGTGGCCGACCGTCGAACGGGCCCTCGACTTCGCTGTCGGCCTCCAATGGGAGGGAGGGGAGCTGTGCTGGTCCCTCGAGCCCGATGACCTCGTCCCTGAGTCCTACGCCCTCCTGACAGGGTCGTCGTCGGCCTACTTCAGCCTCCGATGTGGGGTGGCGGCCGCCGAGTCGCTCGGGTGCAACCGGCCGGACTGGGAGCTGGCCGCCGGCCGGTTGGCCCATGCGATCAACCATCGCCCGGAGGCGTTCGCCGACAAGCGTCGGTGGGCCATGGACTGGTACTACCCGGCGCTCTCGGGAGCGATGGCGGGGCCGGAGGGACGGGCTCGGCTCCGGGAGCGGATGCCGGAGTTCTCCATGGAGGGTCTCGGGATCCGCTGTGTCAGCGACCAGCCCTGGGTCACGGCGGCCGAGACGGCCGAGTGCGTGATGGCGCTCGACGCCGTCGGCCTGGTCGACGAGGCGTGGACCCTGTTCGAATGGGCTCAGCATCTCCGATGCGACGACGGGTCGTACTGGACGGGGTGCGTGTACCCGCAGGCGGTGCCCTTCCCTGCGGAGGAACGCAGCACCTACACGGCGGCCGCCGTGGTCCTGGCGGCCAACTCGTTGGCGGGACGAGGACCGGCGGCGGGGCTGTTCCGAGGCCACGGGTTGCCCGACCGCCTGGATCTCGCCGAGGGAGCTGATCTGGTCGACGAGGGGGACCGATAGGGTCGTTGCCCGCACCGGTGGTCGCACGCAGCGAGCGCGGTGTGCCAATCTGCGGCGGTGGGTTCGGCCTGGGGGAAGCGCGCCATGGACCTCCTCGTCGGGGGCGTCTTGGCCATGTTGGCAGTGCCGCTCATCGTGGCGATGGCCGTCGCCGTGGGGATCTCTCTGCGGACTTGGCCCTTCTTCACCCAAGAGCGGATCGGCCGCGATGGTCGGATGTTCCGGATTGCCAAGATCCGGACCCTTCCGCCACAGGCTCCCCGCTACGCCACCCACCACGACCTTGGACAGATCCCCCATCTGTGTCGAGCACTGCGCCGCCTCCATCTCGACGAGCTACCCCAGCTGTTCCTGGTGGTGGTCGGCCGCCTCAGCCTGGTCGGTCCCCGCCCTGAGATGCCGTTTCTCGCCAAGGCGATGGACCCGCGTCTCGCGGCGCTCCGAACCAGCGTCCGGCCGGGTTGTACCGGACTATGGCAGGTGTCGCCGGTCAGCAACCGTCCGATCGGTCACGCCCCCGAATATGACGGCTGGTATGTCGAGAACGGCAACCTGAGGGTGGACAGTTGGGTGTTGTGGCGGACGGCCCTGGTCATGTCGGGCCTCGGGGGACCAGTGAGACTTTCGGACGTGCCTCGATGGGCGACGTGGCGCCTGGGGCTCAGGGATACGGGGCTCCCGACGGACGGCCCTGCTGCCGCCGACGCTGCCTCCTGAGGCCCCGCCCCCATGCGGGTGATCTGGGCCACCCGACTCTGTCCCGATCCCGCTCGGGGCGGGGGGGCGGCGGCCGAGTTCGAGCTCATCAGAGGGGCAAGCCGGACCAACGATGTCACGGTGGTCTGCAGCCGCACTCAGCCCCCTGGGCCCGCGGGGGTCCCCGGCCTGGAGGTCGAGTGTGTCACCGTCTCGGCGGTGCCTCGGCCGGTCCCTCCCAGCCGGCTACAGCTTCTGTCCCACCTGGTGTTCGGCACGACGCCCCTGCCGGTCTGGGAGGCTGAGCCCTGCGCCACCGCCGTGGCCGACGCCGTCGCCGACGTCGAGCGCCGTGTCAGCGTCGACCTCGTCCAGATCTGGCCGGGGGAGATGGCCGTCGTGGCGTCCGCGGCCCGGGCGCCCTCGGCCCTGCTGTTGCCCGACTGCTACACCCGCCAGGCCCGACGGGAGCGCTCGGAGGCCGAGACCGTCCGACACAAGCTGCTGTGGAGGACGGAGATTGGCAAAGCCCGGCGGTGGGAGTCTCTCAACTATCCCCGGGCCACGGCGCTGGCTTGTGTGTCAGCGGTCGATGCGGAGGAGTTGGGTCGCCTGGCAGGGCGCGCCCTTGATGTGGTCCCGTTGCCCATCGGCGACGAGTGGTTCGCGGCGCCGGCCGACGAGCGCGGCACCGACGTGGTCTTTGTCGGCGCGCTGGACTATCGGCCGAACGTCGAGGCCGTTCGTTGGCTGGCGGACGCCATCTGGCCCCTCGTGCGAGTGGCGAGGCCCGCGGCCCGTCTTCACATCGTCGGGCGCAGCCCTGTGACGGGGGTACGGGACGCCGTCGAGCGATGTGGGGCGGAGCTCCACGCCGACGTGCCAGACACACGGCCGTGGTACTGGAGGGCAGGCGTGGTGGTATCGCCGATCCGGCTCGGCTCGGGCATCCGCAACAAGGTGCTGCATGCCTTTGCGTGCGGCGCCCCGCTCGTGGCCACCGCTGCGTCCTTGGAGGGCATCGACTGCGCCGGGGACGTGGATGTGCTCGTGGCCGACGACGCACCGGGGTTCGCCAGGGCAGTCGTGGACTCGCTCGCCCGCCCTGAAGCGGCACGGGACAGGGCTCGTCGGGCCCTCGGAATCGCCCGGCGTCACCGGACAGAGCATTCTGTCGCCGCCCTGGAGCGATTCTGGGACCGGGCGGTCGGCCGGCCCGGGTAGGAGGGCCGGTGCGGATCCTCGTCCTGACCAGCTTGTACCCCCCTCACGCTTACGGCGGTTACGAGCGGTGCTGCAAGGACGTCGTGGATCGTTTCGTCGATCGAGGACATGACGTTCTGGTGCTCACGAGCGACGACCGGGTACCCGCAACATCCACGGAGCCGGAAGTCCCCGGCGTGGAGCGGACCCTGCCGATGGCGTGGGGCCTGCGCCGGCCCCCGGCTCCGTGGCGGCGGCCGGCGCTCCGACGGCGGGCCCAACGAGCGCTGGCGGCCTCGATCGCCCGTCAACGTCCGGAGGTTGTGTCGGTGTGGAACATGGCGGGACTCCCGTCGCCGCTCCTTCGCGCAATACCCGACATCGGACAGGTCTGGATCTTCGCGGATGCCTGGCCGGAGCGGGCGCTGCTGGGTGACCCGTGGCTGGCACCGGCCGCCCACCATCCCGGGGTCGCCCGGTTCGCCGGTTGGCCGACGATGCTGCCGGACCTCGGCCAGAGAGGAACCTTGTGCTTCTGCAGCGCCGACCTGCGCGACCGTATCGCGGCGTCGACAGGCTGGTCCCTCGATCGGGCGACCGTGACGCCGCTGGGGGTCGATCGTCGAGACTTCCCCGCGGTTGGGAGCCCGACAGGCGAGAAGTGGTCCTGGCGCCTGCTCTTCGTCGGCCGCCTGGACCCGGGCAAGGGGATCGACACCCTCATCCGATCACTGCTCCGGCTGCCGAGCGCCGTCCGTCTGACGGTGGTCGCACCGCCCGAACCAACCCACTTGGAGCGGGTGCGGGCCCTGATCGCGGGTCATGAGCTGGGGGATCGGGTGGAGCTCACCTCGATGCCTCGCGACCGTTTGGCCGCCGTCTACCGCGATGCGGACGCCTGCGTCTTTCCGAGCGAGTGGGACGAGCCGTTCGGCATCGTGCCTCTCGAGGCCATGGCCTGCGGGACCCCGGTCGTGGCGACAGGCGTGGGAGGCTCGGGCGAGTATCTACGGTCGGACGAGAACTGCGTCCTGTTCACCCCCGGCGACGACGCATCGCTTGCCTCTACGTTGACGGCGCTTGCCGGCGACCGTGCCCTGCGGAATCGGGTCGTCGCTGGCGGGACGCGTACCGCCGGACGGCTGACGGTGGACCGCTTGGCGGACCAGCTCGAGGGCCTGCATCGGGAAGCGATCCGGCGGTGACCACGCCGGTCCCACCCGGCTAGAGCAGCAAGGTGCGGTATCTCAGGGAGGCGCGCGCCATCACCGCTACCTCGTAGGTGTCGGCGAGGAAGGCCAGCGGCACGACGGTGACCCACTGCCACCGCCGGGCGGGGTGGGGTCGTACGAGATGACAGACCCACGCGTACCATGCACCGGCGACCACCAGTCCGACCCAGCGGGCCTTCGCCCGGGGACGAAGGGCGAGGGCGGCAATGGCGGACAGCGCACCCAGCGTCGGGCCGTGCACCTCGCGGAAGAGGACGCGTCGCCCGAAGTGCCGGCGGAGGATGGGGTGTTTGCGGTACAGAAGCACCAGCCCCTCTCGTCGCGGCATGTCACGCAGGTGCGCGGGGTAGTCGGAGGGCCAGACGGCATGGCGGACCACCGCATCGTCGACAAATGTGGTCTTGGCCCCGGTCCGGCGCGCCCTCCAGGCGAGGTCCGTGTCCTCACCGTAGGGGTACCGGAAGGACTCGTCGAACCCGCCGAGCGCTTCCAGGACGCTCCGTCGATAGGCGACATTGCATGTCTCGTAGAACCCCTGCTCGGCGGTGACGACCATGGTCCTGCTGAACGGCCCGCGGTTCGACGCATCATCGGGATCAGGGATGGTGCGACCCTGGACCAAATCCATGCCCGACCCCTGGCTGAACGCGCCCACCAGTCGGGACAGCCATCTGGGGTCTGGTCGGCAGTCGTCGTCGGTGAAGCAGACGATCGGCGCACGGGCTACCCGCCAGCCGCGGTTGCGCGCCGCCGCCGCCCCTTGGCGGACAGGCTGGCGGAGCACCGTGAGCACGAAGGGATCGGCGTGACGTTGCCGCAACCAGGCGTCGGTGTCGTCGACCGACGCGTCGTCCACCACGATGACCTCGAATGGCGGAGCGTGCTCCTGGTCGCCCAGAGCGGCCAGCAGTCGTGCCAGGCGGTCCCGGCGGTCACGGGTGGGCACCACCACCGACGCCAGCGGTTCCACGGGGTGGGAGCCTACCGGCGCCAACCGCGCGGCTTGTGGGGGGAAGGCCCCCGGCTGGTGGGGCGGAGGTGCGACGGGCCTGCATGCGGTCGACAAGCGTGACGAGCGCGATCGCCGCCGCCAACACGACGAACGGATCGAGCGGTGCCCGCAGGCGCGAAGTGCCGAGGAATGGCACCGTGACGGCCCACAGGCTGACGGGCGCCACCCAGACCACCCACGCCTCCCGGGCGCGCCGGGTCACCATGCCGAGCACGGCCAGCAACCCGAGCGACCAGAAGGAGACCATCTCCAGCCAGGCGGCGCCGCGACCGAAGCCTGCCTCGGCGACGACCGCCGAGCTCTCCCTGATCCCAGTCAGCTCGGCCATGCGCCAGCTGTCCCAGAAGATCGCTGCCAGCACGGAGGTGGGGTGGGCGCCGATCCAGCTCAGGCCTCGATCCCGAAGGCGGTCGCCGAGGGCCACCTCGTCGAGCGACGGATCGTGAAAGAGTGGTCGGAGTGACGGCACGGCAACCGGCGGACGCCACTGGTAGTGGGTCGGGTACGCGCTCGACGCCGCCTGGGTGTTGTACACCCCCGCCAGGTTGTAGCCGTCGATGTCGGTGATCGGGACGAGGCGGTGGAACTCCATCGCATCTCGGACGATCCAGGGAGCGACCACCATCGCGAAGCCGGCAACGAGGACGAGGACCCTTCCGCGGTCAGCGCCGGCCCGGGCGACGAGGAGCGCAGCCAGGGCGATGAGGAGGGCGATGCCGTTGGGCCGGGCGAGCACGCCCAGGCCAGCGAGCGCTCCGCCGGCGGCCACCCATGGCCACCGGCGCCGCCCATCCCCGACGGCCACGAGAACGACCAAGAAGGCGCCCAGTTCGACGGGGACGTAGATCGATTCGCTCAGGAGGGCGCCACCGGTGATGATCAATGGTGGGAACAGCGCTGCCAGGCCGGCCGCGATCCATCCCACCCGACGACCCCACAGCCGACTGCCGATCAGGCCGATGAGGACCACGGTGGCGACCCCGAGCACGGCCTGAAGGCAGCGGGCCGCCTGGATCGAGTTAGCGCTGAGGCGATAGACCCCGGCGAGGAACAATGGGTAGAGGGGTGCGCGGAAGGTGGTCGGTCCCCCCGATGGCGATAGCAGGCTCGGCCCGAACCCATGACCGGCGGCGAGCAGCCGTCCGAGGCGGTTGTAGTCGGCGGGGTCGCTCGAGAGGGGAAGTCGGGGCGATCGGAGGACCACGGCGAGTCGGACGACGAGGGCGACAAGGACGAGTATGACCGCCCGCGTCGACTCGCTCACGCGCCCGGCCGCACCCCGGTCCGGTCCTGCTGCCCAAGGCCGCCGGAATCGCAGGAACGGCCGTTCGATCAACCAGTAGCTGCCAGCGGCTGCCGCCAGCGACGATGGCAGGGCAACGACGAGCAATCCCAGGGTGCCCTTCGGGGCGTGGGGCAGCAGGTGCTCGATGATGGGCACGTGCCAGACGTACAGGCTGTAGCTGATGACGCCGACGAGGGCGAGAGGGCGCCAGTCCAGCAGGCGAACCAACCTTGTCCCCCCGAGCGGGAGCACGCACGCGCCGAGGAGGAGGAAGCTGGCAGGAGCGGTCAGATCCACCAGTGAGTAGCGCCAGAACAGGAGGATCCAGAGCGTCACGCTGGCGCCGACCCAGACATCGGATGAGGCGGCGAGCCCGGTCATCCAGGGTGGGCGCCGTCCCCCCCATCGCTCGTGGAGCAGTGCCAACAGCATCCCGGGGACGAAGCCATAGAAGGTGACGGGCAGCGAGTAGGCCCAGATGACGGCCGGGGTCAGAGCGATGTGGCGGAGGGCCATGCTGGCCCCCCCGATGGCGAGGAGTACCGCCGCCGCCCGGCCGGTGGACCGACGTGACACCCGGGCGAGTCCCCACGCCAGTAATGGGAGCAGGAGGTAGAAGTGCAGCTCGACGACGAGGGACCAAAGGGGAGCGTCCACCGTCTGTGCGGTCCGCGTGGAGAACTCCTCGGCGAAGAGCAGGAACCGCCACCACTGGTCTCCCGACCCCCCCCGTTGGGTCAGCAACAGCAGCGTGACGACGGCAGCGTAGTAGAGGGGCAGGATCCGCAGCGCCCGGTTGCGGCCATAGGTCCGCAGATCGACCGGCGCCCCTTGACCGAAGTCACGGCGGACGAAGGCGCGGTAGAGGAGGTACCCGGACAGGGCGAAGAAGAGCTGGACGCCGAGGCCCCCGCCCATGATCGACCGATGCAGGAACCCCTGGAAGATGGTCGGCGCCCAGCCGTGGGCGTAGGCGAACACATGACTGCCCAGCACGGCAAGGGCGGCGATGGCGCGGATGGACTCCAGCCGGGCCGATCGGGGCTCCCCGGCTTGGACGATCTCTCCCATCACGCCTAAGGCTATGGGCGGTGCCTGACCGTCCGCAGATCTCCGTCGTCGTACCCGTTCGGAACCGGAGGACGCTGCTCGTCGGGCTGTTGGATGCATTGCGCGCCCAGAGTTGGCGCGACTTCGAGATCGTGGTCGCCGACGATCACTCTGGCGACGGCAGCGCGGAGGAGGCCCGCCGCCGTGGTGCCGTAGTCGTCTCCGCGGATGGCATTGGAGCGGTCGCCGCCCGCCGGACGGGCGTCCGAACAGCGAGAGGCGAGGTGCTGGCCTTCACCGACAGCGACTGCCGGCCGCGTCCGGGCTGGCTGGCGGCGGTGGCGGCCGCCATGGCGGACGGAGCTGAAGTCGTCCACGGCCCGACCGTTCCTGCCCGCCCGCCAAAGCCGATGGAACGCAGCATGGCTTCGGGCCAGGAGGGCCTGTACCCGACGTGCAACATCGCCTACCGGCGAACGGTCTTCGACAAGCTCGGAGGGTTCGACGGCCGGGCGGCCGGGCTCCTCGGCTTCCGCCACGAGACCCGCGCCCGCGGCCTGGGATTCGGCGAAGACACGCTGCTCGCCTGGAGGGCCCGGCGAGCCGGTCACGACGTGCGGTTCGCATCGGAAGCGGTGGTTGAGCACCACGTCTTCCCCCCTGATCTTCGCGACTCGGTGAGCCGGGCATGGATGGCCGGGGCGTTCCCGGCGTTGGTGCGGGAGGTGCCTGAGCTGCGGGCGACGTTGGTGAGAAGGGGCTTTCTGTTCGGGCCCCGCAATCGAGTGCCCGTTTACGCCACTGGCCTGGCCCTGCTGTCGGGCCGCCGGTGGGCAGCCGGAACGGCTGCCGCCTGGTGGGCCGCCGAGCGGTGGGAGGAACTGCGCCGCCATCCGGGCTCCCGCTGGGAGCGAGTCGAGGCGCTGCCGCAGGAGATGGTGCTCGATGCGGTGGTGGCCGCGGCCCTGGCGACCGGCAGCATCCGAGCCAGGACCCTCCTGGCGTGACACGGCCAACAGCTACCCTCGGGATCGTGTCGGAGACCGGTGCCGTCCCGTCGGAGCGACCGCTCACGCCCCGTGGACGGGGCAGGCACGACCAGGTGCTCGACCTGGAGCCGAGGGCCGCCGGCCGGCGGGCGTGGCTCAGCGAAGTGTGGTCCTACCGCGACGTGTTGGACATGTTGGCGCGCAAGGACTTCCAGACCCGTTACAAGCGGGCCTCGCTCGGCATCCTCTGGGCGGTCGCCGTCCCGCTGCTCCAGGCGGCGGTCATGGCCTTCGTGTTCTCCCATGTGATCGCCGTGGGCAACGGCCGGCGGTTCGCGGTGTACGTGATGAGCGGAGTGGTGGCCTATGCCTATCTCAGCGTCGCGGTGCAGGCGGGCTCGACAGCCATCGTGGACGGCGCATCGTTGACCGACAAGGTGTGGTTTCCCCGGGCGTTGTTGGTGGTGGTGCCTCCACTCTCGAACCTGCTCGGCTTCGTGGTCACCGTGACGGTGGTCGTCGCAATCATGCCGGCATTCGGCGTTCCTCTCGGCGTTCAGGTGCTGCTCCTGGCTCCTGCCTCGGTGTTGCTGCTCGGGTTCTGCGTGGGGTTGTCACTGGTGCTCGGTGCCCTCGACGTCTACTACCGCGACGTCAAGTTCCTGGTGGCTGCCCTGCTGATGGTCTGGATGTACGCCTCGCCGATCCTCTACCCGCAGCACGCCCTCGGGCGTTACGCATCGTGGCTGGACGCCAACCCCCTCACCGGCGTGGTGGTCATGTTCCACATGGCGACCGTGGGGAGCGGAGGCCCGTGGGTGGTCCCCGTCACTGTGGCGGTCGCCACCACCATCGTGCTGCTGGTGGCCGGGGGAGAGGCACAACGGCATCACGATCGCCTGTTCGTCGACCTCCTGTGAGCACGGCGATCGAGCTCCAGCGCATCGGCAAGCGCTACTGGCAGCTGAGCGAGCAGGCGATGCTCCTGAAGTCGCTCGTGCCCCTGACCAGGCCGAAGCGCACGGAGCTGTGGGCGGTCCGGGAGGTCACCGCGTCCATCGGTCAGGGCGAGACGATCGGGGTCCTCGGTGGCAACGGGGCCGGCAAGACCACGCTGCTGCGGCTGCTGGCAGGCGTGACCAGACCCACCTCCGGCCGGGCGCGGATCCGGGGGCGGGTGGCGCCGCTGATCAGCGTTGGAGTCGGCTTCCATCACGAGATGTCGGGCAGGGAGAACGTCTACGTGAACGGGATGCTGCTCGGGCTCACGCGGGAGGAGGTGACGCGACGGTTCGACGCAATCATCGAGTTCGCCGAATTGACGGAGTTCATCGATACGCCGGTGAAGTTCTACTCATCGGGCATGTATATGCGGCTCGGCTTCGCCGTCGCTGCTCACGTCGACCCCGATGTCCTACTGGTGGACGAGGTCCTCGCCGTCGGCGATGTCGCCTTCCAGCTCAAGTGCATAGAGCACATGCGGCGGCTGCAGGAGGACGGCACGACGATCGTGATCGTGAGTCACTCGATGCATGCCATCCGCCTTCTCTGCCCGCGCGCGCTGCTCTTGCGCAAGGGTCGCCTCGAGTTTGACGGCGACGCCGAGACGGCGATCTCACGGCACCACGAGCTGCTGACCGTGGACGCGTCCGGGGTGTCCACCGGCGACGCCCCAGTCCGAATTGTGTCGCGACTCCTCCTCGGCCCCGGCGGACCGACCCACCATCCCGACCAGGGCGACGTGCTGACCTACCGCGTCGGGCTCCAGTTTGCCGAGGCCGTCGACAGTCCCCAGCTCTTGTTCCACGTGGTCACCGAGACCGGCATCATCGCCTACAGCATGCAAACTGCGCTCGGCCGAACGTGGCACCATTTCGAGGCGGGTGTCACTGCCAACGCCGACATCACATTCCGACCGCGCCTGGGGGGCGGCACCTACCGGCTCACCGTGCTGGTGACCGACAAGACCGGGAGTCGGATCATCGGCAGCGACCCGACCGGCTATCACCTGTACCTGGCGCCTCGCCTCGGGACGTCAGGCGTGGCCGACCTGGGAGCCACTATCGCCGTCGGTGCCCAAGAGCTCACTGACCACGACGCCCTCCTGATGGGACCGCCCCCTCCGGGCGCCCCTGATTGACGGGTCGCCCTGCGAACGTCGACCAGACGGGACATCTGGAGTCCGTCCCGTCGACCGCGGGGACAGCAACACTTTTCAACCAGGGTTCGCGGTCGGCCCGATCTGGCTCACTCAGTTCGGGTCCGCCGGCGTTCCGTCCGACCAGGACTCCGCCTGCTCGCCTGCTTGACCCACCCCGGGGTGCTCACGCGAGGGGCTCATCCAGCCGCGCTCGGGGTCGTACCGGCGCACCGTCCGGGCGGGATTGCCCAGCACCATCGTGCGCGCCGCGACATCCCCCGTGACGACCGCACCGGCGGCGACATACGCCTGCTCGCCCACCGTGACGCCGGGCAGGACGATGGCGCCAATGCCGAGGAAAGCCCCCCGACCGATGCGGACCGGACGTGGGTGGGCCATGGGCTGATCCAGGATGGCCAGGTGGGGATCCTCGTAACCGTGGTAGGTGTCGCCGATGAACACCCGGTCAGCAGTCAGCACCTCCTCCTCGATGACCACCTCGCCCACGCAGGCGATGTGACACAACCGGCCAATCGAGCAGCCGTCCTCGATGCGCAACGACGGCGTGATCCCTGACACCGCGGCGACCACCGAGAGCCAGGCGTGCTCGTGGATGATCACGCGGTTGCCGATCGAGATCGCCCCGGGGGTCGAGACGCGCGCCGGCGGGACGATCCACGACCCCTTGCCGAACGCCGCGAATGCCGAGGGCGGTGGAGGGGTGAGGGAGCGGACGGTGGCGGTTGCCGCCTGGCGAGACCGCCGGATGTCCGAAAGCCGGGACCGCATCCCCTTCAGGTGGTCAGCGCTCATCCGGCCCCGTGCCAACCGGCGTCTGGCGTCCAGAGGCGAACGACGGCGGCCGGGTTCCCGAACACCCCCGCGTGGGCCGGCACGTCGGCGGTCACGACCGCCCCCTCGCCGATGTACGCACCTCTTCCCACCACCACCCCGGGTCCGACGACGCTGCCGGCACCCAGGTAGGCGCCGTCCTCGATCACCACCGGCGCCGGAGACGGTTCCGGCCAGGGTCCGGCCACCGTGCCCGGTGGGCGCCAGCAGTCGATGACAGCTGCCCCGTCCGAGCTGCTCACCCGCTCGCCGATCCGGACGCCGACGCTGGCCCAGATGGTCGTGAACCGGGCGAGACGGGTCCCATCACCCAGCCGGAGGAGGCAGTCGACCGGCTTACTCGGCCTGGCGCGAATGTCGGCGTGCTCCATCACGACCACCTGGTTCCCAATAGCGATGGAACCGGCCCCCTGGACCCGGGCCGGAGGAGCGACCCAGGATGCCCTGCCAAACGCGGCGAACGCACCGGGCGGTGGAGGATTCAGCACTATCGGGGTGCGCAGAACGGCGGGCAGCTCGGGCCAAGCCGTGGACCAGGCCTTGCGCCCGGCGGCCCGGAGCCAGAGGTCGGGACGAGGGGTCACGGCACCCGCCCGACCGCGAAGTTCACCTGCCCGATCCCCAACCGCCGGTAGAGCTTTTCGATGCCACCAAGCGCCTTCCAGCCGATCAGCGAGGGGACGACGACCGGAAGGTTCTCCCGGACCCCCGGGCGGCCCAACCACCGAAGCCATCTACGCCGTCGGTGCAGCCCGAGGTCTCCCAGCGCCTCGTCCAAGGTCTGCCCCGGGAACTGGAAGCTGTGGGTCTCGGTGGTGAGCACCTCGAGACCCGAACGCCGCATGGTGACGCCGAGGCTGCTGGGGCTGAAGTGGCTGACGTGCTCAAGGGGTCGCAGCCCGGGCCACTCGTCGCCCCACCCGCGGCGGTGGGAGCTCCTCAGGTTCGGGACCTCCACAATGACGAGGCCGCCGGGCCGTGCCCACCGGGCCAGCAGACGGAGAAATCCCTGGGCGTCCGTCATGTGCTCGAGAACGTGGAAGGCACTCACCACGTCGAATGACCGCTCGGGTAGTCCAGAGCTCTCCAGGATGGCCCGTCGGATGTCCAGGTGAGGGCGATGGCAGCGGGCGAACTCGACCGAGGCCCCGACCGGTTCGACACCAGTGCCGTGCCATCCGACCCGGACGGCGGCGCCCAGCACCTCGCCGCTGCCGCACCCTACGTCGAGCCAGGTGCCCGGCGGCCGCGCCCAACGAGCGGTCCATTCGACCCGTCGGTCACCGCAGAAGTCGAGGAAGGCTTGGAAGGCCGGGTGAGTGATGTCCAACCCGAACCCGAGCTGCGACTCACCACTGAGGTACCCGTCGCGGTAGATCTCGTCGGGATCGGCCACCTCAGCGGCGTACGCCAGTCCGCACCCGCCGCATCGCCGAAGTTGGCGCCCTCGACCGACCGGAAGAGCAGTCCAGCGCGTCGACCCGCAGCCTGGGCACGCATCGACCGGCAGGGTCCGCATGGCATCGCAGCCTAGGTGGCAGCCCCTGGGCGAGCCGCTCCCGCCGCCTGCTCGCAAGCCTCGAGCCAGACCGTCGCCGTCGCCTCCCATGTAAACCGGCGCGAGCGACGGCAGGCGGCATCCCCGAGCGCGGCTCGACGCGGCTCGTCGGCGAGGAGCCCGGCCAGGGCGTCCTCCAAGGCTTCGGCATCAGGCGCCACAACCACGCCGGCGTCCCCGACCACCTCCGGGAGGGCTCCCCGGTCGGACACCACGGGCGGGGTCCCGCATGCCATCGCCTCCAGGACCGGCAGTCCGAGGCCCTCCATGAAGCTGGGTAGGCAGAACACGGCCGCGCCCGCCATCACATCGGCCAGGTCGGCCTCTTCGAGGGGAAAGGGAAGGCGGATGAGGCGGCCAGCGGCGCCAGGGATCTCGGCGAGCGCCTCCCGCTCGAGGGCGCGGTTGTCGCGGTCATAGGCAGGCGCCGGAACCACGACGAGCTGATGGGGAAAGCCGCGTCCGGCGAGCCCGGACATGGCCTGCCGCAGGGCGGTGAGGTTCTTGCGAGGGTGGATGCTGGCGGCGAAGAGCACGTATGGAGCTGTCCCCCCGTGGGCGGTCACGACCGGCGGGATGCCCGTCGGCCTCGGGCGATAGACGGCGTGGTCGACGCCGGCGTAGGCGACGTGGACCCGATCGGCCGGCGTTCCGTACGCCACCATCACCTGGGACTTGGTCGATTGTGAGTTGGTGATGACCGCGTCCGCCGTCTGCACCGCTTCCGCCGTTGTCCCTTCGACGGCGGCGAGGAACGCAGGGTCGAGCATGGCCCTGAGCTCGGGCTCGTGCCAGGCTGCCTCGTGCACCATCGTCGCCGTCGGTCCGGGCGGGGCTGAGCCGGGGTGGGAGCTCTCGGTC
>Ga0102924_1000998_pt1 | contig 33533 bp, 36 predicted proteins | sample PaiPotPPM11metaG_FD_80116 | JGI IMG/M metagenome (GOLD analysis project Ga0102924, IMG submission 80116) | Iron sulfur acid spring bacterial and archeal communities from Banff, Canada, to study Microbial Dark Matter (Phase II) - Paint Pots PPM... ...
CGGCGAGCGTGTCGAGCAGCGCTTCGATGGCGGTGTCGCATTCGGTGATCTGCTGAAGATGGAATTGGTAGGCGGCGAAGTTCTGCCGCAGTGAGAATAGGTGCTCCGCGCGATAATTGCCGGTCAGTGCCGCGACGATCTCCTCGCGCGAGGCGTGACACCGTGAGTCACGATGGGCGGCAAGTAGCTCGGGGTCGCGCTCCCCGGCAAGAATGCTACGCACGATCTTAAGCCCGGTTGCGCCGGTGAGGTCGCTAACCACCGTGTGGAGCATTACATTCATCTGAGTTAGCGCCTTCTGCATACGCTGAATGCGGGCCGAGGCCTCTTCGACCAGGATTGCCCGCTCACGGATGTCGGAGCGCAGCGGCACTATCGCGGCGGCGGGACGGAAGCTCGCGCGCAGCAGACCCACGCTGTGGAGCTGCTGCAGCCATTCACAATCCGACACGTCGCTCTTACCCCCGCGTACATTGTGGACGTCGCGGGCGTTGACCAGCACCACCTCGAAGCCGCGTTCCTCAAGGATCTCGTAAACTGGGATCCAATAAACTCCGGTCGATTCCATAGCCACGGTTTTGATCTCGCACTACGCAAGCCAGTCGGCCAGACGATAAAGTTCGCGGGTGACGGTGCGAAACTCGCGCACCGGCTGAGGGTCGCGGTCGGGCGGTACTGCCACGAAATGGTGCTTCTCTCCGCAGTCGATGCCTGCCGCATCGGGCTGAATGCGTTCGAGCAGCGAGATTGAGGCCCGCCGCGCTTTTTTCCCGGAGCACTTGCGCTGCTGATTGTTCTTCATCGTCGCTTCTTCCGTAAATGGATTAAGCGGGCGGCGCCGAACACAGGGGTGTAAGGGGACACGGACATTCTCCTAAACGGGATCACGCCGGTGGCGTGTCAGCAATGATGCTGTCGCGACACCCCACGGACCACGCTCTTGAGACGGGCTCTCATGGCACCAATGAATGTATGGTCTCAGTCCTCGACGCCTCCGCCATCCGTCTTATACTCGCCACCTGTTTCCGACACGATGTGCCGCGAGACCCTCGCGTAACCCGCTCTTGAGGAGGTACTCATGCCAATTGTGAGGTCCCGTTCACCGTTTGAGCCCACGCCATTCTCACCGTCTTCGAAGTCGTAAAACTCTACGCCCGAGAACAAAACGCCCGTTCACAAAAGTATCAGGCGCCGGGTGCGACCCTGGTAGCCGTTTGACATGACTTTCTTCTTGGTGCTAGCCGAGGCGAAGGAGGAAAATGTCATGGTCTATTTGCAAGCATCCATCAAACTGAAGCCGGGAAAGCTCCAGGATTTCGTTGCCATGTTGAACGAGCTTGCCCCGATACTTGCCAAGCGCGGCATGAAGCTGCTCGGCAGCTACGGCAACGTGGTCGGCCGTCTGAATACGGTCGTTGATTTCTGGGAATTGCCCGACGCGAACGCACTCCAAGCCGCGCTGTCCGATCCCGAGCTGCAGAAAGTGGCGCCGCGCATCAGCGACATTATAGACGATGAAACTCAGGTCCTTCTGACAAAGCTGCCGATCGGGTGACGGAGAGCGGCGCGAAAACCGGCCTGGCTGGCGAGAGGGGACTGGTTTTGAACCTTCGAGACCTTTCGATGCAGCCGCCGGGGATCGTGGTCTCAATCCCTCTGGCAACGAACTGCCGCACTTTTTGGTAGCGGACGCATAATCCGGTCACGTCAGCATGCCCTTCAATGGTGAGGCGGGAGTTTCGAGCAAACCATAAGGCGACGGTTACTCTTCGCTCAACGATGATTTTGAGAGCCCGCGCCCGTGCCGGAAGCGAAGCCAATGAAACTGCGGCGAACCGACGAGGGGCCTCGGAAGGTCAAATCCACTTTGCTCCGCCAGCCTGTCCGACTTTCCCAAGGGTCTCCGCACATCCGCCAGAAATTGCTACGTTAGCGCAGCTTTTTGGGCACGCATGCTGCATCTCTGACAGGCACCCCGGAGGGAGCCTACTGGACCGGTTAGTTTCGTGGCCGTGCGAGACGCGCGCCCCCCCGAGGGCAATAAAATCCGCGTCTGTCCGAGAGATCGGTCGAGGTGCTTCTGGCTAGGACCGCTGCGCAACTTATTCCAGGGCTTTATCGTTGACCAGCTCCATGATTTCTTCGTCAGTTAACCCCAGCAACTCGTGCAGAACGTAGTGGTTGTGCTGGCCGATTTCAGGAGCGGCCCACGCGGCAATCGCCGGTGTCGGCGAGAAGCGCATCGCGAAGTCTCGACCGGGACAACTTAACCCGGGGATGTTCGAGGGAGATAATGTGGCGGCGAGCTTCGAGCTGAGGATCGGACAATGTATCGAAGCTGGTCGATACCCGATGAACCGGTACGCCGACGACTTGTACGCGCTCTTCTAGCGCGGCGGGCTCAAAGCCGACAGTCCATGAACCAATGGCCTCGTCTAATGCCGCGCGGTGCTCGAGACGAGCGATAGCGGTGGCGAACCGGGGATCTTCGTTCCAGCCCCGGCCCGAAGTGGTGCACAGTGCTCGCCAGACTGCATCAGTAGGCGCCGCAAGTGCCACCCATCGGTCTGTGCCTAGCACACGGGTAGACGCCGGTCGGAGCATAGTCTCGCAGCGCGTTACCCATCCGCGTTTGGATGCGCCCGTTCACCGGCATGTTGCCAATCGGCTGCGTTTGGTCAGACATGACCTCCAATCCGAGCAGGTCGCGGTAAAAGCGGAGCGAGCGTTCCATATCGCGAACGCCGATGGCCACGTGTGAAATTGCGTTCATGAGTTGCACCTCGCGTGATTGATCGGGATTAAAACGCTGCCCAGACGCGTTTGGCAAGCACGGCACCAGCAGACGGCTGGCAAAGGCGATTTTGTAGTGGCTCTCGGCTGTCCGCTTCCACAATCAGCATGAGCCGATGGTATTGCTGCAGGGATTAACCTCATCATGGCGGATCGCACTAGAATCCGTCAGAAACTGCACGATGGAGGCGGGCCATGATCAAGTTTGACGACTACCGGGAAAAGTACAGCCATATCCGAATGGAGAGGCAGGGCGGGATTCTGCAGATAACCTTTCATACTGAGGGCTCGGCACTCAAATGGAGTGGGCCGTCGCACGAGCAGCTTGGCTACGCTTTCGCTGATATCGCACGCGACCAGGAGAATCGGGTTGTCATAATGACCGGCACGGGCGACGCCTTCTGCGCCGAAATAGATATGAGTGGAATCGGACGCATCACGCCCGAAATGTGGGACCATGTTTATAAAGACGGCAAACATCTGCTGATGAATCTGCTCGATATTGAAGTGCCGGTGATCGCGGCGGTGAACGGACCGGCGTTGATCCACGCCGAAGTTGCAGTGCTCTCTGATATCGTGATCGCGTCAGAGAACGCTGAGTTTCAGGACGCACCCCATTTCCCCAGCGGTTTGGTTCCGGGTGACGGAGTCCACATTGTGTGGCCGCTCGTGCTGGGAGTTAATCGGGGTCGTTATTTCCTGCTGACCGGACAGAAGCTATCGGCGCCGGAGGCCCAAACGCTGGGGGTCGTCAGCGAAGTGGTGCCGCGAGAGCGGCTGTTAAGCCGTGCACGTGAGATCGCCGAGGAAATCGTCAAAAGGCCGACGCTGGCGACCCGTTATGCGCGTGTGGCAATGACCCAGCAAATGAAGCGCGCGATGCTCGACAATCTGGGCTATGGGCTCGCCCTGGAAGGCTTGGGCGCCCTCAGCGCCGCAGCCACACGTGGGTGAAAACCTCCTATTGCGTCAGCAAGCAGGTTAACGGTAGGCGAGGGGAAAAAGGCTTTTCATCTCGCACGCAGAATCTGACTTGCGAGTTCCCGCCCGGATCGAGCGGAGATACCAATATTAGCCAAGGGCCCTCGGCTCATGCCACGCGATGACCAACTCATCGGAGATACCATGGGTGCGGATAGATCGAAACAGATGCTCTACGGTTACAAGGTTCTGGACTTTACCCAGTTTGTTGCGGGCCCGACCGTGACCAAGCTCATGGCCGAGATGGGCGCGCAGATCATCAAGGTGGAGCTTGCGCCCACCGGGGATCTGTGCCGCACGTTCCCATACGTCAAGGATCACCGTAGCGCCTACTTCGTCCAGCAGAATCGTGGAAAGCTGAGCTTATGCGTGGACGTGAAGAATGCGGCGGGGAAGGCGATCCTGCGCGAACTGGTTCCCAGCGTAGATGTGCTCGTGCAGAACTATGCTCCCGGCGTGATCGGGCGGATGGGCTTCGATTACGAGAGCGTCCGCAAACTGAATCCGCGCATCATCATGTGCTCGGTTTCGACCTTCGGGCAGACCGGGCCTCTCGCGACCAATCCGGGTTACGACTTTATCGGGCAGGCATACGCGGGCGTGACTTACCTGAGCGGCGAGGAGGGGGGCGATTATTACCCGCCCGCATTGGCGGTCGGCGACGTTTCGACCGGAGTGCACGCGTACGCGGCGGTCGCGACCGCGCTATTGCATCGCGAGCGCACGGGCGAGGGCCAGCATCTGGATATCTCGCTGCTCGATTCCTACTTCCATTATCATGACATGGCGGTCGAGCTGGTCAGTGCCAGTCGCGGCGCGATGAAGGTGCAGCGGATGGGCAACCAGATCGGTGCGCTCTCGCCCGCGGGAATCTTCCGGACGAAGACGGGATCGCTCTGGATATTCGCGTTCCAGCAGAATCATTGGGCGAGCTTGTGCCATGTGATGGACCGGCCGGAGCTAATCAAAGATCCGCGATGCGCCGAGCATAGCAGCCGCGTAACGAATCGCGCTTTCGTCAATGCGGAAATCAGCAAATGGCTGATGACTGTGTCAGGAAATGAAGCTGCTATAGAGATCATGTGCGAGGCGCATATTCCGCACGCGCCCGTGCTGAGCGTTGAAGAAGCAATGGCGCATCCGCATCTTCGCGAACGTCGGACGGTGCGAACCGTTCATGATCGGATTCTCGGCGATTTTCAGGTCCCGGGATTCCCACTGCGGTTCTCGGCGTTTCCGGACGAACTCGAGCTCGACGCACCGTTTCTCGGTGAACACAATCGCAAGGTGCTGACCGAGTATCTCAGCTATTCCGGAGAGCAGATCGCCGCGCTCGAACGCGATCGCGTACTCGTCAGCGCGCCCTATTAGCGGCACATTCACGCCCGCAAAGTACGCCACCCAGCCGGTTGCCCTCTTTGCAGTGCATAACGTCCGATCGCCAAACAACCGATCATCCCGCCGCGGGGCGCTGGCCCGAGCTGGCGTCACTCCCGCAAGGTCCAAGGATCGAGCGAACCCAAAGCTCGTCGCAGCGTTGCACGCGCATGACCCCGCGCTGGACCGCGGCGTTGATTATCGAAAGCAGGCCTAATGGGTTGCTGCCAATCGTTGCTGTTGCGAGCGAAACGTAATACCTCACGCGCCGCCACGGGTCGGACCTCGCCGAGGCAGACGTCAGTCACCATTCGCTCAAATCCAGTCGGCTCCGCCAGCCAGGCGGGTTTTTTGCGCCAGCGCGCCAAGTTCACCCTACGTTCTAAGGGAATACGTTCGTAGTATATGGGCCTCGATGGCAAGATTTACCACGGCGGCGAAGAGATTCGCGCCTTTTTCAAAAGGATGTTGAGTCTTCTTCGGCCCAAAGTAACCGCATACCACGGATAAGAGTCTGCCCATCTGAGTACTTCAAGTCGGTTGTTCAAGAGCCGCACGCCCGGTAATCATGAGACCGGGCCGCCGCCTGAAGGAGGTAAAGAACCGATGCTCCAGGATATGCGAGACAAGGCGTGCATCGCAGGCCTCGGGCAGACTAAGCAGGGTAAACTGCCCAGCATGAGTGCGGACGAAATTGCAATATGGGCTTTTAAACTGGCGCTGGAGGACTCGGGACTTAGGAAGGAGCAAATCGACGGGCTGATGACGCAGCAGAGCTACGGTGGCGCAGGTGATACGCTCAAGATTGGACGCGAACTGGGTATCAACCCAAAGATCGGAACCTCCGTAATCGCGACTGGTGCGGCGGGTGCCGCGATGGTCCATTACGCCGCGATGGTCGTGAACGCTGGCATGGCGAATTACGTTGCCGTGGTATATGGGACCAATCAGGCCACCAACCGCAATCGTTTCGCGACCGGCGATCCAGAGTCCGCCTCACTATTCGGGATGTTCAACCCGGGCGCGTTCGCCGCAATGAACTTCCGCCGTCGGATGGTCGCGGCAAGAAGTCGGTAATTCTCGATCTGAAAAATCCCGACGATATCGCCAAGGCTCTGAATATTGCACGCCATTGCGATGTCGCCTTGCAGAACTGGCGGCCGGGAGTAGCCGACCGGCTTGGCATTGGTTACGACGCGATCGTCGCGGTCAACCCGCGAATCGTTTACGCCGCGTCCTCGGGATTCGGCCGCACTGGTCCTTATCGCCGCAAGCCCTGCATGGATCCTATCGCGCAGGCAATTTCTGGTTTGACCAGCATATCTGGCGCGCCCGGCGGTGAGGGCGAAAAACTCCGCTTCGTCCTCGCGGACTTTTTTTCCGCGCTGATCACCTGCGAAGGGATGCTCGCGGGGCTCTATGCGCGCGAGGCCATCGGCAGAGGCCAACGCGTCGATAGCTCGCAACTCGAAGCGATTATGTACATGCAGATACAGCGACTGACCGAATACCTCCTTACCGGCGTCAAACCTGTTCCAATGGGGAGCGCCTGTCCGGAGATCGTGCCGTCGCGTGCGTTTGCGACCGTGGATGGATTTATCGCGGTGGAAACGCCGACCGACGCTACATGGACTGCGCGATGTAGCGCGCTCGACAAACCGCAGTTGGGGTGCGACCCGTGATTCGCGGCCAACTCCGATCGCATTGCCAACCGCGCCGCGCTCGACGCGCCGCTCGATGCGAAGTATCGTACCGCCGATACTGCGCATTGGGTCGCAAAACTCGAAGCGGCCGGAGTGCCGTGTGCGCGCGTGTTTCGCACGCTCGTCGATGCGCTTGAGGATGGATTTTTGCTTGAGGCCAGCTTCATGAGAAAGCTCACGCATCCGAAAGCGGGATGGGTATTGGTTCCGGAGGTTCCATGGCGTTTCAGCCGGACGCCAGCGCGGACGGAACGTCTCGCGAACGATCACGGCGAGCATACGGAGGAGGTTTTGCAAGACTGCGCCGTCAAGCCGGTAACTCGGGAAATCAGCAACGACAAAATCCGGTCCGGCGGCCCGTTGGCGGGGATCAAGGTTCTCGATTTCACCCAAGGTGGCGCAGGGCCTCTCGCCACAATGCATCTCGCTGACCTCGAGGCCGAAGTGACCAAGATTGAGCCGCCTGAAGGCGGCTGGATGCGTGCTTTGGGTGCGCCTTCATTCGCAGGAATCAGCGCGAGTTTTGCCGGGCTCAATCGCAATAAAAACGGCCTCGTGTTGGACTTGAATGATTACGCTTCGCACGCGCAAGTGGATAAACTCGCCGTTGATGCCGACGTGATAGTTCACAACTTTTCACCCGCCGTTGCGGAGACCCTCGGGATTACCTACTCGCACTATTCAGTGATGAATCCGTGTCTCGCTGAGTATCCTGAAGACGTCTTCGATCGGGTTATCGCGATTAACCCTCAAAGGCGTCTGGCTCTGTATGAAGTATGAGATCCCGCAGATGCTTAAGATTGGGGGGTCACGTGCGCTTGTGATTATCCTGCTCGCGAAGGACCTCCCCTAACAAGATGCGGGAAATACCTTTGATGCGGCTTGCGGCGAGGAGGGCGCGGTCGCGCAGGCCGGTATGCAGCCGTTCAATCGTGACAACGTCCGATTTGCGACGGTCATCTCGCAACCGTTTTCTCACTTGCCGAGCATCTGCGACACACTTATACAATTCTGATGATCCGGGCGGGAGCTGCTCCAGTGGATCGCCCATCAGCTCGGTCAACGTCGGCGTTAAGAAGATCGACGAGATTTATAGCCGCTGGACGCGGACGCCGGAAGAGGAGCCGCTTCCGAAAATGGCGCAAGCCCCGCAGAGTCCGCCAAAACCCAGCCAAACCGTGGACCCCGCAGTCACTGTTGTTGCGAAAAGTCTTAAGATCTCCAAGAATTTCGGCGACGACTGTGCCCCGAATCGAACCCGGATTGTCGTACGTGGCAAGCAATACAAAGACCGGCAAAATTTTCCGCAGAGATACAAGCGTTTCACTCGGGACATTTGTTCCGTTGATGGCCGGGAAGTAACGTTTTGCCGCCGATTCTGCCACAAATCTGCCACAAATTTTTAGGCCGCGTCGACGACATTATCAGTGCCAATTGCCGAGCGCGGCGCACCAGGTTCGATCACAAATTGATCACGGCAAAACCGCGGATTGAATGCGTGCGGATTGTCAGGCTCCCAGAATGAGTCTTGAAAGAAGACAGCGTGCTCGACAAAAAGATCATGCCGGCTTGCGCCCGCGAATACGGGTGTGTTATCGCAACCGCCGACTAAAGGCCACTATGGGTCAGCAAGGAACAATGGTGCAAAAAAAGCATGTGCCGCGAGTTGCCTTCGATATAGGCGGAACGTTCACCGACATCGTGGTTGTTACAGGCGACCGTCGGCTGAGAACTTACAGGGTCCTCTCGATTCCTGAAAAAGTGGCGCAGGAGGTCCGGCGGCCTATTGAAAAGGTGCTCAGCGAGACAGGACATGAGCGCCTCGCCAATTTGGTACACGGGACCACCATTGCCTCGAACGCGGTACTGGAAGGCAAGGGCGCGGTCACCGGCCTGATTACTACCCGCGGCTTCCGTGACGAGATTGAGATGCGGCGCCTGGCAGGCCCCGCCATGTTCGACTTCTTGTGGGAGCGGAATCCACCTCTTATCCCGCGCCGGCGCCGCCGGGAGGTAACCGAGCGAATCACCGCCCAGGGAGCAATTTTTACTCCGCTCAACGTGGAAGAGACGAAAGAGGCGTTGCGCGAATTGCAGCGTCAGAAAGTCGAGGCGATCGCGATCTGTTTCATCAACTCCTACACTAATCCGACTCACGAAAATCAAGCAGCCTCATTGGCTCATGAACTGGCTGCGGAAGCCGCGTTATGTACTTCATTCGAGGTATTACCCGAAATCCGGGAGTACGAACGGACTAGCACGACTTGTATCAATGCCTATCTGATGCCGGTAGTCAATCGCTATCTTGACTCACTTGAGAGTGAGCTCGGGAGCTATTGCAATTCTCTGCGTGTCATGCAGTCGAATGGAGGCGTGATGACCTCCAATCACGCCCGGCGGCGTCCGATTTATATTATCGAATCTGGTCCGGCAGCCGGGGCACTCGCAGCCGCCGCACTCACACGTGAACTCGGCATCGACCGTGCTGTTTCCTTCGACATGGGGGGTACCACCGTCAAGGCTTGCCTCATCGAAGGCAGTACGCCGATCGAAAAGAACGAGATGGAAGTTGGTGCCGACGCTAACATCAGCGCACGTTACAGCCGAGGCGGCGGCTATGCGCTTTCGATTCCAGCGCTCGACATAGTCGAGGCCGGTGCCGGTGGTGGCAGTATCGCATGGGTCAACGAGAGTGGAGCCTTGCGAGTTGGACCGACCAGTGCAGGTGCCGTGCCGGGACCAGTTTGTTACAAACTAGGCGGGAGCAATCCGACGATTACCGACGCTAATGTCGTATTGGGATACATGAACCCGCGGGCAATTGCCGGAGGCACGGTGGCGATCGACCGGCCTGCGGCGATGCATGTGATCGAACGCGAACTTTGTCCGAGGTTGAATCTGTCACCATTGGAAGCTGCTCATGGCATCTATCGGGTCGCTAACGCCGCAATGATGCGCGCGATAAGGGCAGTGACCACGGAGCGCGGCCGCGACCCGCGCGAGTACGTCCTGATCGCCTTCGGTGGCGCGGGCCCGATTCATGCCGCCGACCTCGCCGCTGAACTCGGCATGAAAAAAGTCTACATCCCGCTCTTTCCAGGACTATTCAGCGCACTGGGCTTGCTCATGGCCGATGTTCGCTATGACTATGTGCAGAGCATTCCCGGCCGGCTTGACGCGATTGACATGGTAGAGCTGCTGCAAAAATTCGAAAGCTTGGCCGCGCGCGCACGGCAAGAGTTTTCACGGGAGAACATCGACCCCACGATCGTAAAGATGGAACGATATCTGGACCTGAGGTATCAAAGACAGATGTCTGAAATCACCATAAGAGTGCCTGACGACGTCACTCCATCGGTGCTGCCGCGGAGCTTGACCGATTCATTTCACGCCGAGCACGAGCGTACTTATGGATATCGCCGCGATCACGAACCGGTCGCCGTGGTTAACTTGCGGATGAAGGCGCTTGCTCCTGCGAACAGTATAAGTTTCGCCGAGTTAGCCCAGGCCTTCCTTAGATCCGCAGGCGCGAATGAGCCGGCGACGGAGATGCGAGTGGCGTACTATGGGCCAAAAGTCGGCGAATGTTTGACTAAAATCGTGCCGCGAGAATCACTACTCAGAGGTCCACTCGAAGGTCCACTGGTGATCGAGGAATTCGACACAACCGTTGTAGTGCCCCCGCAATGGACTGCCTCGCTGGACAAGTATGGCAATATCACTCTGGAATCGGCTGGATAAGCGCCGCTTGCTATCTCCCTGAATAATCTTGAGACGCTGGCCATGGCAAAACAATTCGACCCAATCCTGATCGAAGTTATGCGGCATCAGCTTGTGTCTGTTTCCGAAGAGATGAATATCACAATGAAACAGACCACCCGCTCGATTGTCGCCAAAGAAGGTGGAGACTACTCAGCAGGCCTGCTGGATCCGGCAGGCCGCGTGATGTCGCAGGCGGTACCCTATGGATTGGCCTACTTCAACGCGCTAATGCCCCACATCATGAAAAAATACCAGGGCAGGTTCCGCCCCGGCGACATCATCATTTCGAACGATCCCTATGGTGGTTTATCGCATCTGCCTGATATCGCGCTGGTGATGCCGGTGTTCTGGCGCGGCCAGCATTGTGCCTTCACCTCTGTAGTAGAGCATCATACTGATATCGGTGGACGTTTCCCTGGTGGTATGGGGCTGCCATGCGCCGAAATTTATGAAGAGGGGCTCCGGCTGCCGGCTATCAAGCTCTATCAAAACGGCGAACCGATCGAGTCGGTCCGCGAGATCATTGCAGCCGGGGTGCGGGCGCCTGATGACGTCCTAGGTGACCTGGACGCCGGCATCGCGGCATGCCGTCGTGGTGAGAAGGGCTTGATAGCCCTGCTCGAACGATACGGTTATGACCAGGTGGTCCAATCTTATCGTCACCTGCAGGCCCATAGTGAAAGTCTGATGCGGGCACTGATTCGCTCGATGCCGGATGGGCGTTATACGTGCTCGGAGGAGTTTGATGATGGCGGCGGCACACAGGTCGAGATTGTCGTTACTCTGATCGTGTCGGGGGATGAGCTGATAGTGGACTTCACCGGGACTGGAGCGCAAGTGAGTAACGCTCTCAATTGCCCCCCGGACATGATCGGTAACTTCACTGCTAATATGATTTTCCTCGCGCTGCTGGGAGCTTCCGAGATTCCAATCAACTCCGGTCTGTTTGTGCCTATTAAGACCATCGCCCCAGAAGGAACTGTGCTCAATCCGCGCTTCCCGGCTGCGGTCGGCTCTCGAGGACAGCTCCTTTGGCGCGTTTACGACCTGGTCTGCAGCGCACTGGCGCAGGCGATTCCGGATCGGATGCCCGCGCACGGCGAGGGTGGCGTAAGCATGATGGTCTTCACGGCCTCGAATGGTTCAGGATCCGGGCCCGCGATGATGACGGAAATGTATGCCAGTGGATGGGGCGGCAGGCCGATAGGCGACGGGATCGAAGGTGTGATGCCCTCATTTATGACCGGCTTTCGCGCCAACTCCGGGGAGGCGTTCGAGGTTGAACTGCCAGTGATGCTCGACGGCTTTGGTTTCGTGCCCGATAGTGGCGGGCCGGGGGAATTTCGTGGATCGCTAGCCGTTTATCGGCGCTGGCGTTTTCTCGCCGATGGCCGGGTGATGCTGCGCACATGCAGGGTAGACTCGGCACCTAAGGGCCTTGCTGGTGGCAAAGATGGCACGCGTGCCAGGGTGCTGCTCACGTCAGGTGAGCTGCAGACTGAACTACCGGTAAAGATTATGCTCGACATTCCGGTGAAGGCCGGGGATGTGTTGACGCATATCCAGCCGGGGGCAGCGGGTTATGGACCGCCGGCGAGACGTGACCTTGAGCGAATCCTGGCAGATGTGCTGGATGAGAAAATTACGCCCGCGGTCGCCGAACGCGAATACGGCGTGTTGGTCGACACTGATAGCGGCCGAGTCGCTCGCCGCGAGGACTGACCAGTTGCTGCTGATCCCGTTCGGTGACGACCACGTACATGTTGTCTTAACCCTTCGCGCGGCGATTCGCCGAAGAGGTAAAACCGTGCTCGCGATTCCGTAACGGGTTAACATCACTACTTACCCGGTAATAAATGTATCATGAGTCAATGCGTGTTCCTCCGGTCGATTGACATTTGACGTTTGCATGTTTGGTTCGGTACTGCTGTGATCTGCGGATTCCAGCGGAGGTTTTCAATTCGACATGGACTTGTCACGCGAGCAGCTTTTGGACGCCTACCGCTACATGCGCTTGATCCGGGAATTTGAGGAAAGGATCCATCTTGAGTTCGCCACCGGAGAAATCCCCGGCTTTGTCCATCTTTACGCCGGCGAAGAGGCCTCTGCCGTGGCTATCTGCATGAACCTTGGTGAACAGGACTACATCGCCAGTACCCATCGCGGCCACGGACACTGTATCGCCAAGGGCTGCGACGTCCGGGCGATGATGAAGGAACTATACGGCCGACGCGACGGACTGTGCGGCGGCAAGGGTGGTTCGATGCACATCGCCGACCTGTCGAAGGGGATGATGGGTGCGAACGGCATCGTCGGCGGCGGACCCCCGCTTATCTGCGGCGCCGCACTAAGCGCCAAAATACTCAAGACCGGCGGCGTCGCCGTGACGTTCTTCGGGGATGGCGGATTCAATCAAGGCACTACGCTGGAGGCGATGAACCTCGCTTCGGCCTGGAAGCTCCCAGCGGTCTTTGTGCTTGAGGACAACGGCTACGCTGAGTCGACGGCCAGCTCGTGGTCGATCGGCGGTGGCGACCCGATCAAGCGTGCTGCCGGCTTTGGTCTCGTCGGGCGCAGCGTCGAGGGTCACGACTTCTTTGCCACCTACCAAACGGCGCGCGAACTTATCGATTATGCCCGGGCTGGGAACGGACCCAGCTTTCTGCACGTCAAATGCACCCGCTTCTACGGTCACTTCGAGGGCGACGCCTCTACTTATCGGGCTCCTGGCGAGGTGGCAGCCGCCCGGAACGATCGGGATTGCCTGAAACTTTTCCGTGATCGGGTGAACTCGATGGGACTCCTCCAAGCGCCTCAGCTTGATGATATCGATTCCGAGGTTGTAGCTCTCATCGGTTCAGCCGTGGCAGCAGCCAAAGAGGCTCCGCCGCCCGACGCGGCTGATCTTATGACCCATGTCTACAGCTCCTATTAGGGGGGTACTCAATCAGGAGATGGTGACGCGAAGATGGCGAGGAAATCATTTCGCGAAGCGATAAATGAGGCGCTGCGTCTTGAGATGCGTCGCGATCAGCGCGTCATCATCATGGGTGAAGACGTGGCTGGTGGGATGGGTGCCGCGGGCGAACAGGACGCTTGGGGTGGTGTGCTGGGAGTGACGAAAGGACTCATTTCTGAGTTCGGCCCGGAGCGCGTACGTGACACACCAATCAGCGAAAGTGCCTTCATAGGTGCGGCGGTCGGGGCAGCGGCGACCGGACTGAGGCCGGTGGCAGAACTGATGTTCATCGACTTTGCAGGCGTATGCCTTGATCAGATTCTCAATCAGGCAGCCAAACTGCGATACATGTTCGGTGGCAAGGCGACCGTGCCCCTGGTGATTCGCACGATGTACGGCGCCGGACTTCGCGCGGCAAGCCAGCACAGTCAGTCGCTTTATCCTATTTTTACTCACATCCCGGGTCTGAAGGTGGCCATTCCTTCGTCCCCATACGAGGCCAAGGGACTTCTTATCCGGGCAATTCGCGATGACGATCCGGTAATCTTCTGCGAACACAAAATGCTGTACGACGAAACGGAAGAGGTGCCGGACGAGGCCTATTCCATTCCCTTCGGAGAGGCGAACCTAACCCGCGAGGGCGAGGACGTCACTATCGTTGCAATCGGCCGGATGGTCAAATTCGCCAATGAGGCCGCCGACCAGCTCGCTGGTCGAGGCGTCGCATGTTCGGTCATTGATCCTCGCACCGCCTCACCGCTTGACGAGGAGACAATCCTCGAGTCGGTAAAGGAAACGGGCCGGCTCGTGGTCGTGGACGAGGCAAGCCCACGATGCAACCTTGCTACTGACATCGTGGCATTGGTTGCGACCAAGGCCTTTAGCGCGCTGAAGGCGCCGGTCTCTATTGTCGCCCCACCGCACACTCCAGTGCCTTTCTCGCCAGCGCTTGAGGATGCTTACGTTCCGAGTCCCGCCAAGATTGAGGCCGCAGCTCTTGCTGTCATGGGATGACTCTGATGGCGAACGGGATTCGGCCAGTGACCGTGCCGAAATGGGGCCTTGCGATGACCGAGGGTACGGTCGTCGCCTGGTATGCCAATGAGGGCGATCAGGTAAAGGCGGGAAGCGATCTGGTCGAAATTGAGACCCCAAAAATCACCAACCTCTACGAGTCACCAGCCTCCGGCGTGCTGCGCAGATGCGTGGCCAAGGTCGGCGAGACCCTGCCGGTCGGTGCACTGCTTGCTGTGCTCGCTGGCGAAGAAATCCCGGATGCTGACATCGATGCATTCGTCGCGCAGTTCGCGAAGGATTTTGTTCCCGAGTCTGTAGCCGAGAGCGGGGCTGAGGTCCTTAAGCCCCAGACGACCGAGATCGGCGGACGGCGGATACGCTATCTGAAGATGGGCGAGGCCGAAAGCACGCCCGTGGTCCTGGTTCATGGCTTCGGCGGCGATCTCAATAGCTGGCTTTTTACGCAACCCGCGCTCGCACAAGAACATCCCGTCTACGCCATCGACCTTCCAGGCCACGGCGGATCGAGCAAGCAGATAGACCGAGGCGATCTGGCATTTCTGGCTTCGGCGGTGTTCGAGCTAATGACCGCACTCGAACTCGTAAGCGCGCACCTGGTGGGTCATTCGCTTGGAGGAGCTACCGCATTCGAGCTTGCCCTGAGCCATCCGGAGCATGTGAAGTCGCTGACCCTGATCGCACCTGTCGGGTTCGGACCTGAGATCAATATGCAATATGTCGAAGGTTTCATGCGAGCCAGCCGGCCCAGGCAGCTTCGCCCCATTATCGAGCAGTTGTTCGCGAACCCTGCGCTGGTCGGCCGCAAGATGCTCGATGACATTATCAGCTACAAGCGCCTAGACGGTACAGTGGAAGCGCTGAACACTATAGCGGGAACGATCTTTAAGGATGGGCGTCAGGCCGTGGAACTAGTGCCACGCTTGGCCGATCTCGCCATACCGCTTCAGATAATCTGGGGAGAGAGCGATCGGATTATACCGGCCGCACATGCCAACGGTTTGCCCGCTTCGGTCCGTGTTCATTTTGTTCCTGGAGCTGGTCACATGGTCCACATCGAGAAGGCCGAGGAAGTCGACGAGCTTATCGAAACCTTTTTACACGCCTAAAGTGTCCCATCTCAGTGAGCACTAACAGCGACCTCGGTCTCGCGTATCCCGCCCACTTATCGGAACTTTTTCCCCGCCGACACCCGCTGGAAGTTCATAGGGATCCGGCTCGCTAGAACGGATCCCGTGGTAAGCGCTGATATTTACTTTCAATCCGCAGCGGCAGCCTGAGTGTCTATCGCGCCACTCTTTGTAAGCATCGCCTTGAGTACGCGCGGCGGATGACATCGGCAACTCTGTCATGCGCACTCCGACCGCATGGCAAAATCGCATTCGCTACCGCCGGATATCCTTGATATGTTCATACACGCCGAAGACTTCGTGCACTACGAGAATAGGCGGGGACGAGCATTGGGCATCGCGCGGTATGTGCGAGACACTCCCGCCCTCCATCGGAATTTTGACTTCGCCAACCGTCAGGCCGTTGGCGTCGGTAGTAATCGTTCGGCTGATACCGGTAGCACTGCGAGCGCAAAGCCAGCAGCGAGGCGTCCAACGATGAATGCGCGACGCGACAACTGCGACTGCGGATTATAGATGTTGTCGTCTGGAGCATCCATCGTTGGCCACCTGCTCCCGGAGAGCGCAGGCCGTCAGGGAAGTCGCGATGGGGCCACTTCAGCTTGCTTTTGAACTGACCCCTGATTTGGTTAAGCACTATGTAGGGTGGAGACGTCTTGCTCGCTTTCGTCTCCGGCCAGCCTTATACATCCAGCCCGTAAAGCCGGGCGGCAGTATCGTGGACGATTTTGCGCCGGCTGGCTTCTGGAAGCCCACCAAATGTCTTGGCGATGAACTCTTGCGAGTTAGGCCAGGTTGCAGCCGTGTGCGGGTAGTCGGAAGACCACATTATGTTATCTGGCCCATAGCGATGGAGACTGTCGACGAACACGGGCTCGTTGATAAAAGTCGCGTAAACCTGACGTTTGACGTATTCACTAGGTTTGAGATCCAAGTGGATATCAGACAGAGCGCCGCCGCGCTCGTAGCCCCTGTCCATCCGCCACATCAGGTACGCCATCCAGGCGACGTCGTTCTCTGCCGAAACAATTTTGAGGCTAGGAAAGCGCTCGAACACTTTGCCGAACACGAAGACTGCGACCGATCGCTCTACCTCATGATGAAGCGTGGAGCCCCTAATCAAGCGATCGGAAGCGAAGAAATCGACTCCGGTACCCTTGCGGGCCGTCAAGATGTGCAGTGAGAGCGGCATGTTAAGATCCTGAGCCGCGGCCCAGAACGGATCATAATCAGGATGACTATAGGGGCGGTCGCCAGGTGCCTCGGCCCAGATCATTGCTCCCCTCATTCCCTTCTTTGCGATGCGGGTCAGTTCGGCTACCCCGGCGCCAATATCCTCAAGCGTGATTAGGCCCAGCGGGAGCAGCCGCTTCGGATCATAACTGCAATACTCGGTGGCCCAGTCGTTATACGCCCTGAAGCAGGCGGCACGCAGTTCGACATCGTCGAGGCCGTATAGCGGCATGCCCATCGAGGTATAGATGACCTCGGCCTGCACCCCGTCGAGATCCTGGTCTTTTATGCGAGCGGCCGCATCCCATACACTGGCCGGTGCCTGATCAAAGCCTTTCTTGTTATGTTCCGGGAGGTCCGCCGACGGGACACCGGCGCCAAAGAACGCCGCGACCGGAAACGGGTTAATGTTGGCGCAGACGAAGAACTCGCCGTCCTTGCCGTTCAAGCCGTGGACCGTATGCGGCGCACGATCGCGGAACCTTTTGTCGATCCGTTCCGACCAGATCGAAGGCGGTTCGACGAAATGCGAATCGGCCGAGATGACAGTTTGGTCAGCCATTGGTCAACTCTCCTTTTTGTAGCTTGCCAATCGGCGAATCAACTTTGGGCATACACCCGCGACAGGCATCGCCGCAATCTCAAGCTAAGCTGCGGTCCAAGCGTCATCGACCACCAGTTCGGCGCCGGTAACGTAAGACGCATCATCGCTAGCGAAAAACACCACACACCAGGCCGGCTGAGCGCCGCGCTTCATCGACGTCGTGTTGACCGCTGCCTGCTCATCTTCGGGCGCCATTGATCCTCAGCGGACCGACCTTGGTGCGGATCGCCGCCGAACGCCGTGTAGTGGATCGAACCCCTTCCTTTCCTTGACATTTTGGGACCTTGGTGCCAAAGGCCAACATTAGAATGTGGTAGTTCTGTCGATGCATTAGCTAATGTCAGTCCAGTAGGAGGTGCCGGCTTCCAACGGACAGCGAGTCATGAACCGCTGACAAACTCTGGCAATCGCTCCATAAGCGAAAAGGATGGTCCCCCATGGCTGAGTACGATCTGCTAATCAAGAACGGGACGATCGTGGATGGCACGCGGGTGCCTGCCTACCGTGGCGACATCGGCATTCGCAACGGCCGCATCGTCGCGATGGGTAATCTGACGGAAAGCGCCAGCAAGACCATCGATGCGACCGGCCTGGTCGTAGCCCCCGGCTTTATCGACATCCACACCCACTACGACGCCGCATTGAGTGGCGGCACCAAATGGGACCCGTACGCCTCGTTGTCGGGCTGGCATGGCGTAACGACGGTAGCAATTGGCAACTGCGGCTTCGGCTTTGCGCCGGTCAAGCCTGAAGACCGCGACCGCGCGATGCGGCGGATGGAGCGCACCGAGTCGATTCCGCTGTCGTGCATGCAGCATGGGATGCGTTGGGACTGGGTGACTTTCCCCGAATTCCTCGAAAGCCTGAACCGGGGCGAGCTGGGCGTGAATGCGGCGTCGCTAGTGCCATACTCGCCGTTGCGTGCCTACGTGCTCGGCAATGAAGCTGCTCGTGACCCCAAGTACACAGTGACCGAAGAGCAGCTCCAGCAGATGAAGAATATTTTACGCGAGGGGCTGAGCGCTGGCGGGTTTGGCTTCTCAGCGACCTGGAGTATGGCCAACCGCGACTACGATGGTGGCTATTTGCCAACTCAGGTGGCGCCACGCGAAGAATTCCTTGAGATGGCAAAAGTTATGAAGGAGTTCAACCGCGGCGCGATCGAGTGGACCATGGGCCGCGCGCTGCAGGGGCTCGGCCACGACTTCCTGGTCGAGTTGGCCCAAACGAGCGGACGGCCAGTTAACTGGAACGCGATTGCCTTCGATCCAACCCGTCCTGACAACTGGCGAAAGGAACTCGATTGGGCGGAGAAGGCGTTCAAGAAAGCCGTAGTCTTGCCGGTCAGTATCTGCGTACCAATAGAATTCGAGTTCACCCTCCAGAGCATCGGCCTGTTCGACGCCCTTCCGGCTTGGAATGAAGCCACTGTGGGTACGCTCGAAGAGCGCAAGGCCAAGCTCGGGGACCCGGCACGCCGTCCCGCGTTGCGGGCAGATATGGACCGCGGGAGATTGGCTCCGCGCGTCGAAGTCGAAAAGCGCAGTGGCGACGGTGAGGCCGGCCAGATCTCGATGTTCCGCTGGAATGAGACCTTCATTGACGAGGTGTATCTGGAAAAGAACAAGCACCTCGAAGGCCGCACGGTCGCAGAGGTGGCCAAAGAGTTGGGCAAACACCCAGTCGACACAGTCCTCGACCTGGCGGTTGAAGAGGATTTGAAGACCGAGTTCAACATGCAGGGCATGATCAACAACAACGAGGAGGCCGTAGCTCAGATCCTCAAACACCCGCTCTGCCTAGTAGGCGCATCCGACGGTGGCGCGCATACCAAGTTCCTGACGTTGGGCCGCTATCCGACTCATTTCCTGGCCCACTGGGTGCGTGACAAGCAGGTAATGACGCTGGAAGAAGCGCATTGGCGGCTCTCCACGATGATCGGATGGGCGATCGGGATCCGTGACCGCGGCTGGCTGCGTGAAGGAATGCCGGCGGATATCGTCGTGTACGATCTTGAGAATCTTAAGGTCAAGCCGATGGAGACGGTACATGACCTGCCGGACGGCGACTGGCGGCGTGTACAGAAGGCCGATGGCTATCGCTACATCATCGTCAACGGCCAAATCACCTTCCAGGACAATGTCTGCTCGGGCGCTTTGCCGGGCAAGATGCTACGCAGTTATGACCAGGCACCAGCGGCGTAATCTGCGCCTGCCAGCGGCCTAATGTAAAAGCGGCGGGCGTCTCGCCCGCCGCTGGAGCGGCGGGCGAGACGCCCCACAATTTTAGGGCTAGGGGCGCAGGTTGGTAGAGGAACATTCACCTGCGGCGCAGCCTTAATCATCGTTCCGATTGTCGCACGGTTCGTAGTCCGTTGGCGCCAGCCGCGATGCGCCACGCTAACTCAGAAACACGGGAACCCATTACGTGCATTCAGGCCCACGTTCTGCAAACACCGCCCGCGCCGACTGACACACGTAACTGTCGGCGGCTATCGTCCCAGAAAAAACGCAAGGCACCTCGCGGCAACTATCAAACGCTCATCAATGACGCGCGTCAGGATTACCTACGGCGGCCCAGCATCGCTCAACAGGTGGGAGCCGCGGTCCGCGCCGTGCTGCGCGAGGAGCTCGGGAAAGTGAAGGTCAGTGCTTCAGTTCAATATGTCAGTTGGATCGAGGCGGCGGTCTCCCAGTTCACCAGGAGCCGCGCTGATTCGGCGCGAGCGACATGCCGTGGATGTCGAAGGGTTTTGTTCGTGTGGTCGCCCACATTCAAGCCTCGGTGCGTTGACTCCCAGCGAGTTCGCGCAGCTCAAATCACAAAGGTTGATACCGCCCTTTGCGGGAAAATGATAACTCGAGTCTATTGCGCGGCGGATGGTGTCCGACCTCGCATATCCGGCCCCACCTATAGGAACTTTTTTTCCGCCGATGCCCGATGGCAGTTCATGGACATCCAGCTCACCGGAACAATCCGGCGCTAAGCGCAGATATCTACCTTTCAATCCGCGGCGGCAGTCTGACTGTCTATGGCGGCACTCTTTGTAAGCATTGCCTTGAGTAGGCGTGGCGGTGACATCGGCAACTCTGTCATGCGCACTCCGACCGCGTGGTAAATCGCGTTCGCCACCGCCGCCATCGGTGGCACAATCGCTATTTCGCCGACCCCGCGCGTACCGAGCGGATGGTCCGGGTTGGGCACCTCGACCACGATGGTCTCGATCATCGGCAGGTCGAGACAGGTCGGCATCCGGTAATCAACGGCCTTGAAACCAGCATCGATATCACCACGCTCTATTTGCAGGTGGTCGGCAATGTTAGGCGAACCGTCCTGGCCGCGCCCTGAAAATACAACAGGCGCGTCCGGTTTCATCGCGTCGTCCAGCGTCATCACCGGCTGCAGCACCTCGTAATCCACTTCGATCAGCCGCAGCGCTTCTTCTGCGATATGAGGGCTGCTCGCAGCCACGGCAGCGAGCGCATGGCCGTCATACAAAACCTTGTTGCGCGCGATCACGTTCTGCGAGATGTTGCGCACGTTGACGGTGTACTCACCCGCGATCGCCGCGGTTTCGATCTTAGACTCGGGAAAATCCGCCGTAACAACCGCGAAGAGGCCGGGCAGCTTCAGAGCCTGCTCGTAGTTGATCGATTAATGCAGGCATGGGCATGCGGGCTCCGCAAAACTTTGCCATGCAGCATCCCGGGAAATGAGTAATCGGCGCCGTATTTGGCACGCCCGGTTACCTTTTCGACGCCATCATGCCTTATCTGCCTGGTGCCGATAACCCTGAACTCATTTCTTCCGGCCACCGTTAAATCTGGCATGACCAAACTTCCGAGAGCATTTTGTCGCGCATATGATCAATCAACCCGGGGAATCAGCGTGATCACTTGCTGCATCAGGAGTCTTACGCGAGACTTCCTGACTTGTAAAAGTAATGCTAGCCGTTGAATCACTAGCGCCGCACCGCGAAGGGAACGGTTGAAGATTCTGTAGGAGAGAACCGATGGGTCCAAGGATAGCGATTATGGGCGTGGGTGCGCTCGGCGGGTACATCGGCGCGCATATGGCTCAAGCCGGAGAGGACGTGACCTTCATCGATCCGTGGCCGGAACACGTGGAGCAGATGCGCACCGCAGGCCTGCGTATTTCCCATTTGCGCGAGGTGCCGGAATTCACCGTCAAGGCGCGCGCATTGCATCTGATAGACGTGCAGCAACTCATCAAGGAGCAGCCGATCGACGTCGCCTTCGTCTGTGTTAAATCTTACGACACCGCCTGGGCGACGATGCTGATCAGCCAGTACCTATCGCCTACCGGCTTCGTCGTGTCGCTCCAGAACTGCATGAACGAGGAGACCATTGCAGGAGTGGTCGGTTGGGGAAGGGTGGTCGGTTGCATCGCTAGTGCTATCACCGTCGAGTTGTGCGAGCCTGGCCATGTCCGGCGCGCCTCGGGTAAGAGCGGGTCGCGGCATATCGTGTTTCGTACAGGGGAGGTGCATGGCCACACCACCGCACGCGTGCGGGAGGCATGCCGCCTGGTGGGCTTGGCCGATTCCGCAACGGTAACCGCCAATCTCTGGGGCGAGCGATGGTCGAAGCTCGTCGTAAATGCGATGGCCAACGGGATTTCCGCTTGTACCGGGTTACCCAGTGTGGAAATGGTCCGCAACTATGCGTTACGGCGCTTCGCCACCAAGGTCGGCAGCGAAGCAATCCGCGTCGGCCAGGCACTCGGATATCAACTTGAGCTGATTCATGACCTCGACCCTGAGATCATTGCCAAAGCCGGGGAAGGCGACGCGGACGCGGCCAAACTCTTCGACGAACGTCGGCTGGCGGAAGTGGACCGGTTGAGCGGCGGCGAGCACCGGCCGTCGATGGGTCAGGATATCATGAAAGGCCGAAGGACCGAGATCGATCTAATAAACGGTCTGATAGTACGCAAGGGGGAGGAGGTAGGCATTCGAGCGCCGGCGAACAGAGCGCTGACCGATATTGTCAAGCGCGTCGAGCGGCGCCAACTTGCACCCGACCCCCGCCACCTGATGGAAGTTCGGCTCGACTGACGGTCCTGGCTAGAGCGACCCACCCACGGTCTTCTCGAAGAAGCCAAGGATCCTTTGCCAACCGTCCTGCGCTTGTTCCGGTCGGTAGGTCTGGCGATACCAGGCAAAGAACGCGTGACCCGCGCCGTCGTAACGGTGGAATTCGTAATCTTTGCCAAACCGCTTGAGAGCCGCCTCTGTGCGGTTCACATGGTCTGGAGAAGGGTTGCTATCTTCATTACCGAACAAGCCAAGAAGCGGACAACGGATTCCTTCCGTCACGTCGATGGGCGCCACCGGCTGGGTGCTGGGCAACTTCGAGGGATCGTCGACCACAACATTACCACCCCAGCAGTCAACCGCGGCGTCGATACGGGCGATCCGGCATGCAGCGAGATAGGCTTGTCGTCCGCCCGAGCAGAAGCCAATCACGGCAACCTTTCCATTGCTATTACGTTGCGCTCGCTGAAACTCCACTGCCCCCGTCACGTCGCCGATCACCTGGTCATCCGGCATACCGCCCGCTGCACGTGCACGAGCAACGACTTCTTCCGACGCGCCGTCACCCAGACGGAAATAGAGATTTGGCGCAATTGCCGCATAGCCGTGATGCGCGAATTTGCGCGCCACTTCCGTGGTCCACTCATCCCAACCGGGAAAGTGATGAATCACAACGACGCCAGGGACCCGCCCCGAGCCAGTGGGATACGCGTAGTATGCCTCCCCGCGATCGCGATTGAACCCCTGGAATGAGACCATCTCTGCCTGTATGCCTCGAAACGCCATGGGAACCTCCATTTTGTTGAACGCACAGTCCTGACAGCGTGTGCCCCATGCGACTATTAGCATTCAGTAAATGAGCGCCCGGGGAAGCCGACGTTCTACTCATCGCAGCTCCGGCCAGAGAGTGAGAGCGGTTTCGCCGAATAGCCAACGCTGTTGCTCTGCAAGGCACGAACGACAGGTCCTCCTGTGCCAGCGCTAGTTGCTCCGTGAGTGGCCGGTCATGAGTCGCTGGAAAGTTTGACCCCCACATTAGGCGGTTGGCACCGAAATGGTCGAGTATACGGCCGAAAAATTCCCTGGAATTGCTTTTTCCCCGTCGTGCGGCGTACAAGGTCTCGGTCGAGAACTTCAAATACAAATTCGCGAAGCGCGCAAGTTCGAAAAGCGGTTGCAGGCTCTCGTAGGGCGGGCCGTCGCTCAGTCGTGAGGCTCCCAGGTGATCGAGCGCGACCGGAACGTTGGGGAAACGTTCGAGCACAGTATGGGCAGGGGCGCAACTTGACGAAATCGCGTCATGATACAAATCGGAATACCGAGCAGCCGCCGTCTGCCAGACCGGAAAAGTCTGCGGATCATCGAGAAAAGTCTCCGGTTCGGTGGTCGTAACCAGACGCAATCCTCGCGCGCCGCGTTCCTCGACCCAGCAGTTCAAGCGTTCGGGCGCATCATGCCGCCGCTGGGCGACGATCACCACACAGTCGAACTTATCGGGATGAGCGCGTGCGCAGTCGGCCGCGTAACTGTTGTCATACTCATACGCTCCATAGCCTTGCACCAGCACGGTCTTGTCGATGCCAGCTTTGAGGTTAAGCGACAGGAGCATTTCCCCGGGCGTATCGGTAACCCAATTCGCTGAATCCGCTCTGCGCGGATATTTCCATCGATCGTCCGAGATTACTTGTACGTGAGTATCAACAATGAGAGTTCGCACGCCTTCCCTCCTTCAACGCAGCGGAGGGGTTCTCCGTTGGACTAAATCATCGTATCTGAGAGCTGAACACTAACCCAGCTTGTACAAGCGGACCGCGTTGCCTGCAATCATATTATACTTGTCCCCTGGCGACACTCCCTTGAATTGCTCTTCAATGATTTTCATCGAGTGGGGCCAGGTGCTGTCGCTATGTGGATAATCGGAACTCCACATTTGCGTATCCACACCAATCAGTTCGCGCATCAAGATACCGGCCCGATCGTCGATGAAGGTCGAATAGATATTGTGCTTGACACAATCGCTGGGGAGCCGATTCAATTTCACGTTCAGCCATGGACCATGGCGCCGCAGACTCTCGTCGGCACGCTGTACGAAATGAATCAACCATCCGGTGCGCCCCTCGGCCGACACTATCTTCAGATTGGGGAAGCGGTCGAAAACACCGCCGAAGACGATGTCGGCCAGCGGCATTGAGTATGAGAAGTCGCGCATCACTTGATTGGCCATCCAAGGCCCGCCTTGACTGGGAGCACCGAAGGCAAAGGGACGATTCAGTCCGCGATGGAACGCCAGCGGTAGATCCAGTTCCTGCGCCAGTGCCCATAGCGGATCATAAAATTTGCGTAGTAGCGCTTCCACGGGAAGATTGGGATTTGGGCGCTGCGGATATGCCATCGCTCGATGTTGCGATGGAGTTCGTCGAGAGCATCCTGGGTGCTCTCTTCCTCGACCGGCAACAGCGGCGGGCCCATCAGGCGTATGGGATCGTAAGAGCAGAACTCGCCCAGCCAGTCATTGAAAGCTCGAAAGCACGCCAGGCGCAAATCGCGCTCCTTGATATTGTACATGCTGGCCGCAACGCCAAAGTATACGATCGAGGCATTACAACCGTCCGTCCTCATATCCTCAACGTGTTGGCGGGGATCCCACGAGCCACGAGCAATCTCGTCGAATTTAAGCCCACTCGGGATGTAACGCTCGGGAGCGCGCGCTTCACCTCTCTGCAGCGTGGCGGAGACCAGGCCGAAGCTGTGGACCTGGGCTCGTCGGGAAATTTCCAACCCTCGCCCCCATCGGACGTCGTAACAATTCGCGGGGCCGCATCCTTGAATTTCGCCGGTACACGTTCGATCCAGGTTCCGGGTGGCTCATTAATGTGGGAATCGGCAGAGATCACATCGTATTTCATGTGGTTCATTCTCTTACTGACTGCGTGCATTCACGCACGATTTTTGCCAACAAGTGGGCAGTGGTCCAGAAGGATGCTTTGCCTTACTGGGTTGGCAAAGATTCGAGCGGATGAAGCCCGATGGCTTTGTCCTGATTTGTCGAAGACTACTAAAAAGTGAGCGGGCGTTACGAGCGCTCGAAGCGGAGGTTAATAGCGATGGAAAAAAGACCCTTCGGAAAGCTGGGTGAGATAAGTTGCCTTACTCTCGGTGGCGGCGGTACCGGGCAGGTATGGGGCCCGACCAGCCGGGACGAAGCAATCGCTACCGCGCGCGAGGCGGTCGACGCCGGCATTACCTTTCTGGATGTCGCTCCCAGCTACGGCAACGGAGAAGCCGAACTGGTACTAGGTGAGGCGTTTAGCGGGCGTCTTCCCAATGGCGTACGCGTATCAACCAAGTGCATGCTCGGCAATCCTCCGCCTCATGAGGTGCTGCTCAGGCTTGAGCGGAGCCTCGAACAGAGTCTCGCCTGCATGAAGCTGCAAAGGATCGATCTCTTCTTTCTCCACGGCCAAATCGTGCCCGACGCGATGGCCGGCTGCCTTGAGGGGACGCCGCGCCGTCTCTTCGTCGAGGCGGTGCGGCCGGCCTTTGAACAGTTGGTTGCTCGTGGTCGTATCGGGGCCTGGGGCATTTCCGCAATCGGGGTTCCGAGCGCGGTTCTGGAGACGATTAACGAAGATCCGCCTCCCGCGGCGGTCCAGGCGGTTGCCAACCTGCTGGATTCCTTGGGTGCAATGAAGCGCTTTGATGAGGCTGCGCATCCTCGTGAAATCATAGCTGCAGCCCACCGTCGCAATATCGGCATCATGGGGATCAGGGCAGTGCAGGCAGGCGCTCTCACCGACGCCTTGGACCGCAAATTGCCGGATATCCATCCCGAGATGGTCGATTATCGCCGTGCCACCCCTTTCCGCGCACTGGCTCGAGAAATTAGCGAACCCCCGGCCGCACTGGCGCATCGTTATTCACTCTCGATTCCCGGCGTGTCGACGGTGGTCCTGGGGGTCAAGAATCGTGCTGAGTTGCGCGAGTGTATCGCGGCCGCCGAGCGCGGTCCCCTCGACCGTGAAGTTATCGCACGGATCGACACAGCGGTAGGAAGGACTGATTGACTGCGGCGTGTGCCGCGAAGTGGACAGCGCTGGCCACTGTCGGGTATGTCGCGCGCATGTCGCGAGAGGAACTTGTGTTGGCCCCTTTCCATACCAGTAGCGCGCGAGCCCGAGAGAGGATCGATTACTATCCGATGCGCTGCCCTTGTACTCTTTCGGCTGCTTGCGAAATACGTTACAAGCGGAGGTACATCCGATGAGAACCGGTGATGCGATTGCCGAAATCCTCAAGCGCGAAGGAATCGAGATCGTGATTGGCTACCCGGTTAATCACATCTTGGAGTATGCGGCCTCGGCCGGCATCCGTCCAATAATCGTTCGCCAGGAACGCACCGGACTCCATATGGCCGATGCGATTTCGCGCCTCAGCAGCGGGCGCACCGTCGGCGTGTTCGCGATGCAACATGGACCCGGTGCGGAGAATGCCTTTGGCGGCGTTGCCCAGGCTTATAGCGAGTCGGTCCCTCTGCTGGTCCTGCCCGGCGGATATCCGCGGCGTATTTCGCACGTGGCGTCGAACTTCAACTCGGTATTGAACATGAGGAACGTCGCCAAATTGGCCGAACCGATTACGGCCGCCGCCGAAGTACCCAATATTTTCCGCCGCGCCTTTTCGCGCCTGCGCAACGGGCGCGGTGGCCCTGTCGTGGTCGAGATTCCTGCCGATGTATGGAACGAACAAGTGCCGGAGCCGCTCGACTATGAGCCGGCACAAACCAGCCGCTTCGGTCCAGATCCGGCCGAAGTCCAGAGGGCGGCGGCCATGCTGGCTGGCGCGCAGCGGCCGGTAATTTATGCCGGACAAGGAGTGCATTATGCCCGCGCGTGGGATGAACTCCGCCACTTGGCCGAGCTGCTGGCGGCACCCGTAACTACCAGTCTTGAAGGCAAAAGTTCCTTCCCTGAGAATCATCCGCTTTCGTTAGGCTCTGGCGGACGGGCCATTCCGCAAACGGTCCATCACTTCCTGCACCACGCCGACCTGATTTTTGGTATCGGCTGCAGCTTTAGCGAAACCGCTTACGGCGTGTCGATGCCGAAAGGCAAGCGGATTCTCCATGCCACATTGGATCCGGATCATTTAAACAAAGATGTTCGTGCCACGATCGGCCTGGTGGGCGATGCGAGACTGACGCTCGACGCGCTCTGCACCGAGGTCGAAAAACTCTTGCCCGCACCTCGCCCCGCTTCCGCCGTCACCGCAGAAATCGCCAAGGTGCGCGAGGGCTGGCTCGCCCAGTGGATGCCGAAGCTGACCTGCGAGGAAACGCCGCTTTCCCCCTACCGCGTCATCTGGGATCTGCAACGTACCGTCGATAAGGGCAACGTGATCATCACGCACGATGCCGGCAGCCCGCGCGATCAGCTCTCGCCCTTCTGGATTTCGACCGAACCGCTCTCCTATATAGGTTGGGGCAAGACCACTCAACTCGGTTACGGCCTTGGCCTGGCAATGGGTGCAAAACTATCCCATCCCGACAAGCTCTGCATTAACGTGTGGGGCGATGCGGCAATCGGATTTACCGGCATGGACTTCGAGACTGCGGTGCGGGAGCGGATTCCAATCCTGTCGATCCTGCTAAACAACTTTTGCATGGCGATCGAATTGAAATTCATGCCGATTTCGACCCAAAAATACCGAGCCACCGACATCTCCGGGGACTACGCGGCGATGGCGCGGGCACTGGGGGCTTATGGCGAGCGGATTGTGACGCCCAGTCAAATCGTTCCTGGGATTCGTCGCGGTATCGAGGCCACGCAAAACGGCACACCAGCCTTGCTTGAATTTATCACCGCGAAAGAAACCACCATTTCCGAATTCAGGTGAAGCGCGGGGTGTTGATCCTGATAGCGCGAAAACCCGAACCGCTCACGCACACGCCAAGGTGTAAACGTCGCGGCATCCTTCCGGCATCAGGAACTCATGCCAAGTGGCGCCGCCATCCTGTGTTCCAAATAGCTGGCCGCAGCGTAACACACCGTAAACCTGGCTCGGATCCCGTGGATGGAGTGCGACACTCATCATCGTCGCTCGCGGGGTCATTGAATGCAGAAACAGCCGCCAGTTCGCACCATGGTCGAGGCTGCGATTAAATCGCTCCGGTCTCGCTCCGGGCGGCTGGGCTTAAACACGCATACATCACTTGAGAATCTTGCGGCGTGATGCGGATGTCGCGGCCATAGGTCAGCGGCGAAAATCGGCCGATCTCCATATCGCTCCATGTCAGGCCGCGGTCGGTGCTGCGAAACAGCCCCATCCGCACCGCGAGATAGACTGTAACCGGCTCCATCGCGCCAACGCATAGGGCGTGGCCATCCAGCATGCCTTTGATTTCGACCTCGGTCAGGAGGTGATTTTTGTAGCGCGGATTGTTCGCAAAGCGGATCAGCTCCGCACTGCAATCCTCCCAACTTTCTCCGCCGTCGTGGCTGCGCATGGCCCCGTTGACTTCCAACACCGCGTACAGCTCGTGAGGATGATGAGGATCCGCCGCAAGCCGCATCACGCGACACGCAAACGGTATCGGCACGCGGTTAGGGATCTTGGGGTCAGGCAACCGTCGCCAATGATCACCGTTGTCATCGCTACGAAAGACCGCCACCGGCGACGCGCGCGCGTACAACAGCTGCGGATTGTCCGGATGCACGAGAAGCGACCAGATCTCTACACTCGGACCGGCTAGGCCAAGCACCTGCCAATGGTCGCCACGATCGCGGCTGCGGTAGAGACCAAGCCGAGTGCCTGCGAAAACGACCTCTGGGTTCTGCGGATGAATCGTGATCGTATAGACGTCGTTATCTTCCGGCATGCCGTTGGTTAACTTCTCAAAATGATCATCGCCGGGGCGCAACCGGAAAATACCCCCGCGAGTTTGAGTTTTTCCTGCGAGCCGTGCGCCACCTGCATAGATAAATGTTTCTTCCATCACACGTTCCTTTAAGACGTAACGCCGTTCACGGTGGGTGCGATCAATCTCAATTGCCAGGCGGGGAAACGCCTCAGCTGATTCGCGCAGTCGCGCTGATGATGCGCTCTCGGGTGATCGGCAAGTCTCTGATCCGGAAGTCCAACGCCTGTGTTACCGCGTTCGCAACCGCCGCGGCGGCGGGGCCGTGAGCCGCCTCGCCGACGCCTAGCGGTGCGTACTCAGGAGCCTCGATCAGTTCAACTTCGAGCTCAGGCACTTCATCAAACCTTAGGATTGGATATTCCCGCCAGGATCGAGTGCCCACGCTTTGGTCGGCAAGCCGGACTTCCTCCTTCAACGTCCAGCTCAAGGACTGGATAATCCCTCCCTCGATTTGATTCATCAGCCCATCTGGATTGATTACCAGCCCTGCATCGACAGCACAGTAGACTCTCGAGACCCTGACGAATTCAGCTACTTCAACATTCGCGATAACGGCAACATACGCGGCAGTGTTCTTGTATGGCGCAAAACCAATGCCGCTGCCACGACCGGTGTCGAGTTCGGGGCTTGGCTTCCATCCCGACATCCGCGCAACTGTCTCGATCACTCGGCGCGCCCGCGGGTCCGAAAGGTGGCGCAAGCGGAATTCCACCGGATCTGCAGCGGAGGCGTGCGCCAGTTCATCCATGAAGGACTCGGTCGCGAATACATTTGCATACCCGCCCAAGCTTCGAAGGGAAGAGGTCCGGAAGGGCAGACCTGGAATGCTGTGGAGGATGATCTTGCGATGAGGCAGGTCGTAGACAAGCTCCGAGTTTCTGGTAAGACAACCGAGGCCTGTCAAAGAGTCGGTAATCGGCGGTTTTGATCGAGGGCATGCCTACGTGACCGATAGCTACGGCGAACCTTGCCGATTCCTCTTCGATCGGCGGAGAGCCGTGTCCCATTGCGACGAGCTTGCGTGCCACATGTGGAAAGAAAAGCTCCCAAAGTAGGTCGGACTCGAACCAGCCAGAAGACATGGGTTCATGTGCCGGGAGTAGCGTGTACCCCTACCAGGTTGGGACTCATCGAGAAGATACTGCACCGAATGTCGCCTGAGCTCTTGTAAAGAGCCGGGACTGCCGCTCATGCCGAGCCGCCGATGCTGCTGATAGCCTCTGCTCGGCAATCACTCGCTTCCAACCGCGCTCGCGCTAGTTCTAAAATCGCTTGGCGAAGCCCTGGCTCCTTGGGAGCTGGTCATATAATTGTGGGACGAACGACGGATGGACGATTGAAGATCGCGTCTTTCAACGTGAACGGGATCGCCGCTCGCTTGCCGAACCTTCTGCGCTGGCTCACCGAAACCAGGCCCGACGTCGTATGCCTTCAGGAATTAAAGGTCTCGCCTGACAAGTTTCCCGAGGCCGCGATTCGCGAAGCGGGCTTCGGCGTCATCTGGCACGGCCAGAAGAGCTTCAATGGCGTCGCGATCCTTGCGCGCGGCGCCGATCCGGTCGAGGTTCGCCGAGTCTTGCCCGGCGACCCTGACGATCTCCACAGCCGCTATATCGAGGGGCAAGCCGGCGGTGTGCTCGTCGGATGCCTTTATCTTCCGAATGGCAATCCCGCACCCGGCCCCAAGTTCCATTACAAGCTTCGATGGCTCGAGCGGCTTGAGAAACATGCCGAGACGCTGCTCGCCCTCAATTCGCCAGTCGTTCTGGCCGGCGACTACAACGTGATTCCCACCGAGCTCGATGTATTCGCGCCAGAGCGTTGGGTCGATGATGCCCTGTTCCGGCCCGATTCGCGGGACGCCTTCGCCCGACTACTCGCGCGCGGCTGGACCGACGCGCTGCGCAGGATGCATCCCGAGGAGCGCATCTACACCTTCTGGGATTACTTTCGAAATCACTTCGGGCGCGATCGCGGACTGCGCATCGATCATCTGCTGCTCAGTCCCTCGCTTGCGCCACGGCTCGTCGGGGCCGGCGTCGATCGCGAGGTTCGCGGCTGGGAGAAGGCGAGCGATCACGCCCCGACCTGGGTGCAAATCGCCGACTGATTTGTCGCAGATTTGCGTTCACGCGCTGTTGCAAGGGTTGGCCGCGGGCAACTGTCGAAGTCACAGATGGGGAATTTCCGGAAGGGTCTCGAGGGTTTAAATCCCCCCTCTCCGCCAGCCAGTCTGCTGATTGCGCGTCTCTCCATAAAGTCGCTCAAAATCCTCGCATGAGTGCGAGTTTGTGCCAGGGCAAGGAGACCGGAGAGGCGATTAATTCGGACCAGTTCGCAGATCGTTCGCAATTTCTCTCCGTTGAGCGACGAGCCGGATCCCCTCGCGCAAAAACTGCTTCAGCGCGCGTGGAGCCCTCAGATAGTCCGAACGAACTCTGACATCTTGTTCTGAAGATATTCAGAAAGGATCGCGACGCCGGTTCGCGATATCCACCATTCTACGCAGATCGTCGTCGCATATAATGAGCACACCCCGCTGTTGAGAAAAATTCTTAAATAACGTCCAATTAAATGCTTGGATCTGATCCGACGGCTGAGAGCGACACACGATAAAGTCCCAAAACCCGAGGGCTGGCTTTAGATAGCTGTACAATTGGCGCAGGTCATTGCGCTTTAGGTCATCAGTGTTTTTGGCATCCACTACTATTTCGGATGCGGAGTATTTATCTTTGAGGTCTTTCCAAAAACCTGAGTTGGCCCTGTTAGTAAACACAAGGTCTCGTATTTCGACACCTTCGTTTTCAGGCTCAGTGCGGCTTTGAACTTGTCCATTCTTAAGCTCATTACGAAAGAGAAAGTTGAAAACTCTACGGACTTGACGTTCATAGTTAGCGAAGTGTTCGTGTCCAACAGGTATGCTCTCCATAAGACGCTCTAGTTCCTCTCGGATAGCCGCTCCGATCGTACTCACACTTGCTATGGACAATGAAGTCACAACTTCTGGTGCTTTGGCTGCAGTCCATTGCTCAGGATAGCGACCTCGCCCCCCATGCCTCTGTGCGGCATGGTCGCCAATTGCTCGATCAGGTTCCGGTCGAATTGTTTCCAATCCGGCTTTACCAATGACATTCTGTCTAAAAACTCATCCCACGTCATATCGCGCGTTTCGCGCGCGTCGTCTCGAACTCCGTTGTACGTGATCAAAAGAGCAGTTAGTAGTCCTGGCACCTCGATGATCTCTTGCTTGAAGGAAAACGTACTCGGGAGCACGTCGTGGAAATCTGAATAGCTCGGTCGGCGAATGAGTCAAGGAAATGAGCCAACTTCTCGCCTCGTCTGGCAAATACAAATTCGTTACCCCCATTTGGGGGGTCCAGTTGCCCCGCCGAAAAACCCAAGTCGTAAGCGTCGGGTGCACCACCGCGTCGGTAGAACCGGGCTTCTATTACCCCGCTATCTGTCTAGCACACCCGCTGTGAGAACTCAGATATTGCTGTCTTTTGTCAGGCAAACCGAGGCGAGCCGCTCCGCGGTCGTTCGGCCTCCGGCCTTCGTTTTGGTGTCTCGGGCGCGGCTTTTCTCCCCTGCGGTTGGAATGGTTGGCCGGTCATGGGCGCTCGGTCTGCCCGAAGACGCGCGGGTTCAGTCATCAAGTCTAGTCGGGATGTCAATCATCATCCGAACATCACCCCTCGATATCAACTGAAATTCCCCCTCCCTGGTGTGTTGTTTGTATAGCGGCACCAGCGATTCCCAGCGGAAGCCCGCCACAACGCTGTTTCGACTGCCTCTAAGTTGTTACTAGGTCTAGTGTAGCGTCCCATTGATAACTTTACACACGCCACGACGTCTGCTAGCCCGAAGTTCCCCCGTCTTTAGTCGGAAAGTCCTTAGTTTACAAGCGTATAGACACGTTTGAGCGTGATTCTGTAGTCATGTAATTTAGGCTGAGAGTATTGACAGGCAAACTGCTGAACCGTA
>Ga0102924_1001001_pt1 | contig 33488 bp, 26 predicted proteins | sample PaiPotPPM11metaG_FD_80116 | JGI IMG/M metagenome (GOLD analysis project Ga0102924, IMG submission 80116) | Iron sulfur acid spring bacterial and archeal communities from Banff, Canada, to study Microbial Dark Matter (Phase II) - Paint Pots PPM... ...
GCTCCGGGGTGCGTACCGGCACGAAATCGCGCCGGTCTTCCCGCTGCCGGGCGCGCCCGCCATGTGCCGGCCGCATGGGGGCGGCGGGGCGGCGACGCGAGTGCATGCCCCACGCCGTGGCCAGCGGCTGCGCCATCCACAGGCAGAGCAGCAGCAGCCCCACCCCCACGCCCGTGGCCAGATCGAGAAAACGCAAAATGGAAACGAGCCGGCGCGTATGTCCCGCCGCCCGTCCCCGCTGCACGTTGAGAAAGGTCATACCTGCCTCGCAACGCCCGCGGCTTGCCGGCGTTCGAGAGGCACACTAATGCAACGCGTCGCGCGGGAGGTTAAGTCGGGGTAAAGGTTTTGTAAAGGATGTTAAATCCACCGCGACGTTCGCGCGACGTTCGCGCCGGTGCCTATAATCAGGCCGCATGCTCTCGAAGCGCCTGAAAGCGGGACTGCTGCCCTGGTTGATCGGCGGCCTGGTGCTGCTCCTGCCCCTGCTGGCCGTGCTGCAGTACCACTGGCTGGGCCAGCTCAGCCAGGCCGAACGCGAACATCTGCAGGCGCATCTGCACGCCGGGGCACAGCATTTTGGCGAGGACTTCGACCGCGAGATGTTGCGGGCGGTATTCGCATTCCAGGCGCCGTCGCCGCAGGCCGGGGCGCCATTCGACGCGGCGCTGCAGCGCGAGTATTTGAGCGACCTGCGGCGCTGGGAAGCCAGTGCCCCCTACCCGAGGCTGGTGCGCGCCGTGTATATCCTCGACGTTTCCGGCGCGCAACCGCGTGTGTGGCGGGCGGAACGTGGCGCGCAGGCCTTTCTTCCCGCCCCCTGGCCGGCCGAGCTGGCGCGGTGGCAGCCCCTTTTCATGAGCCGGCAACCGGCGGCCGACCTGGAACAACTGCGCCGGGCGGAATTCATGCCGCTTCCCGATACGCCCACGCCGATGTGTGTGTTGCCCATCTTACGCACGTCGCCGTTGGTCGGTGTTCCGCCCCGGCCAGAGATGGTTCGGGTGACCCTTCCGGCGCCGGCGGCATTCAGCGTCGTGGTCTTCGATCTCGATTACCTGCGCCAGGAGTTCCTGCCACTGCTGGCCGGCCGTTACTTCAGCGCCGATCACGAGGAGTCCGACTACCGCTTGGCGGTCGTGCGGCGCGGACCGGTGAACGTGCTGTTGTATGCGAACGGCGAGGCGGGTCCGAATTTTACGCCCGACGTCAGTGTCGATCTGCTGCGACCGCGGGGGCCGCGGTTTATCGGGCGGTTTGCCGGGAGAGGAGCGGGACGGGGTCCGGCGTCGCCGCTGGGAGAACCCGCGGCGTCGGCGGGACCGTGGCAGCTGCGGGCCGCTCCCGGCGGCCCCGCTGCAACCTACCTGGCGCAGACGGATCGGATGTTCCTGATGGGGCGTCTTCCCGAGCCGCACGTCATGATCGGCATGCTGGCGGGAGGTTGGCAGTTGCGCCTGGCCCACCGCGCCGGATCGCTGGACGCCGCGGTGGCGCAGGTGCGGCGTCGCAACCTGATGGTGAGCTTCGGCATCCTGCTGCTGCTCGCCTTCAACGTGGGCATCATCGTCCAACTCACGCGGCGGGCGCAGCGCCTGGCCGCGCGCCAGATGGAGTTCGTGGCCGGCGTCTCGCACGAACTGCGCACCCCGCTGGCGGTGATCCGGTCCGCTGCTGACAACCTCGCCGACGGCTTGATCGAAGACCGCGTCCAGGTGCGGCAGTATGGCGTCGCCATCCGCCGCGAGGGCGGCCGGCTCTCGGAAATGGTGGAGCAGGTGCTCGAATACGCCGGATTGAACTCCGGTCGCCGCTGCTTCGAGTTGGGCGTGGTGAGCATCGCCGACCTTGCCGAGCGTGCCCTGAACACCTGCCAGCCGCTCATCGAGCAGGCCGGCGTGACGGTCGAACACGACCTGCCGCCGGACTTGCCGCCCGTGCTGGCCGACCCGGCGGCGCTGCAGCACGCCCTGCAGAACCTGATCAGCAATGCGGTGAAGTACGGCGGCGAGGCGCGCTGGCTGCGCCTCTCGGCCACGGTGGGACCGGCGTTGCCGGGCCAGGAGGAGGCGGCCGGGGGTTCGGTTTGTCTGAGCGTTGCGGACCACGGCGCGGGCATCGCGCCGGCGGACCTGCCGCATCTCTTTGAACCCTTCTTTCGTGCCCGCACCGTGCTGGCCTCGCCGGTTCCCGGGACCGGGCTGGGCCTTTGCCTGGTACAACACATCGTCGAGGCGCACGGGGGACGCGTGACCGTACAAAGCGAACCCGGGCAGGGAAGTCGTTTCACCCTGTGCCTGCCCGCGCTGGCCGCCGAACTCGCGCCGGCGATGGCGCGCGCTCCCCGGGTGCCGGCATGAGCCGCCGCATCCTGCTGGTCGAAGATGAGCCCGGCCTGGTGATGACCCTGACCGACCGCCTGACCCGCGAAGGCTACGAGGTCGAGGCCGCGGGCGATGGCGAGCTTGGTTTCCATCGCGCCCTGGCGGGCGGCTTTGATCTCGTCGTGCTTGACGTCATGCTGCCCAAGCGGCAGGGCTTCGAGATCTGTCAGGAACTGCGCCAACGCGGGGTCACCACGCCCATCCTCATGCTGAGCGCGCGCGACCAGGTCACTGACAAGGTGGTGGGGTTCAAGCTGGGGGCCGACGACTATTTAACCAAGCCGTTTGAGATGCCCGAGCTGCTGGCCCGCCTGGACGCCTTGCTGCGCCGCCTCGCGGTGGTTCCGGGAGACGCCGACGCCTTCACCTTTGGCAACGTGCGGGTGGATTTCAAACGTGCCGAGGTCAGCCGCGAAGGGGCGGCGGTCGAGCTCTCCTCGCGACAGTACAAGCTGCTGCGCTACCTCATCGAGCACCGCGGCGAGGTGCTGACGCGCGACACGCTCCTGAATCACGTCTGGGGATACAACTTCATGCCCAGCACGCGCACCGTTGACGTTCACGTGGCCTGGCTGCGCCAGAAACTCGAACCCGATGCCCGCTACCCCCGCTTCATCCTCACCGTGCACGGCCTCGGGTACAAGTTCGCCGGCTAAAGCCCGGCTGCTGCGCGCCGCGAAGGACCCTCATGGTAGTCTCGCGAAGTGACCAAGTTCGCCACCCGCGCCGTCCATAGCGGTGAGCATCGCAAGCCGGATTTCATCCCGGTCAGCACGCCCATCTACAGTAGCGCCACCTTCGTTTACGACGATGTAGAACGGATGGACCGCATCGCCGGCGGTGAGCCCGGCTACATGTACAGCCGCTACAGCAATCCCACCGGGGTGGCCTTTGAGACGGCGGTGGCCGCCCTGGAGGAAGCCGAGGCGTCGTTTTCCTTTGGATCCGGTATGGCGGCGATGCATGCCGCCGTCCTGGCCTCCGGGGTGCGGGCCGGCGATACGGTGCTGTGTTCGCAGGCGGTTTACGGCGCCACGCTGGGGTTGTTGCAGACCATCCTGGCGCCTCTGGGCATCACGGTGCGCCTTGCCGACTTCTCCGCCGACGACGCCTGGAAGTTGCTTGCCGAACTGCGCCCCCGCCTGGTGATCATCGAGACGATTTCCAATCCGTTGCTGCGCGTGGTGGATTTGACCAAGCTGGCCAAAGCGGTGCACGCCGCGGCCGGCAAGCTGCTCGTGGACTCCACCTTCGCCACCCCCGTGCTCTGTCGCCCGCTGTCGTTGGGCGCGGATTACGTGGTTCATTCCGCGACCAAGTATTTCGGCGGCCACGGCGACGCGATGGGCGGCGTGGTGCTGGCCCGGGCCGGCGAAGCGGCCGGACTCTACGAGGTCCGCAAGCTGGTGGGCGGCATTCTCGGCCCGTTCGAGGCCTGGCTGTTGCTGCGCGGTTTGAAGACGCTGGCGCTCCGCGTTGAGCGGCAATGCGCGAGCGCTTTGCGGCTGGCCACGGTTCTCAGCGCCCATCCCCGCATCGAGCGGGTCATCTATCCGGGCCTCGCCTCGCATCCCGACCACCAGTACGCGCGCGCCGCTCTGGGCGGCCACTTCGGCGGTGTGCTGGGGTTCGAAATCCGCGGTGCCCGCAAGCCCGAGGTGATGGCTTTCCTGAACCGCCTCCAGCTTTGCCTGCCGGGCACCAGCCTGGGCGACGTGCAGTCCCTGGTCCTGTACCCGCTGATGAGTTCGCACCGCGACCTGGGTCCCGAGCAACGCGAGCGCATCGGAGTGCGCGACAACCTGGTCCGGCTCAGTGTCGGCATCGAGGATGTGGACGATGTGGCCGCCGATCTGGCCCAAGCCCTGGAGGGGTGACGTCGTTGAAGGCCGGGGTCGTGGGCCGCGCTCCCCGGCGAACGCGAGCCAGGCTCAGATCACGTCCTTGGCGGCAGGCTGGCGGTGTGCGTCGATGAACTCCACCAAACGGTCAGGGGAGAGCTTCACCTGCACCACGACGCCCTCGCCCGGCTCGACCGAACAAACCAACAGCTCAAGCTCGTGGGCGTGTTCGCGGGCGTAGATGACCGTCCACTGGTGTTCGCGGCGGGAACGGGTGCGAACGATGGGCCGCCAGGCGTAACCCGGGAGGCGCGGTGGCGCCAGTTCATCCGGATCCAGTGCGTCGTCCTTCCGCGGTGTGAACAGTGCCATGCGCACGCTCTTGACCCCGGCGGGATGCGCGATGCCGACGAAGAAACCCGCCATGCCCAGCAGGGGAACGTGCTGGCGATGGAAGTGGCCGCCGTGATCGATACTTGCGACCAGCGAGGAGAACTCCGGGTCGCCACCGCACCCGGCGAGCAACAGCGTTGCCACCAGGACCAGGAGTAGTTGCAACGGAGTGCGCGTCATAAGCCGTCCTTTCGAAGTACCCGCAAAAGTCGCGCAGCGGTCCGGACCAGCAGTGTTTTATTCATGGTCCTTCGAGGGTGGCCGCTTGTCCTTGCCAACCGGGTTGGACTTGCCCCCGGTCGAGACCACGGGAATGCCCATGTGACCGCCCAATTCGCTCAACTGGTCCAGGTTCATGGGCCCGACGATGTTGACCACGGTGAGTTCGCGAGGTTCGGCGGTGATGATGGCGAGGGCGACGATGCGGCCGTCCGCCTGCGTGCCGCTGGTTTGGACGTAGACCTCGCTGGTCTCGCGGTCGTGTTTGCTCACCACCCCGACGATGCGTGACCAGGCGGGGTTCTTGAGCTGGGCGCGGATGGGCGCCAGGTCGGCATCCGTGTACTGGCCGTCCTTGTCGAACTCGAAGCTCCTGACGAAGACCCCCTTCAGGTTGCTGACCAGGTTCTTGACATTGGCCTGGTCGGGCTCGTCCTTGGAAAGGAAGCCCCCGGCCAGCTTCAAAAGTGAGCCGTCGAGCGTGACGTCAGTGGTTTCGGACGCCTTGGCTGCCAGGTGATCGAGGTTGAGGATGAGACGGGCGCCGGGTGCTTGGGCGACCGCCGCGTGGCTCAGCACGAGGACGGCCGCCAACAGCGCGGACCAGGGCACGAAGCGGCGGAAGGGTTGTGGGTGGTTCATGGCGGTCATCTCCTCGGAAAAAGTCAGTCATGCGTCGCGGTCGGGAGCGCGGCAACGGCCTGTCCCTCGGTGTGTTGCAGGGCACGGCTGGTGATGCGCAGGGCAAGCAGCAGCTGGGCCTTGGCCGCCTCGCCGGCGCGCCGTTGTTGGCGCTGGCGCAGTTCCAGGCCGCGCACCGCGCCCAGCAGCAACACCGCCGCCACCGCCAGTGCGGCCCAGGCGCGGCGGCGTGGCTGCAGTGCCGGCGCCGGGCCGGCAGCCATTCGGTGCAGCAGTCGGGCGCCGAAGTCCGGGGCGGGATCGGTGCGACGCAGCGCCGCGCGCAGGGCGGATTCGAGTTCGGCGTTGTGTGGATCGGGAGTGTGGTTAATTCCTTCCTCATCAGGGATGCGGCGCGCCCCGGATGGAGCGCTTCGCGCAGCCGTGCCAACGAGCGCTGCAGGTGGCTCTTGACGGTACCCAGCGGCAGCGCCAAGACGCGGGCGATCTCGCCCGGGGCGAGATCCTCCTGGTAGCGCAGGATCACCACCAGTCGCGGAACCTCCGGCAGCCCCTCGATCAAACGTTGCAGACGTCGCGCCACGAACGGATCTCCGGACCGTGCTTGCAGGGCCGGCTCCGGGATGGCATCCAAGGGAAGCGTCGGCCGTCGCCGCCGCGCCGCATCGATGCAGCGGCGGCTGGTGACCTGCCGCAGCCAGAACACCAAGTGGGCGGGCGACTCGATCGCCGCCTGGTTGCGGTAGAGCTGCAGGAAGACGTCCTGCGCCAGCTCTTCAGCCTGCGCCGCGTCGCGCAGGAAGTTGCGGGCCAGCGAGTAGACCATTGCCTGGTGTGCCGCGATCTGCTCCTCGAACGACAAGCCACAGCCCGCGGTTGCCGGTTGGGCGTGGGACCCGGGAAACGTGCTGGCGTCGCTGTACATGCTTCTATCAAGTCAATACGCAGGGCCGCGGCCGGAGAACGCAGTTTTTATGGTCGCGCTCCGTCTGTGGGCGCTTTTTCGGCCGGAATGGGCGCGGGAACCATGCTAGGATCAAAATCTGACCGCAGGGCGATTAGCTCAGCTGGTTAGAGCGTCTGCCTTACAAGCAGAAGGTCATCCGTTCAAGCCGGATATCGCCCACCAGTTCGAACCGCCCACGCCCTTCCGGGCTGGGGGATGTGGGGCGGAGACGCGGTTCGGGTTGTGCCTGCCCGGTGCGGGGACGTAGTTCAGCTGGTTAGAACGCCGGCCTGTCACGTCGGAGGTCGCGGGTTCGAGCCCCGTCGTCCCCGCCATTTTTCTTCCCCTCCTATTGAGCGTGCGTGCCCGACCTGCGGCATGCCTGCGCTCCGCCTCCTGTACCGTGGCCGGACGGCCCGGGCCCTTGCGCGTTGCCCCGCCTCCCGCGGTCGAGTAGTCTGCTACGATCACCCTCCCGCTATGAATGCCTACATCGTGGTGCTCGTCCTGATCGTGGCAGGGCTTTTGACGGTGAGCTTGACGCGGCTGCGCACCGTCAAGACCGGCGCCGATTTCCTGGTGGCCGGACGTCAACTCTCCGCCCCCGTCCTGATCTTCACGCTGCTGTCGAGTTGGATCGGGGCGGGCAGCCTGTTTGCCGGCGCCGAGAACGCCTATCGCAACGGCTTTGCGGCGCTCTGGCAGCCCGCCGGCGGCTGGGTGGCGCTGCTGATCATCTACTTCGTCGCGCCCCGCGCCCGCAAGTTCGCCCAGTTCACCGTCCCCGACCTGCTCGAAACGCGCTACGGCGTGGCCACCCGCATCCTCGGCATCATCGCCATCCTGCTGGCCTACACGGCCATTACCTCCTACCAGTTCAAAGGCGGGGGCGACATCCTGGCCCTGACCACCGGCGTGACCCCGGGGCAGGGAACCCTGATCATCGCCGTCTTCGTCATCGTCTTCACCGCCATCGCCGGTATGAGCTCGGTCGCCTATGTGGACCTGGCCATCGGGCTGCTGGTGTCCGTGACCCTGGTCGGCGCCGTGCCGGTGCTCTTGGCGCACTCCGGCGGCTGGGCGCACATTCACTCCTTGCTGCCGGCGGACCGCTTCCAGGTGCTGGGGCACCTCACCTTCTGGAAGGCCTTCGCCTATTTTCTGCCGGTGTTCCTGCTGATGCTCGGCAACCAGAGCATGTACCAGAAGTTTTTTTCCGCCAAGTCCGCCTCCGATGCGCGCCGTGCGGTGGTTGGCTGGGTGATCGGCACGGTGATCCTCGAAACCGTGATCATCATCATCGCCGTCATCGGCAGTGCGCTGTTCCATGGCGCCACCGACCTCAAGCCGCGTGAGATTATTCCCTATACCGCGCGGCATGGGTTGCCGGCGCTGCTGGGCGCCATCCTGATGGGCGCGGTGTTCGCCAAGGTGATCTCGACCGGCAACAACTACCTCTTCTCACCCGCCACCAACCTGGTGCATGACGTTTACTCGCGCTTTCTGCGCCCCACCGCCTCCAACCGGCAGGTGCTGCTGGTTTCCCGCCTGATGGTGGTGCTGCTCGGGATCTTGGCCTTTGCGCAGTCGTTCCAGGAGTCCATCCTGGCCGTCGCCCTCTACGCCTACACGGTCTACAGTGCGGCCATCACGCCGGTGGTGATGGCCGCGTTTTTCTGGAAACGGGCGACGCGCCAGGCTGCCGTCACCTCGGTGGCGCTGGGAACAGTAGTGACGGTGGCCTGGAACGTGCTGCCGCAAGTCAGTCATGGGCCATGGCTTGAGGCCATGGCCAAGGTGGACGCCATCTACCCGGCGCTGATCGCCTCGGTGCTGGCGCTGCTGGTGGTCAGCCTGCTGACCCCGACGCCACGCCCGGAACAGTGGCAGCCGTTCTACGAGTCAGACGGTAACGGGTGAGACCGGGAAAGACGTTGGTTTTGGGAGGACGCCGCGCCCGGCGCTTCATCGGCTCCAACGACCAACAACCAAACTCTCTTCGCGTTCAGGCCAACGGCGCGCCCAGATGTTTTTCGAGGGCCCGTTTGAGGGTCTGCACGGTGCGGTACAGCGTGGCCAGGCGGGGGTAAAGCGCCGAGCTGCGTAACCACTGCTCATGGGCGAAGGCGGGTGAGCCGCTGTACATGTGTCCGCCGGGCAGGTCGCCGTGTGTTCCGCTCTGCGCGGTCACGATGGCGCCACGGCCGATCGTGCAGTGGCCGGCCACCCCGACCTGTCCGGCCAGGGTGACGTCGGCCTCGATGGTCGTGCTGCCCGCCAGGCCCACCTGGGCACAGAGCAGGACGTTATCCTGCAGCCGGCAGTTATGGGCCACGTGCGCCAGGTTGTCCACCTTGGTGCCGGACCCGATTACGGTGGCATGCAGGCTGGCCCGGTCAATGCAACTGTTGGCCTGCACCTCGACGTCGTCACCCAGCTCCACGTGGCCCACCTGGGGGATCTTCTCGTAGCTGCCGTCGCGCCGCTTGGCGAAACCGTAGCCGTCGCCCCCCAACACGACCCCGGGCTGCAGAATGACGCGGTGACCGAGCTGGGTACCCTCGCGCAACACGGCATGGGAGTGGACCAGCAGGTCGTCGCCCGCCTGCACCCCGGGATACAACACGGCGTGGGCATGGATCACCGCCCGCGCCCCGACCCGGCAGCCGGCGCCGATCACCGCCAGCGGACCCACGAAAGCCTCCGGCCCGAGCTGGGCGCTCGCGTCGATGACCGCGCTGGGGTGAATGCCGGGCGCCGGACGCCACGGCGGACGGAGCAGCGCGACCGCCCGCGCATAAAGCACGTGGGGTTCGGCGCTCCGCAGGGTGGGCTGCGGTACCGCGGGAAACTCCAGCGGTACGAGCAGCGCGCCGGCCCGCGTCGCTTGCGCCGCCGCGGCATAGCGTGGGTCGGTGACGAAGGAGAGGTCGCTCGGGGTGGCCGACTCCAACCCGGCAATCCCCCCAATCTCCAGCGTTCCATCGCCGGTCAGGGAGCAGTCCAACGCCACGGCAAGGTCGGAAAGCAGCATAGGCAAGGATACTAGGGCCCGGAACCCACGATTTGGATCCGGCTCCGGCGGTCAGGCAAACAGACCGATCTGCTGTGCGTCGGTGGTCCCGCGACGCGCATGGCGCCCCCGTTGGCCTCCAATCACGCCCAGGACCTTCATCTGGGCCAGGGCGCTACGCGGAATAAACACCCGTTGCACTCCCGCGCTGACATCGGGCGGGATGAGATTGAACCCCTCGGGGGTGACATCCAGAAGTTCGTTGGGAATCACGCCTTCCAGGATTTCCTGGTCGTGGAAGCGCGCCCGCACCCACAGGCCGTCGACGCGCGGTCGGGTACTGAAGGTACGCCGCTCCAGCAAGGAGGCATCCAGATCGTGGCTGCGCACAAAGTAAACGCCCTTCACCTGCTCCAACGGCAGGCGGATCAGCAAGCCTTGCGGGCTGAGCAACTCGATATGGTCCTGCTGTAAATACGACTCCGGCGTCACCACGCCGGCGAGCGTTTCGCGGTCCCGTTTCCGGATCAAGACTTTTTTATGGGTGGATGCCATGACCCATTGGGAAGGGTACACCACGCCCGGGTTGGGCTTCGACGGATGAGTCGGTACGACCCACCGCTCAAAGTCAGCAAAACAGATGTACATCGCCTCCAACGGGATGGTATGATGATCCGTCTCAAGTTGTCACAATGAGCTTTAAGTCGCTTGTTTTGTGAAGTTTAAGTAAACAAGCGGATCTCAGAAAGAGCACCGTCGTGGCCGATTCTCGTATCGGAAACGTCCTCCGCAGCCCCGTAGTGGAGGCTTTTCTCCACTACGTTCGGGTCGAAAAGGGATTGGCGGCGCAGACCTTGAGCGCCTACGCTTCCGACCTGAGTCACTTCGAAGCTTGGCTGCGACAGCGGGCGTTCAGCTTGCGGCAATGCCGCCGGGTCGATTTGCAGGAGTATCTGCTCAGCTTGTACTCGGACGGCGAAACCGGCTTGGGGGCCCGCAGCGTGGCGCGGCACCTGGTGACGCTGCGTGGGTTGTTCCGCTATCTGCGGTTGGACCGGGTGCGCGACGACGATCCCAGCGAAGGGCTGGAGAGTCCGCGTTCGTTAAAGCCACTTCCACGGTACCTCTCCAGCGAGGAGGTGGAGCGGGTGCTGGCGGCGCCACTGGCGGCCCAGCAACCCGGTCCCGGGGCGCGGGCGCTGCAGTTGCGCGACCACGCCGTGTTGGAGTTGTTGTACGCCAGCGGCTTGCGCATCAGCGAACTGACCGCGCTGCGCGTCACCGATCTGGACTTGGAGCGGGGCGTGATGCGCTGTCGCGGCAAGGGCGACAAGGAGCGACTGGTCCCCGTGGGGCGGTCGGCGTTGAGCGCGGTGCGCGGCTATCTGCAGCGCGGGCGGCCGCGGCTGGCGGCCGCCCATCCTCAAACGCCGTTTCTTTTTCCGGCGCCGGACGGCGGGGCATTGACGCGCCAGGCGCTCTGGAAACGCGTCGTGCATTATGGGCGCGTGGCCGCGGTGCGTTGCCGCTTGACGCCGCACCAGTTGCGGCACAGTTTTGCCACCCATCTACTGGAACGCGGCGCCGACCTGCGTAGCGTGCAGACCATGCTGGGTCATGCGGATATCACCACCACGCAGATTTACACGCAGGTGGTGACGGAGCACGTACGTCAGGTCTATCGCAGTCATCACCCACGGGCATAGAGCGGCCGCCGGTGGGCCCGGCAACTCAGGACGGAATAACGGCATGGCGGATTACATTTTTCTTCTCGATACGCGGTTGTCGCGGGAGCAGCAGGGGGTCATCCAGTTCCTGCAGGGCATCTGCCGGCAGGCGGGGGTGAACCTGTACCTGATCGGCGGGCCCATGCGCGACCTGCTGGCCGGCACCCCCATTCGCACCCTGGACTTCAGCATCGAGGGCAACCCGGTCAAGCTGCAGAAAGCGCTGGTGAAGCACGACGTGGAGCTGTTGTACGCGGACGAGAGCGAAGAGAGCCTGCGGCTGCGCATGAACGGCGTCCGGTTTCGCGTCACCGCCTCGCACTCCGAGATCGCGGCGGAAACGGGACGGGCGGCGACGATTCGCCCCGGGACCATCATCGAGGACCTGCGCCGTCGCGGCTTCACGCTGGATGCGGTCGGGCTGTCGCTGAACCCAGGATCGCGCGGACTGCTGCTGGACCCCACCAACGGGCTTTCCGACATCGAAGCACGCCAGATCCGGGCCATTCATAACTATGTCTTCCTGGAAGATCCGGTGCGCTTGTTGCGCGTGGTTCGATTGCAGACCCGCCTGGGTTTCACCATCGAGGAGCGGACACAGGCCCGCATGGCGTCCGCCAAGGAAAACAATTACCTTGAGCGTCCGCAGCGCGCTTCGCTGGGGCGCGAGTTGGAAGCCTTGGCATACGAGCCGGACCCGGCGAGCGTGCTGCGCGCCTGGCATGAACAGGGCTTGCTGTCGGCCGCCTACGGTCCCGCGGTGCGCCTGGATCGCATGGCGCTGGACGACATGGGGCGTATCGCGGAAGGCCTGGAACAGCTCGAGGCGGCCGGCATCTCGGCCGATCCGGCCCCGGTGGTGCTGGAGTGCATGCTGGGTCGCGTCCCCGACAAGGACCTGGCCGCGCTGACCCGTCTGCCGCTCAGCCGGCCCTTGTTGCAGGCCTGGCAGCACCTGACGGCGGAATGCTCCAAGCTTGAAAAAGCGCTGGCCGGCAAGCAGACCGCGACGCTGGCGCAGACCCATGCCATGTTGCACCAGGTGCCGGGCGAGGCGATCCTGTACGCCTTGCTGCGTTCCAAGGACCAGCGTGCGGTCAAGAAGCTGCGCGAGTTCGTCACCCGTATTCCGTTGCTCAAACAAGGGCTCCCGCTGCGGGAGCTGCAGCAACTGGGGGGACGCCCGGGCTCGACCGAGTACAGCAACGTGATCCAGAGCCTGTATCAGCAACTCATCGAGGGGACGCTCAAGACGCCGGAAGACCTGCTCCGTGTCCTGCCGCAAGAAGCGGAGAAGTACGGCGCCCTGCCGCCGCCGCCCAAACCCGTGGTGCGGCCCCCGGCCAAACCCGCCAAGGTCGCCGCCGCGCCGAGCGCGCCGCCGGCCAAGGCACTGCCGCCGACCAAGGCTGCGCCGGCTGCCAAGGCAGCGCCGGCGACGAAGGCTGCGCCGGCAGCCAAGGCAGCGCCCCCGACCCGGCCTGCCGCGATCGCCAAAGCCGGGCCCGCACCCAAAGCCACGGCCGGCAAGCCGGTGTCAGGCAAGCCCGGGCTTGTCAGGAACGCTCCCAATGCCAAGGCATCGGTTACGGCAAAGCGTCCCGTCACGCCCGGAAAGCTCAGGCCTTCCGCCAAGCCTGCTGCCGCCGCTAAAAAGGCGGCGGTCAAGAAGCCGGGCGGCGCTGCCGGAGCCCGGCCCCGCATCGTGAAGGGAACGGCCTCCCGGGTCGCGGCGAAGAAAGTCTTGCGGCCCGCCTCCAAGAAGAAACGATAGCCGCCCCTGACGCGTCCTGGCGCCGCACCGGCGGCCCCTGACGTCGCGGGCTTCGCGCGTGGAGTTTCATGGCTGCCGAACCCTTCGTTCACCTGCACGTCCACTCCGACTACTCGCTGCTGGACGGCGCCTGCAAGATCGAGCGCCTGGTCGCCCGGGCCAAGGAACGGCACATGCCGGCGGTGGCGCTCACCGACCACGGCGTGTTGTTCGGCGCGGTGGCCTTTCACCAGGCTGCCAAGAAGGCGGGGGTGAAGCCCATCATCGGTTGCGAACTCTACATCTGCCACAACGCCGATCACCGCGCCGCGCCGGAAGGCGACACCTACAACCACCTGATCGTGTTGTGCGAGAACGAGACCGGTTACCGCAACCTGGTCAAGATCGTATCCGAGTCCAGCTTGCACGGGTTCTACCATAAACCCCGCATCAGCAAGGCATTCCTGGCGCGTCACAGCGCCGGCCTGATTGGCCTTTCCGCCTGCCTGAAGGGCGAGGTGCAGGAGTTGCTGACACAGGACCGACCGGCGGATGCAGAGCGGGTGGCGGGCGAGTTCCGCGACCTGTTCGGGCGTGACAACTTCTTTCTCGAAATCCAGGACCAGGGGTTGGAGCAGGAACACCGCATCAAGGATGCGCTTCTGGCCCTCTCCGGGCGCACCGGGCTGCCCTTGGTGGCCACCAATGACTGCCATTACATTGACCACGACGACGCCCAGGCGCACGACGTGCTGCTCTGCATCCAGATGGGAAAACGGGTGCAGGACGCAAAGCGGATGCGCTTCGGCAGCGACCAGTTTTTCCTGAAGACCGGGGAGGAGATGCTGCGTGTCTTCAGCGGCATCGAGGACGCAGTGCGGCGTACGGTGGACATCGCCGCGCGCTGCGAGTTGGAAATCGCCAAGGTCAGCGATCCATTCCCCGCCTTCCAGGTGCCCGCCGGGCACAGCCTCGACTCCTACTTCCAGCACGTGGCGCGCGAAGGCATGCGGGGCCGGGAGGAACGCCTGACGCAGCGCCGGCTGGCCGGCCAGACGCCCTACAGCGCCGCCCTATACCAGGAACGCCTGGAGCGCGAGATCGCGGTGATCTCCTCCATGCAATACGCTGGTTACTTCCTGATCGTCTGGGACTTCATCAGTTTCGCCCGCCGGCAGGGCATTCCGGTGGGCCCGGGACGGGGCTCGGCGGCCGGCAGCCTGGTGGGATATGCGTTGGGGATCACCGACATTGACCCGCTCGAACACGAACTGCTCTTCGAGCGTTTCCTCAACTCGGAGCGCGTGTCGCTGCCCGACATCGACATCGACTTCTGCATGAACCGGCGCGGCGAGGTGATCGAGTACGTCACCGGCAAGTACGGCCGGGAGAACGTGTCGCAGATCATCACCTTTGGAACCCTGGCGGCACGTGCCGCGATCAAGGACGTTGGACGGGCCATGGATCTGCCCTACGGCGACGTGGACCGGGTGGCCAAGCTGGTCCCCGAGGGCCCCAACGTCACGCTCGAAAAGGCGCTGGCCGACAACAGTCGGCTGGCGCAGGCCCGCGATAGCGACCCCCGCATCCGCGAGTTGCTGGACACGGCACAGCGCGTCGAAGGCCTCAGTCGCCACCCCGGCATGCATGCCGCCGGGGTGGTCATCGCGCCGCGCCCGCTGACCGAGATCCTGCCCCTGTTCAAGACCAGTCGCGACGAAATCGTCACCGCCTACGACATGAGCGGGCTGGACAAGATCGGCCTCCTGAAGATGGACTTCCTGGGTCTCACCACCCTGACCATCCTCAACGAAGCAGTCGGCCTGATCGAGCGCCACCGGGGGCAACGCATCGATCTCGCCAACCTGCCGGAGGGCGATCCCGCCACCTTCGAGTTGTTCTGCCGCGGCCTCACCAGCGGCATCTTCCAGTTCGAGTCGGCCGGCATGCGCGACATTTTGCGCCGCTACCGCCCGGACAAGCTCAGCGATCTCACCGCCCTCAACGCCCTGTACCGTCCGGGCCCGATTCAAGGCGGCATGATCGATGATTTCATCGAGCGCAAGCATCGCCGCCGCAAGATCGAGTACGAGTTGCCTGAGCTGGAACCCATCCTTTCCGAGACGCTGGGCGTGTTTGTGTACCAGGAACAGGTCATGCAGGCGGCCAACCGGCTGGCCGGTTACAGCTTGGGGGAGGCGGACCTGCTGCGGCGCGCCATGGGCAAGAAGAACGTGGCGGAGATGGCTCAGCACCGCGAGAAGTTTCAGCGCGGGGCCGTGGCCAACGGGCTGCCGGCGGCCGCCAGTGTCCGCATCTTCGACCTGATGGAGCAGTTCGCCAGCTACGGCTTCAACAAGAGCCACTCCGCCGCCTATGCCTGGGTGGCCTACCAGACCGCGTACCTCAAGGCCCACTACCCGGTGGAGTTCATGGCCGCGCAGCTGACCTCGCAGAGCGGCAATACCGACAGCGTCGTCAAGTACATCAACGAGTGCCGCGAGATGCACATTCCGGTGGCGCCGCCCGACGTGAACGTCAGCGAGGCCGCCTTTACGCCGCAGGGCGACACCATCCGTTTCGGCCTGCAGGCCATCAAGAATGTCGGCACTCCCACCATCGAGGCGCTGCTCAAGGCGCGCCAGGCGGGTACCGCCTTCAGTTCGGTCTTTGATCTGTGCGGCCGTATCGGCAGCAAGTTGCTCAACAAGCGGGTTCTGGAGAGCCTGATCAAGAGCGGCGCCTGTGATTCGCTGCTGGGCGGGCGGGGCGCCCAAGGGCGCTCGGCCGGCATGGCGATCATCGACCGGGCTTTGGACGGCGCTCTGCGCCGCGAGAAGGAACAGGAGATCGGCCAGCACGGGCTGTTCCTCGCCTTCGGTGCGGCCAGCGAGGCGGTGGCGGCGGACGCCTCCGCCCTGCCCCAGACCCCGGCCTGGGACGAGGCCACGCGCCTGGCCGGCGAGAAGGAGGTGCTCGGGCTGTACGTCACCGGGCATCCGCTGGATCGCCACGCCGACCTGCTGACCGACCTGGGTGTGTTTGCGGTCGAGAAGTTCCAAGCCCGGTTGCCGCCCGGCGTCGAGGAGTTCCTGGTTGCCGGCATGCTGGGTGGGATCCAGGTGAAGCGCAACAAGAAAGGGCAGAGCTGGGCGGTGGCGCAGATCGAGGACCGCAGCGGCCGCATGGAGTTGCTCTGCTTCGCCGAGGCCTATCAGCGACTCGAGTTGCAACTGCGCCTTACCGTTCCCGTGGTGGTGCGCGGCCGCCTGATGGCGGACAGCGATACCACGCCGCGCCTGCAGGTCATGGACGTGCGTGAACTGTCACAGGAGAAACCGGTGTTGCCACGGGCGCTGACCGTGGCACTCGACGCCGATTGCATGTCCCCGGAGCTCGCCGCCGGGCTGGCGAGCCTGCTGCGGCAGGCGCCCGGTTCCGCTAAAATACATTTGCATGTGCGTTCCACCGCTGACTCGTTTGAACAGATTCTGGAAGTGAAGACTCCCGTGCAGGCCGATGCGCGTTTTCGACGCACGGTCGAGGAACTGTGCGGCCCGGGCAGCGTGCGGGTCGTGCAGTAGACTGGCAGGGTCGCGGATCGGGCTCGCCACGGGCGGAAGAAAAGATACTCCTTTGGATACCAGCAACCCGCCAACCCCGGCCGTCGCCTCCGCGGTGACGGCTCCAGCCGCGCGGCCACCGCTTTCCCCGGAACTGCGTGCCGCGGCCGAGCAGGCTTGGGACCGCGTCACCCTGGCGCGTCATCCCCTACGGCCCTACACCTTGGATCTCATCAACGAACTCTTCACCGACTTTAGCGAACTGCACGGGGATCGCCGCTTCGGCGATGACGAGGCCATGATCGCCGGCATGGCGCGTTTCCGGGGCCGGGAAGTGCTGGTGGTGGGCCAGCAGCGGGGCCGCAACATCAAGGAAAAGATCCGCCGCAACTTCGGCAGCCCCAAGCCGGAAGGGTACCGCAAAGCCCTGCGCCTGATGCGCCTGGCCGACAAATTTCGCCGCCCGATCTTCACCTTCATCGACACCCAGGGGGCCTATCCCGGGCTGGATGCCGAGGAGCGCGGTCAGGCGGAGGCCATTGCCTATAACCTGCGCGAGATGGTGCGCCTGGGAGTTCCCATCGTCTGCACCGTCACCGGCGAGGGCGGCAGCGGCGGGGCCTTGGCGATCGCCATGGGCAACCGTGTGCTGATGATGGAGAACGCCATTTACTCCGTGATCACGCCGGAGGGCTGCGCTTCCATCATGTGGCGGGATGCCGAACAGCGTGACCTGGCCGCCGCGGCGCTCAAGCTGACGGCCCCCGAGTTGCTGCGCTTGGGCCTGATTGACGGGATCATTCCCGAACCCGCCGGCGGCGCGCACGAGGATCCGGCACAGGCCGCCGCTCTGCTGGGCGATGCCCTGGACCGCAACCTTTCCGAGTTGAGCCGGCTCGCGCCCGGCGAACTGCGGCGGCAACGCTATGAACGCTTCCGGACGCTCGGCAACTGCTTCACCGAGTAAACCCCGCTAGCCCTGATGCGGGATGTCCCGGAGTGTCGGCATCCGTTTCACTGCGTAAACGTCAACCGGCCCTCGCGACGCCGGCTCCTGAACGTAGCTCGGAAAACTTAAGGGCCCGGTCGCGCCTGCGACCGGGCCCCAAGTCAGCCGCCGCCAGCCGCCGCGCGCCTAAAACTCGAAGCGCAGGGCGAGCTGCATGATGCGCGGGTCGCGCGCCCCGCTGACGCTTCCGAAGCCGTTGATGTTGTTCAACGTGCCATCCGGCTTGTAGACCAAGTTGTTGGGCGTGGTGCTGGTCAGGCTGCTGTAGTTCAGGTTGTTGTTGATGCCGGTGAATTGGACGTGATTGAAGGCGTTGAAGGCATCCGCCCGGAAGGTCAGCGAAGACCGTTCGGTGACCGGGAAACGCTTTTCCAACGACAAGTCGAAGTTGTTGATGCCGGGGTTGCTGAGGTAGTTCACCGGTGCGCCCAAGCCGATGCTGCCCACCGCGGGAAGCGAGAACGCGCCGGCATTGAGCCGGTTGTAGGGGCTGTCGGTGGTGCCTTGCAGCGGGTTGCCGCTCAGCACGATGCGCGCCGGTTCAGTGTAGGAACCGGTGATGTTCTGGTTGCCGATGCCGTTGACCCCAAAGCCGACACCGAAGGGGGTGCCGGTGATGAAGCGCGAAATGCCGGATATCTGCCAGTTGTTGAGTACGGCGCGGCTGAAAAAGTTATTGAAGCCGCCGAGGTGCTGCGTGACGTCGCCGGCATCGTAGATGTAGTTGAAGACCAGGTTGTGGCGGACGTCGAACCCGGCCCGGCCGTAATTGGCCACCCGGGTGAGGTTGTCGACGCGGAAGAAATCACCGTCGCCGCTCACCGTGGTCAGCGACTTGCTCCACGTGTAGGCGGAGCCCAGGAACAAGCCTTTTACGAAGCGGCGATTGACGCTGACTTGCAACGAATTGTAGTTCGAGGTGCCCCCGTACTCATGCAGGATGATGTCGCCGTACCCTCGGTAGGGCCGGATAAAGTTGGCGTCGTAGGCATTGGAGCCGAGGGGCGCCTTGGGGTTGGCCGCCACCTTGGTGGGATCCTGGTTCTGCGGCAGGAAGGTGGCGCCGTAGGGGATGGCGTTGAGGTTGAGGTTCTGCAGCAGGTGGCGTGACTGCGAGCCCACGTAGGAGACATCGAGAACCGCCTTGCCGGGCAATTTGGACTGGATGCCGAGGCTGTAGTTGTACACCGTGGGCACGTGGCCGTCGAAGGCGAAGGCGCGAATGCCGCTGGGCGCCAGCAGGGCGTTGTTGGGATCAATGCCGCTGACCAGCCCGTTCACCGCGGTCGGAGAGAAGGTGGTCGGCGGGTTGGTCAACTCATCGAAGGTGATATTGCCCTGGTAGCGATCGAAGAAGGTGCCCGCACCGGCATGCAGCACGATGTTCTGGCGTCCGGTGAGGTCGTAGGCGAAGCCAAAGCGCGGGCCGAAATGAATCCCGCGGTTCTCCATGAGGTACTTGCTGATGCCGTGTCCCGCCTGGAAGATTCCATTCAGCAGGTTGCCGCTGTTGGGCACCAGCGAGCCGATGGCCGTGGCCGGCAATTTCTGGGCGGGGTTGGCGGCGTCGTAGGCGTACTTCTTCTTGCAAGCGGGATCGTAGCAGCCGGGCAGATACAAGCGCGTTGCTTGCGCGGCACTATACGAGGCCGGCAGGAAGGTTGAGGTCTGCAGGCTGGCATCGAACTGCGGTTGGATCCAGTAGAGCCGCAACCCGTAATCGAGCGTCAAGCGCGGCCGGATCTTCCAGGTGTCTTGCACGTAGGTCTCGGCGTTGGTGTAACGGTACATGCCGGTGGCGTACTTCGAGGCCTGGTTGAACGAGCTAAAGATGCCCAGGGCGGCATTGGCATAACCATAGGTGGAGTCAAAGGGGTTCGAACCGCTATCGCCGAAGTTGTAGCTGCCGTTGGCGGCCGCGAATGAAGTTTGGTCCTTGCGGCTGCGTTGGATGTAGACGCCCACCTTGAAGAGGTGTTGACCGCTGACCTTGCTGAGGTTGTCGATCACGTCGATGGTGGTGTTGTAGTTGAAGAACGGCGCGTTGGCGGTGCCCAGTCCCGGGTTGCTGCCGATACGGCCGCCGAACGAAAAGCTGGGAATGAAGTCTTTCTGCACCGCGCTGGGGTAGAACAACGGCAGGGCGGAGAGTCCGAGCTTGGCGCGCGTCAGGCCCGAGGTGGTGGGGTCAATGTTGATCTGGTTGTGACCGAAGCCGTAGCTCGCCTCGTTGGTCATGGTGGGCGAGATGATGGTGGTGGCGTTCAGCGCCAACGCCCGGCCCGGCCGCGCATCGGTTATCGGCACCAGCGGGAAATTGGTCCCGAGCACAAAGGAGCCGTAGGCCGAGGTGACCGCGTCGTTGTTGTTGATGTAGCGCCCAAAAATCTTCCACTTGGAGCTGAGGTTGTAGTCAATGCGCAGCAGGTCTTCCCGCCGCGGGTAGGCGTCGGAGATGCCGGTGCGGAAGTTGAACCCCTTGTTGCCGGCTGCCAAGGCATTGGGAAGGGGATAGATATTGAGAATGGCCAGGCCCGGGGCGTAGAGCCGGCTGGCGGGAATCTTGCCTAGAACGCCGCCATCCTGGAAACAGCCTGCCGTGCTGCCGCCTTTGCAGGGCTGGCCGGTGGTGTAGTCGCGAATGTAAGGGTAAGGATTGCCGTTGTTGTCGACGCTCTGGGAGAAGTCCCCGGTGCGCTCCAAGGCGGTCGGCATCTTCACGTTGCGGGTGCCTTGGGGACGGAGTTGCCGCTGGAACTCCTGGCTGACGAAGAAAAACAGCTTGTCCTTGTGGGTATTGAAGCGCCCCGGGATGTAAACCGGTCCGCCCAGGTTGTAGCCGGGGTCGTTGAAGCGGTAGCGCTGGCGGGGAATGCCGTCGCGGTTGTTCTTCCAGTTGTTGGCGTTGAACTGTTCGTGGCGGTGGTACTCGAAGGCCTCGCCGTGAAAGTCTTGCGTGCCGCTTTTGGTGACCACGCTGATCTGCGCGCCTGAGGACCGCCCGTACTCCGCCTGGTAGTTGCTGGTGAGGATCTTGAATTCCTGCACGGCATCGAGGCTGACCGTGGCGAGCTGGTCGCCGTTGTTGCCGGTATCCACATCGCCGATGCCGTCCAGGGTCAGGTTGTTCTGGTTGCCACGCTCGCCGTTGGAGTTGATGCCACTCAGGCCGCCGTGGCCGGCGGTCTGGTAGTTGTTGGTCGAGTAAATCCCAGGGACCAGCTGGGCAAGGGCGAGGTAACTGCGGCCGTTGACGGCGATGTTCTGCAACTGTTTGCCGACCAGCGAATCCGAGCGTTCGGCGCTCTCGGTCTTGAGCGTTTCGCCTTCCGCCTGCACCTCAACCGACTGCGTCACCGCCCCTACTTCGAGCCGGAATTCGCCGACCGCGAGCTTATCGTTACCGTTCAGCGTGATGCCCTTGTGTTCGAGGGTTTTGAAGTTCGGGCTGGTGGCGGTGATGTCGTACTGGCCGGGCTGCAACTGGGCGAAGACGAAGCGCCCCTCGGCGTCCGAGGCGGTGGTGAAGGATTCCCCGCGCTGGTTGACGGCAGTGACCGAGGCCGCTGGAATCGCCTTGCCCTGGGCGTCGGTGACCGTGCCGGCGATGGAGCCGGAGATGGTTTGAGCGCTCGCGCCGCAAGCGAGAAGAAGCCCGACCAGCCCCCAGCCCAGCCAGACCTGCCGCGCACCCCACACTCGTGATTCAGACCGCATGAACGTCTCCTTGGTGCCTGCTGCTGGTGCAGCAGGACAAATGCGCTCGCAAGGCGCAGTGAATATTCCTCCGGCGCCGCGCAGTGCCGGAACGATGCATGGCAGGCTTTGTACCACCAAAGCGCGGCGGAGTGCAAACGGTTTCATGCCCCGCCCAAGCGATGCCCCTGCGGCCGGCGGTGGGGTGTGGGCGCCGCTTCGGATGGGCCGCAGCACGGTCGCATTCCGAATGGTGGTAGCATCCGCAGCCTGCATGCACCCTTGGCGTCAGATCTACGACCCCTTGCATTTCTGGCCGGCATCGACGTTGCTGGCGGCGCTCCCCATCGTGTTCCTGCTGGCGCTCCTCGCCATCTGGCAAGTGCGACCCCATCTGGCCGCAGTCTGGGCGGCAGCGTTGGCGATGGCGGTGGCGATCCTCGGTTTCGGCATGCCTTGGCGTGCCGTGGTGGCGAGTTTCGGCTTCGGTGCCGCCTTTGGCATTTTCAAGATTGCTTGGATCGTGATCGCCGCCGTCTTCCTCTACGAGTTGACGGTCGCGACCGGGCAGTTTGCCGCCTTGCAGCGATCCTTGGGGGCGGTGAGCCGCGACCATCGCCTGCTGACCCTGTTGATCGCTTTCAGTCTGGGTGCCTTTCTGGAGGGTGCGGCGGGCTTTGGTGCTCCGGTGGCGATCGCGGGTGCCTTCCTCGTTGGTCTGGGTTTCGCGCCGCTGCAGGCAGCCGTGGTGTGTTTGGTGGCCAATACCGCGCCGGTGGCCTTCGGATCCATCGGCATTCCCATCCACGTTCTGGTTGCCGTGACCGGGCTGCCTGAGCCGCAGGTCGGCGCGATGATCGGCCGCATCCTCCCCCTGGTCTCGCCCGTGGTGGCGTTCTGGACGGTGCGGATGATGTGTACCTGGGCTGAGACTTGGGAGGTGTTGCCGGCCATTTTGGTCGCTGGCGGCAGTTTTGGGCTGGTGCAATTCGCTTGGTCGAACTTCATGAACGCCAGCTTGACGGACATCGTGGCCGCTTTAGCGTCCTTGGCCAGTCTCATCCTGTTTCTGCGCGTGTGGCAGCCGCGTTCGCTCATGACCTCGGTCGCGGCGGCGGGGTCAGGGAGCAGGGTGGTCGCCACAACCGGATCTCCCATCAGGCCGTCCACCTGGAGCGTGGCGCGCGCTTACGTGCCCTTTGTCCTGCTGTCGGCCACGGTGCTGCTCTGGGGCGCGCCGCGGGTGAAGGCGTGGATGGACCACACGACACTGTGGGTGGCGGTGCCGGGACTGGACGGCCACGTCATGCGAATGCCGCCGGTGGTCCCCCATCCCTTTGCCGAGGTGGCGCGTTTCGATGTCACCTGGCTCTCCGGTACCGGCACCAGCGTTTTTGTGGCCGCCCTGTTGACGGCGCTGGTGCTCTGGGTGCCTCCCGGCGTGGTCCTTGGTGCGCTGAAGCGCAGCTTGGTGCGGATGCGCTGGGCCATGCTCGCCATTGCTTGCATGCTCGGCCTGAGCTACGTGACGCGGTACTCCGGGATGGATGCCGTCCTGGGCTTAGCCTTCACCCGGACCGGGCGGTTTTACCCCTTTTTCGGGACCTTCCTCGGCTGGCTGGGCGTGGCCTTAACCGGCAGTGACACCGCCTCCAACGCCCTTTTCGGCAGCCTGCAGCGTCTCACCGCCGAGCAACTGAAGCTGTCGCCCATTCTGATGGCGGCGGCCAATAGCGCGGGCGGCGTGATGGGCAAGATGATCGACGCGCAGTCGATTGTGGTTGCGACCGCCGCCACCGACCAGGTGGGAAAAGAAGGGCGCATCTTCCGCAGAGTCTTCTGGCACAGCGTCGCACTGGGCGCCATCGTGGCGCTGATCGTGGTGTTCTATGCGTTTGTAGCGCCGCAATGGGTGCCGAAAGGCTGAAGGTTGTTGGTTGTTGGTTGTTGGTTGTTGGTTGTTGGTTGTTGGTTGTTGGTTGTTGGTTGTTGGTTGTTGGTTGTTGGTTGTTGGATCTAGCGTGGCTGGAAAGGTTGTCTCATGCTCCGATGTCGTGTGTGGCCGCCGTCCGATAAGCAGGAGTAGCCCACAACCACCGACGACGACAAACTAACAACTAACAACCAACAACCAGCAACCGAGTTTCAGCCGTTGGGCACCTCGACTTCCCGGCCTCGCTGTGCGGCCGAGAGGTAGGCGGCGTAAAGGGTGAGGGCGACGGCTTGGCCCAGATCGAGCGAGGATTCCGGGGCGCGGCCGCCGGCAATGGCTTCGACGAAGGCTTGGATCTCCTGGGGATAACCGTGCATCCAGCCCTCGTCCGGAGCAGGGCGCATCCAGCCCTGTTTGGGAGAAAGCTTTTCGACGACGTAGACGTCCCGTAGGGTGGTTTCAGCCGGGGAAAATGTCTCCAGCGCATCAATCGGGTTGAGATTGCAACGGGTGCGGTGGTCGTTGGCAAAAACCTCGATCCAGTTGGCCACCCCGCCCAGCACGACATCGGAGGCCAGGATGTCGGCCACCGTGCCGTCGTCGAAGACGACGTGCATCATGCTGCAGTCCTCGGTGTCGGCGTAGGCGGTGCGCAGGTGGCCGCGGTCCTGGTAGGCGGGGAGCTGGGTCAGGCGGTGGGTGCGGGCGGTGACGGTACGCGGCAGAATGGGTCGCCCGAGACGGGCGCGGCCTTCGACGAACTTGAAATAGAGGGCGGCGGAGAGCGGATGGCAGCCCTTGCTGGCCAGGGCGCCGCCACCCGACTGGGCCCACACGCCGTAACTGGGGGCGTGCGAGCCGGAGTGCGACTCCTCGCCCAACATGCGCAGGATCTGGGCGCCGGACTTTTCGAGGATCTCACGCTGTTTCTGCACGGCGGGCGCGTAGATCCAGTTCTCGGCGTAGCACAGGACCTTGCCGGAGGTGTGAGCGGCGTCCCGCATGCGCTGACAGCTGGCCTGCACGGCGCGCAGCGCCGTTGCGGCATGCGCCACCCGCTCCGATTCGGACCCGGTGACCAACCCGGCCTGGTAGGCGCCGGTGAAAGGCTTCTCGAGGATGACATGGCGTCCCGCCGCCAGGGCCTGGCAGGCCACGGCCTCATGCGTATTGCCGGGCGAACAGACGTCGACCACGTCCACGGCGGCGACCAGCGCGGCCAGGTCGGGAAAGGCGCGGAGATGATGTTCGGCGGCGAAGGCTTCCCGCGAGGCGGCTCGCGTCGAGGTCACGCCGACCACTTCGATGGGCACGCCATAAACGCGTTGGTAGGCGTCCAGATGAAACCGCGCGGCAAATCCCGCGCCGACCAGGCCGATGCGCATGTTCGTAGGTACTCCCCGCGGCATTGTAGCCGGTGAGATCAGTGGAAGGTGCAACGTCATGCGGGGAAAGGCGCACAAACGGGTCGTGGTTCACCGGGCCGCGACTGCGCACGCCGCGCTCAAAAAGTCGGAACAGCTATAATCCAGCCACTCTATGGGTTCGATGGCCAATTCGATGGCGCTGTGGTGGTTGGTCCTGGGGGGCGCATGCGGGGCGGCCCTGATGTGGGGATGGCTGCGGCGTAACGCGCAGCATGCGCAGTCCCTGGCGCAGGCCCAACTCGATCACCTGGCAGCTTCCAAGGCGGAGGCTGAGGCGGCGGCCGAACGACGCTATGCCGAGCTGGCGTCCAATTTCGAGACGCGCCTGGAGGAGATGCGAGCCAGCGAGCAGCGGTTGGCGCTGCAACTGGAGGCCCTGTTGCCCAAGGTGGCCGATTCCGTGCTCGGGCAGCGCGCCCAGCAACTCACGGCCACAGCCAAGGGCGAGCTGCAGTTGCTCGAAGGCCAGACGGTGGCGGAGGTGAAGACCAGCAACCAGCATCTGCAAGGGATGGTCAACGCCATGGCGCAACAGTTGACGCAGTACCAGGAACGCCTGGGACAGATCGAGGTACAGCGGGCGGAGAGTGCGGCGCGGGTTGAACAGCAGTTGCTGAACGTGGCCGGGGCCGGGCAGGCGATGGTGAACGAAGCGCGCACCATCAAGCAGGCGCTGCATTCCAGTCACGCCGTGCGCGGCCGATGGGGCGAGGCGGTGCTGTGCAACATCCTCCAGAATTGCGGCCTCACCCTGGGACACGACTACGAGATGCAGACCGCGTTGAGCGAGGCGGAGGGGCGATTGCGTCCCGACGTCACCGTGTTTCTTCCCTCCGGCCGCAAACTGATCATCGACGCCAAGGCCAGTCTCGGCCCCTTCCTGGAGGGCAGCGGAGACGCCGGCCCGGAAGACCCGGCGCAGCGTGAGCAGTGGCGGCGGGACAAGTACCGCGAGTTTGCCACCGTGCTGCGTCGCCGCGCCGATGTGTTGTCCAGCAAGGATTACAGCGGCAACCTGGAGCACAGCGTCCCCTGCGTGGTGATGTTCGTCCCCAGCGAGGCGGCGTTCCGCGCCGCGCTCGATGCCGACACGGAGCTGTTCCAATACGGCCAGGAGCGCCGTCCGCGCGTCGTCTTGGCCAGCCCCAGCACTCTGTTTCCGCTGATCCAAGTGATCGCGCAAGGCTGGAGCCAGCAAAAGATGGAACAAAAGGCCGTGGACCTGGTTAAGGAGGCGGGCGTGTTGGCCGAGCGCATGCAGGTTTTCTTCGGCCACATCCAGGGTATCGGCCGGGCGCTGGAGGCGGCGAATAAGGCTTTCAACCAGGCCGCGGGCTCGTACCAGTCCCGTATCGCCCCCCAATTGCGGAAGTTGGATGGCTTGGGGATGAAGTGGGACGACGCCGGCAGCCCGGTCGAGATTCAGACACGCCCGGTGTTGGCGCTGGAGGGCGAAGGGGACAGGGACGTGATCCCGAAGAAGTCTAGCGGGGCGGGGGCGTCTTGAGCGTGCCGACCCCGCAGTGCGCACCGGCGTCCCGGCAGTTCCATCGGTGCCGGTTGCGGGCGACCTGCCGGTAAACGAACCCGGCCATGCCGCTGATGCCCGGAACGCGCAGTAACCACGCCGCCCAACGCCATCCCGGCAGGACGCTTCCCAAGCGGGCAATGGCGGCAACACCCGTGAAGATGCGGCCTTCTCCGTCCACGGCGTGCAGGGCGCCGCGCAGGCGGGCCACGTCGAGCCCGGGAAACTGTTCGGCCCGCTGCGCGCTGTGCAGGTCGAGCGCGAGGATGCGCCGATGGCGGTCCCAGCGTCGCAACCGCGACATGCTGCGGCAGCACAACCGGCACTCGCCATCGTAGATGACCGTCCAGGAGCGTTGCGGCATGCCGGCCCTCATCGCACTTAGCGCCGGACTTCGTCGGGTTTGCTGGCGGAAAGGAGTTGCCCGCTGGCGGCGTCCACGCGCACCACGAAGGGGGCGGAGGTGCGGCTCTTTCCATACGCCAAGTCCCAGGTCAGGTGGGGTGCGGCGCCCACCAACTCGCGTCGCAAGGTGTAGTACACGTTGCTGTCGGGCTCGCGCTGCAGGAAACGCGCGCCGCCATTTTGTTCGGCTACCTTAAAGGCCTGGTCGGAGTCCGATTTCAAGTACGAAAGGCTGAAGGGCACCGTGTCCGGTCCGGCCGGCTGGTAGGGGATCTCCTGGCCGCGACTCATGCCTTGCTCCGGACCATCGGGGACATGGATGCTGACGTACTGAAAGTCGCGTTGGCGATGGCTGGCCGCCGAGACAAAAGTCGCCCGCCACACCGGCGCCTGGCCCTGCAAGCTGGACGTTCCGGACAAGGTTCCCGACTCCAGCATCAGGGGAGCGGCGTCCGGCTGCCAGAGGCGGGCCACGGCGTACATGTCCTGAAACGCCGCGCGACCGCTCATGCCACGGACCGGCGGGGCCATGGTTTTGGGCGGTGGCGAGGAACAGGCCGCCAGAAGCAGGCTGCCCAGCGCCAGCGCCCAGGCGCCCGCTACCGACGCTCGACTCAGGTCGGTGCGGACGACCCCCGCACTCAGTCCAGGCCGTGGGCATGAATCTTGGTCAGCAGCGTTTTGTACGACACCTGCAGCAACTCCGCGGCGCGTGTTTTGTTCCACTTGCATTCCTCCAAGGCCTGCTGCAGCTTGAAGCGCTCCACGGCACGTACCGCGCGCTCGGTCACTTCGGGCAGAGTTCCGGACCAATCCAGTGGCTCGGGCGTGCCCATGTCGGGCGCAGCGGTGGGCCGGGAGGCGTGCGCGGTGCGGAGTTGCAGGTCAGAAGCCAGCACCTCGTCGCCATCGGCGAGGATGACGGCGCGTTCGATGGCGTTCTGCAGCTCACGCACGTTGCCGGGCCAAGTGTACTCCTGCAGGGTCTTCTGGGCCGACGGGCCCAGTTCCATGGCCGGCTTTTTGAACTCCCGGCAGAACTGTTGCACGAAGTGGCGGGCGATGGCGAGCACATCGGTGCCACGATCGCGCAGTGGCGGAATCAGGATGGGAAAGGCCGAGAGGCGGAAGTAGAGATCCTCGCGGAACTGGTGTTCGCGCGCCGCGTTTTCCAGGTCGCGATTGGTGGCGGCCACGATGCGCACGTCCACCTGGATCGTCTGCACGCCGCCCACGCGCTCGAAGGCCCGCTCCTCGAGCACGCGCAGGATCTTGGCCTGCACTGCCAGCGGGAGTTCGCCGATCTCGTCGAGAAAGATGGTGCCGCGGTGGGCCAGCTCGAATTTGCCGAGCTTGCGCGCATTGGCGCCGGTGAAGGCGCCCTTCTCGTGGCCGAACAGCTCGGTTTCCACCAGGTTTTCTGGAATCGCCGCGCAATTAATGGCCACAAAGGGCTGCGCCGCCCGCGGGCTGAGCTGGTGCAGGGCGCGGGCGAACAGCTCTTTGCCGGTGCCGCTCTCACCCAGCAGCAGCGCGGTGGTGTCGGTGGCGGCGATGCGCTGCAGCGCCGCCCCGGCGCGGCGCATGGTCTCGTGATCGCCGATGATGCGGGGGAAGCCGAAGCGGGCGGCGAACTCCTCCTTGAGCAGGATGTTTTCGCGCAGCAACTGCTGCTGCTGAATGGCGCGGGCGATGAGCAGCGTGAGGTGCGTCAGGTCGAGCGGCTTCTGGATAAAGTCGAAGGCGCCTTCCTTCATCGCTTGGACCGCCTCTTCGATGGACCCGTACGCGGTCATGAGGATCACCGGCAATTGCGGGGAGTGCTCCCGGATACCCCGCAGCACCTCCAAGCCGGTGCGTCCGGGCAACTTGAGGTCGGTCAGCACCAGCGAGAAGTTTGAACTGCGTGCCTGCTGCACCGCCGCCTCGCCGTCCGCCACGTCGGTCACGCGGTAGCCCTCCTTGGTGAGGGCCTTGCACAACATCAGGCGCAGCTCGGCTTTGTCCTCGGCCAGCAGAATGTGTTCAGCGGTCATAGGGGTAATCGCAGCGCGAACTTCAAGGTGCGACGCGTCGGCAGCTCAATCTTGCGACCACCAAGCTCGCGCTCCATTCTACGTTGGGGACGGTGTCCACGCAGCGTCAAGGCGTGCCGGGACGGTGGACAGGGAGGCGCGCGGGAAGTCGCATCATCGCTTCAGGACACTAGCGCCGCGGCCCGATGCGGCGCCGTTCAACGCGCCCAAGCCGGGGGCAGCCCCTTGTGGCGCAGCTGTTCCTCCAAGTTGGCGAGGGCGGCTTGATCGGCGACCACCTGCTGCTTGGCCGTGTTCAGCTCGTTGAGCTTGGTCGCAATATCCGACCGGTCACGTTGCTGCAACAGCGCCTGGTTGGGGTCGGCGTAGTTCTGCTCCTGCAGCAGGTTGAGCTCGCGCTGGGCGATGTCAACGTGGCGCCGGTCGAGCGAGAGCTGATCCCGCGCCTTGGCGAAACGGGCGCGCCAAGCTCCTTCCGAGTCGTCGGCCGGGTTGTTGGGGTCGCCCGTGGGCGCAACTGGGGCTGCAGATGGGCCGGGTGTCGGCGCTTCCTTCGCGGGCGGCGCCGGCGCCGCCCCGATCACGCTGATGGGCGACAACGTGGGCAGGTCGTCGTTGGTAAAAACCGGAACCGGGTGACCGGGAACGTTCTCTTCGTGCGCATGCGCCGAGCGCGCTTGACGGGCCAGCTCTCCGATGGAAGCGGTCCCGGCGTCCGAACTGCCCGTGGCTTGGGCACGCAGGCCACCTCCCAAGATCAATGAAGCCAGTACGGCACTGACCGAAAGTGCATAAACCCCGCGCTGCATAAGGTTCCCCCGCGCCCAGTGTACATCTCTCAGACGGTTTGCGCTGCAACTCGCGGTAGCGCGGGGGGCAAACGCACCACGAACGTCGTCTGCCCGGCGGCGCCATCGGCCAGCACCACGCTGCCGGCGTGGGCAGTGACGATTTTGTGCACCATGGCCAAGCCCAAGCCCGTTCCGCTCGCCTTGGTGGTAAAGAAGGGGATGAAAATCTTCTCCGCCACCGATGTCGGCACCCCGGTCCCGGTATCGCGGATCTGAACCTGGATGAGGCCGTGATCGTCGGGCACGGAGGAGACCGCGACCTGCCCCGGCAGGCCGGTTTCGGCCACCGCTTCGCACGCGTTGCGCAGCAGGTTGCTGAACAGGGCGGTGAGCAGGACCGGATCGCCGTGGACGGCTGGAAAAGTGGCATCCATGTGGAGTTCGACGTTGGGGAAGGACTGCACGCGCAGGTTCTCGATGCACTCTTCGAGCAGCGCGGTCAGCTCCACGCATTCACGATTGATCTGCAGGGGACGCGCGAAGGTCAGAAACTCCGTGGCCACGGCGGTCAAAACCTGCACCTCGTCGAGGATCTTGCGGCTGTAACCGCGCAGCTCGGGATCTTCGAGACCGGCATGCAACATCTGGGCGTAGCCCGAGATGGTGGCCAGGGAGTTCTTGAACTCATGGGCAATGCCGGCGGCCATCTCGCCCAGCGAGGCCAGGTTCTTGCGCAGCCGCAGTTCCTCTTCGAGGGCCCGAATCGCGGTCAGGTCGGTGAGCAGGCAGATGAGCCCGCTACTGTCGCGGGCGTTGCGCAGCGGCGACATGGTGACGCCCAGCGCGCGGCGCTGCCCGTCCGGCCCACGGTAGTCGAGCGTCTTGCGTTGCAGGCTGCGTCCCTGGTCGAGCGCGGCATGCACCAGCTCCTGCGCCAACCCCAGGTCGCTGCCGTCGTCGTCCTGCACGTGCGAGTCGCGGAACAGTTCGCTGGCGCGCAGACCGCTGGGTGAGGCAAAGCCGAGAATGGTACGGGCGACGGGATTGGCGGCTTGCACCAGGCCGCGGCGGTCGAAGAACACCACGCCGCTTGGCAGATTGCTCATCAACTCCTGCATGCCGCCGGCGCTGTCGCGTTGCAGCCGACGGTTCTCGCGCCGCAGCTGTTCGAGCTCATCCCCCTGTTGCTTCAAACGCACCGTGAGGTCGCTGAAGGCGGAGAAGGGTAATTGCGGCCCGGTGGTTCCGTCCAGATCCGCGGCGGGGGCAACGCGGTGCAGCGTACGATGGGCGGCATAGAGGCCCACCACCAGCAGGCCGAGAAACAACAGCCCGCTCAGCCCGATGAGGACCACCGGGTTGAGCGGGGCGTGGCTCAGGGGTAGGAGGTCGTGCATGGCTAAATTCCCATGCCGGTTCGGGAGAGGTACCAGCGCCACAGGGCGTCGCCCCAGAACCAATTGATCGCACCCACCGCGCCCAGGAAGACCCCGAAGGGAAGCGGGAAGCGGCTGAAGAACGCCTGTACGCCGTGCCGCGCCCGGAACCGGGCTTGCACGTGGGACCGCCCCCGCCGCCGCTGGCGCGCGAAGCGCCGGAGGTAGACCAGCGTTGCCAGCAGTATCCCTGCCAGCGAACCCGCCAGCGCGGCCAGCGCCAGCGTCATCCAGGTCAGGGCCAGGCCCAGGAAGGCGCCCAACAGCGCCAACATCTTCGCGTCGCCCATCCCCAGGGCATCCCGACCGCGCCAGCGGCTCCAAGCTGCGCCCAGCAGCCAGAGCAGTCCGCCGCTCAACACGGCGCTCAGCGCGGCCCAGCCCACCGCAGGCAGGCCGGCGGGGCTGGGCCGCGCCTGTGCGCCGCCGGGCGCCACCCACCACGCCAGGCCCAATCCCACCAGGAGGCCCCCAAGGGTCACCTCGTCGGGAAGGATCTGGGTGTCCCAGTCGGTGGCCACCAGGACCAGCAGGGAACAGAGCAGGAAACTGGCCTTGAGGAAGGCCATGCTTGGTCCCGCCTGCTGGTACGCCACCAGGAAGATCGCTCCGACCAGCAACTCCACCACGGGATAACGCCAGGCGATCGGCTGCCGGCAACCCTGGCAGCGCCCGCCGAGCAGCAGGAACCCGAGCACCGGGACGTTTTCCCAAGCTCGCACGGCGCGACCACAGTGTGGGCAGCGCGATCGCGGATGCACGATCGACATGCCCTGCGGCAGCCGGTAGATACAGACGTTGAGAAAACTGCCGGTGACCAGCCCGAGGATGACGATGAGCAAACGGTCCATAGATTAAAGGCCGCGGGCGCACCAGCCCAACGGTCGTCCAAGTGGGGGGTCACGGGCCGGATTACACGGCGAGTTGCCGACGATACACCTGGTCCGTCAAGGCCGCCATTCTAGCAGAGGAAAAATCGGACTGGACTTGATCCCAGCCGCAGGCCGTCAGCTGCGCCGCCAGCAGGGGGTCGCGAATGAGCCGGCGCACGGCGGCGGCCAGCGCGGCAGGCTGGCCCGGCGCGACCAGCAGACCCGTGCTCTCGTCGCTGACGATCTCCGGAACCCCGCCCACGCGCGTGGCAACCACGGGTCGGCGCAGGGCATGCGCCAGGAGAACCGACGAGCCCAGGCCTTCCTGGTGGGAGGGAAGCACGAAGATGTCACCCGCCTGGAGCAGGTCGGCGGCAGGGATGCCACCCGCCGCCCAGTGCAGGCGATGCCGTACGCCGAGCGCGCGGCTGCGCTGCTCGATGGCGGCGCGCAAGCCGCCCTCGCCACCCAGCACCAAGTGGACCGAGGCGGGCAAGTCGGCCAGCGCCGCCACCAGGTCCGGAACGCCCTTCTCGGGGCTCAAGGCACTCAGCGAAACCAGGCAGACCGTCGCCGGCGGCAGTTGCCACTGCTGCCGGATAGGCTCGCGGGTCGCGAGGTTCCCGTCCGGCTGCAGCAGTTCCCCCTCCACCCCGTCGTGCACGACCATGACGTGGTCCGCGTGCATGCCGGCGGACACCAGTTGTTCGCGCACGAAGTGCGAGACGGCAATAATTCGTCCCGTGCGGTGCAGTTTCCAGAGCGTCAGGCGCGAACGCAGCGGAAACGCGACACGGCGGCTGAAAACCACCCCGGCCGCCGGCCGTAGCGCGCGCCAGCCCAAGCACCAGCCCAAGGCACGCCCGTCATGGGCGTGGACGATATCGGCCTGACGCGTTCGCAGGCCGCCGGGGATTCCCGCCGGCAGCACGGCGAAGCCTTCCGCGGTAAAGCGCCGCGCAACAACGGCGGCCGGGGCGATGATGGTCTGACGCCACTCCAGGCGCTGCAGTTCGCGGGCCAGCAGCAGGAGCTGCTGTTGGCCACCCCGCCAGGAGCGGCCAAAATCGCAGTGAACCACGTGGAGCGGCGGGGGCATGGCGGTGGGGAGGCGGCCCGTCGGGGAAGTGCGGCAGTCGCCTTTCACGAGCCTGCCAGTCGCGTTGAAGCCGCTGCCCGTTACTATACCAACGGCGGCTCCGCTTGCTGGCGAGGTCAAGGACGACGACCCGCTTAAGACGGCATGTTCAAACTCAGCGCCCGTATCAACACGTTCAACGAGGAAGACAACATCGGTCCCGCCTTGGAGTCGCTGGCCTGGGCGGACGAGCTGGTCGTGGTCGATTCCCACTCCACGGATCGCACCGTGGAGATCGCCCGCCGCTACACCGACCGCGTGATCAGTTACCCGTTCCGTGGTTATGGCGACAAGCACAACTACGCCGACTCGCTGTGCACGCACGAGTGGGTGTTGACGCTCGACGCCGACGAACGCGTGACCCCCGAACTGCGGACGGCCATTCAGGCCCTGCAGCGGCAGGGTACCGAGCTGGATGGCTTTCGCATCGCCCGCCGCACCTGGTACCTCGACCGCTGGATTCGCCACTCCGGCTGGTACCCCGATTACCAGGCCCGCCTCTATCGCCGAAGCTGCACGCGCTGGGAGGGCGAATCGCCGCACGAGGCTCCCAAGGTCAAGGGACGGGTTGGTACGCTGAACGGCGACCTGTTGCACTACACCCGGCGCAATCTGCACGAACACATCGCGGTGCTCAACCGTTACACCGACATTGCGGCGGAGACGCGGTTTCAAGCCGGCAAGCGCCCTTCCAAGACCCGGCTGGCGCTGGCGCCGGGCGCCACCTTCCTACGGA
>Ga0102924_1001003_pt1 | contig 33399 bp, 27 predicted proteins | sample PaiPotPPM11metaG_FD_80116 | JGI IMG/M metagenome (GOLD analysis project Ga0102924, IMG submission 80116) | Iron sulfur acid spring bacterial and archeal communities from Banff, Canada, to study Microbial Dark Matter (Phase II) - Paint Pots PPM... ...
CCAAGCAGAAAAAGCCAAGAGCAAAGAGAAACAAAAAGACCAAGAGCAAATACAGAAATCAAAGATAAAAACAGGAACTTTCTACTTTGCTCAAAACAGGAACTTTCTATTTTGCCTTGACACCCTGATATCGGCGCGCCTCCAGTGGACACACCCTCGGGCGGGTACAGCATCTCATTCCGAACGGGGATGAACTTTTTGGATTTGAACTTCGCGGATTGAAGGACGGATCAATTGAGCAGGGTACAAAACCAGGTTGAACCAGCCTTGCCTGCGTCCCTCCGGGTCATGGACGCTCGGCACAATCAGACCTTGGAGTCTTTCATGATAGAGCTGGCGGGCGATCCGTTGAGGAACCGCGTAAGCGTCCAGCGAGATGCGGGGACGGACCAGATCTTCCAATCGAACCCGCAATTTGGCTCGGGTTTCCGGTTGGGTCAGGTCCACCAAATGCTCTACGGAAACTTCGAACTCAACGCAAACCACCGGTTCTCCATCCTGCCCCACGCGGCCCGCAACTTCCACCGCGCACAACTCCGCGGAGCCGCCAAAGTAAAGCGCTCCAAATTCGCCGCGGACGCTATACCGGCGCTCTTGAGTGAAGCTGGGACCTGCCTCGAGGACCGTTTCAAGGTAATGCTCGGGGATACACCGCCAGAAATGCTTCTTCTTCAATGCGACCCGCCGCAGGTCCAGGCCTTGCGGGCGTTTGGGCATGGGTCAGCGCCGCCTCAATCCGATATTCCCAACCGCGTATCTTCAAGCACGGTATTGACCATTTCACAGCCCGCCGCGTCGGCCAGTAAATTCAGCGGTTGTACCCTTCCCAAGGCCCGGTTTTCATGGTGAACCCAATGCCCAAGGCGCTCCGGCCGGATCACTCCCTTCGCCAACTGCGTCAAGTTCAGCAGGCGGTGGAACCGGACCGATTCCATAGCGTGCGCATCATTTTCATCTCTCAACCACTTGCGCAAGGTTTCGACCGAAACACCCAGGATGTAGGCCATTTCCGTGTCGGAAAGGTCCAGAACTTCTTTCAGCCACCGGCATCTTTGCCTTTCAGGAATTTCCAGCGTCGCGTCTTTGACCATCGTTTCAAGCTGAGCACCCATAAGTCCTCCTGCCGTTTCTACTGTCTAAACTATTGGAATGATAACAGTATTTATTGCTGGAGTCAACCTACAAGCACCCCGGGTAGTGGGTCAATTTGCTGTAGCGGCGCTCTATGAGCGTCGGAAGCTATTGGAAAATAAAACTCGGCGGTCATAGAGCGCCGCTACAGCAAGCAAACTGAGACACCACTCCAAGCGTAAATTCAAGGCGTGAATGGAGCATGAAAACACATTGCTGCTGGAATTGCGAGAGGTTTTTAGGCAAGCGTCCCGGCGCATCTGAAAACAGCGATGCAGATCTCCATTCGGAGCCGCCCGCTCCAGTGCTATAGTTTGTGTCCAAACATTTTCACGGAGGTTTTCTATCGATGACACAGAATCGTATGGAGCGCCGGAACATGCTGCGAACTCTGGCCTTGGCTGCGGCGGCGGGGCCTTTCGGTGGACTTAGCGGGCGGGCCTTTGCCTTTGGCGAACCCAACGGCGTCCGGGATGAATCGGACCGTTATGTTCTTCCACACGGCAAGTGGGTTCAGCTTTTTAACGGGAAGGATTTGAAGGACTGGAAGCACGTGGGCGGTGGGGGCATGACCGTGGAAGAGGGTCTGCTAAAAGCCCAGGGCGGCAAAAAGGAGTTGGGCCTGCTTTGGTGGACCGGAGGCAAGCTCTGCGATTGCGTCATTCGCGTCGTTTACAAGATGCAACATTTCAATGACAACTCCGGCGTTTTCATCCGCATTCCGATTCCACCGCGCGAGCCGTGGATGCCGGTACACTACGGTTACGAAGTGCAAATTGACAATCACCCGGAGACTTCGGGAGAAGACGAATACCATGTGACCGGCACGCTTTACTCGCTGACCAAGCCGCTGGCGTTTCCGGGCAAGCCCGGACCCCAATGGAATACGATGGAGATCACGATCGACGGCCCTCGAACCATTGTCTTTGTGAATGGCGTCAAGGTGACAGACTATACGGAGGGACAAGCAGTCCCCGCCAGGAAGTTCTCCTATGAGCCGATGCGGGGACCACGTCCCAATTGTGGATATATCGGCCTTCAGGATGAATCGGGCAACAACGTGGTTTACTTCAAAGAGGTCGCTGTGAAATCGCTGAAACCATGATCCCCCCGCTGAGAGGATTCGATAAATTGACGCGCGTTATCGTAAGTGTCCACGGTAAGCAGGCCGGTTCCGGTCCCAAAGACCGCGATTCGCAGGACCCTGAGAAATAGAACAGCAAGTTCTCTCAAGGGAGTTCAACCTCATCGTAATTGCCACTCACGCTGATCCACTTTCATGACAACTCTCTAACAAAATCTTAATAAATCTCTGACAGTCTTGTTATTGACAACCTGGAACAGTGGGGACACTCTAGATTTGTTGGCTTGCCGTCACGTCAAGTGCGTAGACCGCAGCGTGATCAAAGCTGAAGGCGGCGCGCAGCCTCCATCATCTAGCGACATGGTCGCTTGTCCTGAGGAGACGATGTCTTACTGTCACGAGGCGCTTCTGCGCATTGAGGATGAACTCGAGGAGGCATTGACTCACCAGGAGCCTGAGCCAGTTCCCAGTTTCTGCAGTTGCCTCTTTTGGAATTCGCTTCTGCTCTCGGGTTTTTTTGGACTTATGGGGTCTATCGGGTGGGCGATCTGGAGGCTCTAGCCATAAGCGCGGAGGCCGTCGGCCTCGCATCTTTCCGGCCGCCCGGAACGGGTCTTCTCTTAAAGAGCAGCGTAAGTTTGGCGTCCTGATTAAGGCAGGATGAAAAGCTCAGCGACTGAACGGATACGGGGCTGACCAGGGCCTATGGCGAATCGGCGGTGACATTCCAGCCATCCACCGCAATCGAAGGTTTGGATCCCGCAAGTTCTGATTCATTGTATGTCGCGCTGATCGCTCTCTTCTCGCCAGGCATCAACTCGAAATAGTTGTCCTGCCACAAAACAGGCTCGACCTCTTTGCCGCCTTTGCCTTTCAGCAGACGCAGATGAACAAAGAAGGCAAGATGCGATGTTGGGTTTTCGAGGGTGACGAGTTCGGCGACGGGCGCGCCCGTCACAAATTTCCAGGAGGAAACTTTGAGCTTCACTTCCGGCAACCCCTTCAGGCCGGTGAAGTCCGCATAGGATTTGATGGGCGTGTAATACCACCTGGAAGCGTCCCAGTCTGAAACGTCCGGATGTGTTGAAAGCCAGTAGAAATTGGAACTGACCTGCTGGCCTGCCGGGTTCTCCAAGGCGAGCTTCACAAAGTAGGTTTTTGAAAGGCCCTGTAAATCCGGCAGCACAAACACCCGGTTGGAGCTATCGGAAGGAATATCAAGGGTCGCGGTTTTTGAGAATTTCTCCTTGAGGTCCAAGTTGTAGACCTTTGCCGTAACTTGATAACCCTTGAAGGAACGGTAGTAGGAGTTGACCACGACGATCGAACGGTCGTCATAAGAATACTGAACGTGAAGGGGCTCGCAGGCTTTCTTCGCGCCAAAATAGCCACCGCCGGGTCTCATGTAGAAGTCGAAGAGATGCCAGATGATGGATGGCCAGGCATTGTTCAACATCCATTGGATGACGCCGGTGGAGGTGTATTTGTTCCTGCCGTATGCTTCGAACATGGCGCGCTCGCCCTCGTAGGCCATCAACTGCGACTTCTCCACGAAGTCTTCGACGTTGGCAGCCTTCCCGTAACGCGCGTCCAGCGCGTGGGAGAAGATGTTGACGGTCTTGAAGACTCCGCCCCCGGCGTGGTAGTTCCAGAATTCATCGACCGGCCACAGATGATCCTTGGGCAACATTTCCTGGATGCTAGCCATCACCGGGATCGCTTCGCCGGGACTGGTTTCCGTATTGAACCCGAAAGCGCCGCCTCTCTTGTGGTCCTCCAGCCAATAGGAGGGCGCCACATAGCCATAAGGGCCCGTCATCTTCACTCCCGTCGGCCCCACGGTGGTCCGCCGGGCGGAGGCCGAAGCCACGTAGGGATTCGGCCAATTCTCTTCCTGGAGCACCCTCAGATAAACCGCTTCCGCCTTGGGGGGCGGCGCATTGTCGCTGCCGTAGAGCCAGGCGAGTATGCAAGGATGATTTCGCAAACGGCGCAACTGGTCGCGCAGCGATTCACCCGCCACCGTGTAATCCAAAGGCTTCCAGCTTCTCCACCTTTCCCAGTGGGAACAGCAGCACCAACCCGCCATCACCAGAATTCCGTAACGGTCGCAAAGGTTGAAGAAGTGATCGTTCACCATTTTCCCTTCCAGGCGAACCGTGTTCAAATTCATGTCCCGCACGTAACGCAACTCGTCTTCCTGCCGCCGAGGCGAGAAGGCAAGCAACATGCTGGGCGCGTAACCGGCGCCGCGAATCAGAATATTCCGGCCGTTAATCTTGAAAAGGCGATGGCCCTGAGCATCGATCTCCGAAGTGATGTCGCGGATTCCGAATTGGACGGCTTCCCGGTCGGAGACTTGGCCCTGTGCCTGGAACGTGAGTTGCAATCGATAAAGATTTTGCGGACCGAGCAGGTAAGGCCACCAGAGTTTTGGATGAGAGAGATTGAGGTGCGCATAGTGGTCCGGAGTGAAGGCGACGCGAATCGACTGGTGGGGAGCAAGCTGCACCCGCTGCGTGATGATGGTCTTGCCGAAGGCCGCCCTGAAGGAGCCTTCGATAGCGCGATCCGTGACATTGTGCAAATTCGCGGCGATGGTTAGATGGGCTTCCGCCATCGAAGGAAGATCGAGATGCGAGATCACCTGGGCGTTTCGAACCGCAACCGGTCCGCTGGTCAAAATATAGACATCCCGGAAGAGGCCCATGTCCTTATCGGGAGGCATTGGATTCCAATCGACCCAAGTGATCGAAAGATCATCGGGAGTTGGAGCAAACACTTCCACGGCCAGGGTGTTGACCTTGCCGGGTTGCGCAATACTGGTCACATTGAATTCGAACGTCCGGTACATACCCTGGACCTGGTTGGAGTCCGCCACCGGATGGCCATTCAGCCAGATGTTGGCCCGGTAATTGATCCCGTCAAAATGCAGCCAAATCGTCTTTCCCTTGTCAACCAACGGAAGTTTGAACTCGGTGCGATACCACCACGACGGTCGAAACGGGCTGTCCGAGGGCATGGGGATATTGGCAAAGTTCCCGCCAATCGGATAGCTGACCCCCGGGACGGAACGCAGGTTCATTCCGAAATTCGGGTCGAGATAGACCTTGTTCCTGACAAGAGCAGCAAACACCGTAGAAGGGACGGTCGTAGGATACCAACCCTGGGGCCGGAATCCAGCCGTCGAAACAACGCTCCCTTGCTCCGTCACTTTCGCCGAGGATTGAATTTGCCAATCCTGGCTCAGTTCGAGCCGGGCGCCCGGCGCCGCCGGACTCACGGGGGTCTCAGCCCTCGCGAAGCCAATGGGTTGCAGGATACAAAATGCTAGCGCTAGCCCTGAAAACAGCGGCACCTTCCTCATTTCCTTCTCCCTCTTTTGCGGGAATGACTGCGCCCTCGAACCTCTTGATACCTGCAAAGCGTTGGCTGATCGGGCCCTTGCTTCAATCCAAGGCCAGCCCCGGAGGCCCCCAGGTCAATTTAATAAAGGTCCTTAACAAACTCGCCTATCTGTATCAACTCCTGGTTGTGCCGTCAAGGAGTTTTTCGAGCAAACGAAATCGCAACTTTGCGATTCAGGACTTTCTAAGAATTGTGCCGAAGGAAAAACCAGAATCAGGGATTGTGGAGCGCCTGCTGAATGGCTTGTGTGATGGCGGCAGGAGACTCAGTGAGGAATTCATACAATTTGCCGTTTTGAAGATGGACAAAAAAGATACCCGGGCGGGTGCCGTAAGTGATGCCGGTGAGGGCCGCTTGGAATGAATCCTTCTTGTTGCTGGCCACGTAGCGGATGTTGCCGTTTCCAATGATGAGTGGCCCGTGGCAAGAACCCAACCGGTGATCGTGCGTAACCTGGAAGGTGACTGCGTTGGACGCTGACGCAGTTCCCTTGGCGGCGGGCGGGGCTTGACCCGGGGGCGCTGCCGCCGGATTGCCGGCCGGTTGTCCGGATCCCGGTTGTCCACTCTCCGCGGAAACGAAAACGGTCTCTCCCGCCGGGATCGTTACCGGGTACTCAAACCCATTGAATCCGCCGCCTTCCAGCCGAAGCTTGTGATGGCCTGCTGCGACGCCTTTGACCTCTAACCTACCATTCGCTCCAACTGTTCCAGCCATCATTCCGTCCACAAGAACTTGGGCGCCGGGAGAGGTTGTTAATACAAAACTCCCGTGGGGTCCGCGCGCCGGCCGAAATGGGAGAGCCGATGCCACCGGGCTTGGCTGAGCGGCAGGAGGAGGCTCAGCTTTGGCCACTTTCGGCGGATTCGAGGCTACTGGAGTGGCCGCGGGAACGGCTTTCGGCTCACTCTTTCCAACTGCCGTCCCCGGAGTTTCCGTGGGAGAAGACTTTGGAGAACTTTCCGGGCTTGAAGACGTGGAAACGTTGGACTTTCCGGAGCTTCCACCGCGAGGCGCAGATTTCGGTTTGGGGGGAGGCCCGGAGGCTTCCTCCTCTGTTTTGGAGGGCGCCGATCCCGCACCGCCCGAAGGATTGGCAATTTCCGTTCCCGGCGCGGGTTCGGAGGCCGTGCCGGAAGATGCTTCCCCTCTAGGAACGCTGGGATTTGCCGTTGCGGAGTTTGAAGCCGTGGCCGCCGGGATTGGCCCGGCCGGTGGAGGTGGCTGGGGCGGCTGGGTTGCGTGTTCGGACCGATAGTGCCAGTAAGCCAGCCCACCGCCTGCCAGCAGAACTAAGGATAATAGCCAAACTGCCCAGCGCAAGCCTGTGGAAGGCGCCGAAGCAGTCGAGCGAACCTCTTGAGTTGCCGCTGGGTCTTTAGCGATTGTCCTGGTTCCTTTAACTCCATCTCCCGGCTTGGTATCGGCTGGAAGTTTCTGCTTCAAGGGTCCGGTGATGGGTCCGGTTTTGGCTTTCTCTGAACCTCTTGCCGCAGTTTTCTGGACCGTGGCCTTCGAAGCACCCGCGAACATCTGAGTCGCCGCGCCGACCTCAAGATCAGGCCCAACACCTTCGCCCAAAGCGTTATCCAATTCTTCAATCAGAGCGGCGCCATCCCGGGGACGATCCTCGGGCTTTTTTTCCAAACACTTCATCACGACAGCGGCGGCAGCGGGTGATATCTGTAAGTCGGGACGTGCTTCAAGAAGCGCCCGGGGCGGAGTGTTGATGTGGGCCAACAGCAGCTCCATCGTGGTGTCAGCCTTGAAGGGCAGTTCACCCGTCAGCATCTGGTACATGACGACGCCGAGCGAATAGAGGTCGGAACGGCCGTCGATCTCATCACTTTTTTTGCCGCAAGCCTGCTCGGGCGACATGTACTGCGGTGTTCCGATCAAGATGCCGGTTCCGGTGAGAGTCAAGCCCTCGGTGGCTTGGGCTTCCCGGAACTTGGCGATACCAAAGTCCAAAACCTTGGCCACTTCGCCCTGGGGCGTCTGGATCAGGACAATATTGGCGGGCTTGATGTCCCGATGGACCATGCCCAGACGGTGTGCGGCATCAAGCGCGGCGGCGACTTGCTTGATAATCGACGCGGTACGACCGACGGGCAGGGGACCGTGCTCCTGGATCAACTTCTTCAGGCTGTCGCCCTCGATATACTCCATGACGATATACGGCCGGCCATCTTCCGCCTCGTCAATGTCATCCACACGCACTGCGTTCGGGTGGTCGAGCTTGCGAGCGATCACCGCCTCCTGCTTGAAGCGTTTGATGAACAGTTCATCGCCCAGAATCTCCGGGTTCATCACTTTCAGCGCCCGCAGCTCGTCAAACGTCACATGAAAGGCCTTGTAGACAGCGCCCATGCCGCCTTGGCCCACTTTACCCATGATGCGATATTTGCCGCGAATCACCATCCCTTCCGTCCACGCCCCGACTTCAACCAGGGCCGCGCCATCACGGGGGCAAAGGCTGAAGTGGTTAGGATAGCTGGAATGGCAGGTGGTGCAGGTCTTCATTCGATAGGGGCTCCGTTAATTAGTTGTGCAGTATAACACGCTGATGGAGAGGCTGCATTCGAGCCGTTTCTGGCCAAGAGGAATTTCATCAGGACACGTTGCCAACCAGACCGGCCGGTGAATTTCCGTCCCGAATCTATACACACGGTCGTAAGTCGGTGACACCCGGTTCCGTAGCGCCGGCCAGTGACCGGCGGATTTTGCGGCTCATAGAGCGGCCCTACAGCAAATGACCGTCGCCGACTTATGTCCTCATGTATAATTCCAGCAAATTCTCACTGAACGATCTTGGAAACACAACCCAGACTTGCCAAATAACCTTTCTGGAAGATGGGAGGAGCATTACCCATATTCAAGTCAAAGCGAAGCCGGACGGGGCGGCCTGAAACGGTCATGGGTTGAGTGCCGGTCTTGGGGGTCCACTCGTAGGAATAGCCACTCCCTGCAGCCTGCCCCCGGTCGGCGCTCAAGAAGAACTGAAAGAGCGCCCAGGGACCCTGAATGTTTATAAAATTCAACTGCGTTCCTCCCACGTTTCCAGAGACCGAAACGCCGGGAGCTCCCGGGCCGGGCCACACAAACTGCTTGGATTGGGGACTGGCGCCGCTCGTCGTCAACACCTGTCCCTCGATGGCCGCAGTCACGGGCATCGTGGCAAGCCTTCCACCGGGTAAGCCGTCAACGTATAACCTAGCCGCGGCTGCGCAGAGCCATTAGGGTACACCGCGCCGGACACGGCGGCCGCACGGTTGAAGAAACGGATAAAGGCAGGGTTCAGTTTCACTGCACCACCGGGCGGAGCACCATAAGCCGTTCCCTGTTGCGGCAGCAAAGCCTTTAAGTTGGCATTGTAGAAGGTCCAGAGCGAACCGGTGACCGGCTGATAGACGAAGTTGAACTCCGGCAATGCCGCTTGGGTGGAGGAATTGGGGTTGAACGGATACTTCCGGGCAAGGGCGCTGAATTGAGAGCAGAAAGCGGGCCCTTTGCCGTTCAAAGCCTGGCCCGGAGTTGGAATCACTGCTTGGGCATCGAGAATGGGCGCCAGCATCAGCCGCTTGACCGCGTCACCCACGTGCGCGGCCGGGTCTGGGGCAAAACTCTGCGCGATCTGCTCGGTGACGGTTCGGGCGTTGGTGGCGCTCGCCGAGATTTGGCTTGCGCACGCATCCGGGTTCGCCCCAGGACCTTGCGTGCATTGATCGACCGAGGTCTTCAAGTTGAGAAGCGCATCCACGTAAGGCTTGTTTGACGGCCCCACGTGCTGGTTTTGCAAGGATGCCGGAACGACGGATTGAACCGGCTGGAAGAATTTCGCAAGATCAGGGTCCATCGACGTGTTCTGCGACGCCAACCAGAACAATTCGAGGATGGGAGACTTATTTCCAGACAAGGCGTCAAGCTTGCGCGAGGCATCGGGGAGATTCGCATCATGCGCCACGGACGTATTCCTCAAGAACGTCCGCCATTGATTGGTGTAATCGGTTTTATACCTTGCCGCCAAGGTTTGCTGCAAGTTTTCGCCGGACACGTTCGCGGCGGCCTGCGGCCCCAGCACCCATTCTTCTCCATTGAAGTACTGCTCCGGATGTTTGATCGCCTCCTGCATCGCCGCCCACCCATCCTTGGTATCGGCTCCGGAGATCTCCATGTGATTCACCACTACTGCGGCAGAGCCTGGGAAGTCGCGGTTGAAATTGATGGGTTTGCTCTTGGCTGCGGCCGCCGCCAGCATGGTCTGGTAGACGCGCTCCGTACCGGCAAAATGGGATAGATAATCGCGAGCGTGAGCGACCGCCGCTCCGTCCGCAGTTGCAGAATAGGGATTCGCCGATTTCAACTCACCGCTATAGAAGGCGAACTGCTTTTGGGCAAGGTCTGCGGTCTGGGGATCGATGACGCGCCCCGCCACCCAAGTGGTATCCAACACCGGAGGGAGAAAGTCCATCGTGGTCTTTTCGTGATGGGAAGTGGTGATGAGGTAAGCCTTCAAGTCCTGATAGGCGGATTTGTAGTCGGCGCCCGGCGGCGGCGTAGCCGGAAGTTGCCGGAGTGAAGCCAGCAGCGAGTTTTGGGTTTGTGCGAAAAGTAGCGAGTGAAAGCGGTTGAAATATAGTGCACGCGCTGCCGGATAGAGCTCGTGGCCGGAGTAAATTCCCCAACGCAGGCGCCAAGGAGCGCCGTTTTGCTCATAATCACCCAGCGCGGCGGTGACTTGGCGCAAATTGTCCAATTGGCGCAGGGCGTCCAAACTCGGTATTTGCCCGCTGGTTAGCTCCGTGGCCGGGATGGCTTCAGCGGCCGCCTGAACCTTCGACTCCAATTTGCGGTTTCCAAGATAGGAAACAATCAAACCGGCGCACCAGACGAGCAATGCCAGGCAAGCAACGGCCAGCAACCCGCGCCGCCAGAACGAGACTTTCGAGCTTGAGCCGCCAACGCCCAGGGCAGCACGATCCTGCAGCAAGATATCGTTAAAAACGTGAGGCAGGAAGACAGCTTGGCGGGTAGGACGGCTCTGGGGAGCCGATGGCCTTAAACTGGCAACGGTACTTTGGCCTCCCAGCGAACGCATATCGAAGACTTTTGTAGCGCCGCCCTCCGAGGCTGGCTCTTGGGAGAGCGCCGCTTGTGCTTTGCCAAAGCTGAAAACGCGCGTCGCCCCAAGAGTTGAATCCGGCTCTTCATGGGTCTGAACCGGCGCGGCAGAAGGAGCGGGCGAACTGGTCATCACCGTTCTCAAGCCTGTGAAATAGAAGCCTCGGAGAAACGGCCCAGCCCGGAGCTGGCTGGGACGGCATAAATCCACCAGGAATTGAACCAAAGTGTTGCGCAGCTTCCGGAACTCCCGGGGAAACTCGTAGATGCCAGGAAGTTGTGTGGCATCGTACTCCTGCCGCAACAATTCCGGCCGCCGTTCGCTGAGAGAAAGGAAGAGGCTGTCAAAGGCTGCGGCCAGACGCCTCGTCTCCTCTTCCGCGTAGACCCCGGCCCGATAAGCGGGCTGGGCCGGCAGCGTCGCGCCCAAGACTTGTGCCGCTTCTTCGGCGTTGAAGCTTCCGGCATACTCGCCAAAAAACCGGAGCTGGTCAATCTTGGTGAAAAGCACATAGACAGGGAAACTACTACCCAACACCTGGGCTGCCTCCCAGAGGCGGCTTTGCAGATTGTTGGCCAAGCCAGCCAGAGCCTCCGCGCCTCCCGCCTTCATAAAATCCTCACAACTTACGCAGACCACAACGCCCCTCGGGGCCTGTCCCTGCCCACCCAGAACGGACATTAACTGCGCAGGGGCCAAGCGGCGGACCAAGCGGACCCAACGGCCGGTGTCGGCGGCCACAGGACCGCCCGCTTCAACGAATAGCATTTGCCGGGCATACCAGAAGTTGGCCGAACGAGTCGGGACCAATGAGCCAGCTTGAATGACCTCACCGGCTAGGAGCTCCGGGTCCAGACCGGAGTCCGATACGGCGTTAGTTTTTCCCGAACCCGGTGGACCCATCACGAGGATCAGCGGAAGTTTACGAAGGCTCGCGCTCCTTCCCAACTGAGATGCCTGCAAGCGCGATTCCGCCTCGCGGGCCAGCACGTCGATTTCATCCGAGCCTTGGGATGCTGGAAGCTTCAATGACGCCACTGAAGGGGCCTTAAGGCTGGCTACGGCGGGGACTGGCGGGGCTTTTAGTTGTGCGATGCCTTGAACCGCCTTGGCATCGGCGCCCGCCGCCTTCGGATCGAAATCCTTGGAACCGGCCCAAACCACCAGCGCCACGCAGATGATGGCGCCCAGAACCAGCAGGCCAATACGTAATATCCAAAGGTTGGTTCCTTGCAAACGCAGGGCGACCGGTATAAACCAGGCTAGAAGCAAAAAGACAATTGCCGTTGCCACTGCCAAAAGGAGGATCAGCTTCCCCTTCATCCACAACTCCCCGCCGGCTACTTTTGGGAAATAGCCGCGTTAATATTTTGAAGACTGGATTCTAACGAGACCTTAAACGTGGCGAAAAGGGCGATGGTCAAGACGATGCAGGCCACCCCCAAAAATACCAGCCGGCGAATCCAACGGTCGTGATGCTTGGCCGGAACTCCCGCAACCGGCGCCCAAGCCGGAGAAAGCGGCGGAATCGTTCCTCGAATCCGGCGTATTTTATCTCCAACGGCGTCCATGATGGCGCGCGGAGACTCCGGACCACTCACTCCATAACGCCCTCGATAACCCAGGAGGAGACACAGATAATAAACCTCGAGCAGGTCGCCCAACTCCGGCGAATCTTTAGCTGTCAACAAACGCTCGAGCCCCTGGAAAAAGATTTCTCCCGCCAGATGGCTTTGGAACAATTCTTCTCCGAGCGGGCGGCGCGGCCAGTCGGCGAACACCGGATTGCCGGAATTCAGGATGGACTCGTCCAGGAAGGCGACGACGGCGAATTTGGCAAACTTGATGTACTGGGCGTCATATCCGCGAGAGGCCGCTTCGGCTTCCGCCTGCTTGAGCGCGGCGCGCATATTGCCACGGAAGGATTCGGCGTCATTCACCACCTGTCGATTGGCCCGCAGGCGTACGACGACGGTCAGCATCTCCTGGAAAATCAATGCCAGGTTATCGGCGCGCCGGGATGAGGCAGGACTGGAAGATTGCAAACCGGGTGTCCCCGGGAAAGTCGATCCCATGTGTTTTCCTTTCGCGGGATTTCATGGATTCTCTCAAGCATCCAGGATGACGAGGATTTCGACGTCGGGGTTCGGTAGTTCACCAGGAACGTAGACTCCGACCTGCCTCGTCTTGACGATGTATTCCCAACAGGGACCGGATTTATTAATGCCGAAATATTGGGTCTCAACCTTGGGTGAGACGGCGGATGGAGGCACCGGCAAGTGGGTTAACGTAAGACCTTGAAGGCCTCTTTTCACAAGCTCCTGAACGTGGACCGCGGAACAAACCTTGACCAACTGCCGTGTTCTGGAGATCAGGTCCACCTCGCCGATCTCGGAATGAATCCCCAGGATCCATCGGGCGCGGTCCAGGCAACGTTGGTCGGTCACTTCTCCGGCGTAAATGTATTTGGCGGCGAGCTTCATCGGGATTGGGATGCAGTTGGTTGGGAGGAGCATCTCCAGGTGTTCCCGGATGTGCTTTTCGAGCTGCTGGAAACATGGCTGCAAATTGAGATGGTCATAGAGCGGGAGGTTTCGCGGATGAGAATCAAGGCCAAACGTGCAAAGCGCCCCCGCCAAGCGTGAAAGCTCCAAGTAAAGTTCCTCAGGATGTCCGCGCTTCGCAAAGAAAAGATGCCGCAGGGAGGAAAGCGCAGAATTGACGGAATGGAGGAACCAGAATGTCTCCACTTCCTGCGCGGAAAATGCCCGGGCGAGTTTCCCCCGCCCTGCCGGCCCCGCGAAAGCGATGTGCTTTTATCCTCCAGAATGTCGATCAGCCCGCGAGTCATAGTCATCAACCTCTCGCTGGCGCTGATTTGCGAACAGGGTGGCACGAATCCTTGGTCATAGACGTAATGGCCCGAACCGTCGCGCATTACGCGGGCTACCGGCAGAGAACTAAAACCTTCCGACGCCTCCGACTCGAGAAGAATCTGGAAGTTTTTTTGACCAAGCCGGACCGGCTTCTCATCAATTCCCGTGTTCTCGTCATGAACTGTCTGAACCGCCGCCCGGTAGCGTGTTCCCGGCAGCCCATTGGCTTCAGAAAAATCACAATTGGCTTGCTGAGGATGGTAGGCGGGAACCCCAAGCTGCAAAGTGAGACTTTCACTGGTTGGCGGAAACAATTCGGCAATACTTCGTGGCGGCGGCAACGGGTCGCTCTCCGGCATCTGAAACGGCAGGCCATCCGGCAGGACCCCCCGAGCATGAATCAGGGAGACGGTCCCGTTCTGAAGCGCCTCGGCATCCAGATCGTAACCCGTGAATCCCCAGCCCTCAAACCAGAGTGTTGAGGTCTCAAATTGAACCAGATCCTCAAAGTAACGGTTCTGGGTTTGAAAATGATGAGGTCCGAGGTACATCCCATCGGACCAAACGACTTTCGAGAGCATTTTCATGAGTTGGCAGTAAGCCTAGGCTCATCATTCTAAGACATGTATGTCATTTAGGGCCTACGGCCCGCGAAAGCTCATGAAAATCACTCGCGGTCAGGCGAGGGCGGAACCCATTACGTTAATTCCTTTGTTTTCAGTGCGGCCTAATTTGTGATCGAGCATTTTCGACCCTGCCGCCGCCGCAACACGCTGTTTTGTTCCTGACAAATCCTTCATTCCCTCACTGTGAGGTTGCTTGGCCCATCCCCTTGCAACGGCGCCGCCCCTCGATCGGCGATCTTTCTCACGCCGCCAGGATTCTGGAGCAATCCCGCTTCCAAATTTGACTCAGCACCTATCCCGACTTCTGCGCAGAGAGTAACTCGTTGACTCCGCAAATCGAGTCCTGCTTCATGACCTATTCTTCTTAGGCCGTCAACCAACGTTCTGGAAACAATGCAGGGGATCAGTGTATCTGTTCGGACATGCCCGAATCTCTTTTCGGATACTCCTCAAGACAAGCATCCCTGTTCATTCTCATGCCGCCTGCGGCGATTCTTTCGGAGCTTCCGGCGTTTACCCTGCCTCGCCAATCTGGACGAAAGGTCCAATATTGGCAGGCCGCGGCATGGTAAACTTCTGGAAATCAGCGCTACCCGGAAGAACGTTACGGACCGCCGGAGTTCTGAAACGGTGGCGATGATTCATTAGCTCTTCCTGACTTCCGCCAGAATTGCGCTGATGTTATCCGGGCCCCCATTTTCATTGGCTCGCGACACAAGCCCCTCCGCCTTCACCTGCAGAGAGACGGGGAGAAGCAAGATTTCCGTGATTTCGGCCGCACTCACCACTTTATATAATCCGTCGCTGCAGAGCAGGATGATGTCTCCAGCCTCTAATGCGGCGCCTGTCAATCCCACTTTCACCTTCGGTTGAGTCCCGACTGCTTGAGTCAGCATGTCCTTGATTTGCTCACTCATCTGAACTCCCTGGTCGGGCAAAAGCAGATTTCCCACGGTTTGGTCCTCAGTGAGCTGCGTCAGAAGGCTTTGCCGCAGCAGATAGGCTCGCGAGTCGCCCACCTGGGCAATTTCCAGTGAAGCTCCTCTCAACAATGCTGCGGTCAGCGTGGTACCCATGCCTCGGAACTCGGGCTTCTGGCCAGCCAGGTTATAGACCGTTTCATTCGCCGCTTCAACTGCCTGGGAAAGGATGTCCCGGGGCGCCTCCAGGGACGACCCTTGCGTCACCAGACCTAAGAGCATCTTCGTCAGCTCCACCATGCAAAGTCTGCTCGCCACTTCACCCGATTGGTGGCCGCCCATTCCATCCGCAACTGCCAGAACCAGACCTAACGGCCCAATCTCAAAAACTGCGCTTAATGGCTCCTGATGATCGGAACGTTCATCAAGGTGAAGCACCAAGAAGCTGTCTTCGTTGTTTGTCCGCCGCCGCCCCAAATCCGTGCACGTGACCACTGAAAGTGATAGGCGGGAGTTCTCGTTTGAGCGGGCCATGGATGGGGCTGGTTGCATCTCCGGAAGCGAAAATGCTATCCCTTCTCAAAATTAAGGCAATGAGGAAACTCCAGATGAGTCTCGTCACATCCCTTCCGTGTGAGCGATATCGGTGTGGCTCCCGGGGCTAACTCAGAACCCCGGCCGGAACAAACAAGTCTAGCTTCCCCCAGGAGCAAAATCAAAATGATCTCTCCGGGAGTTCCGCATCCAGCCAGCAATCCCTGCGGCGGAGGCTCGGGCCTCCGTTCGAAGCATCAGCCCTCAAAATCTTCAATCACACGGCTTGGGGAAGCAAAATGATTAACTCAAGTTGGGGATTCGGAAAGTCAGCAGGAACATATGCCGCCAGATTCCGCGCCCGCCCCACTGCTTCCCAATCGCCGCCGGATTGGTTGAGGCTGAAATACCGGTAGTTCAATTTGACCGGAAAAGAACCCGGAGGCCTTTCCATGTAACTCAGCTTCATCCCAGGCATGGCCTGCCGGACCAGGGCCTCAATCTGGGTGGAGGATGAAACCTTGAGGAGTTGCGGAACCTTCCTGACGAGGTCAACTTCCTTCATATCAGCGCTGATCGCCAAGTACATCCGGGTGTTCGTGAAGTATTTATCGTCGGCAATGGCCGCAGCATAGATGGAGGGCTGCACCAGCTTCAGCGGCAAGGAGACAAAGTTCGTGGGCACCGTCGTTTCCAGGAGTTCCCGCAATTTCACGTCGAGATCGGTGAAGCAGCCGCTCAGGTCTTCGTGTTTGTAAGTGGGTAAATCGCGAGGCTGAATCTTGGCCGAAAATGCCGTCAGTGCTCCGGCCAGGTCAATCATTGCGGAAAAAAGTTCTTCGGGGTGGCCGTTCCGAGTTTCAAAAAGATGGCGCAGCACCGGGAAATGGCTATTGACGGTGTAAAGCAGCCAGAAGTTCGCAATGTCCGCCGCGGTGAAATCCGCAAGGCTCTGGTTCTTCTGCCGCCGCATCCCCCCTAGCATACTGCTCTTCGCAGCGAGGATTTCGACCAGCCGCCGGAGGATGGCGTTGGTCAGGTATTCACTCGCCGCAATATCCAGCAAAGGAGGAACAAAATGTGGATCGATCTCGAGCATGCCCGCCGCAGTTCGATGGACTCGCGCCGTCTGCATCGAAGAGGTGCCTTGCCGGGATTCATCGCCCAACAGCAGGCGGAGGTTCTTCCGGGCAACTTGAACCGGCCTCTCCGTCGTCCCCGAGTTCTCATCCCGGACCAGCATCACTTCGGCGCAATAGCGCGGTTCCGAGTTCTGAGCGGAAAATGAGATGTTCACTCCCCGCTCGCGGTAATCTGCAACCGCAAGGTGCACGTCCAGAGTGTCCCGGTCACCTTCGAGATGCTGAGCCAATGGCCGCGCCGGGGGAGCGGGGTCCGACCCTGGGATGTCGAACGGTAAGCCGTCCGGCAGCAGGCCGACCGCCGAGGAAATCACAAAGTTGCCGGCGGCCAAGGCTTCCTGGCTAATCCGCAACCGGGCGAACCCCCACGGGCGGAAGCTCACAGCCTCAACCCGGAACTGCAGAGTGTCTTCGATGAAACGGTCCTGCGCCTGCAAATACTGCGGGCTCAGGAATGTTCCCTTTGACCAAATGACCGGTCTTAATCTCCTCATGACGGTACAAGTTATCAGAACGGCGTGACCAAATCAAAGAACAAGCACTTCAGGGACCTATGGTATGCTGTTTTGTTTCCCCAAGAAACGGAAGAGGAGGGCCGCGCTTTGGACGCATTAACCCAAAAATTTGCCAATGATCCGATCTCATTCCTTTCCAAACGGCCTTTGGAAGTGGGCCGCTACACGCCCGGTATGAAGGTAATGGAAACCGTCACCATGGGTGGAGACACTTTTACGCGGGAACGAAACCATAATCCCATGATGTCAGTATTCGGTTCGGTTTACATGAGCAGCGGGGCAAGCATGTTTTCTGCCCGCGTGGACAAGTACCATCACCAATGTTTCCTCAAGTTGATCCCGGTTGGGGGTGTGGAAGGCGGTCTCTGCCAAACAGAGATTTATCTTCCCTCGGAAGTGATGTCGGGCCAGGAAAGCGAGTTTCTGAAGATTTGGTTTCTCCCCTGGCAACCGGGCCATGTCATGCACGTTTCGCTTGACGATACCGGCCCAGACATCTTTCTCACTTCCAGCGTGACCGGATGCTCGGTCTTCGTCGAAGGCTCCCCGGACCATCCAACGGTCTATCACGCCAACGAGTCGGCCACGAAATTCGGAGGCGACCAGGATGCCGTGATCGACTATATCGAACAGATGTACTACCAGAACGCGAAGTTGCCTACCACCATGGGTTCGGTCGACCGCCGGCATTATTACCGTGAAACCGGGGCGGAACTCTCCGGTCTCCCGCTTCAGTATCGCCACTATTTCGAAGAGAAGCACGGCGGCGATGTCTCGGTGCAGACGGAAGCCGGCATGGGCACTATCTTCGGCGTCAGAAAGCATGGCATGTGGGCATTCTACTTGCAGGAGCGAGGACTGATCACTTTTGTAAGGGCGATCCGGCAGAAAAAGCTATTGGGGAAGGGCGCTGTAGCCGGTTACGACACGCAAATCGTCACTCGCCATAAAGCTTTGAACATTCGCCAATTCTGGCCGCGGGGCGTTTCCCATGTGAAAATGACCCGTTTCTTGCGCAGTATCGCCTGAAAGGATCGAGCAGCAAGCAATCCGCTTTGATTCAGTGAGTGTCAAAGGGTCCGAAGAGGGGGCTGCCAGAAATGCCAAGACCTTTTTTGTCCAGCGAAGTTCACTTGGATGTTGCCAGCGGCCGTGAACGCTTTCCACAAGCTGCTTCTCCCGAGTCCTCCTTCCGGATCGCTCTGCTCGGCGACTTCAGCGGCCGCGCCAATCGCGGCCTGTTTGAAACTAGGCCTGCCCTCGGGCGGCGCCGCATCATTCCTGTTGACCGCGACAGCTTCGGTGAGATTCTGGAGAGAGCCGGCGCTTCTCTTCAAATCCCTCTGGAAGGCCCGCAAGGACCCAGCCTTTCCCTTCATTTCAAGGAACTCGATGATTTCCATCCTGACCAGCTCTTTCAGCGCGTCTCCATCTTTGCAAAGCTGCGTGAACTGCGGGAACGTCTTGCCAATCCCTCGACCTTCGCTAAGGCTGCTGAAGAGTTGGGGATTGCGCCAGCCCCGGCTGCTGCGCCAGAAACTGGCAGAACATCATCAAGGCCGCGCTCAGTGGCTCTAGACCCGTCACGTCTCGCCTCCGGCAGCCTGCTGGAAGACCTGATCGAACAAAGCGAATCGCAGCCTGCCCATGTCCAGCGTCCGGATGAATTGCAGGAGTTTATCCGCCGGGTCGTAGCACCCCACCTGGCGCCGGACGCCGACCCGCGCCAGCCGCAGGCGCTCGCCCGCATTGACAGAACCACCAGCCTCCTGATGGGCGCGCTGCTGCACCACCCCGATTTCCAGGCGCTCGAAGCCGCCTGGCGTGGCGTCTTCTTTCTGGCGCGGAGAATGGAGACCGGCCCGCAGTTGCGATTGTGTCTGATCGACATCTCAAAAGCCGAATTGGCGGCAGATCTCTCCAGCCAACAAGACTTGGAATCGACCGGCATTTACAAGCTGTTGGTGGAGCAGACGGTCCGGACACCCGGCGCTGAACCGTGGGCGGTGCTGGCTGCAAATTACACGTTTGAGCCCACCCGCGCCGACGCCGAACTGTTGGGACGCATTGCCCAAACCGCCTCCGCTGCCGGCGCGCCGTTCCTCGCCGCAGCAAGCACCGGAGTTGTGGGTTGTGAATCCATCGCTCAGCTCCCCAACCCGCGTGAATGGAAGCCGGCGTCAGAAACCGAAGACGCAAAAGCTTGGCGTGCGCTTCGCAAGCTGCCCGAAGTGACTTATCTCGGAATGGCCTTACCGCGCTTCCTGTTGCGCCTTCCTTACGGCAAGGATACGGATTTCGCGGAACATTTTGACTTTGAGGAGATGCTCGATCCGCCTGTGCACGAGGACTATCTCTGGGGTAATCCCGCCTTGGCCTGCGTTCTCCTGCTGGCGCAAGCTTTCAGCGCCAGCGGTTGGAACATGCGTCCGGGTGAGTCGTCAGAAATCACCGGCCTTCCGCTGCACCTTTACCGCGTGGATGGAGAATTCCAAGAAAAACCTTGCGCGGAAACATTGCTCACCGTGGAAGCCGCCGATCGCATCCTTGAAAAAGGCGTGATGCCTTTGGCTTCGCTCAAAGGGCGGGACGCCGCACGCCTAGTCCGGTTCCAATCGATGGCTGATCCCATCCGGGCGCTTTCCGGGCGATGGGCGTGAGTTTCGCGCCCGGAGCCAATCCTGCGGTTACGGTCAAGAGTCTGCGGCGTTAACCAGGTCCGCTCACCTGCCTAAAAACTTCTCGAGAAAATCAATCTCACGCTCCGCCCGGTCCATGTTGAGCTTGGCCATTAGAGGTTGGCCAGCGGAGAGAGCAGCGTCCGCGCGGTCCATGAAGCCTTTCATGCGAATCCAGGAGGCAGATACGTCGCCTCGCATTGAAAGTCCTGAGCTGGCTTGCTGCTGCTGAAGCGTCTTGAGGCTCTGGTCAACGGCGCTTGCCCGGCTGGAGAGCAGGTCCATTCTGTCCTGCAAACGCTGCAAGATTAAGCTTCCCTGCTGATCCTCCGTCGTGTTTGCCCCGGCGTTAGACCCGGATGAAGTAGGCGGCGATGACGGCGCGCTCTGTTGCGCGCTTGCTCCGGCCGAGCCGGAATTTCCTGTCGCGGATTCCTGTGTTCCCTGCCCCGAAACGGTTTCATGTCTTGGTGTAGTATGCCTCCGCTTCTCCGCGAGGTTCCCACCGGTTGTAGCTTCGATTGTAGCTTCGGTTGCCGCTCCAGTTCCGCTCTCTGGCGCTGGTTTCGAAACCACCGGGCCCGAAGATGCAGAATTCAGAGGCGTGGTGGAGGACGGCGGCTGCGAACCAGCCGCCGGGTTCGAAGAAGTCCCGGGTCCGGAACCCGTGGATGCCGCCGGTGCAATGGACGCCGAAGCTGCGGAATTCGCGCTTGCGGGTTGGGGTTGAGCCGCAGAGGAATCCGCTGCACCCAGCGTTGATCCCGCTTTCGCCGCCTTTCCTCCGGCCCGAGCCTTCATCCACCGGGGCAATTCGATGGCGCTTGCCGCAATAACAAGAACCACCAGCAGAGCGCCTAGCGCCATATAAAGGCCGCGGTAGCCCGCCGGCTTCGCAATTTGCGGGCCGGGAACCAGAGCGGGAGAACGCTGCAGGGGTGGCGCTTGAGGACCCGGCGCTTGCGCCATGCCCAAAGGGGATGCCGTCGTAGCCGCCGGAGAAGATACGGCAGCGCCGGGAACAACCGGAATCGAGATGCCTGCCACGCTCCCGAGCGCAGTCCTAAAGGCATCGGCAGATTGGAAGCGTTGCGCTGGGTCTTTTGCCAAAGACAACAAAATCATGGCATTCAGCGGCTGCGGTAAGCTGGGATTGAGTTCAATGGGAGGTTGCGGAGCTTTTTCCAGATGAGCTGCCATGACCGAATATTCGCTCGCCTCTTGGAAGGGACGCTTGCCGGTTACCACTTCATAAAGCACAACCCCAAGAGAATAGAGATCCGACCGGGCGTCCAACGGACCGCCTTTCACCTGTTCAGGAGACATGTAGTGCAGGGATCCCAACGTCGTTCCCGTCATCGTGAGCTTGGAATCGCTGGGCGCACGAGCGATGCCAAAATCCATGAGTTTGAGAGTCCCCTGTGGGGTCAGCATCATGTTGGCCGGCTTGATATCCCGGTGGATCACCCTCTGGCGGTGCGCGTAGCTCAATGCGGACAGCGCTTGATCCATATAGGTCAGGGCCTCTTTCAGGGGAAGATGCCCGGATTGCAACTCATCCCCCAGAGTCACTCCATCCACCAGCTCCATAATCATCAGGAGCTGATTTTCCACCCTTAAGGCCGTGTGCAGGGCGGCAATATTCGGGTGATTGAGACTGGCAAGGACTTTAATTTCTCGCAGGAACCGGTCAGCCAAGGCCTGCTGATTAGCAAGATCGGGAAGAAGGATTTTCATCGCCTCAACCCGGTCGGAAATCACGTTCCGAACTTTGTAGACCTTCCCCATACCTCCGGTGCCGAGGACAGATAAAATTTGGTAATCGCCAATTTGGGTTCCAATTTCGTAATTCATCAGGAACCTCCGCTTTCCAAAAATTGCTCAGCTTGCTGGTCATTCGACGGGTCACTGCGAACTTTTAACCGTGTCGCCCACCTTGGGACTTCCGTTGCCCGTGAACGTCCCGGTGGATGAGAGCGCATCCACCTCCGTGATGCGAACGGTTCCCAGGTTGCTGACAACGGTCTTAATAATCTTGCCGCTTACCGGGTCACGGATATCCCGGACTTTCCTCGCCACATTCAGCTCTTGTCCCACCTGGACACCAGCGCCGGAACCGACGTCGAGAATCAGCGTATTGCCAGAAACATCCGCCACCAGCCCGGAAATGACGCCCTTTCGCGAGGGGAGGTTGGATGCGCTCTGGTCCAGTTGCTGCGCTACAGAATCGACTGCCTGGCCGACCGCCTCGCCCAGTAAGGTATCCGCAAAATTTTTGCTGGACATGTCATATCCGCCCCCTGCTACGCCTCCGCTGCCGCCGCCCGCTCCGACGAGCGATGTGCCGGATCGTGTCGATTGGCCTTTGCCAGAGGCAACCGCCAGAATTTCCGCCGTGGATGTATCGATGACCCGCGCGCTAATACCCACCACAGCTTTGGCCTTCCGTCTTTGCACACCACCGATTCCAAAGCGGCCGGTGATACCGCCCAGAGCGCCGCCTCCGATGGTCTTATTCTGGTCATCGCGGCCAAACTGCGTAACGCTGCCAATGATGATTGCGTCCACCCCTAATATCTTGCCGATCTTGGCGGCGCTGGAAGGGTCGGCGCGGTCACTATTCGAAAAGTTCTGTTCCGCGAGGACCTTGTCCAATGCCGACCGTTCAATGACGGTGTAAACGCCACTCTTAACGAGACGGTCCACCAGCAAATCCGAAATCCCTTTCCCCACGTCTTGGTCGGCGCCGAAAATCGAAGCGACGTAGCTCTGAACGGTTCCGTAATCAAAGTTCATGACTGCAACTCGCTTCTTCTGCTGTCCAAAAGCGGGGGAACCAAACCCGAGGGAAATGAGAAGCACATATGCAAAGGGCCTCATGAGGCAGCCTCCCCTTCATGAATTGATCGTATCCTCGCGGCGCTTTGCGGCGTCCGGCCGCGGGTTTTTCCAACACCTGGGTATGATTGGCATCATAGTCCCAAGGAGAAGGCAATGCAACATCACATCATTTTGAGGGTGTGGAAAGCGCTATTACGAAGCGTGGCAAAGCCGCAAGCAAAACATGCTAAAGGGACACCAGCCACTGCGGCTCAGGTTAGGGGGAGCAAGCTGGAACGACTGCTTGGCCCAGAGGATTCAACAAATTACCGGCTTACAACAAGCAGGTTTTTGACAGTACGGGCTTTCTCGAAAGGGGAACCAGCCTAACGCCCGGCCCCCTTCGAGGCTCAATCACAGTGAGACACAATTACGGACAGTTCGGCCAGCGCAAGGAAGCAAGTTGAGTGCTCCATTGGGCGAATCCGCTGACCGTGAAAAACTGGCCGCTGAACCACATCGTGCATTCATCAGCGGCATCCACCGCCATGCTGGAAAAGTCGCTCCAACCGATCGTCTCCTGTGGCGACGCCGTGCCCTCGATGATGCTGGCTTCGGTCTCCATGGTTCCGACCGGGTCGCTCGGTGTGCATCCCGTATAGCGGATCGAGGGGAACACGGTCGAGCTGGAGACGCTGTAACCGAGAGTGATATTCCCTTGGTTGTCTTCGGCGATGCTGCCCAGCCAGCGGTAGTTCGTGTCGGGCGCAAAGGTGCCTTGCTGGAAGACAGTGGGGTTTGACGGAGTGATGGCGCGGAATTCATACCACCGCACTCCCACTTGGCCAGTTGTTGAGGTCACGCTGTGCGTAACCAAGAGGACCTCATGTTGAGCATTCGCGGCTGTCTTGGGGACCGTGGCCGGAACGACGTTTCGGTATGCGAGCCGGTACATCAGGCGGTCGCCAAAAGAAGGGAGCAGGTATTTTGAGTTCGGCATCGGAATGCAGGGGGCGAAGCCGCCACACGCCAAGGCGAACGGCGCTACCGTGATGGGCATTGTCCCGCCGACCCCGCTGAAGGTGGAGTTCGACGGATTGGTGAAGTCCACATGGAAGATGTAAAGGTAAACCGTGTTGCTATCGTTGGGGTTACCGTTATCAATGCTTCCCATGTAGAACTCATCCCGGCCCTTAGGGGGAGGAATCGTTCCGTCATTATCGGCGGGCAGGAGGCTGTTGTCAAACGTGCCGGTCTGGAAGCAGATGCGAAGCGCCGTTGAATCCCCTGTGAGCAGCTTATCGCGCTGAAAGGCGCAAGGGTGTGCGCCCAAGAAGGGGTTGCCGGTGGCGAAGTTGTTATCCGCATAGAAGTAGGCGTTGTTGACGCCGTTGCTAAAGACGCCCCACTTGGGGTATTCGGGAAAGCCGCTGTCCGAGTAAGCAAAGCGGTAATAGCTGCCGAGCGCGTCGGAAGTTTGGGAAACCGCAATGCACGTCATGTACGGTGAAAGACGCGTATTCTGAGCCGCCAGCCAGCGATGGGCGGCTTTATCCCACTGGATAATGTTGTCCCCCTCATAATCGACGCTGTTCTCGCACGGGCCGCCAAAACCTGCCCAGAAGGTGTCGCCCGGGATCGGTCCGGCTAGAATCGCTCCGGTGCTCTTGTCGAACACTGCATAGAATGGGTCAACCCACTGCACCACCTCGGTGTCTCCCACCGCGGCGTTGGAATTAGAATTGTCTCCCTCATCCTGGTAGTTTGGGAAGCCGATCCCCACGCCAAGAAAGTTCAGAAAAGTCGAAGCTCCCACCGGTCCGCCCACATAAGTCTGGAGGGCGGGATCAGTTACCGCCTGTCCCGGATGGTAAAGCGCCTGCAAGTGCGCCAAGTGGGGGATGCGAAGCGGCTCACTCTCCCGAGGCACACCCTTGAAGGGCGGGGCTTGCTCGATCAATTCAAACAGCGGAGGGGAAACATCGAAATGGACCGGGCGATCCACGGTTGGCTTGGTCAGAACGCCCGCTTTGCTCTGGGCCATCAGCGGGAGCGAACACAGAGCCGCCAAACACGCCCCGAGTAATCCCGCCATTCCTAATCTTGCTGAATTTTTCCTCATAAGACTCTCCTTTTCGTGTGAGGGTGAAGGTTGATGTTGCGTTCGCGGTGCGCGGGTGGCGCATACATTGCTTCTGATGTATGCGCTTCTCCCCAATCTGTGGCAAGCGGGGTGGCCACCCGGCAACCCGGCTCCTTTAGCGGTGATCGCATAGAGGCCACAAGGGTCGCCGACATAAAAAGGCGATGTCGGCGCCACCCGCGGCCGTAGGGCTACTTTTGTGGCCCGGCGAGGCCCGGTTTGCCGCTGACACCAACGCCGGTAAGGGAAACGTTCTGCGGACTGCCGGGAGCATTGTCCGTGATGGTCACATCCGCGTTCAAGGTCCCCGCTCCAATCGGAAAGAAATAAACCGTGATCCTGCAGTTGTCGCCGGCCGCCAGAGTGTTTGGGCTGATCGGGCAGTTGTTCGCCTGCGCGAAGTCACCGCTGTTAGTGCCGGTCACGGCGATGCTGGTAATTGAGAGCGGCGCATGACCGGTGTTGGTCAGCGTGACCACCTGCGGAACGTTCGGAGCCTGAACGCCTTGAGGGCCGAAGTTCAAGCCGGTAGGGTTGAGGTTCACGGCGGGGCCCTGACCCAAAGACAGCTTGAAGACCGTGCCACAGCCATACTTGATAGCGCAGGTGTCGCTAGTACCGCCCGCAAACGTTGTCCCATACAAATTCCCGTCGGTAGCCTGGATAAGGGCCGCGTTGAAGGGGTTTGCGCCGTCCGCGCAGCCACTTTGGGAGCAGAAGCTGTATAAGGTCGTCAGCGTGCTGCTTGGGGTGATCTTGAAGAGTGTCCCGCAACCGCCAACGCCGCAGATGTCAGTGTTGTTGTTCCCGCCTTGCTCCGTTGTCCCGTAGAAATTTCCATCCGTAACCTGGATCAGCGGCGCCCTAGGGTTGTAGCCGTCCGGGCAAGGAGGATCTCCCGGGTGGCAAAAACTGTAGAGCGACGTTAGCGTGCCGGTTGGGGTGATTTTGAAGACCGTCCCACAGCCACCGGAGTGGCCATTGAGGCAGTCGTGGAAGATCCCCCCTGAAACGGTTGTTCCATAGAAGTTCCCATCCGTAGCTTGGACCACCCCCGCCTGGGGAAAGACGCCGTCCGTCTCGTCAAAGCTGTGCAGGGTGGTTAGAGTCTGCGCAGGTAATGCCATCGCCGCCGCGGCACAGACCAGGCATAGGATGCTGAACTTCTTCCACCATCCACCCCCGAGTATGACCCGCAAAAAGCCTTGATAAGCACCTTCCCGTTTCTTGGTTGTCATGGTCTCTCCTCCTTATTTTCGTTGTCGTACCCGGGCGAGCGGTTACCCTTGGATCGTCCGCCCTCCGCCCGTGGCTCCGTGATTCTATTTCACGTGGTCTCTCGCCAAGGTACTGGAAGCAAAGCAGGTAGCGCGGCGTTTACGCCCCTTAGGCCCTGCGGTCTCCGACTTGGGAACCCTACAAGCCCCGCAGAACTTATCAGAAGCTAAACGCCGCGCTACCAGCTCCGTGCCAGGCATATCAGTGGCCCAACTTGGCAGTCTGCCCTGCGCCCTGTGGCCCGGCGAGGCCCGGTTTGCCGCTGACGCCGCTCTGGCCTTGATTGGCCTCAAAGCTCAATGGCAAACTGCCGTAGGCCCTGACCAGCCGGGAGCGCGTAGCCGGATCAGGAAGACTGCCTGATTTGGGTTTGCTTGCCCTCGTGTCCGAGGCTTTGGCGAGGTCAGATGCTGCCCGCAGTGCGCTGGCGCCACACGCAGCAACGAGGAGCACAACTCCCAGATAACAGAGTTTCCTTTCAATGCTGAAGATGTTCTTGCGGAACATTATGGCCTCCCGAACTTGAAAGATTTCACCGGACCTCCCGTACAGCCGGTGGTCATGCTTGTCGCTGCTATTAGTAGTCGCACGCCGAAACAAAATCCCCCTGGTCGGGTAATAAATTTCCGCGGCTTGCTAACCTGATGGAACGTCGGGGATCAGTTTGGGGGTTATACTGGCGAGCTGTAGCGTCGCTCGGAGCCTGCCCTGGCAGAGAGCGGCGAGATAGGCCGGTCGCAGACCGGCGCTACAGTCTTGAGGCGCCGCCGGGGCGGGGGCCGACCAGACGGCAGCTTCGATGCCCCGGACCACCGCGCTGAGGTTACTGGACATGTCCCATTCTCAGATATCAGAAAATCGGGTAGTGTCTCAGTTTGCTGTAGCGGCGCTCTATGAGCGCCGGGAGGTGTTGATAAATAAAATTCGGCGCTCATAGAGCGCCGCTACAGCAAGCAAACTGAGACACCACCGAAAATTGAGTGTGCGGCGCGAGTTGCACAAACATCGTTTTGGGATGTCTGCAAATCGCTCCATCGAAAGGCATTGCAAAATGCAATGCCTGCGCCTCCCACGTGATTCAAACAACCGTTAATTTCCGGGTTCCAGGAAAAAACCGCCGAATGGCGGTGTAATGCCCGTATAGTCGCCGATCACTTTAGCGTCATAGGGGCCGTTCAGTTCCCCGGGGCCGTGACCATTAACGCCGATCTTTCCCAGAGCCAGAACGATGTTTTGTTGAGGATCAATTTCAATTACCTGCCCGTCAAACTGATTGCTGATTAAGGTGTTGCCGCCGCAGAGGCGAATGGCGCGGGTGGGTAACGGGTTGGTGATGCTGCCGGGCTGAGTGTTGGTGTAATAGGTGGAGACGACGTTACCGGAGGAATCCACTTCCAGCACCCGGTTATTGTTGGAATCGGTGATGACCGTGTCGCCGTTGCAGATGCGGCTGGCAAAGGCGGCGCCGTTAAGGACGGTGGGGTCGCCGGAATTGTTGTAAGACCACACGACTTGTTTGGCGCGATTGACCTCAATCACGCGGTTGTTGTTCTCATCGGCCATGAGGATATGGCCGTTTTCCAGCAGCTCAGCGCTGTTCGGATTGTTCAACTGATCAAAACCGTTGCCGGTCACTCCGGTCATTCCATACTGCCAAACGATATGGCGGTCCGGCGTTACCTCAATAACCCGTTCGTTAACCTGATCCGTGATCAGAACGTCCTGGTTGGGCAGGAAAGTGGCCTGCACGGGCGTATTCAACCGGTTAAATCCAGAGCCGCTGACTCCTGCTTTTCCGTATTGCCAGACGATATTTCCCGATGGATCCACAACGAACACGCGGTTATCAGGACAGGGCGCGTTGGCGCAGCCCGGCTCCGTCCCCTGCGGAGCTCCGGGGCCTGCAATCAGCGTCAAGTTGCCGATGCGCTGGGCATCGTTCGGCGCCACCACCGAATGCGGCCCGGCAACGCTCGATCCGTCGCCAAAATGCCACACAATGTTGCGGCTCACCGGATCCACTTCAATAATGCGGTTGTTGAATTGGTCCGCGATCAGAATATTTCCCGGATGATTGAAACCATTCTGCGCGCTCGCAGGAATAGCCGCCCACAACGCCACGATGACCGTGGCGAACGCCGCTTTGACAAGTTTACGACTCATGTTGCTCCTCCTTTTGGGCCCGTCTCGTGGCCGGGCCGTTGCCGGTGACAAATTCCCTGGCTGATCGAAGGTATCGCGGCGAACTGAGGTAAATGTCAAAAGGTTGTCAAAGGATTGTCAAAAATTTGTGGAAGGAACCACGGGCCGGCCGGGATGTTGCGTGAACTGGATGCGCATAGAAACGGCAGGGACGATGGGAACGAAGCGGCGGGAGCGCCGATGGACGCAATAGCTTTCACCCGAGGTCTTGCGGTTGAAAGCTTGTTGCAAACCAGTCAAGTTTTCAGAAATCGGGGTAGTGGCGCGGTATGGTTGCTGTAGCGGCGCTCTATGAGCGCCGAACCAGGATACTCAACGGTTTCCGGCGCTCATAGAGCGCCGCTACAGCAAATTGCGCCACCATCGAAGTCGAAGGGCGCGCAAACACGCCTCACCGGGATGAGGCGAAACCTGGTTTTGATTCGCGTTCATTATTAGAGCACCCGTTGCGGGCTCTGCACGATACGATCCGCAGCCACGGTGGGCAGACAGAGATGAACAACCGTCCCATCGGCTCCAGTACGTTCCACATTCACCTGACCTCCGTGCTCCTGGATGATCTTTTGAACCACGGCCAACCCCAGCCCAATGCCATTATCTTTGCCAGAGGTCACAAAGGGTTGGAAGAGGTTATCCCGAATCTCCTCCGGGATGCCTCTGCCGTTGTCCGCCACCCAGATCTCGAGGCCGGCCGCAGTCCGCCGGGTGGTCACCTGGATATGGCCCGTTTCCGGCGGCACGGCCTCGCAGGCGTTGAGCAGCAAGTTATGAAACACCTGCTCGATCCGGGCTGGATCGAACCAGGCTTCGCGGCTGCCTTCGAACCCGGTCACGACTCGAATCTCCCGAAATTCCGGGCGCCCCTTCACGGCATGGAGCGAACGCCCGATGACGGCCGCAATGTTAGATTGCGACGGCCGGTAGACCACCCGGGCCTTTGAGAATTCGAGCAGGGCGCGTAATTGATCCGTCATCTGGTCCACCGCCTGCCGGATCTCCTGATAGAACTCCATGCGCTGGCTTTCACCCAGCTTGCCTTCGGACAGGAATTCCGCATAGGCGAGAATGGCCGACAAAGAGTGGCGCAGATCGTGAGACACGGTGCTCGCCATGCGGCCGATAGTGGCCAACCTTTCCGCCTGGAGCAGGTCCTGTTGAGTGGTTTGCAAAGTGCGCCGCATACGGTCGAACGAGCGCGAGAGCTCAGACACCTCGTCATTGCCGCCGGCTTCGAGCGGATAGCCAAAATCGCCCTTTTCGAGAGCATGGACGCCGCCCACCAGGTTGGCGAGGGGCCGGGTAAACGCGTCGGAAATCAGGAATACCAGAATGCTGCCCGCAAAAAAGGCGATGAGCCCAAGGCCGAGAAGCCAGCGGTTGAGGCTCTTGAGGAACACCGTAGCTTCGTCATAGGACTTGAGAACCACCAGGTTCACATCCTGTGAACCGCCCGGCGCCAAGTCTGTGGAAGTTGCAAGAAACCTTTCCCGGCCCAAGACCACATCGGCGGGGCGAGCGCCCGCCGCAGAAGCTCCCAACGGATTTTGCCTTTTCAATTCCTCCCGCTGGGCCCGGGAAAGTGTGCTGACAACCACCGTCGAACCGTAACGAAATGCCACCTGGCTGGACGCGACCCGGCGCATCTCGGCTGCAACCTCGCGGTTAATCTCGTACCCCAGAACCACTACACCCAGTTGCGTGCCCTCGGCGGGGGCGCCAAAATAAATCGGCCACATGAACACTTGAAACAAGTGTCCGTTTCCAAACCACCAGCCGCGCGGTTCGCCGCCCCGCAGCGACCTCTGGAGCAACTGCCGGGCCTCAACGGGAGTAAATTCCGGTGTCGTCGTATGGAGGGCCATCAGCTTTCCACTGCGGTCCGCAAGGGCAAAAAGGTCACTGCCGATTCTATTCCACAGTCCGGTTGAGCCATCCTGAATGGTGGCTGCATCCTCGGACGTCATCAAAGCCTTCAGCGTGGGTAGATCAGCGAGCAAAGCTGCGGAGCGTTCCAGGGTTGTCTCCCGCTGCCGCTGGAAATGCTGAAAAGTGATGACCGAGCTGCGCAGAGCTTCACGGATTTGTTGCCGGGCCTGAACTTCAACCCGGTGACGGACCACCAGAAGGGTGGCGCAGGTCAGAGAGGCAATCAGGAGGAGCAGCGAAAGAAGGAATTTGGTTCGCAGACGCCCCCGCCGGACGATACCGTTGTACAAGCGACGGGCTTGAGATGGGCCACTCATCGTAGGAGTATGACGGGTGAAGTTCCAGCCTGCGGGCGATTCAAGCCCTTCCGCTTCAATTCGGGTTCTCAAACTTCACAGAAGGAACGAACTTATACCCCGCGCCGTGAATGGTGCGGAAGTGCAGCGGATGGACAGGGTCCTTTTCGAGCTTTTGCCGGAGCCGCATAATGTGGTTGTCCACGGTGCGCGTAGAGGGGTAGCAATCGTACCCCCAGACCCGGTTCAGAAGTTCGTCCCGTGAGATGACCCGTTCCGGGTTCTCAGTAAAATACTTCAGAGTCTTGAATTCGTGCGGGGTGAGCGTAACCGTTTTCCCATCCCGCGTGACTTCCATTTTTGCGAAGCTCACCAGGATATCCCCAAAGCTATAATTTTCAGCCGGAACCGTTTTTTCCGTCCTGCGCGTGACCGCCCGGACGCGGGCCAGAAGTTCCTTAGGGCTGAAAGGCTTGGTAACGTAGTCGTCGGCCCCGAGCTCCAGAAGCAGAACCTTGTCCACTTCCTCGGATGCCGCGCTCAACACGATGACGGGCTGGGAAGGCGCCTCTTTGCGGATTTCACGAAAAACCTCACGTCCCGGCATCTTGGGGAGAGTCAGGTCCAGGATCACAACGGCCGGCTTGGTGGCACGAAAAGCATCGAGACCTGCCAGCCCGTCCGGGGCAATTTCCAATGAGAATCCCGATGACTCAAATAGCAGACTTAGGATCTTGTGGACTCTCTTGTCATCTTCGATCAGCAGGATCCTTTGCATCATAGGCCTCAATCAAGGGTGCGGATGTCGCGGACCATCCCGAATAGCAGCTCCTGATTTTCAGAGTATACTCCATCGGTCACGGATCTTCTTTGGGACAAGCTCGAACCCGGCCATGGACCGAACCCTGTTCTGTCCTGATGGTGTCTTATCATCGAAGTTTTCACCTTACTCGATGATCCGCTGCCGGTCATCTCCAAACTGGGCGAGGACCATCAGCCGCCTCTGAAGGGTTGGGGTGATGTTTGCCGAAGCCTCTGAATGCCGTCATTGGCCGAACCGAGGATGGAAGACGAAGGCGGCATCACCCCCTTCCATTAAGGATTTTGTGCTAGCGTCTCAAACGTTGTGTCATTGGAGCATTTGGAATTTGTAAAATTATTGTCACAAAGCCGGCTTCTTCCTGGTTCGGACTAGTATTCAGCATGTGCGGAATCTGACACTTGGTACTCTGGAAGTGGAACCGTGGGATCAGCACAAATAAGCCAGGGGCTTGGCACTTGATATCCTCGTAGGGGCGACCCTGGCGGTCGCCTGCGCAAGGCCGGCTAAAAAGAAGCCTGAAGGCGGGCAACCGCCGCGGCGGCCCCGCCCCAACCGCGGCCTATCAAACTGGTTTTGAAATCTTGCTCTGACTCTAGAGCGAGGAATTCAAAGGATTTCAAGGAGGGCTTATGAAGCTATTCCGTTTGATTCCGGCATGGAGAAAGTCGAGCCATTTGATGGGGGCCGTTCTTCTGGTGGCGGTAACGGCCTTTTCACAAGCAAACCCCGGAGTCTCAAAAGTAAGCCAAACCACTCCGGCCACAAATTTTGACGATCTCCAGAAGCAAATCCAGGAGCTGAGTTTGGACCTGCGCGAGATGCGCGCCGAAGTAAAGGACGCGCACACGGAAGCAACAGAGCTTCGGCAGGAACTGGGCCAGACGCGGGAAGAATTGCAGACCATCAAGAGTGAAATGGCCACAACGCCCGGTCCAATGCAAGCGCGAGCTCAGCCCAATCCGGCGGCCACCGAAGCTGGGGCAAGCCCCGGCCAGCAGCTCGAAAACCGTGTCTCGAAGGTTGAAGAAGGGCAGCAATTGCTTAGCCAGAAAGTGGATGACCAATACCAAACCAAGGTTGAGAGTGGATCGAAATACCGGGTGCGGCTATCCGGTATCGCCTTGTTCAATGCTTTTACAACGCGCGGCGCCACGGACAACTTTGATCTACCCACTGTCGCTCTGCCGGGCAACCCATCGCAGCCGAACAGCGGTTTCGGCGCGACGCTGAGGCAATCCGAAGTCGGGCTTGAAGTCTTCGGCCCGAAGATCGCAGGGGCTACAACCGAAGCGGACATCCGCGCCGATTTCTTCGGCGGCTTCCCGAATTCTCCCAATGGAGTCACCAACGGCCTTTTTCGGCTTCGCACCGCCGGGCTGCGGATGGACTGGCAAGATACGTCAATTGTGGCAGGACAGTACGCTCCATTCTTTTCGCCACTTTCACCCACGTCCCTCGCCACCCTGGCTTATCCGGCGCTTTCCTCCTCCGGCAATCTCTGGGTATGGACTCCCCAGCTTTTCATCGAGCATCGGATCGCGTTGGCGGACGGGTCGAGGATGACGCTTCAAGGTGGCATCCTGGATCCGCTGACGGGTGAATTCCCTGCCGATTCATTCTATCGCGCACCCCAAGCTGGAGAGCGGACCGGCCAACCCGCTTATGCGGCAAGAATTGCCTGGGCGAGCGGGGTAGAGGAGAACGCATTTTCAGTGGGAGCGGGCGGATATTACGCGCGGCAGAACTGGGGTTTCGGGCGCACGGTTGACTCGTGGGCGGGAACGGCGGACTGGAGCGTTCCAATGACCCATTGGTTTGCGCTCACCGGCGAGTTTTACCGGGGCCGCGCAATTGGAGGATTGGGGGCCGCTGAGG
>Ga0102924_1001005_pt1 | contig 33373 bp, 26 predicted proteins | sample PaiPotPPM11metaG_FD_80116 | JGI IMG/M metagenome (GOLD analysis project Ga0102924, IMG submission 80116) | Iron sulfur acid spring bacterial and archeal communities from Banff, Canada, to study Microbial Dark Matter (Phase II) - Paint Pots PPM... ...
CCTGCAACCCGTAGCGGGCGGCTCGGCCCCGAAGCGGCGGAATTCGCGAGCTCGCGTCTTCTAGCCGAACTCGGCGACGCCTCCGCCATCGCAGGGAGCCAGCCGTCAAATGAGGCGTCGTCGTACCGCGTCGAACGCGGCGACCTGGGCGCGCGAGATCGCGTTCGCGGCATAGTCGGGCGCGAACAGACTCCAGATCATCGTGTCGCGCTCGCTGCCGTCGGGCCGCACGGCACGGCGGCGTAGCGTCGCATCGAGGGTGAAGTCGAGTTTGCGGGGGACCGCCGCGCTGCGCACGTTGACAGGGTCCTTCGTCGATCGGCGGACACGGGCCCTCCGACTCGCCGCCGTCGGCGAGAAACACTTCGCACGTTCCCGCATCGGGAGGAGGCTTACAGGTTCCGCTCCACGAGACGGCGCCGTCGACGACTCCGCCATCGAGGAGCGGCTGCCACGGCGAGGGGGCATTGGGGGGCCCGTTCGAGTCCGCGCCGAACGCAGGCGTGCAGATCGAGAGGGGGTTCGTAATCGTGACGGCGATTGCCGCTTCCCCGCGGGTCGGCCCGGCGCAGGTGCCGTTGCAATAGATGAAAGGGGGAATCTCGTAGCCGTATACGTAGGACCCGGGTGGAACGCACTCGTCTTCGTAACATGTGGTCGTCGCGCTTCCCGCGTCCTCGGGCGCGGGGACGCAGGCGTGCTCGGGCAAGCGCGCCGTGTCTCCCGTCGCCGTGTTCACGCGGAGCATGCCGGTCAAGAAGGGACACCCCTCCGGATCGGTCGGCCGCGTGTTAACGGTAGGGCAGACGATGACCGAGTTCCCGGTCACGCTCGCCGTGTAGCCGCCGGCATAGGCGGGACACGCCGGGAGGCCCGCGCGGGCGACGGAAGGGAGGAGGCAAGAGGCAGGCAGAAGGATGACAAGGTGTTTGGCCCGCATGCCTCGTCTCCGTGCAAGTGGGTCGCCAGGATCGATGCGGCTCCGGCGGCTACCAGGTGGTCGTAACTGCGTTCCCGTCCGGGTCGAAGTCCAAATCGGCGCCCTCGCCCAACGGGTTATTCTGGAGGACCTCATAGGTTGCCGCCGCCTGAAACGGTCCCATCGAAGACTGGCTGCTGTGGTGGATGACGACGCTGCCTTGTCCCTGCGCGTCGGCGGGAAGCTTCGCCTTGTACGCCGCGAGAGCCTGAGGATTGGCGAGCTGATTTTTGAAGGCGATCGCCGCGCTGACGACCTGCGCCGGGATCTCGGGCCAGTAGAAAGCCTCGAACGTAGACTGATCGTCGACTTCGAAGCGGGCAGGAGCGAGCGATTCAACGACGGGGATTCCGTCGATACCGCGCTGGAAGGTGACGGTGCTCGGGCCGGCCATCTGGAACGAGCCCCCCCCATCGGTGCTGCCGCCGCCCGAAACGCTCCCGTCGATGCCCATGCTCATGATCTGGCAGCTCTCGACGCCCATCGACTCCCAGTACTCCTGAATGTGAGCCGTGAGCTTTGCCGAGTCGGTGCTCCAGTCCGGCAGATTGCTCTCCGGTGCGTTCGCATTCATTTCGCCCATCTCCGACCCGTTTGCCCAGATCGCGACGGCCCCGTCCGACCCTACCCAGCGAACGAATGTCCCTGCATTTTGGGGAGAGGGCTTCGAGCCAAACGCGAAGCGGGATTTCGTGATGTCGTAAGACGCGCCCGCCAGCGGCGACATGGCGGCGCAGCCCGTGGAACCGGAGTCCGACCCCCCGCCGGACCCGCCGCTGCTCGCCGAGAGACTCGAGCTGTCGGTACGGGCGGAAGCGGAGCTGCACGCGCACAGCGCCACGGAAGACGCGAACGGTACGAAGAGTCGGAAGCGCATGCACGAGAGTGTCCCACGCCGGCCGGACCGCGGCCACGACCGGGGGGTCATTGCGCGCCAGAGTGACGAGCACCGCGGAGTTGCCGTGCTCGGCGACCCCCACGGCCGCCTCGTGCTGCGCTCTCGTCTTCGCCACGTGTCCTCCGCTCGAGGCCCAAACCTAGACGATCGGCGCCGGCGTGGCCGGAGCGATGGCCGTACCCGAAGGCGCCTCGCGGGGCCGTGTGGGCGATCCGCACATCCTCGTTGTGTTCGCACGCGGTTAGGCGGTCCGGCTATGCGCTTTGGGCCAGGCCGTGCGATCCTTGTGCCATGCCTCGTTCCTTCTGGTTCCCCTCGTTCGTCCTTCCCCTGGCCGTCGGTGCGCTCGTCGTGACGATGCCGCGCGCCGCGCGCGCCGATGTCCTCTCCTCGTGCGGCAACATCGATGTCCAGGCGAACGCCAGCTGCAAGCTGGAGACAGCCGGCGGCTGCACGGCCGATTGCACGCCGATCAACTTCGAGGCAGCGTGCGCGGCGCAACTCGAGGTGACGTGCGGCGGGCAGTGCACGGCGTCCGCGGACGTGAACTGCAACACGACCTGCAGCGGCAACTGCATGGCGAGCTGCACGTCCAACCCCGGCATGTTCGACTGCCAGGGGTCCTGCGAGGCCGATTGCGACGGGCACTGCGACGGAGCCTGCTCGGCGAGCGCCGACCAGGCGCAATGCCAGGCCTCTTGCAAGGCGAGCTGCGGCGGGCACTGCAGCGCGCAATGCACCGGCACGCCTCCGTCGGCGTCGTGCCAGGCCAAGTGCATGGCGAGCTGCAGCGGCAGCTGCACCGCGCAAGCGAACCTGAGCTGCGACGTCATGTGCCAGAGCAACGGCTACGCGATGTGCGAGACGATGCTCACCGGCGGCTGCCAGGCGCAGTGCTCGCAGCCGATGGGGGCACTCTTCTGCGACGGGCAGTACGTCGACACGGGGAACAACCTGCAGCAGTGCATCACCGACTTGCAGAGCGCGCTCAACCTGCAAGTTTCGGCCAGCGGAAGCTGCTCGGGCAACAGCTGCCAGGGGACGGCGTCCGTTTCGGCATGCAGCGTCTCGGGCGTCGGTCGAACCGGCACCGGCGCATGCGGTCTGCTGCCGGGAGCACTGGGCGTCGGTCTCGTCGCGTTCGTGCGCCGCTCGCGTGGCCGCCGGCGCGCGTGAGGGGGCCATGAACCCGGCGGAGCCGCGCGCCGACCAGAGCTTCGAAGGGATTCGTATCTCCGCCGCCGACTGGCCGGTCGTCCTCGTCGAATTTCCGGAGAAGAGAGTCGCTGACGCGAGCCTTCACTCGGCGCTCGGCCACCTGGAATCGCTGATGCGCGACGCGGCGAGCGCACGAGAACGGCTCTTCATCCTCACCGATATCGGCGCGATGCGCGAGATCGCGCCCGCGAGCCAGCGACGTTACACGGCGGAGTGGATGAAGCGGGTCGAGCCCCTGTCGAGAATTTCCGCGGTGGGAGGTGCCACCGTCACACCCTCGTCGATCCTGCGCGGCATCCTCACCGCGGTGTTCTGGATCCAGCCGCCCATAGGAACCATGGTGACCGCGGCGACGCGGCACGAGGCCATGCTCAAGGGCATTCAGGCGCTCGAATCGAAAGGAGTGCGCCTTCCACCTCGACTCGTCGCGTATCGCGACGGCCGGAGCCTCTCGCGGGCCGGGTGATGCGTCAACCCAGGCCGTGCTCCGCGAGCATGTTGTACAGGGTGCGGCGGCTGACGCCGAGGATGCGCGCCGCGCGCGTGCGATTGCCCTGCACGCGCTCGAGCGCCTCGCGAAGCGCCTCCCGGTCCGCGCGCCGGCGGTGATCGTCGAGCGTCGCAGGGGACGCGCGGGACGCCGGCTCGGCGGACCGCGCGATCGCGGCCGTCCGCGCCAGCTCCCGTTCGACGTCCGTGCGCCGGATGACCGAGCCGTCCCCGAGCACGATCAGCCGCTCGACGAAGTTCTGCAGTTGCCGGACGTTGCCCGGCCAGCCTTGCCGCTGCAAGCAGTCCATCGCCTCCGCCTCGAACGTGACGGCGCTCTTGCCGTTGGCCGGCCCGAGCGCGCCCGCGAACCGTGCGACGAGCGGCGCGATGTCTTCGGGCCTCTCCCGCAGCGGCGGCATCACGATGGGAACGACATTGAGGCGGTAATACAGGTCCTCGCGGAACGTCTTCGCCTGCGCCATTGCGTCCAGATCCCGGTGCGTGGCCGCAACCCAGCGGACGTCGACCTTCACCGTGTCGTTCCCGCCGAGCCGCTCGAACGTACGCTCCTGCAGGACGCGCAGCAGCTTCACCTGCGTGTGAAGCGGCACGTCGCCGATCTCGTCGAGCAGCAGCGTTCCCCCCTGCGCCAGCTCGATGCGGCCGGGCTTGCGGCAGGCCGCTCCGGTGAAGGCGCCCTTCTCGTACCCGAATAGCTCGCTCTCGAGCAGCGCATCGGGCAGCGCGGCGCAGTGGATAGCGACGAAGGGGCCCGCCCGGCGAGGAGACAGGTCGTGGATGGCGCGCGCCGCGAGCTCCTTGCCCGTGCCGCTCTCGCCGCGCAGGAGCACCGTCGCCGTGCCCTTCGCTGCGCGCGCCAGCAGATCGAGGACTTCGCGCATCGCCGGCGACCGGCTCACCAGCGCACCGGGCGTCATCGGCGCCGCGCCAGCGACGCCGTCCGCGTGGCGGGCGGCGAGGATCGCTTTGCGGACGACATAGACGATCTGCTCTCGATCGAACGGTTTGAGCAGGAAGTCCGACGCGCCGGCGCGCATCGCCTCGACGGCGACCGGGATGGTCCCATGCGCCGTGAGCACGACGACCGGGACGTCGGGCCAGCGCGCCGTGACCCGAGCGAGCAGCTGCATCCCGTCCATTCCGGGCATCCGCAGGTCGGTCACGACGACGTCCGTGGGCCGGGCCTCGAGCGACTCCAGCGCGGCGGCGCCCGAGGTCACGTGAGCGGCCTTCATGCCGGCCTGGACCAGCAGCGCGGCGAGCACGGTGCCCACCGCGACGTCGTCGTCGACCACCAGCACCGCTCCGGTCGGCTCGGTCACGTGCCCTCGCCCCCGCCCGCGGGCAACCACACGCGCACGACCGTACCACGACCCAGGGCCGAGTCGAGCGACGCGTCCCCGCCGTGGGCCTCGACGACGCGGCGGACGAATGCGAGCCCGAGTCCGCTGCCGGAAGGTTTGGTCGTGAAGAAGTCGTCGAACGCCCGCTCGCGGGTGCGCGCGTCCATGCCCGCGCCGGAGTCCTCCACCGAGAGAGTGACGCCGGCTGCCGTTTCTCGGTCGCTTCGCGTCGTAGAGACCGTGATCGTCCCGCCGTCGGACGTCGCCTCCATTGCGTTGCGGACGAGGTTTTCGATGACGCGGGCGATCATGTTCGGGTCCGCGTGGCAGGGCGGCAGCCCGGCGTCGAGCTCGGTCCTCAGCGAGACGGCGGCGCCGGTGAGGGCCGGCAGCGCGAGGACGGTCCTCACGAGCGCGTTGAGATCGAGGGCCTCGCGCTCCGGGTCGGCGCGCGCCAGCCGGCCGTAGACGTCGACGAGGCGGTCGATGCGCGCGATCTGTTCGAGCATGAGATCCGTGAAGACGATGCGGTCGACGCCTGCGGCGGGGCGCCCGAGGTCTTCATGCAGCAGCTGGGCCGCGCCCTTGAGCGCCGCGAGCGGGTTCTTGAGATCGTGCGCCATCTGCGCGGAGAAGCGACCGAGCGTGGCCAGCTGCGTCCGGCGCGCGGTCCGGTGGGCTCCTTCGGAGAGCCAGCGGAGGGCGGCCCCGAAGAGTGCGAGCGTGACCGCGCCGGAGCCGAACAGCGCGACGCCGACCGTCGCGCTCATGTAGCGGCCGGAGATCAGCCCGATCAGGACGGCGATGGCCGTCAGAACGAGCACCGCCCCGGCGACCCGTAGCGGCACGTCTCGCTCGAACAGGCGAAGGCGCAGCGCCACGAGCGCGAGGAGCAGACTGCTGACGGTCATACCGACGCTGGCCAACCTCGGAACCGGGACGAAGTGGCTCAGCTCCTCGGTGGCTGCGAACGCCGTGCCGATGGCGAACGCGGCGAGCAGGACGCGCGTGCGCGCGCGCTCGGTCGCGTCGACCGACGCGCGCAGATGCCTCACCAGCACCAGGGTCGCAAACCCCATCGTCGGGATCGACGTCGAGAGGATGCCCGCCGCCCAGAGGTCGGAGCCGACGAGGGGCCGCGCCGACGGCACCACGAAGGCCAGGAGAGGCACGACGCTGAGGCCCCCGCAGGCGATGGAGGCGACGACCAGGGTCGCCCGGAGCGCGCGGCGCCGCCCGATGAAGGCGAGCACGAACTGCAGCGCGAGGGGCGCGGTCCACGGCGTGAGCGCGTGATCGACCCACTGCCAGAGCAAGTTGCCCGAGAGCTGTCGCGCGAGCCCTGCGCCGGTCCATCCGGCGATGTCGAGGCAGAGCAGCGCGAGCGGGATCGCGAGCGGACTGCGCGCCGCGCGCGCGGTCGCGAGGAGCGCGATCGCGAGCTGTCCGACACACGCGACGAGGGCGAGGACATCGGAGACGGTCATGGCTCCCGCCTGCGCGATGGTAGCCCGCGCCGGGTGTGCCCGCGTCGGTGTGCACGGGGAGCAACAGGGGCCCGTCGGGTGTGCAGCCGAATGCACACGGTCCGCGCATAAACCCGCGCGATCCCTTGGGGCACGGGGCCTGCTCTGGGAGCGGTCATGAATAGCTTTTCCCGTTGGAGCGTCGGAGCGTTCGCTTCCCTGTTCTCCAGCGTGGCCTCGGCCGCCTCGCCCGAGACCCCCGATGCACCGCCGCCGCGGCCGCCCCTTTCGGCGGACTATCTCTTCCCGCGCGCCGGCGGCTTCACGGCGACGGGAGCCACGGGCCTGCCGTTCTTCGGCATCGGCGAGCTCACTTACGGAGTCAGCGATCGCTTCGCCGTCGGAGCGGTCGCGGCGGCGACGCCGAACATCGGCCGGATCCACGGGACGATGGCCCTGGGGGTGCGCCCGCGCGCAGTCCTCTTCGCGTCCGGCGACTGGCGGTCTTACGTGGCGGTGCCGGTCTTCTACTACCCCGAGGTGGACGGCTTCGGTGGCAACCTGGAGCCGTGGATTCTCGTGCGTCCGAGCGTCAGCCTCGAGCGGCGGCTGCCGGGCGGAGCGCGCGCGAGCGTCGGCCTCGGCGCGATCGCCGCCGCGTGCACGGAGAGCATCCTCACGCTCGGCAAGGAGCGAACGATGATGGGCGGCGTCTGGGACACGGCGATCCTAGGCGGGTCGGTTCCCCTGTCCGGGCGCACGCAGCTCTTCGGCGAGGGGTCGCTCATCATGAGCGGCCTCGTGCCCGCACGCGGCTGGATCGGCGGAGCGCCGGTCACCGCCTTGGCGGGGATCACGACGAGCCTATAGGCGCGCGAGAACCGGCGCGGCGATCCCGGAGAGATCGGAAACGCGAGTTCTTACCACCTAATTTGGGGGTTCTCGTTGGGGGGAGGTCTACGAAGTAGGTGGAGGCTCTCATGAGACGTAGGTTTCTCGCGAACCCGATGGCGCTGATTCTCGCCGTCGCGACGGGCGGGTTCGCGCTGCATTGCGCGTCGGGGGACTCCACCGGAGGGCCGCAGGCCCCGGGCGACAACGGCGGCAGCGGTTCCACTAGCGGCAGCTCCAACGGCGGCGGTTCGACGTCGTCGAGCTCGAGCAGCGGGTCGGGCGCGAGCTCGAGCTCCGGCAGCAGCGGCAGCGGCTCCAGCGGCAGCACCTCCGGCTCGACGAGCAGCACCTCCGGCTCGAGCAGCGGCACCTCCGGCGACGACGGTTCGTCCGGAGACGACGGGGCCACGGGAGACGACGGAGGAATGTTGCCGGACGCGGGGCCGCCGAACTGTCCCGCCGCCAATCCGAACGACAACCAGCCGGACGACAGCGCGCTGCAAAATTGCCTGAACCAGGGTGGCACGGTGGTCCTCGAGCCGGGCACCCCCGGTTACATCATAGCGACCGGCCTCACGATCAACGTGGACAACACGATCCTCACCAGCTCCGGGGCGCCGACGCGCGCCCGTCTGGTCGCGGACCCCGCCCTGGCCGCGCCGGTGCTCCAGATGACCAACCGCAACGGCGTACACATCTCGTTCATCGAGGTCGACGGGAACCGGCCCAACCGGACGGGGATCTCCACCTGCATGGGATACCGGATATTCGGCACCAACATCTCGCTGGAGGCCTCCACCAACTTCTCCTTCACCGACAGCCGCTCGACGCAGGCCATGTGCGGCAGCGCGTTGCAGATCAACGGGACCAACTTCGAGCTGGCGCGCAACCTGGTCGACAACAACGGACATGGCCGGGAGGCTCAGGACGCACCGGAGCCCTGGAGCGACGGGATGACCATCGGCAAATGCGACGGCGGGTACATCCACGACAACCAGGTGGTCGACGCGACCGACATCGCGATCGTCGACGGCGGGGGGCCCAATTGCCGGATCGAGAACAACGTCATCCACGCGATGATGCGGCACGCGTTCGGCGGGATCGCCCTCCACGTCTTCACCTCGGAGGGCAACGGCGATCACACCGGGACGACGGTCAAGAACAACCAGATCACCTCGGCCCCCAACATGATGTCTTTTGGGCTGTCGCTCGGAATGCATCCATGGGGCTCGTGCTGCGTGGGCACGACCGCGATGGGCGGAACGGTCACCGGGAACACCGTGTCCGGCGCGGTCGTCGACATCCAGGTCGATGGGGTGAGCGGGATGACCGTCACCGGAAACATGCCCTCCGACCCTGCCGGTACGCCCGGATGCGGGGGATCGACGGCGCTTTACACGGTGGCGCACGACACCAACTCGACCGTCGACCCGGGCTTCACGGCGCGCATCTACGACGGCTGCATTCCCTGAAGCGCTCCGGAAGATTTCCTCTTCACGCAACGCGGACGATCGCCAGCTGTCGGGTCCTGCCGCCGAGGATCACTTCGCACTCGTCGCCCTCGAGCTTCCCGAGGAGAGCGCGCCCGAGCGGCGACTGCGGAGTCACGACCTGGACGTCGCCGGTTGCCAGCTTGCTGCCGCCCCCGTACGGGGCCACGAAGACCGTCGTCGTGTCGCCGCCGTCCGCCGAGAGCTCGACCAGCGCGCCGAGCGCGGCGACGGCGCCCTCCCCGAGCTCGACGAGGCGCATCCGCTCCAGGGATGCGAGGCCCGCGCGCAGCTCTTCGATGCGCATGGCCTGACCGCGCGCGAGATAGGACTGCTCGAGAGCGCGCGTGTCCTTGTCGTTCTCGGGCTTCGCTTCCTCGTGGGTCGCCGCCTCGCGCGTCGCACGGTGCGCTCGTTCGACGACGCCGAGGTCCGCGGCGACGATCGACACGAGCTCGGCGTGGATCTGCTCCTTGCGTGCGAGCGTCATGACGAACGGACTTGTGTAGCACGGGGCTCGCGCAGGCCGAGCTCGGAGCTCGCCGCAGCCAGAAATCGGTTCACACCCGGCGGCCACCGTCTCTCACCTTGGGAAGCGTCGACCCGTCGGGCGCTCGCGGCGAGGCCGCGGTTCTGGCGACGGGAGCCCCTGAAAGGATTTCTCCGAAATGCTCGCTCATCAATTGCCGACAGCGCCTGCGGACGACACCCCGACGCGCGAGACCGTCTGGAAACCGCGCGCAGGGGTTGCCGTGCGTATCGTCGGAGCCGGCGCGTACGTCCCGGAGCACGTGGTAACGGCGAAGGCGATCGCGAGCGCGATCCCCGGATGGACGGCGGACCGGATCGTCGAGAAGACGGGCATCGTCGAGCGCCGTTACCTATGGCCCCTCGATGTCGAGCAGGGGCGAACCGTTGGTGCTTCGGAATCGGCCGAGGAGCGGCGCGCGGTTGCGACCGCAACCGACATGGGCGAGGTGGCGCTGACGAATGCGCTGCGGATGTCGGGCATGCGGGCTCGGGACGTCGACGTGCTCATCGTGGTCACCTGCATGCCCGATCGCCCGCGCTTCTCCCACGACGCCATGTCTCTACAGCGACGTCTCGGCTTGCGGCCCAACGCACACTGCTTCGTCGTCGACAGCGGGTGCGGAGGCTCGCTTTACATGCTCGACTTCTTGGCGCGCACCCTCGACGCAGACGGCGCGCGCACGGCGGCCATAGTGGGTACGAACTTCACGTCGCCGATGATCGATCGAGTCGTGTACGCGGGGGACGGGCCTGTGGGCGACGACGGCAAGAGAATCAGCCCCTATCTGACGCCGTACGTCTTCGGCGACGGCGCCGGCGCGATCGTGGTGCGCCGTGACCCCGGGCACTCGCTGGGAGTCCGCGCCTCGATCGCCGGCAACGACTGCCACGACCTGGTGTCTTGCCCGGGCGGCGGAGCGCTCTCGCCGGCGTACGGCGACCGCTACAGAGCCATGGATCACGCGTTCATCGTCAACGGCCGGCTGGTCGCCGCGACGTATCTCCATACCATGCCGCGCTGCATGGCGAGCGTGACGACGGGCGTCGGCTGTTCGCTCGACCGCGTCGAGCGCTTCTACCTGCATCAACCGAACGAGCGCATGCTGCGAGCGCTGGTCGATCGCGTGGGACTCCGGACCGATCAGGTTGCGTCGAATGTCGCGTGGCTCGGCAACACCTCGTCTGCCGGGATGTTCATGCTTCTCGCCGACGATCTGGAGCAGGGACGCGTTGCGATCGGCCGCGGCACACCGGTCGTCTTCGCCGCGATCGGCGCCGGGGTCCACTTCGGCGCGCAGCTCGTTAGCCTCTGAGCCGATGACAGGCTCGTTTGCATGACGAGCTGGCCTCGAGACGAAGCTCGTCGTAAACCGGGGCCACTCCATGAGCTCCGAGTCACGCGCGATTGCGGCCTTCTCCGGGCTCGGGCTGATCCTGGTCGCTGTCGCGCTGGCGATCACCCACCCGAGCCGCAAGCCCACGCCCCCCGGCGCACCCCCCGCACGGTCGAGCTCACCGCTTGCCGCACCGCCGGCGCCATCGGCGAGCGCGCCGCAGTACCCCGACTTCCCGAGCGAGACACCACAGGATTTCACGCAGACGCTCGACGGGTGGGACTTCGTCCGGCGTGAAGCGGAGATCCCGATGCGGGATGGCGTCACCCTGCACACGGTGATCTTGCTGCCGAGCGGCGCGCGGCGCGCGCCCATGTTACTCACGCGCACGCCTTACGACGCAAACCGGTACACCAAGGCCGCGGACAGCGTGCGCATGGAGATGGTCGGCGCGGTCGACGTCCCGGTCGAGGCGCTGGTCGGGCACGGATACGTCCGCGTCGTGCAGGACGTCCGGGGCAAGCACGGCTCGGCGGGCGACTACGTGATGAACCGGCCCGTGCACGGGCCGCAGAACCCCACGCCCGTGGACGACGCCACCGACGCGTACGACACGATCGACTGGCTGGTGAAGAACGTGCCGGAGTCGAACGGTCGCGTCGGGATCCTCGGCACTTCCTACGACGGGTACACCTCCGCGATCGTGCTCAACGAGCCGCACCCCGCGCTCAAGGTGGCGGTACCGATCAACCCGATGATCGACGGCTGGCGAGGCGACGACTGGTTCCACAACGGCGCGTTCCGCCAAGAGATGCTGCCGTACATCTACGACCAGGAGGCGACGCGCGCGTCGGACGTGAGGTGGCCGAACCGCGCCCGCGACGATTACGACGCCTTTCTCGCGGCGGGATCGGCCGGCGCGCTCGCGCAAAGCCAGGGACTGGATCAGGTGGGCTTCTGGAAGAAGATTGTCGCCCATCCGAGCTACGACCCGTTCTGGCGCGATCAGGCGGTGGACCGATTGCTCGACGGAAGGCCGCTGAAGATTCCGGTCCTGATCGTCCACAGTCTGTGGGATCAGGAGGACATCTACGGCGCGCCCGCGCTCTATCGCGCGCTCGAGCGTGGCGACGTCCGCAACGACCGGGTCTTCCTCGTCCTCGGGCCGTGGTGCCACGGCGGGTGGCGCCGAGACGGGAGCAGCCTCGGGGCGATCCACTTCGACAGCGACACGGCGCTCGCTTTCCGGCGCGACGTTCTCATGCCATTCCTCGATCAGTACCTCGTCGATGGCGCCCCCGGTGCGAACCTCTCGCCCGTGACTGCGTTCGAGACGGGAACGAATCGATGGGAGCAGCTGCCCTCCTGGCCGTCGGGGTGCGCGAAGGGTTGCGTCACCGCGGCGGCCAGGCTGTACCTGCAGGCCGAGGGACGCGCGAGCTTCAACGCGCCGGCAGAGTCGGGCTACGACGAGTACGTCTCCGACCCCGCCAAGCCGGTTCCGTTCATCCCGCGGCCCGTGGTTCCGCAAGCCGTCGAGGAAGGCCGGCAAGCCTGGCGCGAATGGCTCGTGAGCGACCAGCGCCAGGTCGCCGCACGGCCCGACGTGCTCGCGTTTCAGACGGAGCCGCTCACCGAGCCGGTGAAGGTGGCGGGCGAGCCGACGGCAAACCTGATCGCGTCCACGAGCGGCACCGACGGCGACTGGGTGGTGAAGCTCATCGACGTCTACCCGCCGGAGGTCCCGGCGAAGCCGGAGCTCGGGGGCTATCAGCTGCCCGTGGCCATGGACATCTTCCGCGGTCGCTACCGCGAGAGCCTCGAAACGCCGCACGCCATCGCCGCCGGCGAGCCGCTGCTCTATCGCTTCGCCCTGCCCGACGTAAACCACGTATTCCTTCGCGGACACCGGATCATGGTTCAGGTGCAATCGACCTGGTTTCCGCTCTACGATCGCAACCCGCAAACCTTCGTCGACAACATCCTCATCGCGAAACCGACCGACTACCGCAAGGCGACCCAGCGCATCTACCGCTCGGCTGATCGGGGAACGTTCCTGGAGCTGCCCGTCGTGCGCCACGCCCCTTCCGAGCGCCCGTAGACGGAGCGGAGTGACCCGGTCGACACCCCACCCGAGACGGAACTCGAAAAGCGGTTCTACTGAGTGTATCTGTAAAGAGCGGAGCGGATGTCCCGCGGCCATCCATGCCCGACGCCTGGAACAGCGATCTTCGCCAGCCACCTCTCCTTCTCGGAAATTCCGGCTATCACGGGACGCTAGCGGCCGCGCGTGCGCTCGGTCGCCGAGGGGTACCCGTTTGTGTGGCCGACGAGAGCGTGCTCGGCCCGGCCCGGTGGTCCGCTCACGTCGCGCGCGCGCTTCGCTGCCCTGCGATGTCCGACGGCGAGCGCTATCTCGAATGGCTCTTGCAGTTCGGCCGAGACGCCCCGGGGACCGTCCTCTACCCGACGAGCGACGACGCGACGTACCTGCACGCGCTACGGCTCGAGGACCTGTCCCGCGTGTTTCGCATGTACCAGCCGGGCGTCGACGTCATGATGCGCTTGCTCGACAAGAAGCTTCTTTACGACGGGGCCCGCGAGTTCGGGTTGGACGTGCCCGAGACCTGGTTTCCGGAGTCGGAGGGCGAGCTGCTCGCTCTTGCGCGTACGATCGAGATGCCCGTCCTCGTGAAGCCACGAACGCAGATCCTCTCCCGCGCTCGCTCGAAGGGCGCCGTCGTCACCCGTCGCGAGAACCTGCTCGCGTGTTATCGAGCGTGCGTCCGACGGTCACACTATGGCGATCTGCTGGTCGAACGCTTTCCCGAGACGACGCTCCCGCTCGTTCAGCGGTACTACCCCGAAGCCATGGATGGGATCTACGAGGTTTCGTCCTTCGTGGACCGTTCGGGGGCGCTCTTCGCCGCGCGCGCGTCGCGAAAGGTGCTGCAGCAGCCACGGACGCTCGGCATCGGGCTGTGCTTCGAGCACGCACCGCTCGACGAGATCCTCGCCGAGGCGGTCAGGCGCCTCGCGATGGGGTGCGGATATTTCGGCGTCGTGCAGTTTGAATTCATCGAGGTCGGCGATCGACGGCTCCTCATCGATTGCAACCCGCGCCTCTACAACCAGCTGGCGTTCGACCTCGCGCGAGGCCTGCCGCTGCCGGAGATGGTCTACGCCGCCGCACAGAGCGACGTCGCGGAGCTCGCGCGTTTGGTCGCCGCTGCGGCTCAGGATCCAGGACCGACGGCCGAGCGCACGGTGTTCTGCAATCGCTTCGGCGTGGGCCTCATGGTGGCGGCGCAGCGCCTGTCCGGGCGGATGTCTGCGTCCGAGGCGCGGCACTGGCGGAGCTGGATCCTGACTCACCCGAACGAGTGCGTGGATCCGACCTTCGCTCCCGACGACGCCCTGCCGGCGATCATGGGAGCGCTCTCGCAGCTCGTTCAGCACGTGCGCCACCCTCGTGCGTTCGTGAATCAGATCGTACTCAATGGCCGGAGGAGCGGGCGGCCCCCGGGCATGCGACGTGCACGAGGGGAAACGGCCCGCGGGGCGCGAGTCTACAACATTTGACTCGAACCGCCGCCGCGGCGATTCTCTTTCTTTGGCGCGCACTCCGATGGCGAAGGTCATCCTGATACAGGACCCGCATCACGAATACGCCGCTCGGTTCATCGAGCTGATTCACGCGAAATACGGCTACCCCGCCGTGTGCTGCTTCACGGATCGGAAGCGCCGAGTATACCTTTCTCCCGACTATCCCGTATTGCGGTCGCCGGCCGTCCTGGCGACTTGCGATGTTCCCCGCCGCGATCTTCGCGCATTCGCCAAGCGGGTAGCGTCGGTCCACGAGGTCGTGGCGACGATTCCTTTCAGCGAGGAGTGCCTCCTCTCGACCGCGGAGATGTCCGCCGAGATCGGGCTCCGCTGGAACGACCTTCCTACGGTGCACCGACTCCAGGACAAGTGGGCGCTCAAGGAGCACGTGCGCCGCGTTGCCCCTGCGGTGCGAATGAATGCGTGCTCCCGCGTGTGCGACCTGGAGGAGATCTTCGAGGCATCGATGGATCTCGATCGGTGGGTGCTCAAGCCGAACCCCGGCTTCGCCAATCGGAACGTCGGGTTCTTCGACCGGCATTCGACCCGTGCCGAGGTGGGCGCGTTCCTCGAGCGCACGCGCGGGATGGAGCTGATCCTGGAAGAATACGTCGGCGGAGAAGAGTACTTCGTCAACGGCCAGACGAACGAGCGCGGCGATGCCGAGGCGTTCGTCGTCTTCCGATATACGCGCGTGGCCGCGAACGGACGGGAAAACCTCGACTACCAGGCGCACCTCGTGCACCGCGACGACCCCGTCTTCGAGCGGCTCGTGGACTACGCGTCCCGCGTCGTCCGGGCGACCGGCTTGGTGCGGGCGCCTTTTCATCTGGAAGCGAAGGTCGACGAGCGCGGACCGTGCCTCATCGAGGTGGGGGCCCGGCTGGCGGGGCTGCGCAACGGCTTTGTCTGCAACGCGGTGCACGGCGGCGCGCTCGACGTCCTGGATGTTGCGGCGCACTACTATCTGAGCGATGAGAGCTACGGCCCGCTGCCCCTTCGCTGGGACACCTACGACTCCGTGGAAGCGCGGTACGTCAGCGGAGTCGCTGCCGGTGGCGAGCGGCTGGGGGACGCTCGAAGCATCGAGTCGGTCGAGGGTTTGCGCTCCTTTCACAGCTGGGCGAAGAAGCCGTCACCCGAGAGGAAGGCGCCGCGGACGCTTTGCTGCCTGACGATCCCTTGGAGCGTGGTGCTCCTCGGTCCCCGCGGCGGCGAGCTGGACGCCGACGAAGCGCACGTACGTCGTGCCCTCGCGGGGCCGGGTCGCGGGCCCTCGGCTGTCTCCACGATCGAGCGGACGAAGATCGTCGCGTCCAAGGCGGGCAAGCGGCTCGCGTGGCTGGTCGAGCGGAGCTTACCCGCGCTCGACGACGTCGCGTCGCCTACGCCACGCGGCCTGGCCGGTTGGATCGCGAGGCGCTCGCGCAGGCGAATTACCCGTCGCAATCTCGTCCGCAAGATACAAGAGGCGGGGCTGGGGCTCCGGTATCGCGGTCGGGTCCCGGTAGCGACGCCGGGAGACGTCGAAGTAGCGAGGACGATGCTCGACTGGGCGCGTGCGTATCTCACCCAGCCTCACGCCGAACTGGGGCGCAAGGGCGCGGTTTGCCCTTTCGTTGCGAAGACCCTCGCCGCCAACGGCTTCCTCGTCGCGGTTCACGACGAGGTCGACGGCGACGCGGCGCAGATGCGCGATCTGGTCTTGTCGCACGCGGCGGCGTTCCAGCGGAAGTACCCGGCCGCGCAGTACGAGTCGTCCATGTGCCTGCTTCTCGTTCTCCCCAACGTGTCGCCCGAGGCTTGGGCGGAGCTCGACGTCGTTCACGACGAGACGAAGACTTACCTCATGAAGCGAAAAATGATGATCGCGGCGATGCATCCGCGCTCGCGTCGCGCGGCAATCAACAACTCGAGCTTCGCGGTCATGCGTGCCCCCCTTCCTTGCTTCGCCGTACGCCACATGGTCGTTCAGGACATCGCGTTCGTCGGCCACAACCGCGCTGCGCTTCTGACGTACGACCGTCTCTTCGGAGGACTGTTCGTCCAGGGCAAGATCTCCAACGAGTTCGGCTACGTGGACCTGTACCATGCCGCACGCGAGCGCTTCGGGCTGCCTCCTCGCCCGGCTCGAGGCACATAACAAAAAAATCGCCGCGCCGTGTCGATCTCCGCATGCGTCGAGCGTCGCCCCTCAGGAAGGGACGCGAAGGAGAGACCGTCATGGGCGCCATCACCTACTTGCTTCGCGGCGTGCTCGCCGTCCTGGCGACGATCGTCGGCCGGATTTTGGGTACACGAGGCGACATCGACAACAAGCGGCGCGAGCTGCGGGTGCATGTCCTGGTGGAGGCGTGGCGCAACGTCGAGCGCGCCGTCAACCGTCCCGGCGCGGAGGAGACGCGCGGGCTCGAGCAAGCGCTGGCCGACATTCAGCTCTTCGGTACTCCCTCGCAGGCCGAGCACGCGGCACGGGTCGCGCGCGCGATAAACGGAGGAGAGGCCGAAGCGGCGTGCCTCGAGGAGCTGCTGGAGGCCCTTCGTCTGGACCTTCGCAAGGAAATGCGCCTCGGGCGCGCCGAGAGCCGCCTCGTGTGTCTCCGAACCGGGCACGGCCAGTCCACTTCACGGCCCGGCGCCCGAGGAGTCGAGAGGCCCGCCGGTAGGGCGCGGACGTTCCGACCGCTCCGGCCGCGGGCGGCGGCATGACGGATCGTCGGCGGGGCTGCAAACTACCGGTTGGCCCATGCCCCTCCTCGTCGTACTCGCTTGCGCGGGAACTGTCGGCAGCGCCGATCGACGCGACTCCCGCGACGCCCCTCCGGCATCGTAACTCTCGGTGCGCACCATGACCTGGCTTCCCCTCCTTACGTTCGCGGGGTGGCTCGCGGTGGTGCTCGTCGCCTACCTCGCGCGCGGGCGCGCCTTCGCGACCTTTGCCGGCGTCTTCGCCGGGCTCTATTCGGTCCTGGCGCTCGGCATGGCACCCGTATTTCGCGCGGTGATGCCTGCGTACGTCGCGCTGCACGTGGCCGTCTACGTCAACTTCGGGGCGCTCTCCCGCCCGCGGATGCGCCCTCCCCTCTACCGCTGGCTCGTCAGCTGGCCCGCGTCGTTCTTCGTGGCCGGCACGCTGCTCGCGCTTCCCTGGGCGCTCGTGCGCTCCTTCGGGCTCCAGCCGTGGGCGCCGTGGCTCCCCTATGCCCTCGGAGCCGTGGGTCTTCTGCAGTCGCTCACGGCGCGCGAGGAGGAGATCGACCTGGTCATCGGCGGTCTCGAGCGCGCTCGGTCAGTCACGCCGCACCCGCGCGGCGAGGCGCGCGTGCAGCGCCCGCTCCGGATCGTGCAGATCACCGATCCGCACATCGGCCCGTTCATGTCGGTCGAGCGCCTTCGACGCATCGCCGCGAGGGCTGTCGCGAAGAGACCCGATCTCGTCTTCTTGACGGGCGACTTCCTGACGATGGAATCGCAGAGCGATCCGGAGCTTTTGCGGCGTGCGCTCGAACCGCTGCGCGCGATGCAGGGCAAGGTGTTCGCCTGCCGCGGCAACCACGATCTCGAGGCGCCCGAGACCGTCGCGAGGGCGCTCGCCGCGAATGGTATCGAGCTCTTGGTGGACGAAGCCCGGGAAGTCTCTACCGAGGCAGGGCCGGTGCAGATCGTCGGCATGGATTTCGTGTGGCGAGACCGCGAAGTTCATCTGCAGCGCGTCTGCGCCGCGAATCCGCGCAAGCCCGGTGTCACCCGGATCATCCTGCTCCACGATCCGGGCGCGTTCAGGCACCTCCCGGAAGGCCAGGGCGATCTGGTGCTCTCCGGTCACACGCACGGCGGACAGGTGGGGCTCGTGAGCGTCGGACTCTCGTGGACGTTTCTGCGCCTCTTCGGAATCCGCATCCCCGACCACGGCTTCTGGGCCCGCGGTCCCGATCGCCTGTACGTCCACCGGGGGACCGGCCACTATGGGTTTCCGCTACGCCTCGGCGTGCCTTCCGAGGAGAGCGTCCTGCGCGTTCACCGGGTGACGCCGTCGTAACGCGGCTCGAGGCTCGCGCGGCAAAGCGCGTCAGCGGAACGCGTCCTCGAGGTTGCGCAGGAACATGGCGACATCGAGCAAGCGCGCCTCGAGGAAGTCGCGCACGTCGGGCTCGATTCCGGCGGCATCGAGCGCTTGCAACATGCAGCGCATCCAGGCGCGCGCCGCAGCCGTATCGATCGGCACGCGGGCATGACGCATGCGAAGGCGAGGATGCCCGTACTGCGCGGTGTAGTCCTGAGGCCCGCCGAGCCAGCCCATGAAGAACAGCGCGAACCGCTCCCGCGAGGTGCGGACGACGTAGCCGCGCTCGTCGCACGGGTGAAGACGCGCGAGCGTAGGCTCGAGCTCGGTCATGGCGTCGTAGAAGCGCTCGACGACTGCGCGGACGCCCTGTTCTCCACCAAGTCGCTCAAACGGCGTGTCGGCAGGTGACGGAACGAAGGCCACGTCCCCTGTCTCTTAGCACACCACGTCCAGGTCGATGTCCAGGTCGATTCGCGAGTCGAAACTTCCCGAGCTCGCAGCTCGAACGTCCCCCCGCCACGATGCGCAGGAGCATCGCCCTAGTACCTCGTCGAGGTACTAGCTCGCGAGGAAGTCAGCGAGCGCTCGCTGGAACCTCAGCGGTTGGTCCAGCATCGGGACATGCCCCGACCGTTCGAAGCGGATCACGCGGGCTTGTCGGATCGCTCGACTCATGGCGAGCTGACCCTCTGCAGGATACATCCGCGAGCGCATCCCGATCATCATCGTCACCGGAATGCGAATATGGCCGAGCGCCCCGTAGGCGTCGTCGGCTCCTTCCATATAGGCCCGCATGATCGTCAAATAGCTGGACCAGCGGCGGACCGGCATCACGGTGCGCGTGACGAGGCGCTCCGCGCGGTGCACCAGCCGGCGAATGCCTGCCTGGCGTAGGCGGCTGTTCGTCGCATAACAAAAGAACTCTGCAGTCGCCCGGCGCATTTCGAGGCGGACGTCCGAGGGCAGGTTCCAGTACTCGGTGTCGACGCCGGCACGCTCCGCGAGAGACAGGAGCCGGCGGAACGTGTCGAACATGCGCTCCTGGTCTTCTCCGAAGACGCCATGCCTCCACGTGGCGTCGTTGCGGACGCGGGGCGATTGATCGATGTGCACGTACTTCACGAACCGACGGAACGATCCGAGCTCGTTCAGCTTGAGGGCAGTGTATGCGCCCATGGACACGCCGCCGAGGATGACCCGGTCGAGGTCGAGGTGACCGAGCACGTCCTCGACGTCGCGCGCGAATGTCCCGAATACGTCTGAGCCGTTGAATGGCACGTCGTGCGAGTCGCCGAAACCACGCAGGTCGGGCAGGACGAAACGATAACGATGCGCGAGCGGGAGGATGTTCGGCAGCCAGTGCGAGCCGCGAGACCCGAAGCCGTGCAAAAGCACGACGGGACGACCGCGGCCGTGGACTTCGACGCTCAGATGAGCCCCATCGCGCATCGGGACGGAGAGTTTCATCCGCGGAAGGCTAGCGCACGGCCGCTCGAGCTGCCGCGCGAGCTGCGAGCTGGTTGTACGGAAGCTCGAGCGGTCGCCGCGCGCGACGGGTCGAGCGCATCCTTCTCGCCACGCTGGCGTCGTCGTGGGGCCAACATGCAAATGACGAAAGTCCGTCGACAGACTACGCCGGCGGCTCCGCTCGCGCGGAGCCGCGATTTCTCGCGCCCGGGACATACCACCCTAGAGACGAGGTCTCGCGTCCGCACGGCCGGGATGTTGCACCGTGCGCTCGCGTGCGTCGATGAGGCGCGACCGCTCGTCGCACACACGACGCAATGGTCGCGAATCGCGAATGGCTCGGCCGCTCTCAAGCCGCGATGAGCTCGACCGGAAATAGGAGAAACCCATGCGCTCTGAAACTCAGCTTGAAGTCGGGACAGTTGTCTCGCAGCGTGCGGCCGTGATGCTCGCAATCGGGTTGTGGACCTCGGGTGTCGTCCTCGCAGGAGCGAGCGCGGTGCGCATCCACCACGCCGCGGCGACGGACGCGGACAACGAACCGCCCAGCTGGGCCGCAGCCGCGCCGAAGGACACCGGGGAGGAGACGGCCGGAACGGAGGGCGCGTTGGTGCTCCCCACGGACGTGATCGTAGGGCGTAGGGCGCTGCGCCCGGGTATGGTGCTGATGCAGAAGCCTTGACGCAACTTCCGTCGCGGTCGTCCGAAGGGGAATCAAGGACGATGATGAGAGCGGCCGTTGCTGTACTGGTGGGAGCGGTCTCGCTCCTGGCGCGGCCCGCGGTTGCCCAAGAGGCGCTGCCGCGCGCGACGACGACCGGGGGGTCGCCGCGCGCCGCAGGGGAGCTCGTCGACCCGCTCGCCGCGATTCGCGTTGACCTGCCCGTCGGAGACGTGTTGGCGGGCGCCGCGGCCGACGAGACCGCGAGGGACGCTCTCGCCGCCATCGACGTGGATGGAGCGTCGATCGACCCGTTCGCGGCGATCTCCCCGTTGTGAGGCGACGCCACCCGGTCGATATCAGAAACTGGTCCAGCTCTTGGACGAAGCCAACGCCGGAGACGAAGCCGAGGCGGCTCGTGGCTCGGCCGATTGCACGGCGAGGGCCGCATCGGCTGCGGGGAGTCGGATGACGAATCGAGAGCCGCGCGGGCCGCGCGGGTGGTCTATCGTCGGACTCTCGAGCGAGATTGTCCCGCCGGCGCGCTCGATGATCTCGCGGCTGATCGAGAGGCCGAGCCCCGTGCCCAGATCGCCGCCTCTCGTCGTGAAAAAGGGCGACCATATGCGCTGAAGGTTTTCCTTCGGGATGCCGGCGCCCGTATCGTAAACCTCGATTGCGACCTGATCCCCGAAGTGCCGCGTCGCGACGCCGATCGTGGGTTGCTCGGAGGGCTCTTTCGGAAGCGCCTGGATGGCGTTCACGAGGAGATTGACGAGCACCTGGACGAGGCGACCGTTGTGAACGAGGACGGGAGGAACGTCCGAGAGGTCGATCCGCAGCGCGACGGACTCCGAGAGGCGCCCGCGCGTGAGCGCGACCGCGCTCTTCACGGCTTCGTTGACGTCGGTGATCGTGCGGTCCAGCCCCTCCGCGTCCGGACTGGCGATGAGGCGCAGGTCGCGAACGATGTCTACGATGCGATTCATCGAGTCGCGCAGCTCTCCGAGGAGCTCGTGAAGAGAGTCGCCCGAGGTATCCGAGGTCGCCGCCTCGCGGTCTCGGAGCATGCGTTGCAGCGTATTGAGACCGAAGAGGATGAACGCCGCGGGATTGTTGATCTCGTGCGCCACGCTGGCGACGAGCATGCCGAGCGTCGACAGCCGATCGGTCTGCACGGCGCGCGAGCGCGCGGCGTGCTCCGCGCTGACGTCCTCGAGGATCCCCTCGATCGCGATGACCTGGCCCGCCTCGCTGAGCAGGGGGTACACCGTGCCTCGCACAGCGGTCTCGGCGCCGTGCGCCGCCCGGAGACGGGCCTCGTACGAAGGCGAAACGCTGCCGTGGCGCGCCCCGTCGACGGCCGCATCGAACGCGCTCCGTCCCTCGGTATCCGCGTGGACGTCCCGGAGGAAGTCGCGCGTCCGGAGCGCATCGACGGTCGGGATGCCGAGGAGGCGCTCCGCGTGACGGTTCAAATAAAGGATCTGCCGCGTCGCAGGATCCAGGCGAAAAATGATGAGCGGTGCGTTGTCGAAGAGCGCTCGTAGCTCCTTTTCGAGCTCGCGCGCCCGGTTGAAGTGGAGCGCAGCCTCCCGCTCTGCGGCGACGAGGTGCGTCTCGTCCCGAAGGACGGCGTGCATCGCCACGTGCGGATCGTCGTCGACGGCGGTGACGACGACCGAGGCGACGACGGGTTGGGCGACGCCGTCGCCGTTGCGAGAGTGCCGCAAGGTCGTGCGGCTCGGCGCGCGCGGCGCGGCGGGGCGGTCCGCGCGCACGAGCTCCTCGTCCAGCAGCGTTCGGACGTCCCTTCCCAGCAGCTCGTCGCGTGACAACCCCGTCAGCTTGGTCGCGGCGGCGTTGGCGTCCGTCACGCAGCCGTTCGCATCCCACGCGAGCATGGCGTCGCCGGAGGTCTCGAGGATCATCGCAAGGCGTCGCTCGCGCATCAGCCCCACGGTTCGCTCGAAGTTCTCACCGAAGAGCTCCGCGAGCAGCGTGAGAGCGTCGAGCGGCGCCGTCGTCGCGCAGCCCGTCTCGCGGAACGCGACCACGAGCTTGCCCACGATGGGACCGGGCGCGCGTCCTTCTTCCGGCGCGCGAGCCGACCACCTCGTCGCGCGGATGGGGAGAATCACGTAGGAAAGAAACCCCCACTGGACGGCGACCTGGTCGAGCGCCTCGGCGCTCCGTGTGTCGTCGCAGATTTTCGTCACGCCGGACCGGAGGACGCTCTCCTCCTTGGGCCCGTGGGGGAACCTCGCGCCGAACGGCGGCAGGGGCCTGGCGGATTGCGCCGTCGACGCAGCGTAGAGGCGCTTCCCGCCAGGTTCGGGGACCAGGACGGCGAGGCAGTCGAGCGGTACGTGCCGGGCCAGAGCGACGGTAATGGCCTCGAACGTCTCGCGCCGAAACAGGTTGTTGTCGTGCGCGGCAATGCGAAGGATATCGTGCATCGCCGAGTCGGCGGACATGGTCGGTCACCCCAGAGACGTTCGGAACGGCGCCGCCCATCCGTAGCGCGCGTGGCGCTACCTGTCTATGTGAGAGACTCGCACGAGCCTCGTTTCAGGCGGTAGTCAACCGCCGCCCGGGGCTCTTGCGGCCCGGCGTGGCGTCACGGTGACTCCTGGGTCATGAGCAGCGCCCCGGCGGCGAAATCGGAGCTTGCGCCGCAGCCGGGGTCTTGCAGGTTCGCCCAGCACGAGGGTGTCCCGAGGGACGGCACTCGAAGACGGGACGCGCACCGCGCGCCGTCGGTGGTCCACTCGGCCTCGAACGGCCATCCGGTCATGGGAATGCGATATCCGTACGCGTCGTAGACGTCGATGGTCATACCGTCCACGGTGTATGACGTGCCATCGCCGCAATAATCGGCGCGGAACGCGCGGGTGCATGCCTGATGCATGTCGGCCAGAGAAACGACCGGACAATGGGCGCGGCCGTCGGGGCACGCGCGAATCGAGTCCCACGGCTCGTAGCCGAGATCCACGCACTTCGCGAGGGCGTATCCCTGACAGGCGAACGTGAACGCGTTCGGGTCGGCGATGTGACTCCCACCCCCGGCGACCCCGGTGCGGTAGTCCCAGCGACCCGCCAGCGCGATGGCTCTTATGGGCGCCCCGGTCGAGTCGACGCCGCAGAGGGGATGACGCCCTCCGTCCGTTTCGTACGACACGCTGTAAAGGTACACGTCGGAATGCGCGCGATCCGCCGCGCGGTTCACGTCGTCGATTACCAGGTCGAGCGAGGAGCCGTCATCGAGCGATCCAGCCAAAACGGCTCCGACGAAATCGTTGACGCCGAACTTGTGCGCCGCACCGTTGGCTCCCACGAGGGCGCTGCCGTCCAGCGTGGCCGAGACGGTACGACGCCCGAGCTGGACTCCGTCGAGCGAGATCCCCACGAGGCCCCGGTTCGCGAGATCGAAGCCGTCGAGCGAGCGACCATTGAGGCCGATACCGACAAGATCCCACGACCAGCCCCAGGAGATTACGAGATCGCTCGACTCCCGGCCGATCGCTTCGGTCGGGCTCTGGGCGCTGCAGGCGAACCCGCACGTAGCGAATGCGGCAGCAAGAATCGTCGGCGTCAGGCGAGTGCGCGTCATCGGGGACCCTCCGTGCCGGACAATCAGCAACCGGGATGCCAGCCACGCCAACCGGCCTTTTGCTTCTGAACTTGACGTCGTCCGCCGTTCCGGTTCTTCGAATCGCGCCGAGTCAGCGCGCCGCGTCGGCGCGTCGCGCCGATTCGGCGTGAGTCGGGTAATCCGCGCACACACGGAAGCCGACGCTCACGTCGCGGAAGCTCGGTTCGGGAGTCTCGCGATTCGAGACGCGACTCGCGTTGATATCGAAGTAGAAGCTGCCGCCGCGTGCCGCGTGCGCTCCGCCGCCGAGCGATGATCGCGTCCACTCCCACGCGTTGCCTGACATGTCATCGAGCCCGAACGGGCTGCGCGACGCGGGATGCGACCCCACCTCGTCGAGCCCCATCGCGAGGGGTGCGCGCGCATACGTCTCGTCGTAGTCGGCATCCTCGGGGGCAAGGCTGTCACCGTGGGGGAACAGCCGGTCGTCAGCGCCGCGGCCGGCTCGCTCCCACTCGCGTTCGGTGCACAGTCGCGCGCCAACCAGCCCGCCGCTCGTCGCCAGCCACCGTGCGTACGCCTCGGCGTCGTCCGCGGTGATGCCTACGACCGGCAGCTGCGCCCAGTCCACCGTCTGGCGTTTGGCGCGTCCCGAGTAGGCGATGCGTTCGCCGGATCGCGCGGTATAGGTCACCGAAGCCGGTCGGAAGCTCAACTCCCACCTGTCGCCCGAAAGCTCGTGGAAGGTGAGCGCGCCTTCGAAGCCGCCGTGCACCGCGGGGTACCGCTGCGGACGCTCCCTGGCCGGCAGCGCGCGAAGGAAGTCGACCCATTGCCCGAAGGTGCACTCTCGCTGCGCGATCAGGTAGGTCCCGGTCGAGGCTTCGTGGATGGGAACCGTATGAAGGAAGCCGCGCCTCACGCTGTCTTCTGCTTGCGTGCCGAAGAGAAACGCACCGGGCGGGACGAGGACGAACCCCGCCGGAATCTCGCTGGGCTGGGGAAGCTCGACCTCGAAGTGGGCTACCTCGCCACGTGCCACCGCGAACGGATACACGACCGGGGCGCGGCCCGGAGCGCGCAGCGTCATCCGGTACGAGCCGGGCGGGAGAGGAAGATCGACCGGAGGCTCGGCAAAGTCTCCCGCGGGCTGGACGACGCGTCGCCCGCGGTCGTCCGGGACGTAGCGCTCGAGGGCACAAGACGCCGGCGGAGCGCTCGCGAACGAGACGATCGCCGGAGCGTTCCAGCGCTCCCTTCGCGCTCCGTCGTCGTAGAGCGCCAGGCGCTGCAGGAGCTCGTCGCGCTCGGCTTCGAGGTGTTCGGCGTCGGCGACGATCGCGCGCTCGAACAGGACGTCGGCGAGGAGAGCTCGCACGTCCCGCCGTCCGGGATCGAGCGCGAGCGCCGACTCGGCCGCGCGAGCCGCGCGCGCGAACGCCGCGTTCATGCGCGCGCGGGAAGCGCGCACTTCCTTCCACTCCTGCTCCGCGGCGTCGAGGTTGGGCTCGTCGAAGCGGGCGTACGCCCGCTCCTCCCGCTTCGCGACCGCGGCTCGCTCGAGCCGTGCAGCGCTGAGCTCCTGCCAGGCAAGGGCGCGCTCGCGGTCCACTCGGCGGGAAAGCTCGACGCTCGCTCGGAGCGTCACGGCGGCGTAGGTGAGCCCAAGCGCGAGAGGGATCGAAGCCACGGCTGCCACCGCGAGCACACGGCTGCGACGCCGAGAGGCGCGCGACGCGTCGAGAAAGAGCCGTTCGCGCTCCGAGAGCGCCGCCGCTTCGACGTTCACGGCCTCCTCGAGCTGCCGACCGCGCCAGAGAGCTTCCTTCCTCCGTCCGCCACGGTCCCATTCCATCGCGGCGGTCGCGAGCCGCTCGCGAAGCGCCTGATCATGCTGCTCGGCCACGAGCCAGCCCGAGAGCGTCGACCAACCACGAACGAGCGCTTCGTGTGCGATCTCGTAGCCGGACCCCTCGGGCGTCTCCCGCGCGACCACGATGCGCCCGCGCACGAGCGCTTCGAGCGCCGCCCGCGCCGGGGCATCGCGGAGGGCGAGCTCCTCGGTCGTACGGCGAACGCGCGTCCCCTCGGACGTGACCAGCCGCAGGAGGATCCCCCGCGCCGCCACGCGCTCAGCCTGCGGCATCCCTGCGAGGAGCGAGTCGGCGTGGCGAGAGAGCGCGCCCGCGACGCCCCCAAGCGCGTTCAGCGCGGCGGACGAGATCGTCCCACGCGCTCGATCGCGGGCTTCCCACAGCTCGGCGAGCGCGAACTGCAACAGCGGCAGCCCGCCTCCGGCCCGAGCCGTCGACTGGACCAGCTCTTCCACGATCGACTCAGCCTCGAACGTCACGCCCTTGGCGCGCGCCGGGCCGACGATGGCCTCGCGGATGCGCTCCTCCGAGAGCGGTCGCAAGAAGTAGAGCGCTCTCGACACGGCGTCGGCCATGCCGCCCATGGCCGCCAGCCGGCCCAGGAAATCCGCCCGGACGGTCGCGAGCACGCGAAGCGACGGGCCGCCTTCGGCGATCCATCCGACGAGCTCCGCCACCCGCGCTGCCTCCTCCGGGTCGGCGACAGTCAGCAGCTCCTCGAGCTGGTCGATGAACAGGACGACACCGGCTCTCGGTCCCTGCTCAGAACGGAGGCTCCGGACGATTTCGCGCGCGTCGGCCAGAAGGGTGCGGTGGATCGCGCTCTCGGGGCTTCCCAGCGTGGCGGCGAGCGCTGCAGCGAGCGATGCGATCGGGTGTCGGCCGGGGACCAGCGCGACGGGCGTCCACGTCCGTCGCTTGTCCAGCCAGTCGGCTATCCGCGGGAGGACGCCAGCACGGCAGAGAGAAGACTTTCCCACGCCGGAGTCCCCGGCGACCAGAACGAATCCTTCGCCGGCAAGACGCTCGAGGATGGCGCGCACCTCCGAGTCGCGCCCGAAGTACACCGCGCGATGCTGCGCCTCGAACGCGTGCAGTCCGCGATACGGGTTGCCGTCGGGGAGAACGTCGGCGCGCGCCTCGGGTGTGAGCTGCGCGAGCGCCGCGCGCAACTCGTTGCCCGAGGCGTAGCGCTCGCCCGGATCGCGACGCAGACATCGATCGACCACGGCGGCAAACGCCGGATCGACGCCCGGCGCGACGTCCGCCAGAGAAGGGGCGTCCTCGGTGCAGACGCGAAGCCACATCGCTGCGATCTCTCGCGCCCAGTGCGGCGGACGTCCGGTGCACAGGGCGTACAGCAGCGCTCCCACGGAATAGACGTCCGATCGAAAGGTTCCGGGCTCGCCATTCCAGAGCTCCGGAGGCATATACCCGGGGGTGCCGAGGCGCGCCCCCGGTCGCGTGTGCGCCGCGAACCCGTCGGCCGCGGCATCGGGCGGCGCGGCCACCGGGGGCGCCGCCGCAGACGTCATCACGATTTCGGTGGGGAGCGACGACCGCCCCGACGCCGGATCGCTCGATTCCGTCGGTTCTAGAAGCTTCGCGAGACCGAAGTCGAGCAGCTTGACGTCACCCTCTTCCGAGACGATCACGTTCGCCGGCTTGATGTCGCGGTGCACGACGCCCCGTCGATGCGCGGCTGCGAGCGCGCGCGCCAGGTCCTGCCCGATGCGAAGCGCCTCGCGCCACGGAGCCGGACGTGGCGTACGGTCCAAACTCTGGCCGCGGACGAACTCGGAGACCAGGTAAGGCCGCCCCTCCACCTCTCCGACCCGGTAGATGGCCACGACGTTCGGGTGCTGCAGCCTCGCGATGGCGCGGGCTTCGACGGCGAACCGCTGGCGCGCCTGCTCGGCGATTTCGGTGGCGATGAACTTGATGGCGACGTGGCGGTCCAGCAGCACGTCGCGGGCGAGAAAGACTTGCCCCATCCCGCCCTCGCCGAGCAGGGGCCCGAGCTCGTATCCGTCGAAGGAAGGGGGCGGGACCCACACCGGAGTTTCCTCCTACTTCCGCTCGAGAGCGGCGACCGATCGGTATTCCTTGAGCTTCGTGACGAGCGTGCGCAGGGGCATTCCGATGAGGGCCGCAGCCTTAACGCGGACGCCGCCGGTGGCAGCGAGCGCCTCCATGATGCGCGTTCGCTCGAGCTCCCGGATCTCCTCGTACAGGTTTCGAAACGCGCGGGGCGAACCGGGCGGGGCGTCCATCGCGGGCTCGCCGAGAGACTCCGCCGCCCGGGTCGGGTCGGCGGGCAGGTGCTCGATGCCGACGACATCGCCCGTCGTCGTTGCCGCGACGTATCCCATCAGGTTGCGAAGCTCGCGCACGTTTCCGGGCCAGGAGCGCTGCGAAATGTGGAGCGCCACGGCGTCCGAGAGCGTCAGCGGCGGACGATGGATCCGCTCGCAGGCTTCGTAGAGGAACGTGCGCGCCAGCGGATGCAGATCCAGGGGCCGGTCGCGCAGCGGAGGCACGGTCAGCGTGGCGGCGCCCAAGCGGAAGTACAGATCCTCGCGAAATCGTCCCGCGATGACCTCGGCCTGCAAGTCGCGGTTGGTAGCGGCCACGATGCGAACGTCGATGGGTCGCTCGACGAGCGCGCCGACGCGCGTCACGGCACTCGTTTCGAGGACTCGCAGGAGCTTGGCCTGAGCGGAGAGAGAGAGCTCGCCCACCTCGTCCAGAAAGACCGTGCCCCCGTTCGCGCTCTCGAGGAGGCCGATCTTCGCGGCAAACGCCCCGGAGAAGGCGCCGCGTTCATGGCCGAACAGTTCGCTCTCGAAGAGAGAGTCCACGAGCGCGGCGCAATTCATGGACACCATCCGCTCGCTCCTCCGCGGAGACCAGTGATGCAGGGCAGCGGCGACGATCTCCTTGCCGACTCCCGTCTCGCCCGTCACCAGCACTGGGATGTCGCTGGACGCGAGGCGCTCGACGACGGAAAAGAGGCGCCTTGTCGCCGCGTCGACGGCGACGACCCCCCGTCCAGCGATTCGCAACGGACTCACCGTCGCCGCATGCCAGAGCAGCGCCCCCGGCGCCGATGCGCGCGCAGCGTTTCGCGCCGACGCGACGAGAGCCTCGGCCGTACAGCCGTCGCCCGGACAGAGCGACAAACCTCCGCGCGCTTGCGGGGCGAAGTCGGAGAGCGCGTCGAGAAGCCGTCGTGCGGGAATGTCGGCGGTCCGTGCGGTCTCCGGGAGGACGACGACCAGGCTGGTGGAACCGCACCAGCCCAAGACGTCGACGACGCGCAGCGCGGAGATTGCTGCATCACCGACGGCATCCCGATCGGCCGCGATCTCTCCCAGCTCGATCACCACGACGGCGAGCGGTCGATCGTAGCGAAAAGCGCGCTCGGTCTCGATCGCGAGCCGCTCGGAGAGTTCGGTCGCTCCGAGGAGCCGAGGACGGTTTGCCGGCGGGGCGACGGGGTGGGTTCCGCTCGCCAATCCCGAGGACGGTGACGCCGTGACGGCTTGCGCCGCCAAGGAGCTCGCGTTCGCTGGTCCGTGGGACGATGGGCGTCTCATCGCTCCGACTCGCTTGCGAGGCCCATCACCCGACTCCGTGACCCAGTCGGCGTCCGCCCCGGCGTGAGCTTGGGCCCCTCCTGCACGGAGAACGGTTGTCGAGCGCCGCCCTTTAGCCCCAGATGGCCCAGAAGTCGCTCCAGACGAACCCTCTTGTAGGTGGGCGCGAGAGAGAGCCGGGGCGAAAGGGATCGGTGGACGCAATGGAGCGTGCCGGAGTCGTCGCGCGCCTCGGCACGCGCAGTGACTGACCGCAAATCGGCAGAGGTGCCGTGGTCGCGGCGTAGCCAGCGCTAGCCGTACGGTCGGCGATCGCGCGACGCGTCGGCGCGCATGTCGGTTGCTAGTCCTTCGATGGGGCGCAGTGAACCGCAGAGTACGCCCCTGAGCCAAAGCATCGCTGGCAGGTTCCGGGGTCGATGGGGGCAACGTTCGATGGCCACCGTTCGGATCGACGCGTTTCGGTCATTGGAGGAGCTCGCGCCGCTGCGGACTCAGATGGCGGCGCTCAACATGGAATCGCGGCGCCCGTGCCCGTTCCCGACGTTCGAGTACATCGAGACGTTCCTCGCATACGACGAGCACGACACCAGGGAAGAAGAGCTCCTTTTTCTCGCGGCTTTCGAGGATCAACGACTCATCGCGTCGCTCGAAGGGGACGGGGTCCTTCGGGAGCGCCTCGGTCGACGCGAACTCGAGCAGTGGCTTCCGTTCCCGCTCCGCAGGGGAAGCCGCGTGAGGGTGCAATGAGCACCGCGCGCAAGCTGGCAAAGCGCGTGCTCGGCGGAGTCGCACGCCGCTACACGCCACGCCGGCAGGACTTGCCGCTTTCGCTCTGGGGTCTCTCACAAGACGGCTCCGGCGCGCTTTCGTTGCGGACCGTGGCGCTAGGCGATTTGATTCGCCGCTGGGGGACCCCTCTCCACGTCGTCGACTCCTTACGACTCGTCGAGAACGCAGCCAAGTTCCAGGCGCGCCCCCCGGGTGCAGCGCGCGGATGCCGCGTCCTCTGTTCGTACAAGACGAATCCGGTGCCTGGGGTGCTTCGGATGCTGCATTCCCAGGGATTGGGGGCGGAGGTCGTCAGCCCCTACGAGCTGTGGCTCGCGTTGCGCCTGGGCGTCGACCCAGGTGCCATCGTGTACAACGGACCGGCAAAGTCACGAGCCTCCATCGCCGTCGCGCTCGACCGCGAAGTGGGGCTCATCAACGTGAACGCCCGCAGCGAGATCGCGCCGCTGGCGGCCCTCGCCCGCCGGATGGGAAGGCGCCCCACCGTCGGCGTTCGCGTCGTCGTGCCGGGGTCCGTCGGCGGTCAGTTCGGCGAGCGCATCGATACCGGCGCTGCCCTCGCCGCGTTTCGAGAGGCGCTCCAGTTCCCGGAATTGCGCGTCCGAGCGCTGCATTCCCACTACAACGGAGAGATCGTCGGGCGGGACCAGCTGGATGCGTTTCTGTCTTCGCTCCTCGCCTTTGCGGACGAGCTGCACGCGCGGCTCGGGCTCGCGATCGAGATTATCGACATTGGCGGCAATCTCGCCTGTCCAACCGTCTCGCGCCTTTCCTGGCGCACGCGCCGGCTGGCGACGTCGTTTGGCTGCGAGCCCGTGCCGCGCCCACCGGAGTCGGTGCTGTCCATCGACGCGTATGTCGAGCGCGCCGTGCGGCGCGTCGAGGGCCACTTCGCGGGCACCGGCCGCACCGCCCCGGAGCTCTTCGTCGAGCCGGGGAGGGCGCTGATGAGCAACACCCAGATGCTCCTCTCTCGCGTGCTGGCGATTCGAGATCCAGACGCTGCGGGAATGCGCTGGGCCGTGGTGGACACGGGCTTGCATCTGGCCGAACCGATGAGCAGCGAATTTCATCAGCTCTTCTCGGTGGCGGCTCGCAGGGGGTCTCCCCAACACCTCTACCGCCTCTCGGGCCCGAGCTGCATGTTGAGCGATCAGGTGTGCGCCGCGTGGCGGCTGCCGGAGCTCGCGGTCGGCGACGGTCTGGCGATCATGGACTCGGGCGCGTACTTCGTGCCCTTCTCGAGCTGCTTCTCGTTCCCGAGGCCGGGTATCGTCGCCGTAGGGCACGCGGGGGAAGAGATCCTCCGTCGCGCGGAGACGTTCGAGGACCTGATCGCGCGGGACGCCGAAGCGGTTGGAGTCGGCGGAGCCGTCGCAAGTCGATCCGACAGCCTGCATCGAATGCTGTGGGACGCATGAGCGCGAAAGTCACAAGGCTGCCCGTGCGTGCGAAGGCGCACCGCGGTCATCCGTCCGACGCCTCGCCGGAGGCCCTCCTCGCGAGCGCTGGCTCGTTCGGGACGCTCGCGGCCGCGAGGTCGCTGGGCCGCTCCGGCATTCGCGTCGTGGTCGCCGATCCGCACTGGCTCACCGCGGCTCGCTGGTCGCGCCGCGTAGCGCACACCATTTCGTGCCCTGATGCCGAGTCCTCGCCCAAAGCGTTCCTGGGATGGTTGCTGGCGCTTGGCGCGCGCCACCCCGGCCGAGTGCTCTATCCGACGAGCGACGAGACCGCCTGGCTCTACTCTCTTCATCGCAACGTGCTCGCGCGACACTTTCGCGTGTACGTGCCGGAGTTCGATTCCGTATACACCCTGCTCAACAAGTGGCGCCTCTATCGCGCGTGCAACGCTCTGCAGATCGATGCGCCCAAGACGTGGCTCGTCGTCCAACAAGATCTCCCGCGCCTGCGCCTTGAGGCGCAATACCCGCTCGTCATCAAGCCCCAGACCCAGGCGTTCCTTTCTCCGCACCAGAAGGGACGCGTCGTGCCGACTGCGGACGCCTTCGTCCGGCTCTGCAGGGAATTCCGTCAAGCCACGTCGTACTCCCCTGTCGCGCTCGAACAGAATCCCGACCTCACGGCGCCCATCGCGCAGACGTTCGCGGAGAGCGCCGCCGGCGGCATTTACGGCCTCTCGGGGTTCATCGACGCAACCGGCGATCTCTTCGTCGCCGCAGCGGCGCGCAAGGTTTTGCAGTGGCCGCGGCGACTGGGTGTCGGGCTGTGCTTCGAAGAGGCGGAGCTACATCCCCGGCTGGCCGACGATGTCGCGCGACTCTGCCGCGACGTGGGCTACTTCGGTGCCTTCGAAGTCGAATTCCTCGAATCGCACGGCCGCTACGAGCTCATCGACTTCAACCCACGATTTTACGGCCAAATGGGGTTCGACGTCTCTCGCGGGCTCGACTTGCCCCTGCTCGTCTATCTCGCGGCGACCGGTGAACACGATCGCTTGCGCAGCGCAGTCGAAGAGGCACGCCGGAACGTCGGCAAGCCCCGGCGGCGCATCTACTGCAACCGCATCGAGCTCGAGGCAGCCCTCCTCGCCTGCCGCATCGCGGGAGCCATGAGCCGAAAAGACGATGCCCGCTGGCGCCGCTGGCTCTTGAGAGACCGCGTTCGAATGACGGACGCCGTACTGGATCGCGACGACTGGCTGCCCGCGGCCGTCCAGACCGCGTCGACCGTGCTGCACCGCGCCGCGCACCCGCGCTCTACGTGGCGGCAGGCCCGTCACGAATAGGGGGGCCCGCTCCGGGGAGCGTTCAGTCGGCGCTTGCGTCCCGGCTCGGCCGACCTCCTCCGTCGAACCGCGGGAACCCGCCATCGGGCGGCGGCGGCAACCCGGCGTCGGATCGCGGCGCCGCGCAGTAGCTCAGACTGCCGAGCGTCCGACACGTCTCACCGGAGGGGCAAGGCATCGTCGGACTGCAAAGCTGCCGCTCACCGGAACCGCAGTCGCCCTGCTGGCATTGCGTGGACGACGAGCGAAGCCCGTTGATGGTCGCGCAACACACGCTGCCGCTCGGGCAGGTGTCCGC
>Ga0102924_1001006_pt1 | contig 33371 bp, 23 predicted proteins | sample PaiPotPPM11metaG_FD_80116 | JGI IMG/M metagenome (GOLD analysis project Ga0102924, IMG submission 80116) | Iron sulfur acid spring bacterial and archeal communities from Banff, Canada, to study Microbial Dark Matter (Phase II) - Paint Pots PPM... ...
ATCCTTGGCGACAAGCGAGTCGTAACGCGCTGCCTCGGCAGCGGCGTATGCTGCCGACGCCCGGTCTCGTTGCAGGTTTGCCTTGGCTTGATTATACGCGGCGGCGTACGGCCGAGGATCGACCTGGAACAGCACCTGGCCCTGCTCGACCTCCTGACCTTCACGGAACGCGACTCTCGTCAGAATGCCGTCCACCTGCGACGATACGGACGCCGTCTGCATCGGCGCGACCGTGCCGTTTGCGGTCACGTCAAACGGGACAGCGGCCTTTCGGACCGTCGCAATGGCCACAGGCACGGCGGGCTTTTGAGCCGCCTGTTGCTTCTTACCGCAGGCCGAGGCCGCCGCAGCGAAAGTGACAGCCAGCGCCGAGCTCGCGACTCGACGCGTAAAGGACATAGGCGTCTTCGAAGTTGCTAGAATGATCATGGCGGGGGTGGGGTCGCAGACGAGTCGGTGCTCAGACGAAGCTGCGGCTCGCCGTGTAGGCCGAGCACTCCGGCGTCGTGCGATAGTTGTGCAAGGCTCGAGTACCAGGTCCAACGCGCCGCAGCCTGCTGTGAGCGTGCACTCGCAAGGGCGGCCTGCGCCGTCAGCACGTCGAGGATGCTACCGACGCCCTGGCGATACTTCCCGATGGACACGTCGTATGATGCCTGGGCGCTGGACAGCAGGTCGTCCGCGGATTTCACGCGCGCTGTCGCGGTGCGAAGGTTGTAGTAGGACGAGAAGACTTGATACACGACCTGATCACGCTGGTATTCCGCGTTGGCGGCACTCGCCTTCGCCTGCTCACGCGCTTGCAGAATGTCGTACGAGTTCGTGAACCCTTGAAACACCGGAAACGAAAGCCCGACGAGCGCGGAGTATGTGCTACCCTCGAGTGAAGACTTTTGCGCGAACGTGTGGCTCGTTGCGCCGCTGAGAAAGAGATCCGGCAGCCCCTGACCCTTGATGACTCCGACGTTCGCGGCCGCCTCTCGCGCCTGCGCGCGATACGAGGCGAGATCCGGGCGCGAGCGAACGGCAACATTCACGAGGGTGTCTACCGATTCGGCGATTCCCTGAATGGGAACGTCAGGCGGCTCGGGTGCAATGTCGTACGGCAGGTTTGCCGGGAAGCCCAGGGCCACGGCAAGGGCACCTCGCGTCGTCTGCACGTTTCCTTGATCGGTTTCCAGGGTAAGCGAGGCTTGCGAAAGTGTGGTCTGTGCCTGCAGGACGTCGGAGATGGTCGCGACCCCCGCATCATGCCGGGCTTTGGCCGCCGCCAAGTTGGCGCTGTCCTCGCGCTCCGTCTGGACGTCGCCGTCGCGAACCGCCTTTGCGGAGTTGTAGTTGAAATAAGCCTGCTCTACCGCCAACACTACTGCCTGCAATGTGGAGTTGTGCGTATATGACGCAGCAAACGCGCCCTGTCGCGCCACTTCGAAGGAGGACGATCGGCCGAAGTCGAATAGCAACCACGACGCGGACGCCGAGGGCTGCACGAAGTTATTTGTCCCCCCACCACGAACGACCGTGCCGCCGGCGCCAGTCCCGCCAGTGGCGCCTGTGCCGCCGGTAGTCGCCCCGCTCGTAGTGCCGCCGCTCGTGATGGCGGACGTGCCGCCCGTAGACCCGACCCGACTGGCTGTCACGGTGCCGCTCAGCTGTGGCAAATACCGGCCATATGCCGCGCCGATCGCCGCCCCGGCAGCGCGCGCGGTGGCGTAAGACGCCCGGGTCTGCGGGTTGTTGAGGAGAGCGATGTCGATCACGTCGGGCAGGGTAAGGCGCTGCACGCGGTCGGCGATGTCGGACGGAACGACCGACCGAGGTACCGAATCCGGCGTCACCGCACGGCGCGGCGGCTCCCAGAACGCGTTGGCGGCGCGAGGGGCACTGGGCTTTCCGTCGACATCGGGTGGGTTGTGAATGCAGGCAGTCGCGATTGGCGCGGCCAAGGCGGCCGCCGTCGCGATCACACGCCTCGCGGTTGATGCTATCAGGCCCATGAAGTCATGCTTGTGTGTACGCGTGCCCGGTGCCGACTGCTGACGTCTACAAGTCTCTTAATTCGTCCGCGGCGCTCAGCACGTAGTCGATCTCGCGGAGCACCGCTCGCGCCTGCTGCGTCGCGCTGTCGATGCCCCCGTCCTGCGCCCCGGCGGAACGTAGCCGCAGCAGGTCTAGCGCAATCGTTTGCAGAGCGATGCCGGCACGCTCCATCTGCGCGGATAGTGCGTCGCGGCGCTCGGCGAATTGCGAGCGTCGCTCGAGCGGCATGTCGGCGCCGAGTCGGTGCAGCGCAATCGCCAGCGTCGCGATCTGCTCAAGAAGATTGTTGGCGGTTGGTTGAACGTCGGGAATGGAGTTACGCGCCGCCTCGCTCAACGTGGACAGCAGGTGAGTGATCGACGTATAGTCGGCGGCGGCGCGTCGGACCGCGGAGCCGTAAGGGCCGTTTAGCACCTCCCAGGGCACTAATCGGGCAGCCTTGTACTCCTGGGTTGGCGTCGCGTGCCGCACGGCAGCGAGACTCGCGCTCGTTTGGCGCGCCGCGAAGGCGAGCGCCGATGCCGGACCGGCTCGCACACTTTCCCGCGCGCCACGTCCGAAGATTTCCCCCAGCGTTATGCCATCCGCCCATAACTTCCCCAATCGGGCGGCGAAAGTCATGCCCATTCCCAGGAGCGGCCACACTGCCCACCAATAGGCGGTATCCGTGAAAGCGTTGATCGCGAAGAGAAACGCCGCAGTGCCGGCGAAGGTGGCCGTCATTCGTCGGAACGAGCGAATACGCACCGGGAGCGGCGCGTTCTCATCGTCGTGATCCTCCCCCTTGGCCTTGCGCGCCTTTCGATCGGCCCGGCGCGACGATCTCGATGATTTGTCAGACATGACGGCCTGGCTGGCCGCCGCTGACGTGGTCGCTCCTAATGCGGCCGCTCCCGATGCCGGCCCTACCGATGCCGCCACAAAAGACGCCTCGGCCGCTCGCGGAATCGACCCGGATTCAGACGGGGTATCCCCGCGGTCGAGTGCGCCGAGCAGCGCAGCCGCCGTGGGGAATCGGTTGGCTGGATCCTTTTCCAGCAATCGCATGACCGCGTTCGCGAGAGCGGGCGGCGCATCTGGCCGGTGTTGCAATACCGGGACCGGTCGCTCTGACAGATGCTTCACGAGCATTCCGGCGTTGCTGCTGCCGGCGAACGGTGGAGCGCCGGCAAGCATGTGGTAGGCGACGACGCCTAGCGAGTACAAATCGCTTCGGCCATCCACTTCCTTGTCGCCCGCGCATTGCTCGGGCGACATGTAAGCCGGGGTCCCGATCGCGACCCCCGTCGCGGTAAGCCGTGTCTCTGCGCCAGTGACTCCGCTCACGGCTCGTGCAATGCCGAAATCCGTCACCATCGCGGCGCCGCCGTCGCGCGCGAGGAGGATGTTGTCCGGCTTGATATCCCGGTGAATTACCCCGTGCGCGTGCGCGTAGGCGAGCGCGTCGGCGACTTCGCGCACTATTCGTTCCGCATCGGCCACCGGCAGCGCACTGTGCGCCAGGCGCACGGCCAGCGTGTCGCCGTCAACGTAAGCCATGACGAAGTACACGATCCCTTCGCGCTCATCCACCGCGTAGATCGGCACAATGTGCGGGTGAGTGAGCTGGGCTGCAGTCTCGGCTTCGCGCAGAAAACGGGCACGGATGTCGGTCCGGAACGCGAGCTCGGGCGGGAGGACCTTGATCGCCACGACCCGTTTGAGTCGCCGGTCGCGCGCCCGGTATACGATCCCCATGCCGCCGCGGCCGACCTCGCGGTCAAGCTCGAACGTCTCGCCGAGCACTTGCGCAATGCGCTCCGCGAGCTGCGGGTCGGCGACGGAAGGGGTGGTGTCAGGCATATGGTGGCGGCGTGCGGATCGTGTGTAACGACCTCTAAGGTCACATCCTGTCCAAGTGTATCATGTGGGCGTTGACAGTGATAGCGGCGTGGAAGCGAACAGCCCGGGTGACCGGGCCGGCGATAGATCGTATCCGTATTACCGTGAAATCCGTGCCACGAATCTTCCTGCTCCTCGGCAGCGTGGTCGTAATCGTCTCGGGCGGGCTAATAGGCTGGCGCCGCGCGGTCGAAGGCTCGCCACAATACTCCCTGCGGCAGGCTGGTGCTGCATTGCGCCAGCACAACGGCACCAAGCTGGCCTATTACACAGATGTTGCGGGCGTCGCCGATCAACTCGTTGACGGAACGATAGACTGGCTGGCCGCGGAACGCGGAATCGCGGGACTCCCTGCAGGGAACCTGGGCGGCGGAGGCGACCGAACGCGAGCTGCGAAAATCCTAGCAGCGAAAATAGCGCTCGATCAACGCTTCGGCCGGTCCCTGGCGGCGGCGCTCTCGGTCAATGGCATGGACGATAGCGCAGACGAAAACTCGGCTCGCATCGCCCAGCGGATCGTGCGCACGGTGGTCACGGCGCCGCCGCTCAACGCAATCGTGGCGGGTGATGCCGTTGTGGTTCAGGAGATCGGCTCGCCGGAGTACCGGCAGCACACCGTCACGGCGCCACTCACGATTCGTGACGACGACTTGGCGACGACAGCGCATATGTGGCTGGTGTTGGCGCGGGCGCCGGGTCGCTGGCGCATCGTGGGCTTTAGCGGTGTCGCCGACGCCCTCGAAACTATCGACAACGCCCAGCTGGAACACCTGGCGATCGTGAACCGCCCGATAGAGAAGCGGCTCCGGTCTTCGGTCGCAATAGGGGCGCCCGTGATCGATCGCGTGGCCCGCCGCCGCCGCCGCCCGGTACTGCGGCTCCGTCTAGCCCTAACCAACGCGTCGCCGAATGCGGTGTCGGGTCTTACCTTGGCGCTCACACACCGGGCCTCCGACGATGAGCACGCGGAACTGCTGGAAGCTCCGGGCGTGATCCGGCCGGGCGCGACGGCGACAGAAACGTGGGCATTTGACGAGACGGCTGCCGCGACGAGTCGCATGGCATCGCTTCTCGCGCACCCGGACCGATTGCGCATTGACGTTCGCCGTCTAGTGGTGGACTCGGCCGGCGTGGCTGACACCGTGCGGCTTTTCAAGAGCTACGCGGAAGCGCACGCCGCGCTTGGCGCGGGTCGAGACCAGCAGCGCTACTAGTACGGCGCGATCGTCAGACCGAGCTCGTCGCCCGGCCGCACCGTGACCGCTTCGCTGACCGGCTCTTCCGCGCCAGCGACAGGGACGGCGAGAAACTGGAGCTGACTAACTCCCGTGACGACCGATCGGGGCACTTCGAAGATCTCGGTCGAGTTGCCAGTCACGGTTCCCAGCCGGATGCGCTGGCCTTCGTGGACGACGTAGATGTCCATATCCTGAAAGCGCTGATTTTCGACGCGTACAGTCGTCCGTGCCTGCGGCGGCGGTGCTTCCCGGTCGGAGTCCTCGCGTCCGCTGCCGCTCTTGCACGAAGTGGCGATAACCGCAAGGCTGATGGCTGCAAGCCCGAGCAAGCGAGCGGGACGCATGTCAGAAGTATATGCAATTCTCGCGCGCATGAGCGCGCAGAGGTTGTATTTTCCCTCAGTGGCGACCGTCCTCCCCCCGATCCCACCCGCGAAGCCTCATAGTCTGCTCGCACGGCTGATACGCGGGGTGGGGAATGGAACCGGAAGCGCGGACGCGGACCGGTTTGCGGGCCCCATTCGCGGCGAGCTGCTGGGAGCGGAAGGTCTCGCCGAGCAGGCTCGCGCCCTCGCGCGGCAGCAGCGCATCCAGCCGGCGGCGGCGCAGACTGGGCGCAGAGCGAGGGTAGCACCGCCACCGCTCCTCCGGCGCCTGGACGAGACGCGCCGAATTCTGGAATCGGTGCGCGACACTCTCTCGGAAGCGTCCGAGCGGGACAGCGACATCAGTCCCGCGGGCGAGTGGCTGCTCGACAATTTCTACGTGATCGAGGAGCACCTGCGAGAGATTCGCGAAGGTATGCCGAAAGGCTACTACCGCGAGTTGCCAAAGCTGGCCAGCGGCACGCTCGCAGGGTACCCGCGCGTGTACGAGGTCGCGATCGCGCTCATCGGGCACACTGAAGGGCACGTCCAATTCGAGAACATCGAGCTGTTCGTGCGAGAGTTCCAGCGGGGAGCCAGGCTGACCACCGGCGAGCTGTGGGCGGTCCCGACGATGCTCAGGCTTGGTCTCATGGAGAACATCCGGCGGATGGCTCTGCGCACGGTGCAGCGGTTAGACGACGTCGACGCCGCGGATCATTGGGCTCAGCGATTGCGCGAAGCGTCGGATGCCGGGGCGCAGCCGCTGGCGACAGAGCTCGCGACGTTCATCGATCAGCATCCGCCGCTTAAGCCGGCCTTCATCGCGCGCTTCCTCCAGCAGATCCGCACGTACCAAACGAACTTCACGCCGCTGGTCTGGCTCGAGCAATGGATTGCCGAGGACGGCATGAGCGCCGAGGAAGCGGTAGCCCGCTCGAACCAGCGACTAGCGCTCACGCAAGTGGTGATGGCCAACAGCATCACCAGCCTTCGCACGATCGCGCGTCTGGATTGGTCGTGGTTCGTCGAGTCGCTGAGCGGCACCGAGGCCGTTTTGTTGCGCGATCCGTCCGACGCGTACCCACGGATGACGTTCGCGACGCGCGATCGCTACCGCCACGTCGTGGAGGACATCGCCAAGAACTCCCCCCTCGAGGAGCGAGAGGTCGCTGCCCGCGCTCTCGAGCTGGCCCAGCGGGCAGCTGTAGCGCATCCCGCCGGCGCTACGCCGATTGTATCGCACGACGGCGCGGCGTCGGCCGATCCGCGTACTGCGCACATCGGGTATTACCTCGTCGATAGCGGGCGGTCGCTGCTCGAGGCGGCCGTCGGGTATCGCCCGCCATGGCGTGATCGGTTGTATCGCTGGGTTCTCCGCCACGGTGATATGGTGTACTTCGGCGGAATCGCGGCTGTCACGCTAGCGCTGCTGGCCATTGCCCTTCTGATCGTAGGGCCGATGTCGCTCCGCCGCGAGATCGCGGTCTTGCTCGTCTCGCTCATCCCCGCCAACGAAGTCGCGATCAGCATCATCCATCAGCTCATCACGCTGTACATCCCGCCGCGAATGCTGGCGAAGCTCGACTACGCTGACGGCATCCCGACGGAAGCACGGACGGCAGTGGTCGTGCCCACCCTGCTGGGGAGCGTAGAGGCGGTAAACGAGGCGCTCGAGCACCTTGAAATCCAATTCCTCGCCAACCGTGATCCAAACGTCTCCTTCGCGCTGCTCAGTGATTTCACCGACGCCCCGACAGAGACACGCGAGGGCGACGCCGCGATTCTCGACGCCGCGGTCAAAGGCATCGAGGCGCTCAACGCGCGATACCGGGCCGAGGTCTCTGCCGAGTCGGATGGCGCGGCGAGCGATGATCCTTTCTTTCTTTTCCACAGGCCGCGCGAGTGGAATCCGAGGCAGGGCGTGTGGATGGCGTGGGAACGGAAGCGCGGGAAGCTCGCGCAATTCAACGCGTATTTGCGTGGCGGCGCGCGCGGCGCGTTTTCCACCATCGTTGGCGACACTCGGCCACTGGCCGGCGTGCGCTACGTCATCACGCTCGATTCGGACACGGTGCTGCCGCGTGGCTCGGCCGGGCTGCTCATCGGAGCGATGGCGCATCCGCTCAACCGCGCGGTCTACGACCAGCGTAGCGGACGCGTCGTGCGCGGGTACGGCATCTTGCAGCCGCGCGTGGGCATTTCGCTCGCGAGCACGAACCGGTCGATCTTCGCCTCCATCCATTCGGGGCATCCGGGGGTGGATCCCTACACGATCGCCGTGTCCGACGTGTACCAGGACCTGTTTGGCGAGGGCAGCTTCACCGGCAAGGGGATCTACGACGTAGACGCGTTCGAGCGCGCGACACACGGCCGCTTCCCCGAGAATACGCTCCTCAGTCACGATCTGATCGAGGGAACATACGCCCGCGCGGCGCTCGCTACGGACGTCGAGTTCTACGACGACTACCCGACTCGCTACCTCACCTACACGCGCCGCAAGCACCGCTGGATTCGCGGCGATTGGCAGTTGCTACGCTGGCTTGGCCGTGTCGTGCCGGGGCCTGACGGGCCGACTCGCAACCAGCTCTCGGCGATCTCGCGCTGGAAGATCTTCGACAACCTGCGGCGCAGCGTCGTGGAAATTGCGCTGGTCTCGCTGCTCGTGGCCGGCTGGACGATTCTGCCTGGCGGCCCTGGCTTATGGACCGGTTTGGTGCTCGCCGCCATTGTCGCCCCTTGGGCGTTCTCGATCGTACTCGCGTTCGTGCAGGTGCCAACCGGCAAGTCCTGGCCGGAGTACTACAAAGCCGTAGGTCGCGACGCGATGGTGAGCCTCCAGCAGGCGACGCTGGCCGTCACCTTCCTGCCGCACCAGGCCGTCGTATCGGCCGACGCGATCGCGCGAACGCTGTGGCGGCTCCTCGTCACGAAGCGTTGCCTCCTCGAGTGGCAGACGGCGTCGCAAGTTGAGCGGGTACTGGGCCAGGGCTCGCCGCGGGAGCTGTGGCGCCGCATGTGGCCCGCCGCGGCCGTAGCGGGTGTCATGGGCGTGCTCGCGGTCCTGCACGACGCGGTGTCGCAGCATCACGGAACGCCGGCCGCTGTTTTCGCCGTGCCGCTCGTCGCGCTGTGGGTCGTGAGCCCACTGATCGCCAACTCGCTGAGCGCGCCGGTGGCTCGTCGCGAGCTCACGCTCGGCGTGAGCGAGGCAGCCACGGCGCTCCGATACGCTCTACTGCACTGGCGTTATTTCGACCAATTCGTCAGCGCGGACACGCAGTGGCTCGCCCCGGACAATTTCCAGGAAGACCCGGCGCCCGCGCTGGCAATGCGGACATCGCCGACCAACATCGGCCTGCAGCTACTCGGCACCGTGAGTGCGTGCGACCTCGGGTTTATCCCGAGCGGCGCCATGATCGAGCGCTTGGAGCTGGCCTTCCGATCATTGGAGCGGATGCAGCGGTTTCGCGGCCACTTCTACAACTGGTATGATCTGCGGACGCTAAAGGTCCTCGAGCCGGCGTACCTGTCCACGGTTGACAGCGGAAACCTTGCGGGGCACCTGATCGCGCTCAAACACGCCTGCGTTGCGGTGGCGAACGCGCCGCTGTTCGATCGGCACGTCTGGGACGCGCTGCAAACCGGGCTGACGATGGCCGCCGACGAGCTGCGGGGGCTCGCGTCGTCAGGTCAAATCGACAATCCGGGACAGTGGCAAGCCATTCTGGAAGCAGCCGAGCGCGTGCGGGCTGTTTTGGCATCGCTGCCGCAGCGAACGCACGCGGCATCGGGGATGGCAACGCTGCAAACGCTGCACGATCGCTTGCGCACGGCCGAGCGCGTTCTCCAGGACCGCGGAGGCGACGCGAACAAGGACCAGGCGTCGGCGTGGCTCACATGGGGGCGGACGTTGCTCGAGCGTAATGTGGCGGAATTGACTGCCGCGGGCGTCTCGCTGACCAGCCCTGAACCACCGCCGTCGCTGCGTGAAGCCGCCCAAGCGCCGGGTCCGGGCGGAGAGTACGCGAGGGAGCAAATCCGTCGTCTCGAAGCCCTCGCGGATCGCGCCGACGCATATGTGTCGGAGATGGACTTTCGCTTCCTGTTCGACGCGCGGCGCAAGCTGTTCTCCATTGGCTATCAGGTCTCGACCGGTACACTCGATGCATCGTGCTACGATTTACTGGCCTCGGAGTCGCGGCTTGCCAGCTTCGTCGCGATCGCCAAGCACGACATCCCGGTGGAGCACTGGTTCCGCCTTGGACGTGGGCTCACGGCGATGGGTGGCGATACGACGCTCATCTCGTGGAGTGGCAGCATGTTCGAGTATTTGATGCCGCCGCTCGTCATGCGACCGTTCCCATTCACGCTGCTGGACCAGACGTACAACGGCGCGGTCCGCCGCCACATCGCATATGGACGCGAGCGAGGCGTGCCGTGGGGCATGTCCGAGTCGGCCTACAACGCACGCGATCGTGCGCTGGTGTACCAATACCGGGCTTTTGGGGTGCCGACTCTCGCGCTGAAGCGAGGGTTGAGCAAGGATCTCGTCGTCGCTCCCTACGCGACTCTGCTCGCGCTGGCGGTCGAGCCGCATCAGGCGATGCGGAACCTCGCGGCGCTCGAGACACAGGGCTCGCTCGGTCTCTACGGGTTTCGCGACGCGGTGGACTACACGCGCCCTGCGCCCGGGGCCAAGTGGGCAATCGTCGGCGCTTACATGGCGCACCACGTCGGCATGGGATTGGTCGCGCTCACCAACGCGCTCACCAAGGGTGTGTGGCTCAACCGGTTCCACGCAGACCCGCTGGTACGGTCAGCGGAGTTGATGTTGTTCGAGCGCATTCCGCGACTGTTCGTGCTGCAGGCCGCGCAATCGGCCGATATTGAAGAGAAGCCTCGTCGCGGCGTCGTCGCGGTGGAAAAGCCTTCGGCGCGGGCCGTCGAGACTGCCGACACACCGGAGCCGAGGATCACGCTGTTGGGCCATTTGCCCTACACGGCCGTCGTCACCAACGGCGGAGGCGGGTACACCCGGTTCGAAGGGATGGCTGTCACCAGGTGGCAGGCGGATGGGACGCTCGATCGCTCGGGCCAGTGGTGCTACGTCAAGGATGTGACGCCCCCTGCCGCCGCAATCGATTCCGTCCTTGGTGTTCGGGCATCCGCTTCGGTGGCTGCGGCCGGGGCCGGAAGTCCCAAGCTATGGTCCGCGACGCATCAGCCGGTGGGCGTCGCCGCGGATTCGTATCGCGTCACGTTCGCTGCAGACCGTGCGACATTCGAGCGGGTCGATGGCGACATCGAGACACGTCTCGAGGTCACTGTAGTCCCCGAAGACGCCGCCGAAGTTCGACGAGTGACCTTGACCAATCGCGGTGCGACCCCGCGTGAGCTGGAGCTGACCAGCTACGCCGAGATCGTTCTCGCGCCGCCTGAAACCGATCGATCACACCCGGCCTTCAGCAATCTGTTCGTCCAGACCGAGTGGGTGCCGGCGCATTCGGCGATCGTCGCGAGCCGGCGACCACGCTCGTCCGCCGATCGCGCGGCGTGGGGCGTACACGTGGTAGCGGTCGGGCGCGAGCTGGTCGGTCCAGTTACCTGCGAGACGGACCGAGCCGTGTTCATCGGACGCAACCGGTCCGTGCGGAGCCCCGCCGCGCTGGATGACTCGGCTAACGGCGTGCTGTCAGGTACGGCGGGGGCGGTACTGGATCCGGTGTTTTCACTGCGTGCGCGTGTTCGAGTCGCTCCCGGTCAGTCCGTGCGCGTCGCGTTTACGACCTTGGTCGCGGCGGATCGTGAGCGCGCGACGGAGTTGTCGGATCGTTACAACGACCCGTACAGCGCGCAGCGAGCGTTGGATTTGTCCTGGATGCAGGCGCAGGTGGAGCTGCGCGAGCTTGGGATCGTGCCCGCCGACGCGGCACTATATCAGGAGATCGCCGGGTATCTGCTATACGCAACCCCCGCTGTGCGGGCGTCACAGCGCGAGCTCGCGCAGGTACCAGGCGGGCAGGACGCGCTTTGGGCTCATGGACTGTCGGGCGACAATCCTATACTGCTGGCGATCGTTGACTCTGTAACCGGCATCGCCACCGTGCGCGACTTACTCGCGGCACACCATTACTGGCGCCGCAAAGGGCTGACGATCGACCTTGTGCTGCTGAACACCTATCCATCCTCGTATCTGCAGGAGCTCAACGACGCGTTGCTCACGGCGGTAATGGCGTCGAGCGAAGCGTCTCTTCTGGATAAGCCGGGCGGCGTGACGATTCTCCGTCGAGATCTCATGCCGCCGAACGACGTAGCGACGCTCCGCGCCGTCGCGAGGGTACACGTGCCGTGCGACGGACGTCGGCTGGCCGAAGTCCTGGAGGTTCCCGAGGCGCCCCAGGAAGTTCCGACCCCGTTCGAGGCGCTCAACCCGACCGGGCGCGGCGTGGTGAGTCCAGCGACGCTTGCGGCCGCCGCCGTGCGTGGCACTGGTGGCCGCAGGCCAGAGGCCGAATATCCCAACGGCCTCGGTCGCCTCGTGCGCGACGGCGCATATGAGGTACGCCTCGCAGGTGGCGCGACCACGCCCGCGCCATGGAGCAACGTGATAGCCAACTCGCGTGCAGGGTGCATCGTGTCCGAAAGCGGCGGGAGCTGCACCTTCGTCGAAAACAGTTTCTTTTACCGCCTCACGCCCTGGCGCAACGACCCCGTCACCGACCCGTGCACGGATGTCGTGTATCTGCGTGACGACGAAACGGGCGACGTGTGGAGCGCGACGCCACAGCCGATTCGGCATGCCACCCCGTACGTGGTGCGCCACGAGCCGGGCCGCACGGAGTTTCGACACACGCACGCTGGTGTCACGACGGCACTGGCAATCGGGATGGCGGGCGAGGACCCGCTTCGCCTCTCGCTGCTCACTCTCACGAACGACACGGCCGCGCCGCGCCGGCTCACGGTGACTACGTTCGCCGAGTGGACGCTCGGCGTGTCGCGCGAGCAAACGAGCGACCACGTGCGCACCACATTCGACCGCGAGACCGACGCGATATTCGCGCAGAACGGGTATGATCCACAGTACTCGGGCCTAGTGGCATTCGCGGCGTTGTCGGAGCCTGTCACTAGCTACACAGGGGATCGCCGCGAGTTTCTCGGGCGCAATGGCGACGTTGCCGACCCTGCAGGGCTTCGGCGCGCACATCTGGGCGACACCACCGGCGCCGGTCTCGATCCGTGCGCGACGCTGCAGTGCTTGGTCACGCTCGATCCTGGCGAGACCAAGTCGGTGGTGACCTTATTGGGTGCGGCGACCGGCGAGCCGGCGGCGCGGGCTCTCATCGCGGCATACCGGAGCGCACGCTCAGTAGAACAGGCGCTCGCGGCCGGACGGGCAGCCTGGCGCAAGCGTCTGTCCGTGATCGAGGTGCGCACTCCCGACGCAGAGCTGAACGCGATGCTGAACGGTTGGCTGCTTTATCAGGCTCTTGCCTGCCGCATGTGGGCGCGCACGGCCACGTACCAATCGAGTGGCGCGTATGGCTTTCGCGACCAGCTGCAGGACTGCATGGCGTTCGTGTATGCGGAGTCGGCGCTTGCCCGGGAGCACATCGTCCGGAGTGCAGGGCGTCAATTCGTCGAGGGGGACGTGCAGCATTGGTGGCACCCTCAATCGGGCCGGGGCGTGCGAACGCGGTTCTCGGATGATTTGGTCTGGCTGCCGTTCGTAACCGATCACTACGTCGCGGTCACGGGTGATGCATCTGTGCTCGACGAGAAGGCGCCATACCTGACCACTCGTGCACTCGCGCCTGGGGAAGTGGAGCTATATAATCGCCCCGAGGAGTCGGGGAGCACGGGGACGGTGTACGAGCACTGCCTGTTAGCCTTACGCCGCGCTTCGACCGTGGGCGCTCACGGGCTTCCGCTGATTGGCTGCGGCGACTGGAACGACGGGTTCAGTCGCGTGGGGATTGAGGGACGCGGCGAGAGCGTGTGGCTCGCTTGGTTCCTGGCGACGACCCTCCGGCGATTCGCCCGCTTGTGTGACGCGCGGGGCGACACATCGGCTAGCGCGGAGTTGCGGTCCGCGGCCGACGCATACGTGGCCGCGATCGAGCAGACGTCATGGGATGGCGCGTGGTATCGCCGCGCCTACTTCGACGATGGCAGCCCGCTGGGCAGCGCCAGCAGCGCTGAATGCAAGATCGACTCGATCGCGCAGAGCTGGAGCGTCATTTCCGGCGCCGCGCAAGCCGACCGGGCACACATCGCCATGCAATCGCTCGAGCAGTACCTCGTGCGCGAGGACAGCCGGCTGATCATGCTGCTCACGCCTCCATTCGACAAGACGGAGCACGACCCGGGTTACATCAAAGGCTATCTGCCCGGGGTGCGCGAGAATGGCGCGCAGTACACACACGCCGCTACGTGGACGGTGCTGGCTCGCGCAATGCTGGGTGACGGAGACCGCGCGTTTGCGCTGTTCCAGATGCTGAACCCGCTCACGCACTCGCGATCAGCTGAGGACGTCGCCAGGTACAAGGTTGAGCCGTACGTGGTCGCGGCGGACGTGTATACCGCAGCGGGCCACCTGGGGCGCGGCGGGTGGACGTGGTACACAGGGTCCGCAAGCTGGTTATACCGTGTTGGGCTCGAAGCCATAGTGGGCTTCACCAAGCGGGGTGACAGGCTAACCATCGACCCGTGCATACCATCTGCTTGGGACGGTTTCCAATTGACGTACACTCATGGTCAGAGCCAGTACCACATCGCCGTTCGCAATCCTCACCACGTGTCACGCGGTGTCGCGGCCGTGACGATCGATGGTGAGGCAGTGTTGGATCGGGCGGTGGTTCTCGTGGACGACGGGCGCTCGCACGAGGTGGTGGTAGAACTGGCCTGAAATCGCGGCGCGGTGGTGCGCGGCGAGTTAGGCTAGATGCGACATCTCACCCGCAGGTACGGCTGGGGGTCCTTGCAACGGGAGCCGCAGAGTAAACGTGCTACCGGTGCCGAGCGCGCTGGCGAGAGTCAGGTCTCCGCCCAAGAGACGGGCGAGGCGACGCGAGACAGCCAGCCCTAGGCCGGTCCCGCCGGGCCGCCGCGCGTGCGAACACTCCACCTGCCAGAACGGGGCGAACACGTGCTCCAGGTTTTCCACGTCGATGCCGATGCCGGTGTCGTGTACATCGAACGCCATCCCATCGGGCTCGGCGCGCGCGGCCAGAACGATCTCTCCGCGATCGGTAAAGCGTACGGCATTCTCGAGCAGATTGACGAGGATCTGCATGATCTTCACCGGGTCGCTCACGAGCGTCGTCGCGGTCTCGGGTGAGCAGACGCGGAACGCGAGATGCTTCCGGCCGGCAAGAGGGGAAACAATGGCCGCGGCCCGCCCGACAATCGCCGCAAGTTCAACGGGCTCACACTGCACGGCCTCGCGGCCGGCTTCCAGACGCGAAAGCGTGAGCACCTCGTCGACGAGGGTCAACAGATGCCGCGAGCTAGCCCTGATTCGCTCAACTTGCGCCTGCTGGGTCGCGCTCAAAGAGCCGGAAATGCCGTCCGCGAGTAGCTCCGCGTATCCAATAATTGCGTTCAGCGGCGTGCGCAGCTCGTGGCTCATCGTCGCTAGAAATGCCTCCTTGGCATCGCTCGCGAACAGGGCTTCGCGTCGGATGACATCCTCACGGAGCACGGCGAGTACCAGCTGCGCGTTGACATCATGCATCTCTTCGAGCGCCGAGATGCCCTGTAGACGTTCGATGGCTTCCTTGGTGATATCTCTCACAGCGAGGCCAAGGCCTGTGACGCGCCCTTTCGGGTCGGTAACGGGCCACGCCGTCAGGCTCAATGACCCAAGCGTCTGGTCGTCGGTTCCACGTGTGATCTCGACATCTTGCGCCGGTTCGCCAGTGCGATACACGCGGTTCAGTATCCCGAGCACGCGGCCGGCAGGCAGACAGCTTATGCACTCGGCGACCGGAGTATCCACGAGCGTATCCGCCGGCGTGCCAATCAAACGAACAAAGGCCGGCGTCGCGCGACGTATCAAATGTCGGACGCCATGCGTTATTCCTATGGCGAGCGGTGCTCGCTCGAACCACTCCGGTCGCCTGACCGCGACATCAGCCACCGGATTTCCTGGCGGAGTCTCTACGTGCGTCGGATTGTGAACCGTTTTGCGCTCGTGGATGTTCCGCATCAGCGACCTCTTTGTGCACTGTAGAGCCTGCTTCGCCTTTCTAGCCGCCCTCACGCGCAATCGCGTGTCGCTAGCGGCCGGGCTGCTACTTTGGTCTGACTGCAGCAAAGCCCCGCGGGATACACATACGATCGGGGCGCGCGCCGGAGACTCGGCCTCCGATTCGGCTTTGTTACGCGATCTCGAGATGGCGGGTCGCCAGGAGCGGCCTGTGCCGGAGCTGCACGACGTGCCCTTACCCCGGGCGCGGTCGCAGACCAGCCCGCGCCGCGCGAGGTCGGAACTCGCAGGGCAGGGCCCGGCCCAGACGGCTTCCGCTCCTGATTCCGCTGCGCCTTCCGCGGGCGCGCCGACACCCGCGGCACCGGCACGTGATACGGCGGCTGCCGTTCCGGGAGTTGCCGCTGGACACGTGTCCGCCGGGACGGTGATCGTGCTCAGCCCGCACGTTGCGGTTTGCCCCAGATTCAACGCGGTTGGCGACCTGTTCGTATCGACGCTCACGACTCCGATCGTGGGAGCTGGCGGCGTGACGATTCCAGCAGGAGTCATCGTCAGCGTTCAGGTCACTTCGGTTGGTCGCTCAGAGGGCGGCGGCGCCGTGCTGGAATTCGCGGTACGCAACTTCGGCCGGTTGCAAGACGGCTCGGTGCCGGAGCTCTCTCCTGAGTCTACCGAGATCACGGCGCCCGTTGGCCGCCTCTCGGGTCACGCCATGACCGAGACGACGGCCCTCGGCACCTGCGTGCCGCGCGATGGCGAGCTGCGGCTAATTCTCACACAACCAGTGAGAATCGTACCGCGCGGCTGATGACCCGCGGCCGCATGGCCAAGGTGCCGCGCGCCCGCGTGTGGCCCGCGTCCCGCTTAGGACGCTAGCGCGACCTGCTTGGCTGCGGCCACCAGGTGCGCCACCGTGATGCCCAATTCTTCGTAGATGCGCTGGTACGGGGCCGATGCACCATAGCGGGTGATGCCAAGGACCACGCCATCCGATCCGACCCACCGATACCAGGACATGGGGTGCGCCGCCTCGACGGCCACCTTCGGCACACCGCCAGGCAGCACCGCGTCGCGGTACTCGCGCGACTGGCGTGCAAACAGCTCGTGGCTCGGCATGCTCACTACTCGCGCACGCACGCCCTCAGCGGAAAGCTGCTCACCTGCAGCGAGGACCAACCCTACCTCTGACCCAGTAGATACGAGCACCACCTGCGGCGATGCAACTCCTTCCGTCAGCAGGTATGCGCCGCGTGCCACGCCTCTCGCGCTTGCGTAGCGCACGCGGTCGATGTAGCCGAGCTTTTGCCGGCTTAGCACGAGCGCGACCGGCCCTCGCTGGTGCGATAACGCCACGCGCCATGCCTCGGCGGTCTCGGTCGCGTCGGCTGGGCGTATCACGGTCAGCCCGGGAATTGCTCGCAGGGCCGAAAGCTGCTCCACCGATTGATGCGTAGGCCCGTCCTCGCCCAGGCCGATAGAGTCGTGGGTGAATACGTAGACCACATGTCGCCGCATCAACGCCGCCAGCCTGATCGCGGGGCGCATGTAATCTGAAAACACGAGAAATGTGCCGCCGTAGGGAATGACGCCACTGTGCAACGACATCCCGTTCATGATCGACGCCATCCCGTGCTCGCGGACGCCGAAGTGCATGTTGCGGCCGGCGTAGTCGGCGGGCGAGAACTTGCCGACACCAGCCAGCGTCGTGTTGTTGGATCCGGCCAGGTCGGCCGACCCGCCGACGAGCTCCGGTACACGCGATGCGATCGCGTTCAACACGATACCCGATGCGGCTCGGCTGGCGATCGAGCCGTTCTGGGCCGTGAAACTCGGGATGGCCGAATCCCATCCTTCTGGCAGCTGCCCCCGAAGCCGCCGCGACAATTCCGCCGCAGCCTCTGAGTGCGCGACACGATATGCCAGCTCGAGGGCGCGCCACGCGTCGTGGTCAGCACGCCCGCTCTGACGCGGCCGTCGCCATTCCGCGAGCGCTTCCTCGGGCACGTAGAACGGCTCGGTCGACGGCCAGCCGAGCGCCTTCTTCGTCAGCTCGACCTCTTGGGCGCCCAGCGCTTCCCCATGTGCCTTCGCCGAATCGACCCGATTTGGGCTACCGTATCCGATGTGCGTGCGACATATGATGAGCGATGGCCGTGTGGTCTCGGCTGCCGCGGAATCGATGGCGTCGTCCAGCGCCGACAGGTCGTTGACGTCGGCGACGCGTTCGACGTGCCAGCCGTAGCTCGTAAACCGCTGCTCTACGTTGTCGCTGTACGTCAGGTCCGTGGACCCGTCGATCGTAATGCGATTGTCGTCGTAGAAGCCGATAAGCTTTCCGAGTCGAAAATGTCCGGCGAACGACGCGGCCTCGTGCGAGACGCCTTCCATCAGGTCGCCATCGCTGCAGATGAAGTACGTGTGGTGGTCTACCACGGGATATCCAGGGCGGTTGAACAGCGCCGCTAGATGCGCCTCGGCGGCGGCCATCCCCACGGCGTTGCCAACGCCCTGTCCCAAAGGGCCGGTGGTAGTTTCTACACCGTGCGTGTGCCCATACTCCGGATGCCCCGGCGTCCGGCTGCCCCATTGCCTGAATTGCTTGATGTCCTCCAGGGTTAGGTCGTATCCGGACAGGTACAACGCGCTGTACAGAAGCATGGATGCGTGTCCCGCCGAGAGCACGAAGCGATCGCGGTTTGGCCACGTCGGGTCGGCCGGGTCGTGCACAAGGCGCCGCGTAAAGAGCAGATAAATCAGTGGAGCCAGCGCCATCGGCGTCCCGGGATGCCCGGACTCAGCTTTCTGTACCGCATCCATTGAGAGCGTTCGGACCGTATTGATGCAAAGCGTGTCGAGTGCTTCGCGATCATGCGATCGAGTTTGCGTGGGCGATTCTGCTTGCGGGCGAACGGTCGCGGTGTCGGCGCTCGTGTCCATACCGGGGAAAATACAGACCGCGAGACGTCCGCGTGACCGGAGCGCGCGGTAGCTCAGTGACGCGCCACGTGTCGGCCTCGTGTTGAGGGAGATGAAATCTCAGCGTATCGAGCCGGCCGCGCGTGAGCGGCTGCTAGCGCAGCTGGTTCCCGCCGCGCTGGCCGTGGGCTGCTACGTGGGTGCTCTCGCCAACGGCTTTGCGTACGACGACATCGTCATCGTGCGTGACAACTATACGATTCACGGCTGGGCCACGATCCCGTTCGCGCTGCGGATCCCCTATTGGTACACCAGCGGGCATCTGTATCGCCCGCTGACGACACTGTTCTTCGCGCTGCAGTGGATTGCTTCGGGCGGATCGCCCTTGGCGTTCCACGCGGTAAGCATCGCCTTGCACGCCGTCGCGTGTGTCCTGGTCGCTCGAATCGCGCTGCGCTGGTGGTCGCCCGTCGCGGCGGCAGCGGCCGGATGCATCTTCGCGATTCATCCGGTTCATGTGGAAGCGGTCGCCAATGTGGTCGGCCAATCGGAGTTGCTCTGCGCCATCTCGCTCCTGGCTCTCATGCTCGTGGCCGCCAGGTCGTCCCCAGGCTCGGCCGTGCGATCGCGGAACTCTCTGACGGTAATCGGTGTCCTGGCCGCCGCCGCAACAGCGAGCAAGGAAGTGGGTGTGGTCGCGCCGGCGATCGCCTGGGCCGCGGCATGGCTAGCCGGGCGTGGAGCGCAACGGGAACCGGGGGCGCGGGACACATCTGATGTAGTAGGCGGGGAGGCGTCGCGGCGCAGGATCTGGATCATGGTGGCGGCGTCGGCGGCAGGCGTTGTGTTCGTGCTTGCGGTTCGGGTGCTCATTCTCGACGCGCTGGCGGGCGACCACCCCCATGCCGCCTTCCTGGCGGCCACGCCGTTGCAGGCATACGCCCTAGCGCTTGCATCCATTCCGCGCGCGCTCTCGTTGATTCTCGTACCGCAGCTGCCACGTCCGGACTATTCGCCCACGGAGGCTGAGCTCCTTCATCCCGACGGCATCCTCGTCGCACTTGGCTGCGCGGTCGTTATAGGTGCCGCGGCGCTGCTGGTCGCGCATGCGCGGCGACCAACACCTCTGACACTGGCGGCTTTCTTCTCGATCGTGACTTTTGCGCCCGTCTCGAACCTCTTGCTGCGGACTGGCGTCGTCGTGGCGGAGCGCACCTTGTACTCACCAAGTGTCGGCGTGGCGCTGGCGTACGGCGCCGGGATCGCGGCCGCTTGGAAGGCGCGGCGATGGGTTGTTCTCGGGCTGGCATGTCCGCTGACTGCGCTCGCACTCGTGCTGACGGTGAACAGCGTCGCAGTGTGGCGCGATTCGAGCGCGGTGTTTGCCGCCATACGCAGCCGCGCGCCCGCCAGCTACAAAGGATATGCGCTGTCGGCAGCCGCCAGTGACGACGCCGGCGACCACGCTGGCGCCCGGCTGTACTACGCCCGCGCTCTCGCGCTGTTCTCTCTTGATCCGGCCGTTTTGGAGAACGCCGGCGCCAACGCGTTGGTCGGAGGCGACACGGCCGAAGCGCTCGCGTGTTTCCGCCGCGCGGTTGCGCTGGACTCCAGCGGACTGCGTGCCCGCACGTCACTCGCTGGGCTGCTGATACGTCGCGGTGATTCCGCCGAAGCCCGAGCCTTGCTCACTGATGGTCTTCGTCGCTCGCCTGATCAGCGGACGTGGCGACAGATGCTCGGTGGGCTCGAACCGCCACTACATCATTAGCATTCCCCTTCGGCCGCCCTCGTTTACGGCTGAAGCCGGATCTCGCCCCCGTTTATTCGGCGCTTGAGCATCTTTCGCATGCGCTGCAGGGTCTCGCGCCGAACGCGGCCGTCGCTTACCAAGTGGGCCAGGAACATCTCGCGTGAGCCGTGAAACATGCGACGCACTAGGCGACGAATGGTGCTCCGCGCGGCTGCGCGCCGCGTCACCGCGGCACGAAAGCGATGCGCGCGTCCGTCGGCCCGATGGCGCGCGTAGCCCTTCTCCTCGAGAACGCGGAGAATGGTAAGTACCGTCGTGTAAGCGAGATCTTCGCCTTCTTCTCGCAATGCCGCCTGCACTTCGCCAGCGGTGGACGGCCCGCTGTCCCACAAGACGGCCATGAGATCCAACTCGCGGTTGGTGAGCATGACCTCCGATGCCATATCGCGCGTTTGGTCAGGCGACCCGATCGCGCGGCGCCGCGCCCGAAAAAAAAGCGGCGAGGTTGTCGAGGGCGCGCATGCCCATCGCTACGCGGGTCTCGGTAGATGCGCTCCCGAGATGCGGCAGCAGTACCACGTTTTCCATCGTTATGAGATCGCGTGTTACCGTGGGCTCTTTTTCGTACACGTCCAGCCCGGCCCCCGCAATCGTCTTCGACGCCAACGCGCGGACTAATGCGGCCTCGTCGACGAGGTCTCCGCGCGCTGTGTTGATCAAAAACGCGTGGCGCTTCATCATCGCCAGTCGCTCCGCGTTGATCAGATGCCTGTTGTCTGGCGACGCCGGAGCATGCAGCGACACGAAGTCCGCTTCGCGCAGCACTGCCTCTACCGAGTCACGCGAGTCGGCGCCGACAGCCCGACCGTCCGCGGGCGACACCGGCGGGTCGTGGTAGATCACGCTCATGGCAAAACCGCCCGATGCGCGCTTGGCCACTGCGCGTCCAATCCGCCCAAGCCCGATGATGCCAAGCGTCTTACCACTGACCTTGGTCGCCATCATGTGCGTCGGCCGCCAGCCGGTCCAGCGGCCCGCCCGCAGCTCTCGCTCACCCTCTCCCAGCCGTCGTGCGACCATGAGCAGGAGAGCAATCGCGAGGTCGGCCGTCTCGTCGGTCAGCACGTCTGGCGTGTTTGTGACCACTATGCCGTTTTGCTTCGCCGAGTCGGTGTCGATGTTGTTGAATCCAACTCCGAAGTTGGCGACGATCTTCGCACGACGCGGTGACGTCCCGAGCACCTCGGAGTTGATCCCGTCCGTGACGGTCGGTAACAGGCCGTCCGCATCCCGCATGGCGTCGCAAAGCTGGGCTGTGGTGAGAGCTGTGTCCGTCGGGTTCAGCGTCGCGTCGAACTCCTCGCGCGCGCGTTGTTCAACCGCATCGGGTAGCCGCCGTGTGACGACGATTGACGGCCGCGCCTTCTGTTTCGACTGTGTCGGCGCCATGCGGCCTACGAGGGCATCGGCGCTGATGCGCGCGCGCCGGCCCCGCCGAGCACTTTGGCCATCGTCTCGCCCAGCTCCGCGGGGCTGGGCGCCACTTCCAGTCCCGAGCTCCTCATGATCTCCGCCTTCTCGGCCGCGCTGTCGCCAAACGCCGAGATGATGGCACCCGCGTGACCCATGCGGCGCCCCGCCGGCGCGGACAGACCGGCCACGTATCCGACCACCGGCTTGGTCATGTGGTCCTTCACCCAGACTGATGCCTCGGTTTCCTGCGGACCGCCAATCTCGCCGATCATTAGCACGGCGTCGGTCTCGGGGTCCTGCTCGAATAGCTGAAGCATGTCGAGAAACGAAGACCCGTTGATGGGATCGCCGCCAATCCCCACGCTCGTCGACACGCCGATACCCAACGCCGCCATTTGCGCGGCCGCTTCGTAGCCCAGCGTTCCTGAGCGAGACACGATGCCAACCCGACCTGGCTTGTAGATGTGGCCGGGCATGATGCCGATCATCGCCTTGCCCGGGCTGATCACGCCGGCACAATTGGGCCCAATGAGCGTGGAGCGCTTCTCCCGTGGGTACCGCCGGAGATAGCGCTTCACGCGCATCATGTCCTGCGCCGGCATGCCGTCGGTAATGGCGACAATGAGCCGAAGCCCGGCGTCGGCCGCTTCCATGATCGCGTCCGCCGCGAAAGGCCCCGGAACGAAAATTCCGCTCGCGGTCGCTCCTGTTCCACGCGCGGCGTCTTTGACGGTGTTGAACACTGGCAGACCCAGGTGTCGCGTTCCGCCTTTGCCGGGCGTAACGCCGCCAACGAGCTTGGTACCGTAGGCAAGCATCTCCTTGGCGTGGAACGTTGCTTTATCGCCAGTGAACCCCTGTACGATGACCTTCGTTTCCGCATTGACGAGGATGCTCATCGCGCCACTCCGGCGAAGGCGGAGCTTCCCGTCGTCGCGCCAGCTCCATTTCGGGCTCCCGTGCCGCCGCCGCCACCGCCACCGCCGCCGCCCAGCTCGTGCAGCGCCTCGACGGCCTTGCGCGCCGCTTCGGCGAGCGTGTCCGCGGTGATGATGCTCAGGCCGCTCTCGCGCAGAATGCGACGACCTTCCTCAACATTGGTACCTGCCAGTCGCGCCACTATCGGGGTTGTGACCGACAAATCCCGAGCCGCCTGGACGACGCCCTGCGCGATCCAATCGCAGCGGTTGATGCCCGCGAAAATGTTCACGAGGACGACTTTGACTCGTGGATCCGCGAGCACCAGCCGGAAGGCAGCAGCCACCCGGTCGGGCGACGCACCGCCGCCGACGTCCAGAAAATTCGCGGGCTCGGCGCCGGCGAGCTTGATCATGTCCATGGTGGCCATGGCGAGACCGGCGCCGTTCACGATACACCCGATCTGGCCGTCCAGCCCTACGTAGTTCAGGCCGTACTTGGACGCCTCCGCTTCGCGCGGGTCCTCCTCTGTGTAATCCCGCAGCTCGCGGACGTTCGGGCGGCGGAAAAGAGCGTTGTCATCGAACGTCATCTTCGCATCGAGCGCCAAGACCCGGCCATCCACCGTTACAGCCAAAGGATTGATCTCGACCATTGTGGCGTCCAGGTCGCGGAAGGCGCGATAGGCGCCGAGCACGGCTCGCGTGGCGTCGGGAATCTGGGCGGCGTCCAGTCCCAGCCCGAAGCAGAGCTCTCGCGCTTGGAAGGACTGCATTCCCACGGCTGGCTCGATCACGACGCGCATTAAACTGTCCGGCGACTGCGCGGCGATCTCTTCGATCTCCATCCCTCCCTCCGGCGTCGCCACCACGCAAACGCGCTCCGCGCGCCGATCGAGCACGAAGCCGACGTACAGTTCCTTCGCTATTGGCACCGCGATCTCGACGTACAGGCGCTGCACGAGCTTGCCCTGCGAGCCAGTCTGCTTGGTGACCAGTGTGCGGCCCAGCAGGTCGGCCGCGGCGGCATGCACCTCGTGCTCGGTAGAGCAGATACGAATGCCGCCCGCCTGGCCCCGACCACCGGAATGAATCTGCGCCTTGATGACCCAGCGGTTGCCGCCGATCTCGCGGGCGCAGTACACGGCCTGGTCGGGCGTGTAAGCAACGCTGCCCCGAGGAATGGGGACGCCAAAATTCGAAAGCAGCTCTTTCGCCTGATACTCGTGGATATCCATTTTCAGCTCACCTGTCGGCCGTGACCAGAGTCAGTGGCGGGATGCGTCGGACGTGAATCGCGTCCGCCGTTTGCACGATGTTTTGTGCGAGGCGCGCCGATGCGGCGTCGATCATCTTACCGTCAAGCTGCGCCGCCCCGAGGCCGGCGGCGCTGGCTTCATCGAGCGCCGCGAGAATGCGACGCGCGCGCTCTACCTCGGCCGGAGTCGGCGTGAAAAACTCGTTGGCCTTCGGAATCTGCGAAGGGTGGATCGCCCACTTGCCCTCTATCCCGAGAGCAGCCCCGCGCCTGCACGCCGCTGCGAATCCGTCCGCGTCCTTGAAGTCACCGAACGGCCCATCTATCGGACGCAAGCCATACGCGCGGCATGCGACCACCATCCGCGAGATTGCCGAGTGCCACTGGTCACCCGGGTAATCGGGATTGAGTCCGCCGATGCTGGTAGTCCGCGCACGAACGCTCGCGGCGTAGTCCGCCACGCCAAAATGCATGGCCTCGAGCCGGCTGCTCGATTGGGCGATTGCCTCGACGTTGGCCATGCCGAGCGCCGTCTCGATCAGCACCTCGATCCCGATCCGGTTTTCGAATCCACGCGCCTCTTCAATCTGCGTGAGCAGCGCGTCCACCATGTACACGTCGGACGACGTGCCCACCTTGGGAATGAGCACGGTGTCTAGGCGGTCACCGGCCGCTTCGACCACATCCACCACGTCGCGGTACATGTACCGTGTGTCGAGGCCGTTGATGCGGAGCGAGATGGTCTTGTTGCGGTCGCGCCACTCGAAGTTGCGCAGCGCCATAGTTGCGTGGGCGCGCGCACCCTCCTTTTCCGCAGGTGCGACCGCGTCTTCTAGATCGAGGAAGACGTAGTCGGCATCGCTGGCGACAGCCTTGGCAAAGAGCTCCGGCCGCGAGGCCGGCACCGCGAGCTCGCTGCGCTGCAGCCGTTGGCGGGCCGGTTCGTGCCGGGTGAAGCTCACGCCGCTACAGTAGCTCGGGACCCGCCTGTCACCCTTGCCTGCGCATCAGGCGAGCCCGCGCCGTTGTCCTTCGCGCCGAGTGACGGCGCGGTTGACCGATAGTATTCCGATGCGGCCGCGACGCCGGAGCCCGGGGTTACCTGCATCCCCGTGTCGCGCATCGACATCTCGGCGCCGGCGATCGCGCCAAGCAGCATCAACTCATTGAGGTCGCCTAGGTGGCCGATGCGGAAGAGCTTTCCCGCCATTTCGCTCAGTCCCGCGCCGAGTGCCATGTTGTAGCGGCGATACGCAATGTCGATCACTTTGGCCGCGTTGATGCCCGCCGGCACCATGATCGCGCTGACCGTGTCGGAATTCCACTTCGGCGCCTTCGCGCACAGGGCGAGGCCCCATGCCGCGATCGCCCGGCGGCATCCCTCGGCCAAACGGTGGTGCCGAGCGTAGACGGCGTCGAGGCCCTCCTCGAACAGCATCGCGAGCGATTCGCGCAGCCCATATAGAAGCGGGATCGACGGCGTGTAGGGGAAATAGCCGGTCGCGTTTGCCTTGACCATGTCGCCCAGATCGAAGAACACTCGCGCGCACTTCGCCGACTCGCGCTGCTCGAGCGCTCTGGCGCTCATGCAGAGAATTCCCAGGCCGGCCGGAAGCATGAAGCCCTTCTGCGAGCCGGTGATGGCGGCGTCTACCTGCCACTTGTCCATTTCGAACGGAAGGCTCCCGATCGAGCTTACTCCGTCGGCGTAAAGCAGCGCGGGATGCTTGGCGGCATCCATGGCTTTGCGCACTCCCGCAATGTCGCTCGTGACTCCGGTGGACGTCTCGTTATGCACTACGAGCACGCCCTTGATCTCGTGGCGCTTGTCGGAGCGCAGGATCTCTTCGATGCGTTCGGGCGGTGCGCCTTCCCCCCAGGGCGTCTCGAGCACATCAACTTGGAGGCCTAGACGCTGTGCGCAGTCGATGAACAGGTGACTGAACTGACCGAAGCGCGGCGCGAGCACGCGGTCGCCTGGCGAGAGAGTGTTCACGAGAGCGGTTTCCCACATTCCGGTGCCGGTAGCCGGGAAAACGAACGCTTGGCCTGACTCGGTGCGGAACACCTGCTTGAGCTGCTCAAGGATCGGTCGCGTCAGCTCTGGGAACGAAGACGACCGGTGGTCCTCCATCGGCCGGTGCATCGCGCTCAGGATGCGGTCCGGAACATTGGTCGGGCCAGGGACGAAAAGGAAATTGCGACCGGGCATGTAACGCATCCTCCCCACGGGTCAAAGCTCCAGGAACAGTCGCCTACAATCAAAACGGGGGCGCGAGGAGCACCTTTAGCCGCCCCACCGACCACCCCCACTAACGACCTCTCATTGCCTCAGCGAACGAGTTGCTCTACCTCGGCGGCCTTACAGTGGTCTTCATGCGCAGGGTATGCGCGTCCGCAATGAATGCACTGTTCGCCGAAGCCCGTGCGCTTCCATACTAGATAGTACACGGCACGCTGCAACGCCTTCACCCGCTCGTTAAGCTGCTTGGGGTCGGTGTCGGGAGAGGTCATGGGCGTGTGAATGGTCATGCAAAAATCGGGCGTCCGATTGCATTGGCTTGCAGTCGCGCCGAGCCAGCGTAAGCTGTATGCCCGGGGCCAAGAATGGAAGTTGCCTACTGGCCCCGCAAGTCCAACGCGGATGCGCGCCGCGGTGACGGCTCGGGCACTTTCGGTCCTTTTACGGTACGCCAGAGGACCCGATTGAAGGACGCCTCGTCCGCCTCGTCCGCGCGATCGAGTCGGAGCCGCCTAGACGCCTCGGCCTCCGGGTTGTTTGCGAGGTTCACCTCGTCCAGCGAAATGGTCGGCGTGAGAGCCGTGTAGGGCCGGAGATCGGGCGCCGACACGAACGCGTCGCGGAGCGGCCGGCCGTACCGATCAAACGGCGAGAGAGATCCCAGATGCAAGATCTCTTCGATGGTAGCCAGTATGTCCGTGGTGTTGGCGAAGCGATGCATGACGCCACCGCGCGAGTAAGGGGAGATGATGAGAACTGGCGACCTGTGCGAGTCCACGTGGTCGGCTCCATTCTGCGAGTCATCCTCGAGAACGAACACGACCGTGTGAGCCCAGAATGGCGTCTGGGACAATGCGGCGATCATGCGCCCCAACGCCAGATCGTTGTCCGCCATGTACGCGCGCGGCGTCGGCGCTCCGGCGCGTGCCCCCCAAAGCGCTCGGCGAGCGCGTGGTGGTTGGGCGAGATCGCGCGCGGGAAGAAGACGAGCGCCGTGTCGCCGTCCCCCTGCTCGAGGTCACCGAACACCTGGTCGTAGGTTCGGTTTTCCTTGATGATGTAGATCACATGCTCAAGGGCAGGGTACATCGGAGCCGAGCGAGCGACGTTCCACCCGTTGGCGCTGGCCACACGATCGGAGTAAGTCGCGAGGTTGGCATCCGTAGGCGGCGGAATGATGCTCAGCGTGCCGGAGACGTCGGGCGAAGGCGCGAGCCCGGCCGGATAGCGACGCCCTCCTTTCTTGGCATCTGGGTGATCGAGCACCAGGCTGTCGGCCAGCGACGCCATGTCCTCGTTCCACATATACCTATATATGACGTCCTGATTACCGCCCGATGCGTAGAGAGACCGCCCATCCGTTGAGAAGGCGAGGCCCAGGAAGGCGGCCTTCTGAGGAATCGTTTGCGTCACGGCTCCCGAATGCCGATCGATGACTTGAACGCCCTGTTCGCGCCACCCGATCCGGCTACGCGCATCGGGGCCCCGCGAACCCGCCTAGGCGATCACGTGCGCGGACGTTGGTCCGGGCTCACCCGTGGTTTGTCGAGCTTGCCACCGTATCCGCTCTCGTGCTCCGGCGGGTGCACCGGCTGGTCCTTCGGAGAGGCTTCGGTGCCTGCGCCGGTCCGCGCGTGGCTCTTTTCGGCGGCTGGTTCTGCACGCTTCTTCGGAGATTTGCGTCCCATGGCTCGATGCCTCCGGTTTGCTGTGTGCAACTCTGGTCGTGGCGGATCCTTTACTGCAGAACGCAGTCCCGCGCCTTTGCGGCGAAGGTTATGCGCCGCGTTAGCGGCCGATCAATCGTAGCCGTGAGGTGTTGCACTGTCGTTGCGATTCAGCTCGCAACCGGGTCGGCTATATACGGGCGGCCTGCACGGCTCCGGAGGCACCTTCGGCTATGGCAACGATTTCGTCGTCGCGCAGCACCTTCTGGATATCGCACCGGTCCTTGAAAGCCGCGAACGCGACCTCGAGCTCGTCGTCGCTCAGGTGGAAGCCGAGCTCTTCCAAACGCTTCCGAAAGGCATGCCGGCCCGAATGCTTGCCCAGCACCAGCAGGCTGGGCTCCGCCCCTACGCTTTCCGCGTCCATGATTTCGTAGGTGAGCGGATTGCTGATCATGCCGTGCTGGTGAATGCCGGCGGCATGAGCGAACGCGTTGGCGCCCACGATCGCCTTGTTTGGCGGCACGGCGACGCCGGTGCATCGAGCAACCAGCCGCGAAGCACGCGTCAGCTCACGGGTCACCACGCGCGTGGTGACGCCAAACGCATGGCGGCGCGTGTGTAGCGCCATTACGCATTCCTCCAGAGAGGCATTGCCGGCGCGCTCTCCGAGGCCGTTGATCGCGCACTCAATTTGCCGCGCGCCAGCCCGAACGCCCGCGAGAGAATTCGCAACCGCGAGCCCCAGATCGTCGTGGCAGTGCGTCGACAGCGTTACGCCGTGCAGCTCACGCACGTGCACCCGGATGCCCGCGATTAGCGCATAGTACTCATCGGGTACGGTGTAGCCCACCGTGTCCGGGATGTTGAGCGTCGTCGCCCCGCTTGCTATGGCGGCACGCAGTACATCGTACAGGAACTCACGATCGGACCGGCCGGCATCTTCCGGAGAGAACTCGACGTCTTCGGCAAGCGAACGCGCCCGAGCCACGCAGCGCGAAACTGCCTCGAGCACCTGATCTCGCGTCATGCGGAGCTTGTACTCGAGATGGATGTCGGACGTGGCCAGAAAGATGTGAATACGCTGCCAGTGAGCTGGGGCGAGAGCGCTCGCACACGCGTCGATGTCCTTGTCGATTGCGCGCGCCAGCCCGCAAATCACCGGCGAGTCCGCAGACGAGCCCATCTCGGTCGCGATTGCGTGCACGGCGTCCCAGTCCCCGGGCGATGCGATCGGAAAGCCGGCCTCGATGATGTCGACATTGAGGCGCACCAATTGCTGGGCCACTTCGAGCTTCTCGGCTCTGGTCATTGTGCATCCAGGAGCCTGCTCGCCGTCGCGTAGAGTGGTGTCGAATATCCGAACCGACGGCGGGACCCCGTCGACCGCGGCCTCCGGCATCACGCACCTCCCGAGCCTGGGACGACTTCCTTGGGACTGACGAAAGGCATCATCCGCCGCAGGTCTCGTCCCACGCGCTCGATGGGATGCTCCACGTCGCGCTGTCGGGCTTCGTTGAAGGCCGGTCGTCCGTTGGCGTTCTCTTCAATCCAACGATCGGCGAACGCTCCACTCTGGATGTCGGCGAGCAGCCTACGCATCACCGTTCGCGCCTCTTTGCCGATGACCTGAGGGCCCGCGATATAGTCGCCGTATTCGGCCGTGTCCGAAACAGAATACCGCATGTAGTTGAGCCCGCCCTGATACATGAGATCGACGATCAACTTGAGCTCGTGCATGCACTCGAAGTACGCGAGCTCTGGTTGATATCCAGCTTCGACGAGCGTCTCGAAGCCTGCCTTCACGAGTGCGGAAACGCCGCCACACAGGACAGCCTGCTCGCCGAATAGATCCGTCTCAGTCTCTTCCGTAAACGTTGTTTCCAACACGCCCGCGCGCGTGCAACCGATGCCTCTCGCATACGCCAGCGCGTCGGCAAGAGCGCCGCCCGTGGCATCCTGATGCACGGCGACCAGCGCGGGAGTTCCACCGCCCTGCACGTACAACTCTCGCACCCGGTGCCCCGGTGACTTCGGCGCCACCATGCTGACGTCCACCTCGGTCGGCGGGATGATTTGCCGATAACGGATGTTGAATCCGTGCGCGAACATCAGTGTCTTGCCCGCCGTAAGGTGGGGTGCGATGCACTGGTGATAGAGCTCCGCCTGGTTTGTGTCAGGCGTGAGCATCATGATCACCGATGCTTCGCCCGCTGCTTCCGCGACGGACCGCACGCGTAGCCCGGCCGCCTCTGCTTTCGCGCGGCTCTTAGACCCAGCGTGCAAGCCGACGCGCACGTCGAGGCCGCTGTCACGCAAGTTGAGCGCGTGCGCGTGACCCTGACTGCCGAACCCGATCACGGCAATCGCGCGCTTGCTTAGGCGACCCAGATCGGCGTCCGCGTCGTAGTGCAATTTCGGCATCAACCTTCTCCGTCGGCTTGGGCGTTGTACGATGGAGAATTTGGATCGAGCGCGGGCGCCGACGCCAGTGAGCTGCGGGGGCGCGCCGCCGAGCCGCGACCCGGCTGGAGACCCTGCCCTCGAACCATCGCGATGCGTCCGCTGCGAATCATCTCCTTGATGCCGAGTGGACGGCACAGGTCGATGAACGTCTCTACCTTGTCCGGAGTGTCGGTCACCTCGAACACCAAACTATTCACTCCTACGTCGGCCACCTTTGCGCCCGCCGCGCCGGTGAGTGCAATGAGGCCGGCGCGACTCGCGGGGGACGCATGCACCTTCACCAGGACGGTTTCGCGTTCGACCGTGCGGTCATCCGTCACGTCTTGCACCTTGAGCACCTCGATTAACCGGTAAAACTGCTTGATCACCTGCTCTACGTTCTCGGCGTCCACTACCAGAGTCATTCGGCTGACGCCGGGCGCCTCGCTGCGCCCGACTGTCACGCTCTCGATGTTGTAACCGCGCCGCCGAAAGAGGCTAACTACGCGGTGCAGAACGCCGGGATGGTCTTGCAAGAGCGCGACGAGCGTATGACTCATGCGTGCTCGCCGACCGCCACCATCATTTCGCCGATGCTCTTGCCCTGCGGGACTATCGGGAACACGTTGACCTCGCGCTCGACCTGAAAATCGATGACTACCGGCCCGTCATGGTTCCAGGCGGCGTCGATGCCGTGGGCCACGTCCGCGACCTCACGCACCGTGATTCCACGTACGCCGTAGGCCTCGGCGAGCTGCGCGAAATCCGGTCCCGAGAGCAGGGTGCCGCTGTAGCGCTTCTCCTCGAACAGCTCCTGCCACTGGCGCACCATGCCGAGGTAGCCGTTGTTCACGATCGCGATCTTCACATTTCGGATGTCTTCCTGGACGTAGGTCGCGAGCTCCTGGTTGGTCATCTGGAACCCGCCGTCGCCCACGACGGCCCATACGGTCTCGTCCGGGTGCGCCAGCGCGACCCCCATGGCGGCCGGCACGGCAAATCCCATTGTCCCGGCGCCGCCGCTCGTGATGTGCGAGCGCGGCCGTCCCCAATCCAGCAGCTGCGCGGCCCACATTTGGTGCTGTCCCACATCCGTGACGACGCGGACCGGTCCGCGCGCGGCGAAGCTGGCGTTGAGCGCACTGTAAACGTCGTGCGGCATGAGCGACGCGGTCTCGGGACGATTGAGCTCCTTGTGCCGCGCCTGGAACTTGGCCTGCATGTCGCGAATGTGAGCGAGCCACACGGCCCGGGTCGGAGGCGTCGCGTCGTCGGGTAGTTCGGCGAGCAGCACGGTCAGCACCCTCCGAGCGTCGCCGACGATTGGAACCGCTACGCGCACGTTCTTGCCGATCTCCGATGGGTCGACGTCGATGTGCACCACCGTCGCCCGCGGCGCGAAGGTCGACGCTTTTCCGGTCACTCGGTCGTCGAACCGACCGCCGATGTTGATCAGGAGATCGCATTCCTGGATCGCGCGATTGACATGGACCCACCCGTGCATGCCCGGCATGCCAAGTGAAAGCGGGTGATCCTCCGGGAATGCACCGAGCCCGTGTAGCGTGGTGATGACCGGGACGCCTGTTCGTTCGGCCAGCTCGCGCAGCTGGACGCACGCTCCCGATTGAATCACACCGTTGCCGGCCATGATGAGAGGGCGCTCTGCCCGCGCGAGCTGCTGCGCAGCCTCACGGATCTGGCCACGGTGCCCTTCCAAGTTCGGGCGATATCCCGGCAACCGGAGCGTCACGTCCCAATTGGGCACCACCTTGGCCTGCTGCGCATCCTTCGTCACGTCGATGAGCACTGGCCCCGGGCGTCCGGTCGACGCCAGGTGAAACGCCTCGCGGAAGACGTAAGGCAGCTCTTCGGCGTGCTTTACGAGGTAGTTGTGCTTGGTGATCGGAACCGTGATCCCGGTGATGTCCGTTTCCTGAAACGCGTCGCGGCCCAGTACCTGGCTCGACACCTGACCGGTGATCGCGATCAGCGGCGTGGAGTCCATCCAGGCGTCGGCTATCGCGGTGACGAGATTTGTAGCCCCGGGCCCGCTAGTAGCCACGCACACACCGACGCGGCCCGTCGAGCGCGCATACCCTTCGGCCGCGTGTCCCGCGCCCTGCTCGTGGCGGCACAGCACATGGTGCAGCCGGTCGCGATACTCGTACATCGCGTAGTAGAACGGCATGATCGCGCCGCCAGGGATGCCGAACATCACTTCCACCCCTTCGCGGATCAGCGCCTCGCACATGATCTGGGCGCCGGTCCTCATGCCAGGACCTCCACGAGGTTGATCCGCGCGGAATCGTGCACGGGCGGCACGGCGAGGACCGCTCCGTTGCTGGCGTTGGTAACCATTGCGGCGTACCGCGCGAGCCAGCCGCGTCGGTATTTGGGCGGCGGTGCGTGCCACCGCGCCGCACGCTCAGCCATCTCCTCCGGCGAAACCTCCAGATCGAGAGAGCGAGCAGCCAGGTCGATGGTCACCATATCGCCATCGCGCACCAGACCGATCGGACCGCCTTCGGCGGCTTCCGGCGAGACGTGTCCGATGCACAGCCCGCGAGTGCCACCCGAGAACCGGCCATCTGTGATCAGCGCGACTTCGGACCCCAGCGGCATCCCCTTGAGGAAACTCGTGAGCGCCAGCATTTCCCGCATGCCGGGCCCACCACGCGGACCTTCGTTGCGGACGACAATGACATCCCCGGCGCGAATGCCGTCGGTGCGGGCCGCCGCGGTCGCCTCGTCTTCACTGTCGAACACGCGCGCCGGTCCCCGAAAGGTCATCTCGTGCTGCTCCACCGCGCCGACTTTGATCACTGCGCCCTCAGGCGCGAATGACCCGAACAACACCGCCAACGCGCCGCGCTGAGAGTGCGGGTTGGATGCCGGCCTGATGCACGCCGGGTTGGCGTTGGTAACTCCCTCGAGGCTCTCGCCCAGCGTGCGACCAGTGACCG
>Ga0102924_1001009_pt1 | contig 33211 bp, 26 predicted proteins | sample PaiPotPPM11metaG_FD_80116 | JGI IMG/M metagenome (GOLD analysis project Ga0102924, IMG submission 80116) | Iron sulfur acid spring bacterial and archeal communities from Banff, Canada, to study Microbial Dark Matter (Phase II) - Paint Pots PPM... ...
GAAATCGTTGACGCGGATCGCGAGCGACATGATGTCGTCGATCTCCTGCGGCGTCGCCCAGCCGAACGCGGTGATGTGCTCTTCCGACACCATCGGATCGTTGAGCTGGTCGTTCTTGTAATAAAACTCGATGATCGAGCGCGGCAGCTGCGTGCCCTCTTCGATGCCAAGCCGCGTTGACAGCGAGCCCGCCGCGATATTGCGCACGCAAACTTCGAGCGGAATGATCTCGACTTCGCGGATCAACTGCTCGCGCATATTGAGCCGGCGGATGAAGTGGGTCGGAACGCCGATATCGTTGAGGTGCTGGAAGACGTATTCGGAGATCCGGTTGTTGAGCACACCCTTGCCTTCGATCACCTCGTGCTTTTTCGCATTGAAGGCGGTCGCGTCGTCCTTGAAATGCTGGATCAGCGTTCCGGGCTCGGGTCCTTCATAAAGGACCTTCGCCTTGCCTTCATAAATGCGGCGACGGCGGCTCATCGGAGTGTACCGGGGTTTGGTGAAATCCATGGGAATGCCGTGGCTCCATTTTCGGATGTCGAGATCCGCGGCGGCGGCAAGGGCGAGTAACTCACTGCGCACGACTCAACGTAAGCGGCCCCTCCGCGCCACGAAAGCTAACCGAAGGTGAGGCGGAGTACAATCGACATAGACCCGCACGGGGCCCGCCGCAACGTCGAATTGCGCGCGCCATTGCGGTTGCCTTGACGGCCTAGCCTCGATATGCAAGGCGGCAAGCGTTTTGCACCGTGGTTTGCGGTGTTCCCCTCGCGACGGCGACACCCGAAGCAAGCACATCAAGGCCGGCACATGACGACATTCGACAAGCGCGAGGAGGCCTTTGAAAAGCAATTCGCGCACGACGAGGAACTGAAGTTCAAAGCCACCGCGCGGCGCAACAAGCTGCTCGGGCTATGGGCGGCGGAAAAACTGGGACTTTCCGGCGCCGACGCCGACAGTTACGCGCTGTCCGTGGTCATGGCCGAGTTCGAGAACAAGGGCGAGCACGACGTCGTTCGCAAAATCCGCAAGGATTTCGACGCCAAAGGCGTCGACCAGTCCGATCATCAGATCGCGCGCACCATGACCGAACTGATGGCAAAAGCGGTGGCCGATATCAAGAGCGGCCGTTAAGCAAGCCGCTGATAGCGATCACAAAATAGCGATTGGAAGATAGCGTTCATCATGGCCATTCCCGCCTTCACTCTCGCGAAGCGCCTGCGCTCCGGAGAAACGGTATTCTCCGGCTGGTGCGGCCTGCCCTATCCCCTCGTCGCCGAGACCCTGGCGCGCGACGGATTTCCAGCCGTAACAATTGAAAGTCAGCACGGACTCTGGGATGTCGGCGGCATCCTCGCCGGCATTGCCGCGGTCCGGCAAGGCGGCGCCGCACCGATCGTGCGGGTGCCGCTCGGCGATTTTGCACTGGTCAGCCGAGCACTCGACTTCGGTGCCGAAGGCGTTATCGCGCCGATGATCAATACGCCGGCGGACGCCCGCGCTTTTGCCGCGGCGGCCAAGTTTCCCCCGCTCGGCGAACGAAGCTGGGGGCCGCATCGCGCGATGACGCTCGGCGGCGTCACCGAACAGGCGCAGTATTTGCGCGAAGCCAATGATCACGTGGTCACGCTCGCCATGATCGAGACGCGCACGGCGCTGCAAAACTTCGACGCCATCATCGCCACACCGGGCATCGATGGGTTCTTCCTTGGCCCATCGGACTTGTCGATCGCGCTGTCGGAAGGCAAAAACGTCGATCCGCTTTCAAAGGAAGTCGATGTCGAGCTCGACCGCATGATCGCCGGCGCGCAAAAGGCGAAAAAAATTCCCGGCGCCTATTGTCATTCGGCCGAGCGCGCCGCGGCGCTCGCCAAGCGCGGCGTAAAATTCCTCGCCGTGTCCAGCGATCTCGGCATGCTGCGCGCCGGCGCAGCGGCGGCGTTGAAGGTGCTCAAAGGCTGACGCGCCGGCCGGGCCTTCGCGGCGCCAGCCGCGCGCCCGGCCACATCCGTGACAGCGTGCGGTCGCGCCAGAGCCAATGATGCATGAGCGCGGTGCACTTTTGAATTTGCCAATTGCATTTGATGAGCCCCTTGGTGCGGCTTCTCGGTGCGATCCCTTGATGCGAGCCGGTGGCGAGGACGCTGTCTGGCTCGATATTGGCTGATCCGAGATCAGCCGATGATCTGTCCGAGCCGATCGAGCGCCGCTGCCATATCAGACTCGACATCGCCGGCAAATATTTGCACCACCTTGTAATCATGGGCTTCGAGCCAGACCCGCTTTTGCCCGCGCGCCGCGGCGGCGGCCGCACTCTCGTCCGCCGGCACGAGATCGATGACGAGCCGGAGCGGAAACGAGACGAAGTCGCAGATAGTCTGCCCGACCGGGGTCTGGCGCTTGAAGCCGCGGCCGGCGAAACGGCGGTCGTTGACAAGCGCCTGCCACAGCGCGCGCTCGGCCTCGGTCGGATTGCGGCGCAGGAGCCGCGCCAGGCCGCGCACCGGTCCGCGCTCTTTCGGGACGCGGCCGGAGCCATGCTCGGCGAGCAGCGCGCGCAGCATCTCGGCCTCTTCGCCGTCGAGCACGCCGCCGCGCGCAGGGCCTTTGCGGCCTTCCGCGATCGCCATGATCACGCCGTGCAGCGTTTGAATGTCCTGCTGGGTCGGCTGCATGCGGGTGAAGATGTTGCGCAGGTTGATCTGCATGGTTTCGCGCTTGTCGGGCGGGCGGAAAAATTCGACCTTTTCCAGCTCGCGCTCGAGCGAAGCAAAGAACGCCATCAGTTGCTGTTTCGGCGCGCCCGCGGACTTTTGCGGCATGGCGAAAGGCAGACCGGTTCCGGCGAGCTTGAACCATTCGTAGGCCACGATCGCCACCGCCTGGGCCAGATTGAGCGACGCAAACGCCGGATTGACCGGCAAAGTGACGATGCGATCGGCCAGCGCCACTTCGTCGTTTTCGAGGCCATTGCGCTCGCGCCCGAACACTACGGCGACGGTTTCGCCGGACGCCACCCGCAGCGCCGCCTCAGTCGCGGCTTCGGCCGGGCCGATGACGCGCTTGGCCTGGTCGTGGGCGCGCGCGGTGGTGGCGAGGACGAACGTGCAGTCGGCGATGGCGGCCTCGAGCGTGTCATACAGCACAGCCCGGTCGAGGATGCTGTCGGCGCCCGCCGCCATCATGCGCGCTTTGTCGTTCGGCCAGGCTTGCCGCGGCTTGACGATCCGCAGCCGCGACAGGCCGAAATTGGCCATGGCGCGGGCCGCGGCGCCGATATTTTCGCCGAGCTGCGGTTCGACCAGGACGATGACCGGCCCGGGCGGCGCATTCCAATCCCTGGTGCTGTCGGTCCCTGCCCCCGGCATGATTTCTCCGCAAGTCGCTCTGCGCACCGCATATAGCAGGATATTGCAAACGGCTGTCCCGCTCCCTGCAATGCCGGCTTTCTCCGCGCGCTTGCGGGTGCTATAGCGACGCCCGCCGGCGCGGCGGGGGTGCTTTCCGCAACGCGCATCGTTCCCGCCGCTTCCATCCAATCCACGCTGCAAAGCTCTTCATTCAAAGGACGTTATTCACATGGCGAAAATCAAAGTGGCCAATCCGGTGGTCGAGATGGACGGCGATGAGATGACGCGGATCATCTGGCAGTACATCAAGGACAAGCTGATCTACCCCTACCTCGACATCAACCTGATGTATTTCGATCTCGGCATGCAAAAGCGCGACGAGACGCGCGACCGGATTACCGTCGAGGCGGCCGAGGCAACCAAGAAGGTCGGCGTCGCGGTCAAATGCGCAACCATCACGCCGGACGAAGCCCGCGTGAAGGAATTCAACCTGCACGACATGTATCGCTCGCCGAACGGCACCATTCGCAACATTCTCGGCGGCGTCATTTTCCGCGAGCCGATCATCTGCAAGAACGTGCCGCGGCTGGTGCCGGGCTGGACCAAGCCGATCATCATCGGCCGCCACGCTTATGGCGACCAGTACCGCGCCACCGATTACAAGATTCCGGGCAAGGGCAAGCTCTACCTCACCTTCGTCGGCGACGACGGCCAGGAGATCAAGCGCGAAGTCTTCCAGTTCCCCGGTTCCGGCGTCGCCATGGCGATGTACAATCTCGACGAATCGATCCGCGACTTCGCGCGCGCCTCGATGAATTACGCGTTCAATCGCGGCTATCCGCTTTATCTGTCGACCAAGAACACCATCGTCAAAGTCTATGACGGGCGCTTTAAGGATATTTTCCAGGAAATTTTCGACAGCGAGTTCAAGGACAAATTCGCGGCGAAGAAGCTCACTTACGAGCACCGGCTGATCGACGACATGGTCGCGGCGGCGCTGAAATGGTCGGGCGGCTATGTCTGGGCCTGCAAGAATTACGACGGCGACGTGCAGTCCGATACCGTGGCGCAGGGCTACGGCTCGCTCGGGCTGATGACGTCGGTGCTCACCACGCCGGACGGCAAAGTGGTCGAGGCCGAGGCCGCCCACGGCACGGTCACGCGGCACTATCGCGAGCACCAGAAGGGCCGCGAGACCTCGACCAATTCGATCGCCTCGATCTTCGCCTGGACGCGCGGGCTAGCGCACCGCGCCAAGCTCGACAACAACGCCGAACTGGCGAAATTCGCCGCCACGCTGGAGCGGGTCACCGTCGGCACCGTCGAATCCGGCTTCATGACCAAGGATTTGGCGCTGCTCATCGGGCCCGATCAGAAGTGGCTCAGCACCACGGGCTTCCTCGACAAGATCGACGCCAATCTGCAAAGCGCGATGGCCTGACCGGCTATCGGCGGCAGCGCCGCGCGCGCGATCCGGGCCGTCCCGCGCCGCCGGCTGTTGCTGGCACATCGGGACTGGCGCGCCTATCTCAACGCGATGGACGAGCCGGCGAACAAACCCGCGGCGGCGCCGGGCAAGGCACGAACCGGCTGGGGCACGATTGCGCTGGCCGCGGCCTTGCTCGGGCTTTTGGCGGCGGCGTCATGGTATGCCGCGCGCGCGTGGACGTCGGTCGAGGGACCGCCCATGCCGGCGACGGGCTATGTCGCCATGACGCTCGGCGTCGTGTTGTCGCTCCTGGTCGGCTTCGCGTTGATGACATTGCTGTTCTATTCGAGCCGGCACGGCTATGACGAACAAGCCTCCGACCGGCCGGCCGGCTCCGAAAACGATCGCGATTAGAGCATGATCCGGAAAAGTGGGAACCGGTTTTCCGAAAAGATCATGCTCAAACAAAATGTTAGAGCCCGGCTATGATTCAATCAGAACGGATAGGGCTCTAAATGCCGCCTTGCCAGCCTGCCGCGCCGGTGTTGAAGGCGGCCGCGGTCGCGCTGCTCGCTATCGGCTACTCGGAATTCGCTACTCACCATTGGCCCAGAAATAAAGCTTGGCCCAGAAATAAAGATGCCCCCGGCGGGGAAGTCGCCGGGGGCCTAACACCCGCGGGGGGAAGCTGAAGATGGTGGAAGCCTTCCCGCCGCGGATCGGCGGCCATCAATCATAGAATTGCGGCGACAGCATGTGGCGCGCGGACGTGGGGGCGTGTGGTGCCGGCGCCGCGTTCGCGACGGTAGCCGGCGGAATCCGGCGCCAAAACGGGCTCGAAACAAAATCGAATGCGGCCGTTAAATAGCTAATTTATATAAGCATTTTCCCTTTCTTGACATCGATCATGGCCACTTTGCGGCAATTTAGCGACCCATATCAACCCGTTTTGAACTTTTATTGCTTAGAACGCTTTCCTACTTCGACCAACGAACCCGGTAAGAGCGGACGCCATGTCCGCCTTTCCTTCGCATTAACCCAACGCGCGGGAAATCCACCCCGCCGAATTTCAGGGACGGCAGCTATGATCGAACTCTCCATCCGCACCGGACGGAATGCACTCTGCGGACTTGTCGCCGCAGCCGCGACTTTGATATCGACCAACAGTTTCGCCATGCCGCGCTACGACGGCACCTGGAGCGTCCTGATCATGACCCAGAAAGGCGACTGCGATCCCGGCTACCGCTATCCCGTCCGCATCGAGAACGGCGCTCTGGTCAATGCCGGCGGCTCTCCGTTCAACATCAGCGGCAAGGTCGCGCAAACCGGCGCCATCACCGTGACGGTGAGCGCCGCCGGCAAGAGCGCCATCGGCTCGGGTCGGCTCGCCGGCAACGCCGGCGGCGGCTTGTGGACCGGGGGCCAGTGCTCGGGTTCATGGACCGCCGAGCGCCGCGGATCGTAGGACCTCAAACATATTCAACATATTCGCCTTCCCCACCCGGGCCGCGCTTGCGCGCGCCCGCGCGAGGGAGCGAAGACGCTGCGGCGAGCCTTGGTGAGGGTCTTGGTGAGGAGCTAGCCTTCCGCGGCGTCGTCATCCGCGGCGGGCTCGCTTTGCTCGCCGGCTAGAATTTTTTCCGCGATCAGTCCGGCATTCTGCCGGATCGCGGCTTCGATTTTACCGGCGATATCGGGATTGGCTTTGAGGAACGCCTTGGCGTTCTCGCGGCCCTGGCCGATGCGCTGGCTGTCATAGGAGAACCAGGCGCCGGACTTTTCCACGACACCGGCCTTGACGCCGAGGTCGATCAATTCGCCGTTCTTGGAGATGCCTTCGCCGTACATGATGTCGAACTCGACCTGCTTGAACGGCGGCGCGAGTTTGTTCTTCACAACTTTGACGCGGGTCTGATTGCCGACCACCTCGTCGCGCTCCTTGATCGCGCCGATGCGGCGGATATCGAGGCGGACCGAGGCGTAGAATTTGAGCGCATGGCCGCCGGTGGTGGTTTCCGGCGAGCCGTACATGACGCCGATCTTCATGCGGATCTGGTTGATGAAGATCACCATCGTGTTCGAGCGGTTGATCGAGGCGGTGAGCTTGCGCAGCGCCTGACTCATCAACCGCGCCTGCAGGCCGGGCTGGCTGTCGCCCATCTCGCCTTCGAGCTCGGCGCGCGGCACCAGCGCCGCGACCGAATCGATGACCAGAACATCGACCGCGCCGGAACGCACCAGCGTGTCGGCGATTTCCAGCGCCTGCTCGCCGGTGTCGGGCTGCGAGATCAGCAGATCGTCGACATTGACGCCGAGCTTGCGCGCATAGATCGGGTCGAGCGCATGCTCGGCATCGATGAAGGCGCAGATGCCGCCATTCTTTTGCGCCTCGGCCAGGCAGTGCAGCGCCAGCGTGGTCTTGCCGGACGATTCCGGACCGTAAATTTCGACCACGCGGCCGCGCGGCAAGCCGCCGATACCGAGCGCGATGTCGAGGCCGAGCGAGCCGGTGGAAACGGTTTCCACGTCCATCGACCGGTTATTTTTGCCGAGCCGCATGATCGAGCCCTTGCCGAAATTGCGCTCGATTTGCGAGAGCGCGGCATCAAGGGCCTTCGATTTGTCCATGGACGGTCCTTCGACGAGACGAAGCGCTGCACTCATTGGTCGTGCTCCTTATGGCCGGGATTCGGGGGACACGGAAGCGCCGCGCCCTTTGCCCCATTGGCCTGCTGGCCTGCTGGCGAATGGCGATCTTTGACAGTGTACACGATCTGTTCTTCGTTCGCAATATGTTCTTTTGCGGGGACGGGTACTGGTCCCTTTCCATCCCCTCGGCCCCTTTTGAGATTGCGGGCTGGCCCCTTTTGGACGTGTCGGAGGTTACAATTACCTTCTAGGTAAGGAGAGTTTGCGATGACGAGGAATTTGAGCATAGCGGCGATAGCTTGCGCCGTTTGGTTCGGTACGTGGCTGTCAATACGATTGGGCCGAGGTGCCCTAGCTGAAAATCGAAAGGCGTGGCCAGATTTTGAGAAATCAGGACAACTCCCGACACCCGTGCTCCATTGGCTCATGGCTCACGTGAGGGATGACCTAGCCGGCATTTGGACAATGCTTGCCATCATGAACGGCTTACTCGCGGGCATTCTTGCCGCAGTCACCGCAAATCTATTTCGCTGAGCTCATCGCACTCGCGATTTGTTCGGCCACCCTTCGAAGCTCATCGCCAAGTGCTGCATTCTCAGGATCAGGCGGCCAACGCCACCGCAATTCTTCAACGAGCCACCGTTGTTTTAGCAGCAGATATTCCATGTCGCTTATTCCATAGACGGCCGCCTCAGTTGGCGGCCTCTTTTGATTCACGCCGCAGTCGTTTCATGAAGGTTTCAAGATACCCAGCAAGATCATCGACGCTTGCTTTTGACATGTCGCCGGGAAACTTAATCTCCACGTCCCCTTCATCAAGCGTGAACACAGCGTCACGGTGTGGGGCGGATCAACGGGCCGACGCGTACTCCCGACCCGTTTCCATAGCGTTCTTTGGCTCCCATCGAAGATTGATCCAGATCAATCCATTTTGTGACACGGAGCGCTATGCGGCCACCATGCCGCTTTTCATCTATCGCTGCCCCAACAGCGGATACCGCGTGCAGGGCTTTTCCGCCGACGACATCGCGGAGGACCGCCACATCTATGAGCCGGTGACCTGTGCGGTCTGCCACCAGACCCATCACGTAAATCCCACCACCGGCGCCGTGCTGGGAGAAAAGGCCGAAAAAATCGAATAGGCTGCGTCACTTGGTTGTGACGAAGGATCATGGTGGCGTTGATTCAGATCAATGCGCCGGTCCGCTCAAAATAGCCTGCTGCGTTGCCACCGTTCGACGATGGCATCCTCATCAGGGGAGGTCATCATGACCATGCAGAGTGAAAACAAAGGCCATGGTTTGAAAGGCCATGGTCTGGCCGATAATATAGCGGCGCAAATGACGTTGCTGGGCGTCGCGGTAGCCGTTCTGCTCGTGATCGCCTGGTTCTACATCTGGTAAGTGTTTCAGAGGCCGCCTCGGCGGCCTCTTTTGTCTCAAGCCTTTCCCAGCGTTCTCGGCTGCCGCATTCGCATGAGCGAACGAAATCCGAGCCGCGTGGTGCTGGCCCTTTGCCGGTCGGAAACCGAACGCTTGGAAACCGAACGCTTGGAAACCGAACGCTCCACTTTTCCATGCCGTTTTAGAAACGCTGCCGGGCTGAACAACGGCGATGCCGGATCTGATCGCCCTGCCTCGCCGGTCGCCGTGTTCGGACGCGATTGAGCCATATCAATGCGCGCCCGACGCGGAACCGTCACGGTGCCGCCATGACCTATACGAACCGCGAACCGAGCCGACCGAACTGCCCGAGCTGCGGCCGGCCGATGCTTTTGGTGCGGTCCATTCCCGGGCTCGGCGGCCTTCCCGAATTGCATGTCTATAGCTGTCGGCAATGCGGCGTCTCATTCACCACGGCCGCGGAGCCGGTCGGCCAGGCGGGCGCTCAAGCGGGCGGCCGCGGGGCGACGGTCTGACCGCGGCCCGGACAATCGCGAAACCGCAACGCGAGGCGCTGAATACGACGTTCTCCGGCGTTTCGGGCGCGTTAAGGCGCAGGCGAACGCGTCTAAGCGTGCGTCACGCCTCGATAACGATGTTCGGCGCCGGGCGGCTTGCACTTTGCAAGCCGTCGCGCACCCGCGCGGCAATGTCGCGATAGATTTGCGCGCTGGCCGTATCCGGAGCGGTCGCGACCACCGGCAGGCCGGCGTCGGATTTTTCACGAATGACCATATCCAGCGGCACTTCGCCGAGAAACGGCACGCCGAGCCGCTCGGCTTCGGCCCGCGCGCCGCCATGGCCGAAAATATTCGAAGCCGTGCCGCAATGCGGGCAGATGAAGGTCGACATGTTCTCGACAATGCCGAGCACCGGCACGTTGACGCGGCGGAACATGGCGATGCCGCGCCGCGCGTCGATCAGTGCGAGATCCTGCGGCGTCGAGACAATGACCGCGCCTTTGAGCGGCACCTGCTGCGCCATGGTGAGTTGCGCATCGCCGGTGCCCGGCGGCATGTCGACCACCATGACGTCGAGCACGCCCCACTCGACCTCGCGCAGCATTTGCGTCAGCGCCGACATCACCATCGGCCCGCGCCAGATCATCGGCGTCTCCTCTTCGATGAGGAAGCCGATCGACATCACCGGCATGCCGTAACGCTCGATCGGTTTTAGCCGGGTGCCGCCTATCGTCTGCGGGCGCTCGCGAATGGCGAGAAGTTTCGGCATCGACGGGCCGTAGATATCCGCGTCCAGTATGCCGACTTTGAGGCCGAGGTCGCGCAGGCCGAGCGCCAGATTGACTGCCGTCGTCGATTTGCCGACGCCGCCTTTGCCGGAAGCCACCGCGATGATCGCTGTCACGCCCGGGATGCCGGACGGCGACGGTGCCGATGGCGCGCCGGGAGCGGGGCCAGGTTTTTGAGCAGGTCTTGGAGCAGGTCTTGGAGCAGGTCTTGGAGCAGGTCTTGGAGCATGTGCGTGCGCGGTGCCCGGTGGCGCTTGCGGCCGCTGCGGCGGTCCCCCTCCCTTCCCTCCCCCGCTTGCGGGGGAGGATAAGGAGGGGGCGCCGGCGCCAGGCGCGCGTTCGGCGGTCAGCGCCACCAGCACGGATTTCACGCCCGGCACGGCGCGGATCGCAGCCTCGGCGCGCTCGCGCACCGCCTCCCAAGCCTTAACCGCGGCGGCATCGACCGTGATCGACAAAAACACCTTGCCGTCACTGGCGACGATGTCGGAGAGCTTGCCCGTCGCCGGCAACGGCGCGCCGTCGGGACTCGCAACCTTGCCGAGGGCTGCGAGAACGTCGCCTTTGAGGTCTGTCATGACGACCTACATAGGCCGACCATAGGAGCGGTCAACGGCCCCGTTGACGCGCCGCCGTCGGCCGGGCCATGACCGGTGTCAAATCTATGGAGGACACAATGGCGAAGGTGGCGTTCGTAGGCCTCGGCGTGATGGGCTACCCGATGGCCGGGCATCTCAAGGCCAAGGGCGGCCACGAGGTCACGGTTTACAACCGCACCGCCGCCAAGGCCGAAAAATGGGTCGGCCAGTATGGCGGCAGGAGCGCGCCGACGCCCAAGCAAGCGGCCGAGGGCCAGGATTTTGTGATGGCCTGCGTCGGCAACGACAACGATTTACGCGCGGTGATGCTGAGCAAGGACGGTATCTTCGCCGGCGTCGCCAAGGGGGCGATCGTGGTCGACCACACCACGGCGTCCGCCCAAATCGCGCGCGAGCTTCATGCCGAGGCGAAAAAGCGCGGCTTTGAATTTATCGACGCCCCGGTCTCGGGCGGTCAGGCCGGCGCCGAGAACGGCGTGCTCACGGTAATGTGCGGCGGCGACGAGGCGCCGTTTGCCAAAGCCGAGAAAATCATCGCGGCTTATGCCCGCGCCTGCAATCTGTTGGGCCCGCCGGGCTCTGGCCAGCTTGCCAAAATGGTCAATCAGATCTGCATCGCCGGAGCGGTACAAGGGCTCGCCGAAGGCCTGCACTTCGCCATGAAAGCGGGCCTCGATATCGAAAAACTGATCGCCACCATTGCCAAGGGCGCGGCGCAGTCCTGGCAGATGGAGAACCGCTACAAAACCATGGTCGCCGGCAAATTCGATTTCGGCTTCGCGGTGGACTGGATGCGCAAGGATTTGAACATCTGCCTCGACGAAGCGCGCCGCAACGGCTCAACGCTTCCGGCCGCGGCGCTGATCGACCAGTTGTACGCCCAAGTGCAGAACATGGGCGGCAAACGCTGGGATACGTCGAGCCTGATTGCGCTATTGAATCGCTGAACGAGGATTGCCGCCAATGGGTGATGTGTATCCCGTCGTCAAAGTGGCTGCGGTGCAGGCGGCCTCGGTGTTTCTCGATCGCGAGGGCTCGACCGAGAAGGCCTGTCGCCTGATTGCCGAAGCCGGGCGCAACGGCGCGCGCGTGATCGGCTTTCCGGAAGGATTTATCCCCGCGCATCCGGTCTGGTATCACCACCACGCCGCGACCGCAGCGCTGGCCAACCGGCTGTCGGTCGAATTGTTCAAGAATTCGGTCGAAATTCCGGGACCGCATGTTGCCGCGCTGTGCGCGGCGGCGCGCGCCGCCAATGCCTATGTGGTGATCGGCGTGTGCGAGAAAATTCCGAACACCATCGGCACCATGTTCAACACGCAGCTCTATATCGGTCCCGATGGCACGCTCATCCGCAAGCATCAGAAGATCATGCCGACGGTCGGCGAGCGGCTTGTCCATACCGGCGGCCACGGCGATACGTTCGGCGCCTTCGCTTCCGAATTCGGGCCGATGAGCGGGCTGATCTGCGGCGAGAACTCCAATCCGCTCGCGGTGTTCGCGCTCACCGCCGAGGGCACCCGCATCCATGTCATGAGCTGGCCCAATCATTTTCCGGTCAGTGGCGATCCTTTAAAGAACCGCGTCGCGGTCGACAGCCAGGCCTTTGCGCAGATGAGCAAGGCTTTCGTGATTTCCGCTTGCGGCACGGTCGACGAGCGGATGATCGAGATGCTGGAGCCGAGCCCGCAAGCCGAGCGATTTCTGCGCAATCCGGATTGCTGCGGCGGCAGCGTCATCGTGGCGCCCAATAGCCGGATCCTGGCGGGGCCGCTGGGCGGCGAGGAGGCAATCCTCTACGCCGACTGCAATCTCGAACTGGGCGTGCTGATGAAACTGCGCCACGATTTCGCCGGCCACTACAACAGGCCGGATATTTTCCAGCTCCACGTCAATCGGACTGCGCCGCACATCTACGCCGTGCATGGGGCCGACGGACCGGAATTGTTGCCCGGCGGCGGCGAACCGGTCGCGCCGCCGCTGCCGCAGGATCAACCCCGCGGCTTGCTGGGCGGCCCGCAGGACGAGAGCTGAGCATCCCGGCCCGCGCGGCGGTCGGATATGACGGAGAGCCGGCTGCGTCCCCGAGCGGAGAATGGCGCGGTTCAGTCCACCGGCTCGATATGCGCGTCCTTGGCAAGCTGGACCGTGGCCGCAATATCGTCTTTGACGAACTTGCCGAATTGATCCACGCTCATTTGCTCCGGCTCGATGCCGACTTTTGCCAATTTCCCCGCGGTCTCCGGATCGAGCAGCGCCTTTTCCGCCGCGTCATGCAGCTTGTCGACAATGGCGCGCGGCGTGTTAGCCGGCGCCGACAATCCCACCCAGAAATTGAACTCGGCGGCCGGATAGCCGGCTTCCGCGATGGACGGCACGTTTGGCAACAGCGGCACTCGCTTGAGCGAACTCACCGCGAGTATATTGAGCTTGTCGCTGTTGAGTGCCGCCGCCGCCGCCGCCAGCGGAATGAAATAGAAGTCGATGCGCCCGGCCATCACTTCGGTCAGGCCGTTCTCCTTAAACGGCACGTGCCGAACGTCGATCTTGGCGGCGAGGCGGAGCTTCTCGCCCGCCATATGCGACGACGAGCCGATCCCAGCGGAAGCAAAGGTCAGAGCGCCGGGTTTCGCTTTCGCCGCCGCCACGAGATCGGCGACGGTCTTGAACCCGCTCTCTGTCGAAGCAACCAACACGTTCGGCTGAACCCCGAGCATGGCCACCGACTCGAAATCCTTGTTCGGATCGAACGGCAGGTGCTGGTGCAGCACCAATCCGGTGCCCATGGAGGTCGAGCTGGTGACAAGCGTGTAGCCGTCCGGGTTCGCCTTGGCGACATCGGCGAAACCGACAATGCCCCCGGCGCCGGGCTTGGGCTCGACCACCATGGCCTGACCGAGGATTTGCGAAACTTTATCGAGCACCACCCGGCCCACCGTGTCCGACGCACTCCCGGCGGGATATGGGCTAATCACCCGGATCGGTCGCGATGGATAGGAATCCGCGGCGGACGCCGCTCTCGCAGGGATGAAAGCCGTGCCCAGCAGGGCGCCGGCGAATGCGCGGCGTGACAACACGTGAGCCTCCCTCATGACGTCGTTCCGAGCGTCGACCGTGGCGGCCAACGTCCTTGTTGGGCTAGTGATAGCAGCTTTCAACGCGCTATAAACCGGGTGACCAATCCGCGCAGTTAAGCGCAACGGCAATCCCGCCGGCCGGATGGAACTCTTGCCCACGCGCCGGGTTTGTGGGCTTGGGCCGAGGAACATTCATTGCGTATGTAGCCCGGCAATTTACCCCGGATGGCACGATGCATGAAGTCAAATTCAGGCTGGTAAATCCCGACCTCAAGCCGCGACAAACCAAGCTCGAAATGCCGGGTTGGGCAGGCAAGCCCGAACCGCGCGCCGACGGCTCGCAGGAATACGCTTGGCATTGCGCGCCGTTCACCGAAGGCGCGCAATACGGCATCGAGATTTTCTATCCCTATAGCAACGAGCTTCGGGTCAGCAAAAAAGACGGCAAGCTCGTTTTCGACGGCGATTTTGGGCCACCGCCCGACGAAAGCGACCTGATGTGGCCGCCGTTTCGCAGCTTCGGCCAGGACTATTACAGCCACCAGCTCTTGCTCGATTTGAAAGTCGGAAAGGAATGGGCGGTGCGGACCGAGCCGCATCCGCGGTTCTACACCGATCCGACCGGAACCGTGCCCATTGCCGTGCCGGCGCTGTTACGGACCGAATGGTGGCCGATGATCTCGTTCGTGATCTTCAAATCGCCCACCGAAGGATGCACGCATATTTTCCGGCCCGGCGAGCCGATGCTGCAGATTTTAGTGCTGCCGGTGACGTCCGATTTCACGCTGGTCCCGATGGACGAGGAAGAAGCCGCCGAACGTGAGCTGCGCGGCCGGCGCATTCACGGCAGCCGCCCTACCCTTGCCGCGGATACGACCTGGACCTCGAACAGCGACACCGTGTTCGACGGTACCTACCGGCATCTCCTGCGCGCGGCCAAAGCGCGGGAAAGAGAAAAATAATCGAGGCATATCTGCCGCGAGAAATAGCAAGCGGGCGCCCAAAAGGGACGCCCGCTTGCTACTGCATTAGTGGTGGTGGTGGTGGTCGTGGTGATGATGGTGGTGGTGGTGATGATGCCGCCGCCGGATCACGATGTGATGGTGATGATGGTGGTGACCGAGCTGAACCGAAATCTGCGCGACTTCGGTTGCCGAACGCTCGGCGGCGCGAGCATTCTCGGCTTTTAGCACCGGGACCGCATTCGGAACAGGATCAAGAAGATCCCGGTAACTTGTCGCCTGAGCGAGCTCTGGCGCTTGCGCCGGCGTGGCTTGAGCAGCAGTCACTGCTGTGAACGCAGCGGCTGCTCCCAATAAACCGGCTATTCTCTTGTCCATGATTCCTCCAAAGGACGGAAATGCCCCATAATCCCCAGGCGACTAATCCATCCAGCCGGTATTGGTTCCCACAGGTGCAGGAGTCCCAGAAAATGGGAAATTTGCCTCGCCGAAGCGGCTGCGCAGAGCGTCTTCCGGAACCGCTGTGACAATCGAACGTTACGCAAATCGACGCCCAAACAGCGCGCGGTGAACGGGGAATAACAAGGACTAGGCGATGAGCAAGGTTGCTTGCTTCGGCTTTTGGACATGCGCAACGCTCTATACCGCGATCGGCGTCATCGGCATCTTGTTTCTCAGCACCCAACCAAACCTCGCCAGCCCGACGGACGGCTACGGCACCATCCGCCTCGTGGCGCAGAAATAATACGGCGGCTGCCGCGCTGGTCGGCCCATCGCCGTTTTAGGCGGCGGCACTCGGACGGGCCGAAACCGCCGCGTGCCAACGCCGCACATTGCCGAGTTCATCAGGGATGGCAAGCTTCGCGACCCGCATGAAATCGACCGCCACCAATGCGGTGATGTCGGCGACGGTATAATTTGCGCCGGCGACATAGGGCCGCTCTTTCAGTTCGCCGTCGAGGAATTGCAGAAAGGCCATGACGCGCGGCTTGTTCGCCTCGCCCCAATCCGGCACCTGCGGCTGGACCATCTGCTTCATGGCCGGATGCAGGTGCTGGAATACGCTGGCGACAGGAAACAGGAGGTGCAACTCCGCGCGCCTGTTCCACATTTCGACGAGCGCACTGTCGAGCGCGCTGCGCCCGAACAGCGGCGGGTCCGGGTTGAGCGCCTCGAAGTAGCGGCAAATGGCGATCGATTCCGCGATCACGGTCCCGTCGTCGAGTATAAGCGCCGGCACCCGCTGCATCGGATTGATCGCGGTATAGGCCTCCGAGCGCTGCTGCAGCGCCACGAGATCGACCTGCTCGGTCGGCACTTTGATCCCCTTCTCGGCCAGGAAAATGCGGACCCGGCGCGGATTGGGGGCGCGGCCGCCGTCGTAAAGTTTCATTACGCTTGCCTCCTCTCGTGTCGAGGAGGCAAACTTATCGCGCCGATCCGAGACCGGCCAGCGCACATGCCGCCGCCCGACTATTCGCCAATGTGCGAAGTAACCGACCGATCAGCCACCAGCGCGCACAAGCCAAGTCAGAATGGACTTCGCAATTTTATACTATCCTATTGAAGCAACGACCTTATCGCGTCAGACCTCGACCTGACAGGACGCCAAATTTCGTAGCCCGGATCTGTCCGGTGCCGACGCCAAACTAGCAATGCCCCAGGGGTAAACGAATGCTTGCCGAAGGCGCACCAGCGCGCGCTTAAGCCTGGTCTTAAGGAATTTGGGCCACTTTCGTCGAAAATCTCGCCGGCTTCGGACTGCGATGCCCAATACAATCAGCGAAACGCACGAGCTAGCTTCGCCGGCTGCCGCTCCGTCGACCAAGCGGCGGCAGGCATCCCAGCACGTGCGCGAGGCGCGCGACCGGCTCACCTCGACCAGCGGCACCCGGCCGGTCTTCGACTACGAATTGCTGCGCCAATTCGCGCAGAACCGCATTTCGGCGTCGCCCGTTATCCTGCTCCTGGTCGTCACCATCGGCGCGCTGTCGGGTCTGTGGACCGGGGCGCTGACATGCGGGGTGTGGACCGCAGGCACGCTCATCATTCATCTCGTCGTCATCCGCGCCTGCCGTCAGTTCCTCGAAGAGCCGCCGTCAAGCACGCAACTGCGCCCATGGCGCATGCGCTTCATCCTACTCGATCTGTTTTTCGGCATGGCGTGGACGTTTATCCTGATCAACCCGATCGGCATGGACGATCAGGCTGCCACCTTCATGCTGTTCGTTATGCTGTTGGTGGTGGCGATATCGAGCATGCTGGCGTCGAGCCTGCCGATCGCGGTATTCGCGCTGACGTTGCCGGTCGCCGTTGCGATCGCGCTCGATTTCGCCGTCAAAGGCACGCTGCACAATTATATCCTCGCCATCATGGCACTGACGGCCGAAGGCTACTTTTCGCTGCTCGCCTACCGGCTCTACTCCACGACACTGGCGACGCTCGAAGCGCGCGCCGAAAAGGACGCGCTGATCGGCGAACTCGAACAATCGAAGTCGGTCTCCGACGAGGCGCGCCGGCGCGCCGAAACCGCCAATATCGCGAAATCGCGCTTCCTCGCGCAGATGAGCCACGAGCTGCGCACGCCGCTCAACGCCATCCTCGGTTTTTCCGAGGTCATGAAAGGTGAGATTTTCGGGCCGCACGGCGTACCGATGTACAAGGATTACGCCGCCGACATCCATAGTTCCGGCGTGCATCTTCTCAATCTCATCAACGAAATCCTCGATCTGTCGCGCATCGAGGCCGGGCGCTATGAGCTCAACGAGGAAGCCGTCTCGCTCAATCGGGTGGTCGAGGATTGCCACCATCTGTTGAAGCTGCGCGCCGGCAATCGCGGCATCATCATCCACGAAATGTTCGAGCCCGACCTGCCGCGGCTGTGGGGCGACGAGCGCGCGGTGCGGCAAATCTGCCTGAACCTGCTCTCGAATGCGATCAAGTTTACGCCGCAAGGCGGCGAGATCTGGCTCAAGGTCGGCTGGACCGCATCCGGCGGCCAGTATATGAGCGTCAAGGACACCGGGCCGGGGATCCCCGAGGAAGAAATCCCGATTGTGCTCGCCTCGTTCGGCCAGGGCTCGAACTCGATCAAATCGGCCGAACAGGGCGCCGGCCTCGGCTTGCCGATCGCCAAGAATCTGATCGACTTGCACGGCGGCACCTTCACGCTGAAATCGAAGCTGCGCATCGGCACCGAGGTCATCGTCACCTTTCCGCCGGAGCGCGTCATGTCGGCGCTGGCGCCGATTACCGAGAACGCGCCGCCGATCCAGCCGCAGGCGGACATGTCTTCGTCCTCGTCTTTACCCGAGGATTCAACGCGCCGCGCCAAACGGGCGCTGTTCGGCGCCGGCGGATAAGGAATTTTTAGAGCCGCCTTGCCTTCGCCGGCTTCGCGTCTATGGTGCCTCGCGATTTTAAAGGAACAATCGACGTGCGCCGGCGCTTGCTGTGGTTTCTGTTGGTCGGGATTGCGATCGCAATCCTGATCCTTATCGCGCAAAACGGCCGCGGCACGGTCGGGCCGCTGTCCGCCGATGAGTTCGGCTCGTTCGCCTACAAGATTGCGCTCTTGGTGTTTCTCACCGCGGCTGTGATGACGCTGTTTCGCGAGCGCTTTACGCAAGCGGTCACCGCGGCGCTGCTGTGGGTCGTGGTCGGCCTTCTCCTGGTGATCGGCTACTCGTACCGCTTCGAAATAACCGAGGTCGCCAACCGGGTGGTCGCTGAGCTCGTTCCCGGCCACGTCATCTCGCACGGACGCACCGTCGAGGTGGCGCGCACCAGCGCCGGCGACTTTGCCATTGCCGCGCAAATCAACGGCGCGCGCGTTCATATGGTGCTCGATACCGGGGCGAGTTCGGTCGTGCTCACCCAGGACGACGCCAGAACCGCGGGTCTGCCGCTCGCGCTTCTCGACTATTCGGTGAGCATCGATACCGCCAACGGTCGCACCCGCGCCGCGCCGGTGACGCTCGATCACATCGCCATCGGCAGCCTGGAAGAGAAGGCAGTCGATGCGCTGGTGGTGCAGCCTGGCCAGCTCAAGACGAGCCTTCTCGGCATGAGCTTCCTCAACCGGCTGCAGAGCTGGCAAGTCAGCGGCGATCGCCTGGTGCTGAAGGGTTATCCGTGAGCATGCGCTAGATATTCAAGAACAAGCTGACCAGAAACCGGACCGACACCAGCAACAGAAAGCTTGAGAACGCCAGCTCGAGCGTGCGGCGCGACAAGCGATGAGCAAGGCGCGCGCCGTAGGGCGCGGCGAGACTCGACACCGGCGCCATCACCGCCACGCCAATCAGCGAGACGAAGCCGAGCGAGGCCGGCGGCAGCAGCGCCTGGTGCGGCAGGCCGGCCAGCATATAGCCGAGCGTGCCGACGATCGTGATCGGAACGCCGAGCCCCGCCGAGGTCGCAACCGCCTCGTGAATCGATTTGCCATAGAGCGTGAGCACTATGTTGGAGAGCGAGCCGCCGCTCACGCCCATCAGCGAGCCGGCTAGGCCGATGCCGAAGCCGTAAGCCGTCATCGGCACCGGGCCGGGCAATTCGGTGCCGAGATTCCAGCGGTCGCCGGCGAACAGAAACTTGGTCGCGATGAAGCTGGCGATCACGATGAATGCGATTTTGAACACGGCCGGCGGCGCAAACGCCGCGATCGCCGCGCCGCAGATGACGCCGGTCACGGCGGGTAGCGCCCACAGCCGGATCACCCGCGGGATCACCAAGCCCTTTTCCCGATGCGTCAGAAAAGAGCGCACCGTCGTCGGCAGGATGATGGCGATGGATGTGCCGACGCAAAGCTGCATGCGCACCTCCTCGGCAACGCCAAGCAGCTGAAAAACCTCATAGAGCACCGGCACAATGACGGCACCGCCGCCGATGCCGAACGTACCGGCGAGAATTCCGGTGATGACGCCCGCGATAACGACCGCGAGCGCAAGCCAGGCTATCTCGCTCAACGGAACGCCGAGAATCATGGTGCGGGGGTTGCGCTTGAAGAAGGCGAGTTAAGCGGCGATGTGCGCCAATTCGCGGTCGCTGTCCAGCGACCGATCATCGACCAATGCAAGCGCCGCTGCGAGGTATTCCGCGCTCGCATGCGGCGAGGTCGCGGCGTGGGCGAGATGACGCCGGAACGCCCGCGCCCCGGGCACGGCGCGGAACAGGCCATGCAGATGCCGCGTGATCGCGTGCAGCCGCGTGCCCTGCGCCAATTCGCGCTCGATATAGGGCATGAGCGCCGCCGCGGCTGCCTTGGGCGACGTATAATTTGCGGCTTCGCCGCAAACGAGCGGATCGACGGCAATGAGCCGCCACGGCTCCTGATAGGCGGCGCGGCCCATCATCACGCCGTCGACATGGGAAAGATGCGCAAGCCCCGCTTCGACGCTGCCAATGCCGCCATTGAGTATGACGGTAAGCCGAGAATGCGCGCGTTTGAGCCGATAGACGCGTTCGTAATCGAGCGGCGGAACCTCGCGGTTTTCCTTCGGCGACAGGCCTTTGAGCCAGGCTTTGCGCGCGTGCACGATCAGCGCATCGGTGCCGGCGCGCTCCGCGGTGTGCGCGAAAATCTCGAGGGCTTGCTCCGGATCCTGCTCGTCGATGCCGATGCGGCATTTGACCGTGACCGGAATCCTCACCGCCGCCTTCATCGCTGCAACGCAGTCGCCGACCAAAGCCGGTTCCGCCATCAGGCAGGCGCCGAAGCGGCCGTCTTGCACCCGATCGGACGGGCAACCGGCATTGAGATTGATTTCGTCAAATCCCAGATCCGCACCGATCGCAGCGCAGGCGGCGAGCGCGCGCGGGTCCGAGCCGCCGAGCTGCAAGGCCAACGGGTGCTCGGCGACATCGTAACGCAACAGTCGTCCCCGATCGCCATGCAGCACCGCGCCGGTGGTCAGCATCTCGGTATAGAGCAGCGCCCGGCGCGTCAGCAGGCGATGGAAGAACCGGCAATGCCGGTCGGTCCATTCCATCATAGGAGCGACGGCAAAACGGCGGCTTCTCCGGCTTCTGAGATTTTCAGGATTATCACGCATTTCCAATCACCTGTTTACCATCTCATCGAGGTTCATGGGCGCCCATCAGCGCGCGGCGGGCGATCAAAAAAACTACGATCGCATTATCAGTCCCCGTCAATTCCGCACAAATGGGCAAGCTTACAAGCAAGATCGAGGAGAACTTCATCGCCACCGGCCCAACCTATAAACGAAAGACCGACTGGGCAGCCAGACGCGGTGCCGACCGGCAGACTCATCTGCGGCAGTCCCGCGAGACCCGCAATGCAGGTTAACCGCATTGTTCGGACACGAAATGATTCGAGCGCGTCACCGGTGGCGGCGCGTGGCGGCGCGATCGAAGGCGCAGTCGGCAGCGCCATTATCGTGCCGGGCGGCACCAAGGACCGGATATGGGTTCGGGCCGCGGCCGCGATTTCGCGGCCGCGGGCGGCACGATCGGCGGTTACGCTGGCGGCAAATTCCATGCGTTCCTTGATTCCGGGGCCGAGCTTGGGCTTTGCCTCGGCGATAAAGGTACCGAAGGTTTCCCACACCTCTCGGGCTTGCACGACCCGGAATGCCTCACGCCAAACATCAAAACCTGCGGGCGCAACAGCTTGCTCAACGGAAGCCGGCAGCAGCTTTGCACCAGCAATCAGGAATTTCCGGCCCGGCGTTGCAATCTCGGCATCGGCTTGAGCAAAAGCATCGCTGGCAACCAAGAGACGCGCTAGGGGCGATGCCACAACCTCTCCCTGCAAAAGCACCTCGCCGACCCGGCGGAATACGCCGGGCCCATTCGCGAACCAGCCTCCCACGTCGAAGGAGGGCGCCATGGCCATCGCGCCGGTAAGGTCGATCCGGCCATGTGTCGGCCGCAGTCCGTAGACGCCGTTGAACGAGGCGGGAATACGAACGGATCCGCCCGTATCGCTGCCGAGCGCGAAGTCGCAGGCATTGGCGCCGCACGCGGCAGCCGAGCCGCTCGACGAGCCACCGGGAAGCCGGCCGGGTGCACGGACATTTGTTGGCGTCCCGTAATGGGCATTGACCCCGGTCACGCTGTAGAAAAACTCGTCGCAGATTGTCTTGCCGGTTACGGTCGTGCCGGCAGCGAGAATTTTCTCCACCGCGTTGGCATGCCGCTCGGCGGGCTTTTGCGCGGCCAGCCATTCCGGGCTGCCGCCGCCGGTTCGTGACCCGGCGATATCGTACATGTCCTTGACGACCGCAGTGAGACCGGCAAGCGGCCCGATTGCAGCGCCATGAATCGACGCACGGAGATCATGCGGAACGAAGAAAGATCCGCTCACGCCGTTTGCCCCTTATACCAGTCGAGAATCCGCAGGCCGTCCCAGGCGGCCACGCCCGGCTTGCTCAAAACCTCCTCGAAAGCTTGGCGCACATAATTTATCCGATGAGGCATTCCCGACAGATAGCAATGCATGGCGATAGCCATGATCTTCGGACGTTCCGCCGATTCGGAGTAAAGCGTTTCAAACTGATCCATGACACGGCGATACATCTGATCCGAAGTCTGATGCTGAAGCGCCATCAGCACGATGTCGTGCAGCTCGAAATTGTAAGGCAACGCAACCACCGGCCTGTGCGTCGTCTTGAGCGTTACCGGCTCGTCGTCCAAAACCCAGTCGCCGATATATTCGATACCGGCGGCCGACAGATGATCGAGCGTATCGAAGGTCTGCGTCAGTCCCGGTCCGAACCATCCGCGCGGTGACTGGCCCCAGAACTTGGCGATGATTGCGACAGACCGATCGATCACCGCCTTCTGATCCTCGAGCTTGTGCATCGGCACCTGATCGTAACTGTGCGCGTTCAACTCCCAACCCGCGTCACTGCAGGCCCGAACGACCGCGGGATAGGTCTCGCAAACGCGGGCATTGAGCGTAACGGTCGGACTGATCTTGAGCGCATCGAGCATTCGTTTGATGCGCCAGAAGCCGACGCGCATGCCGTATTCGTGCCAAGTCCAATTCGGAAGGTCGGGCTGCATCGATTGGCCTTGCGGGGGAGAAATAACCATGCGCGCCATTGGCCGCGCAATGTCCCATTCTTCCAGCGCGAGCACCGGCCAGACGATCAATCTCAGCCCATCCGGTAACACCAAGGGCTTGCGCCCCTCGATCGCCGAGTACGGAAGACGTTCTCTTGGATGCATTATCCACTCTCCAGATCCCCCCACACAACTAGCACCTTACATCGGCGCGAGGCCAACGTTCAGTTGGCTATTGGCGGGACGGGGAACGCGATAGGAAAAGCGATCGGGATTGGTCGACGGAGAAATTACGCTGGGCTCCTACGATCTACAATTTACTCAGCGAATAAAGCCGACCAAGCGCCGATGCAAGGCTGAAGATCGACACCTGGTCAACATGCAGATAAGGTATTCGCATGCCCAAGACCATCAACCTTCGCGATGTACCGGACTCGGCACATCGGCGACTCAAGTCTCGGGCGACGCGTACTGAAATGTCCTTGTCCGACTATCTCATCTGCGAGAGCCGCAAAGTTGCCGGACGACCGACGCTGGGCGAGATTAAAGCACGGCTGTCTGCATCCGCGCGGAATCGGCTGAGTACGCCTCCGACGCAGGTCGTTCGCGCGGAACATGCCCGGCGTTGAACTCATGAACGCCAAAGAAAAGGCCGCGCTCGGATCGATCGCCGCGTCGGCGGGGCTCGCGGCGGCGAAGGCCGTGATCGGGATTCTGACCGGTTCGCTTGCCATCCTGTCCGAAGCCGGTCATTCGTTGATCGACCTCTCGGCGACGCTGCTCACTTATTTTGCCGTGCGTATTTCCGGCAAGCCTGCCGATGCCGAGCATCAATATGGCCATGGCAAGGTCGAATCCGTCACCGCGCTTGCCGAAACGGCATTGTTGTTCCTGCTCACCGCCGTGGTGATCTGGGAGGCTGCGCAGCGGCTGATCGGCGCGCAAGCGCATGCGGTCGAAGCGACGGCTGCGGCCTTCCTCGTCATCGCCGCTTCGATCGTGGTCGATTTCTTCCGCGCGCGTACGCTCAAGCGCGTCGCCAAGGCGACCTTAAGCGAGGCGCTCGAAGCCGATGCGCTGCATTTCGGCTCCGACATGTGGTCGTCGGTCGCGGTCCTGATCGGGCTGGCCGGCGTGGCGGCTGGTTATCTCTGGGCCGATGCCGCGGCGGCGATCGTGGTTGCGGTCTTTATCTGCATCGCCGGCTGGCGGCTCGGCCGGCGTACCATCGACACATTGACCGATACGGCGCCGGCCGGGGTGAGCGAGCGCGTCGGCACCATCGCGCGCCAGGTCTCCGGCGTCGTTGCCGTCGAGCGGGTGCGGGCGCGGCCGGCCGGCGCGGTGCTGTTCGTCGAGCTTGGCGTCGGGGTGAGCCGGACGCTGCCACTCGACCGCGTCACCGCCATCAAACAGCAGCTGACGAACGCCATCCGCACCGAGATGCCGGCGGCTGAAGTCACGATCACCACTGAGCCGCGCGCACTCGACGACGAAACAGTGCGCGAGCAGGTGATGGTGATAGCGCGCGACCTTGGACTTGCCATTCACCACGTCGCTGTCCAGGCGATATCGGGCCGCCTGTCGGTGTCGGCCGATCTCGAAGTCGAAGGCACGCAATCGCTCGCCGCCGCGCACGATACTGCAGACCGGCTCGAACAGGCGGTGCGCAAAGAGCTCGGACCGGACGTCGAGGTCGAAACCCACATCGAGCCCCTCCCCGCCGATGTATTGTCCGGACGCGACGCCGCCGCGGTGCGGATCGCCGAGGTGGGCGACGCCTTATCGTCGCTTGCCGCCGATATCCCCGATCTGGCCGAGGTGCATGACGTGCGGGTGCGCGAAACGCCCGACGGTGAGATCGTCAATTTTCATTGCCGCGTCGATCCGGCGCTCTCGGTGGCCGCGGTGCACGATATGGTCGATGCGCTCGAGCGCCGGCTGCGCCGTCGTTTCCCGACCATCCGCCGCGTCATCGGCCACGCCGAGCCCGGGCGTTAGCGCAGCGGCTTTCAATCGGCGCGCAAAGCCTCTACATCACTGCGCATCATGCGCACCGAAGAACCACGCCCCGTACGCCTGCAAGAATATCGCCCGCCCGATTGGCTCATCGAGACCGTCGATCTCGACGTGTCGTTGCATCCGACGGCGACGACCGTCCGCGCCACGCTCAAGATCAAGCCCAACGCGGCCGGAACGCCGGCGCCGCTGGTGCTTGACGGCGAGGAGTTGACGCTGCGCTCGCTCGCGCTCGACGGCAAGCCGTTGGCGGCGGAAAATTTCGTCGCTACGTCGGACCGCCTGACGATCGCACAGGTGCCAAACCGGCCGTTCGAGCTTGCGATCGAAACCGTCGTCGACCCGACCGGCAATACGCAGCTCATGGGGCTGTACCGCGCCGGCGCGACCTATTGCACCCAATGCGAGGCCGAAGGATTCAGGCGGATCACTTATTTTCTCGACCGGCCGGACGTGATGGCGGTCTATACGACGCGCATCGAGGCCGACAAAAAAGAGGCTCCGGTTCTCCTCGCCAACGGCAATCTCGTCGCCCATGGCGAGCTGCCGGGGACGTCACGGCATTTCGCCGTCTGGCACGACCCGTTTCCCAAGCCGTCCTACCTGTTCGCGCTGGTCGGCGGCGATCTTGGCTCTGTCGAAGACACCTTCACCACCATGTCCGGGCGCAAGGTGAGGCTCGCCATCTACGTCGAGCCCGGCAAGGAGGATCGCTGTCCCTACGCCATGGACAGTCTCAAGCGCGCCATGCGCTGGGACGAAACGGCGTTCGGCCGCGAATACGATCTCGATATTTTCATGATCGTCGCCGTCTCCGCCTTCAATATGGGGGCGATGGAGAACAAGGGGCTCAACGTCTTTAACGACAAATACGTGCTGGCTTCGCCGGCGAGCGCCACCGACACCGACTATGCCGGCATCGAGGCGGTGATCGCGCACGAATATTTTCACAACTGGACCGGCGATCGCATTACCTGTCGCGACTGGTTCCAGCTCTGCCTCAAGGAAGGGCTCACGGTCTTCCGCGACCAGGAATTCACCGCCGACCAGCGCTCGCGTGCCGTCGAGCGCATCAGCGACGTGCGGGGTTTGCGCGCGCATCAGTTCGTCGAGGATGCAGGTCCCCTGGCCCACCCGGTGCGGCCCGAAGTGTATCGCGAGATCAACAACTTCTACACCTCGACGGTTTACGAAAAGGGCGCCGAGGTGGTCCGTATGATCCGGACCCTTCTCGGCCCCGCCACGTTCCGTAAGGGCATGGACCTTTATTTCACCCGCCACGACGGCCAAGCGGCGACCGTCGAGCAATTCGTGCAATGCTTCGCCGACGTGAGCGGGCGCGACATGACGCAATTCATGCGCTGGTATTCGCAAGCCGGCACACCGGACGTCAAAGTCGCGCCGCATTACGACGCGCGCGGCAAAACCTACCGGCTCGATTTCACGCAGACGGTGCCGCCGACGCCAGGTCAGCTCAACAAAGCGCCGATGGTGATCCCGCTCGCGCTTGGGCTGGTCGGCGAGAACGGCGGCGATCTCCCCCTCGTTCTAGACGGCCAGCCGCTTCCTCGCGGGGTGATCGAACTGACGCGGCCGCACCAGAGTTTTGTGTTTACCGGCGTCGCCGAGCGGCCGGTGCCCTCGCTCAACCGCGGCTTTGCCGCCCCGGTCAAACTTGCGCTGCCGATCGAAGCCGACGATTTGCGCTTTCTCGCCGCGCACGATTGCGATCCGTTCAACCGCTGGCAGGCGGTTCAGACTCTGGCGATGACTTTGCTCAAGGCTAATGTCGCGGCCGTTCGCGCCGGCAGCCCCTTGCGCGAGGACGACGGCTTGATGGCCGCGCTCGGCGCCATTCTCAACGACGCCAAACTCGAGCCGGCCTTCGTCGCGCTGACGCTGTCACCGCCGAGCGAAGCCGACATTGCACGTGAAATCGGCAGCGACGTCGATCCCGATGCGGTCTTTGCCGCGCGCCGTAAGCTCCGTGCGGCGATCGGCACGCGGCACGGCGCGGCGCTGGCCGACGCCTATCAGCGGATGATGACGCCCGGACCCTATCGGCCGGATGCGCAAAGCGCCGGGCGTCGTGCGCTTAAAAATATCTGCCTCGATTTTCTGGCGATAACGGAAACCAAGGAGGCGATCGCGCGCGCGTTCGCCCAATACCAGAGCGCCGACAATATGACCGACCGCATGGCGGCGCTGGAGACGCTGGCGCTGCACGACCGGCCGGAACGCACTGCCGCGCTCGACGATTTCTACAAGCGCTATGCCGACGATCCCTTGATCATCGACAAGTGGCTGGCGCTGCAGGCGGCGATCCCGGAGCCGGCAACGCTCGACCGCGTCCGCGCGCTGACCGCGCACCCGGCCTTTTCGGCCGCCAATCCTAACCGTATCAGGGCGCTGATCGGTTCGTTCGCGCAAGCCAACCATACCCAATTCAACCGCAGCGACGGGGCCGGCTATGCCTTCGTTGCCGACTTCGTGCTGGCGCTCGACCCGAAGAACCCGCAGGTCGCGGCGCGCTTGATGGGCGCCTTTCGCTCCTGGCGCGCGCTGGAAGCTAAACGCCGCGCGAAAGCCGAAGTCGCGCTCCGCCGCGTCGCCGCCGCGCCGGCGCTGTCGCGCGACGTCCACGACATCGTCGCGCGGACGCTGGTCGACAGCTAAAGCGAAATCTCAGTGCGAGCCCGCAGAGCGAAGCAATCCAGACGTTGGGTGGCTTCCGGATTGTTTCGTCGCTGAGCCTGTCATCGGGCCGCGCTTGGCGCGGACCCGTTGGCTCCTCGGCATGGCGATGACCGGCCACGTCTTTGATCCGACTCCGCTTTTAGATCGTGATGCCTGCACCGGTATCGGCATGGCGCGTCGTATCGAAGCATGTCGCGTTTTTTACGCTGCAAAAAACTTTGGGACAATTCTTAAAAAAATATTGACTCCGGACTCTCGACAAATCAGCGCGCATCGATTCTATTGATGACGATTCGGAGAGATGCGGCACACTCTTCGATCGCGGGTGGCGGGATAATCCGAACGGAGGCAGGCGATGGCGCGCGCCGATGCGGCGAGTGCGTCTGTACATTCCGATTCGATCAAGGGGCTGGCGCAATCAATCGCCAATCCCGCATATCGGCGGCTGTTGACCGCCGAGCCGCTGTTACGCCGCGCCGTTCCGGTTCTCATCATCGCCTTCATGGTCACGATCTGCATCGGCGCCGCGGTGCAGGTACTCGAACACCGCCGCCAAGCCGTGTTCAGCGCCGCGCAAACCATCGAGGCGCTCGCCGATCATTTTGCCGCGATGCTCGATCGTCCCGCACGGGACGGCATGCATCTGCCGCGCAGCTCCGAAGCGCTGCAACAAGCTTTGCCGGTCTGGGCGGCGGGCGCCGGCCGGCGCATTCTGATCGCCGACGGCGACGGCACGATCGTTGCCGGAGTGCCGGACGTGCCGCAGCTTTTGGGACGCCAAATTCTCGACGCGCTCGGCCCGTCGCAACCGCTGACCACGTTCGGCGCCGCGGCGGGCGCCATGGAGATTACGCTGCCCGACGGCGAAACCGCCTTCGCGACCGTGCGGGCGTTGAAGAATCCGGTAGGCCTCCTCGCCGTCATCCAGGGCAGCAAAGATGCGCTGGCCGACTGGCGGTCGACCACCGCGCTAACGGTTACGCTATCGGCCACGACCGGATTCGTGGTGCTGATCCTCGGCTTTGCCTTCCACTGGCAGGCGACACGCGCGCGCGAGGCGGACATCATCCACGACACCGTTAGGAGCCGCGTCGACACCGCGCTCAATCGCGGACGCTGCGGACTGTGGGATTGGGATCTGGCGCGCGGCCGGGTGTTTTGGTCGCATTCGATGTACGACATTCTCGGCCTGCCGCAGAAGGACGAGCTTCTCACCTTCGGCGAAGTCAACGCGCTCGTCCATCACGACGACATCGATCTTTACCAGCTGGCGACGCAACTCGCCGACGCCAAGGTGCAGTCGATCGACCATGCCTTCCGCATGCGCCACGCCGACGGCAAATGGCTGTGGTTGCGGGTGCGCTGCGAACTGGCGCGGCAGGACGGCGAAGCCGGCCCGCATCTCATCGGCATCGCCGTGGACACCACCGAGCAAAAGAGCCTGGTCGAGCGCACCGTTGAGGCCGATTTGCGGCTGCGCGACGCCATCGAGACCATTCCCGAAGCCTTCGTGTTGTGGGACGCCGACAATCGCCTGGTGCTGTGCAACTCGAATTTCCAGGAATTGCATCATTTGCCCGACGAGGCGGTGGCGACCGGGACCGCTTACGAGACGATTGTCGCCGCCGGGCGAAAGCCGATCATCCGCACCGCCGTCGCCAATGACGGTATTGAGCCGCGCGGCGCGCGCACCTTCGAAGCGCAACTCGACGACGGCCGCTGGATGCATATCAGCGAACGCCGCACCAAAGACGGAGGTTACGTTTCGGTGGGAACGGATATCACCAAGATCAAGCAGCACGAGCAGAAACTGGTCGAAGGCGAGAAACGCCAGATTGCCACCATCGTCGACCTGCGCAAGTCCCGGCAGGCGCTCGAACGGCAGACCGCCGAACTCGCCGATCTTGCCGAAAAATACGCCGAAGAAAAAACCCGCGCCGAGGAAGCCAATGCGGCGAAGTCCAAGTTTTTGGCCAATATGAGCCACGAGCTGCGCACGCCGCTCAACGCCATCATCGGCTTCTCCGAGATCATGGAATCGGGCATGTTCGGGCCGCTCGGCGCCGAGAAATACACCGAATATTCGCGTGACATCCGCGAAAGCGGCGAATACCTGCTCGACGTCATCAACGACATTCTCGACATGTCGAAGATCGAAGCCGGCGGCATCCGGCTTACGCCGGAGGTCGTGCCGCTTGAGCCCGTGCTCGTGGACTGCCTGCGCGTGGTGTCGACACGGGCCGGCGAAAAACAACTAAAGCTCGATGCCAAGGTCGACCCCGGCATCGAGCTCAATGCCGACCGCCGCGCCGTGAAGCAGATCGCGCTCAATCTCTTGTCCAATGCCGTGAAGTTCACCCCGGACGGCGGCGCGGTGACGGTGCGCGGGCGCCGTCGCGGCGGCATGGTCACCATCGCCATCGCCGACAATGGCATCGGTATCGCGAAGGACGCGCTGCGCAAGCTCGGCCGGCCGTTCGAGCAGGTCGAGAGTCAATTGACCAAACGCCACCAAGGCTCGGGGCTCGGCCTTGCCATCGCCAAATCGCTCGTGGAAATGCACGGCGGCGTCATGCGCATCCGCTCCAAGCTGGGCCAGGGCACCACGGTCATGGTTCGCCTGCCGCTCGTAGCGAGGCCGCCGCTGCGCGCGGAAAAGATGGAAACTGCCGTTACCCTTCAACCCGAATTGCTCGATGCGTAAGTTAGGGCTGCCTCCCCAAAATCCGCACGAAACATTCGCGCACTTGCCGCTGCGTCTCTTCGACATGGGCTTGCAGCGCCGGAAAATCCGGTAGATCGGCGGCGCGGGCAAGGAGCTGAAGCACGCCGGCGCTCGCCGTTTTCGGATCGAACGCCGTGGCCAGGCAGAGCCGCAGGATTTGCGTCAAATCGTGGAACAGGCGCACCGCCGGGCGCAGCACTTCGGCGTCTTCAAGTCTTAGCACGCCAAGCCGCGCTGCCTTTTCCAGCGTCCGTGCCGTCGAAGTGTCGAGAATCTCCGGCATCGTTGCCGCGTGGATCAGTTGCAGATATTGCGCAACGAATTCAATGTCGACCAATGCGCCGGCGGCATATTTTAGGTCCCAAGCATCGGCGTCGCCCTTTTCCCTGGCGATAGCCGCGCGCATTTCGACGACGTCGTCGGCAACGGTACGCGCATCGCGTCTGCGGCACAGCACGTCGCGGATGGCTGCTTCGATCCGGGCGGCAAACTCTGCATCCGCCGAAACCACCCGCGCGCGGGTGAGCGCCATATGCTCCCAAGTCCACGCCTCGCGCTCCTGGTAGCTTTTAAAGCCGTCGATTTGGGTGGCGAGCGGACCGGATCGGCCCGAGGGCCGCAGCCGCATGTCAACCTGATACAGGCGCCCGTAATTAGTCTGCGCGGTCAACGCGCTGATCAGGCGCTGCGTGAAACGCGCAAAATATTGGCCGCCGTAGAGCGGGCGCTTGCCATCCGAGTTCGGATGCTGGGCGTCGAAATCATAGATAACCATGAGATCGAGATCGGAATTCGCGGTCATTTCCAGGGCACCGAGCCGGCCGAGCGCGACGATCGCGCTGTCGCCGCCGCGGATGCGGCCGTGCGTCGCGGCAAAATCCTCTGCCGCTTTTCTATGGACGGCGCGCAGAAGCACGTCGGCGAGCCGCGCAAACGCCTCGCCGGCCTGTTCGGCGGACATCGCTCCGGAGAGAACTCGGACGCCAACCAGGAACATATGTTCCTGTCCGAACAGGCGTATGGCGTCGAGGACGGACTCATAGCCGCTGCTATGTTCTAACGTCCCGGCCAGAGTCGTTTCGAGCCGCGCCTCGTCGGGCAGCGAACCGAAGAAGCGCGGCTCGACCAGCGGATCGATGAAATGCGGATTGTGCGCCACGATTTCGGCGAGCCGCGGCGCGGTGCCGAGGATGAGCGCGACAAAGCGGATCAGTTCCGGATTCTGCCGTAACAGCGAAAGAAAGCGTCCGCCGGCGCGCAGTCCGGCGAGGAACCGGTCGAATGTCGCAAAGGCCGTATCCGGATTTTCCGCCCGCGAGAATTGATCGACGACGACTGGGATAAGCTGGACGAGATTGTCGCGCGCCTGTTCGCCGCGGAGCGCGCGGTAGCGGCCGGTGCGCCAATTTTGCACCGCGGCTGCGATTTCTTGCGGCCGGCGAAAGCCCATCGCCGCTAACCGGTCGAGCGTCTCGCCCTCGGCCACGCCGTCGGCAAATGACAGCTGTTGCCGGCTTGCCAAGAATTCCGGCGCACGTTCGAACAGCCTTACATAATGCCGCTCGACGTCGCGCAAATGCAGAACGAGCGCGCCGGCGAAATCGGTGCGGCCGCTAAAGCCGAGAAAGCGGGCAAAAACGTCGAGTCCGGCGGCGTCGGCCGGCAGCGTATGGGTCTGCTCGTCGGCCGTCATTTGCAATCGGTGCTCGACGCGGCGCAAAAAGTCGTAAGCAGCCGTCAGCTCGTCGCGCGCCGCGGCATCGATCCAGCCGTCGGACGCCAGTCTGCCAAGCGTGGCGACGGTGCTGCGGCCGCGCAGCTCGCCATGGCGCCCGCCGGCAATGAGCTGCTGGGTTTGCGCGAAGAACTCGATCTCGCGGATGCCGCCGCGGCCAAGCTTGATATTGTGACCCTCGACCGCGATCTCGCCATGGCCGCGATAGGCGTGGATCTGGCGTTTCATTTCGTGAACGTCGGCGATGGTCGCATAGTCGAGATATTTGCGCCAGACGAACGGTGCGAGATCGCCAAGGAATCTCTCGCCCGCCGCCAGATCGCCGGCGCAAGCGCGCGCCTTGATCAGCGCCGCACGTTCCCAGTTCCGGCCGCGGCTTTCGTAGTAATCGAGTGCCGCGTCCGTCGACATCGCTATCTGCGTCGATGACGGGTCGGGGCGCAGCCGCAAATCGACGCGAAAAACATAACCGTCTGCGGTTCGCTCCTGCAAAAGCTTGACGAGATCGCGGGTGAGGTTGACGTAGAACGGCGCAGGCTCGACCTCGCGGCCGAGCCTGGCGGCAGGCGCATTGAAGAAAACCATAAGGTCGATATCGCTCGAGAAATTAAGCTCGCCGCCGCCCATCTTGCCCATCGCGAGCACGATGTAGCCGCTGGCTCCTTCGGGATTTTTGCGATCCGGCGGCACAAGCTTTTTGCGTTTGACCGCCGCGCATAGGAGAAAATGCACCGCTGCGGCGATCGCGGTATCGGCGACATCGGTCAACGCGCCGGTCACGCGCGCGACCGGCCAGACGCCGCCGATATCGGCCAGCGCGATCAAAAGCGCGGCGTCCGCCTTCATGCGGCGCAGTAAGCGCATCACGTCGTCCTGCGAATGCGCCATGGCGGCAGCGGTCTTGGTTTCGGCCAGCAGTGCGGCGAGCGCCGCAGCCGGCTCGCTTCCGAGCAAACGAACCAAGCGCGCGGCATCCGCCTGCACGAGCTCCCAGAGATAAGGCGCCGCGTCGGCGATGCCGCCGAGGAGACTTACCAACGGCGGATGCGCACGAACGAGGGTTTTGAGCGCTTTGCCCGCGGCATTGGCCTTGAGACTTGCAAGGAAGCTTGCGACGCGCGCGGATGCTGACGCCGAGAGCAACGGCAACGCTCCGCCAAGCCTGCGGATCAATGCCGCGTCATCGCACTTTTGGCGTCGTGGCTTCGGCCGCTTCGCACGCGCAGGCCGCCTCATCCCGCCCCCGC